>Ga0126381_100004513_pt1 | contig 15169 bp, 14 predicted proteins | sample PanSoiMetPlot_28_FD_96465 | JGI IMG/M metagenome (GOLD analysis project Ga0126381, IMG submission 96465) | Tropical forest soil microbial communities from Panama - MetaG Plot_28 | ecosystem: Environmental > Terrestrial > Soil > Tropical forest > Bulk soil | place: Panama | collected 2016-02-17 | reverse complement strand
CTCGCTGCCATGATTCACATCAGCACCAGCCCGGATAATTACCTTCACGCCTTCCGTCCAACCCCTACCGGCTGCATGAAACAGCGGTGTCCAGCCCTGGGAGTCAGTGCCATTGAGGTCGGCTCCGGCATGGATCGCATCATTGAGGGCTTTTAGGTCGCCCTGTCGAGCAGCTTGGATCAAAGGCATTACCGCATTCTTCGGCATGCGACGCCATAATCGTACCAACGTTTCTGCTCCCTTCATCTCCATTGCCGGAATTTATTGGCGCTCCAGAATCTATTAATGGAGATTATGGACGATATCGACTATCGACCAACAACAGAGTCACTTCTCAGCAACGACTCAGATCCAAACGGAATCGATCCGTGGGAAGTGATGATTTTGCAGCTCCAACGTCAATCTACAGGGCTGTCTCTTTTCAAGAGGGGGATTACTCCATGAAGTCATGTTTGCTTTTCTTCTTTGCCGCCAGCTTGCTATTCTCCCAACAACCTTCGTTTGATGTGGCATCCATCAAGCCCACAGCACACAAGCGCGACGCGAACGCACCGGAAACCACGAAGTCGCAAGTGCGTTTCATACTTCAGTCGCTCTTGCAGAGCCGCTTCCATCTGGCATTCCACTGGCAAACCAAGATCCTGCCAATTTATGAGCTCAGCGTAGCGAGCGGCGGACCGAAGCTTCCCCAACCAAAACCCGGGGCAAAGCCGAGCATTAACAACATGAGCTCGTTCTTCGTGACGATCACTGCGGACAACACTGCGATGCCGAGTCTCGCCGACTCGCGCATACCGGCTTCGTCGGCCTGTCGTAGACAAGACGGGAATTCAGGATGCGTTTTCCTTGAGTCTGGTTTACTCCGACCACCCCGACGATGTGTCTCACCCCTCCATCTTCGCGGCCCTCCAACTGACGACCACGAAAGGCCCGGTCGAGGTCTTCGTGGTCGATCACATCGATAACAGGCCCACGGAGAATTAGACTGACTCTGGTACTGCTTGCATCCCTACCATATGATGAGTACGTACCCTTGGCTCGTACCGGAGCCGGCGGCCGGATTGATCAGCCCGGCACTAGGTGTGCCAGCTGCGCCGTTAATACCCGCGACGGTGTTGAAGCAGGTACCGCAGCACGTTCCTGATAAAGGGTCGCCCGCTACGCAGTCACCGCAGTTGCACGCATAGGTGCTGGTGGAGCAACTTTGACCGGCTGCGCCCGGACTGCCTGGGCGTGACACGGATGCGCTCGTGTTTGCGACGCCTCCGACGCCCCCGGGCAGCAGAACGGCGAGCGCGCTCTGAGTGGAGTTGCATTGGGGTGATGACCCTAAAGGATAAGGGTCAGCCGCCCCGGGTTGCCCCCCGTTTGCATAGAGCAAGACTGTTCCGTCGGGAGCCACCAACTGGGTTCTAGCCCCGGTGCCGGCCTGGCCAATCGTCACCGTGTACTGGGCTTGGGGCGTTACCGTATACACGCCCGCGCTGTACGCACCACTGCCCGGTCCGCCTTCAGCGTCAGCCGCGGTAGCAGAGCAAGCTGCGTGGGTTGCACAATTAGGCGAGTAATTCGGATACCCTCCATCCGCGCCCCACATGTGGATCAGAAGACTGGTGACGCTCGTCGGCACCGTGAAAGTGCCGCTGGCGGTGAACTCCTGCATCCCATGCAAACCGCCGCCGGACCCAGGGGGCCCTATGGGTCCTGGCGGCCCGGCGGGGCCGGCCGGGCCCGTCGCGCCAGCTGGTCCAGCGGCACCTGCCGGTCCAATCGCGCCTTGCGGGCCCGCTACGCCCTGCGGCCCAGGAGATCCTGGCGGCCCGGCGAGGCCGGCCGGACCCGTCGGGCCGGCTGGTCCAACGGCACCTGAGGGTCCAACCGCGCCTTGCGGGCCCGCTACGCCCTGTGGCCCAGGAGAACCCTGCTGCCCAGATGGCCCAATTGCTCCTGGTGGTCCCTGTGGTCCGGCGGGGCCTTGTGGTCCGCTGCTCACCAACACGATCTCCAGGCGCGGTTCGTGACTGGTGAGGATGTCCTCTTTGCTATCAAACACTGCGTAAGTTGTGCTGGTAGCGGCCTCGATGGCGATTCCATCGTTTTCCAGTCCGCCATTAGCCGAACCCTCCATCCACTGTTGGACCAGTTGGGTAACATCGACAACGAGAAAGGAATTCGATAAGCCTACAGCCACATTGGCAGCAACGGGCGTAGTCGCTAGGGCGGGCGGTGAAGAGGGATTCAGGGTGGATTCTGTCCACGCGCTGGTCACGGGGTAGAAATTGATGTCGCCGCTCGAACTAATGGTCGGGCTGATGTACAGCTTCAGAGTAGCTTTTGCGATGTTCGCAGCCGCGACTGCGGGCGGTAGCGACGATTGCAACTGAAACTTGATATAAGCTGTGGAGGTTCCCACTTTAACGGAGCCGACGGCAGCGCTCGAACCTGCAACGATCAGGGAGGTACCTTGGCCGTTTAGGTTGAGCGCCTGGGTCACCGCATTGCTTGACACAAATGCATCGTCCGTTACGGTGCCCGTTTGTGCGCCAGCTCCGCTCGGAAATAATAGAAGCGTCGAAGCAACTAACACAAAGCAAAGAGGTCTTTGACGACCCTGCGCGAGCAATCGAGCCGCGACTCCGATTGCATCCAATAACGCTATAGGTGTTGTGGGGAGTTTCTGTCTTACAAACGCGCTCATCTCTTCCCTCCGTCCAGAATGGAAGTTCTGTCTCAATTGGTATTGCGCGAATCGTCACGAAAACGGTTAAACCAGGGATCTTTTGGCGCTACGATCTCGACCTGCCGCGGTGTTAGACGCAAAGCACGTCCCTCGTACTACGCTCTGTTCTTCATGTCGATCGGATGCGCAGAAGCCGTTCTCTAACAGCGCCATAATCCCTTGCAAGTGAACTTCGGCTTGCCCTTTAGGAGTCGCCGACTGGGGGCCTCGGGGGCGGGTCTCGCGATCGGCGCCTTGAGACAGCCGATCAGTCGCCGTGAAACACCACGTTTCCGATACGTACCATAAGGGTGCGGGTGGTCCCCCAGGGAACGTAACTCCGGGGTAGAGTGGCAGAAACACAACTAAAATAATCGACCCAAATATGGCGAAACCTGAAGGTTTTGCCATCCTCAGCGATCTCCTGTGTGGCCAAGACTCAAGGTTTCGCCACAATTGGGTGCGACACCATTTACTGGCGATTTGTATGTGTATCCGCGGCAGATCCACCAGGGTCAGTTTTTTTGCCAAGTTTGGGCTTGGCGAGCAGATCGCTTACATCTATGACCGCGGACATTGCCGGGTCCGCAGGAATACCTTCTGCCCGCGCTTGGATTGCGCGGGCTTCTCGCCGGTGGCGATTTTTGCGCAGGAGATATGCGTAGTTGGTCAAAAGCGATCGAAGGACAACTCGATCGACCGACGGTTCCTGATCCGCTATTGCAAGAGCATCGCGGAAGTCTTGTTCCGCTCTCCGCCAATCGCCTTGCCGCGCATGTACCGCACCCCGACAGTGGAGGACCTTGATGCGGTCCATCGGGGCGGCATCCTTCGCACGACTGAAAATGGCGAGAGCGTGGTCCAGGACTTGCCGAGCCTCAGTTAGCCGCTGCTCCTGGATGTAAACTAGTCCGAGCCCATTGAAGGCTGCGCCTGCGTCAGCCGTCTCACCTTGGCCGGCACCCTCCCAGACCCGCAACGAGGCCAAGTATTGGATCTCAGCCTCCGCCAAGTTGCCTTCCGCTTGCAACAAAGCCGCCGCGATCCCGTGAACGAGAGCGCTATCCTCCGGCTGTTCGATTCGAATCGCCTGTATTCTTTTGAAGGCTTCCCTGGCTTTCGCCGTCTTGCCTTGCTCAAGACGGCTGGCTGCGAGCGTCTCAAGAGGACGTAGAAGTTCTCGGGCATTTGCGGAATAGGTCTTCTCCAGAATCAGGACAGCCCTCTCCGCCAGTCTTTCAGCGTCGGCGGACCGTCCCGAAATGGACATGAATACCGCCACATTGCTTAGAATTAGCCCCGCACAGGACTCCTGTGCGTGATCGCCGCTTGAGTCTAAAACGGCGGATACTTTGAGTTCAGCCTCAGCTAATCTTCCTATTGCTATTAAACTCATAACGGTGTGCCTGAGCTCAGGGCATGCGGCGTTAACTGACGCGAACGTGCTCACCCCTTGTGCCGCGGCGCCGCCTATGGTCGAAGCCGCTAGCAGCATGGTTATTAAAGTGATTCTCATTGGCTTCCCTGGACCCAAACTGCATTTTGATTGACGCTTGCTGATAATTTGTGATGTATTTCCGGTTGCGGCCCCAGATCCGCGCCGAAGAATCCCGGCGAACACCCGGCGCGTCAGATGGGCTCTCGGCCAACAGAAGCCAATAGTAAACGGGCGTGCTTGATCGGCCTGCCGCCAGTCTTCACCAGCCTGGTTGTCGGTCTCCCGCAAGAGACCACCTTCGAAGGTCAGCAGCTTCCAGGATCGTCAGAGGCCGCCAGGCTGACCTCCTTCACTTGTGAGAGCGCGAATTTCAATTAAAAAGGGGAAGAATTCCTCCGTGATATAATCGCCGGGCGCGAGACCAATGGACTTACCTTCCAGGCATGAAGTAACCCGACTGCTCCAAGCCTGGAGCAACGGCGACGAAAGCGCGCTCCGAGAACTCATCCCGCTGGTTTATGACGATCTGTCACGGATCGCGAAGCGGCACATGCAACGGGAGCGCGACGGCCACTCGTTGCAAACTACAGCCCTGGTGAACGAGGCATACCTGCGTCTGGTCCGGGTGAAGAACGCCGAGTGGGAAAGTCGGGCGCATTTCTTCGCCCTGTGTGCCCAGTTGATGCGACGTATTCTAGTGGATCACGCGCGGGCGCGGGCATACACCAAGCGTGGGGGCGGGGCATACCGGGTGGAGTTGGACGAAGCGCTCGCTTTGGTCGGCGAGCGAAGCGCGACTCTGGTGGCGCTCGACAACGCATTGAATGAGCTCTCGCTCTTTGATCCACGAAAGAGCAAGGTGGTGGAGATGCGATTCTTTGGCGGAATGGAGATCCAACAGGTTGCCGAGGTTCTCCGAGTTTCTCCAGATACAGTAAAACGAGACTGGCGGCTTGCGAAACTATGGCTCGCCCGCGAGCTGGGCCACGAGGGAGGAAATGGAGCCTGAACGCTGGCGTCAGATCGAGGCTCTGTGCGAGTCCGCCCTAGACCGGGACGCTGATGAGCGGGCAGCATTTCTCCAAGAGGCGTGCGGCGGCGACGAAGAGCTGCGCCGCGAGGTGGAATCGCTGCTCGCCTACGACCGTAGCGGAAATGCCTGGATGGAAAGACCGGTCTTCGAACTGGCTGCCTCCGCATTAGAAGGTCAGATATCGGAACCGGCGGAAACGTTTGCACCGGGCACGCAGTTCGGAACGTACCAGATTCTGGAAATGATCGGCGTCGGAGGCATGGGTATGATCTATCGGGCTTTCGATACCAAGCTCGACCGGACGGTCGCTATAAAGTTCCTTTCGTCTGGGCTCGCCGACGCCGCCGCTCGTCGGCGGTTCCAACGCGAGGCGCAGATCGCATCCTCGCTCAATCACCCGCATATTGTGACAGTTCACGACATCGGCGAGTACCAAGGCCGGCAGTATCTGGTCACGGAATTTGTCGACGGCGGCACGCTAAGGGACTGGCGCAAGGAAAAGCGCACGTGGCGGCAAATCGTGGACTTGTTGTTGGGTGTAGCGGACGGTCTGAGCGCGGCCCACCAGGCAGGTATCCTGCACAGAGATATTAAACCTGCCAATGTCCTAGTGGCGAAGAACGGATACGCCAAACTGACTGACTTCGGATTGGCGAAACTGGAACAACGTTCCGAAATGCCGCAAACGATAACGGATAAGTACACGCACTCCGGAATCATTGTGGGAACGATCGCATATATGTCGCCGGAGCAGGCTTCAGGCCGGCCTCTCGATCCGCGCAGCGATATCTTTTCCTTCGGGGTGATGCTGCACGAACTGCTTTCGGAGCGACATCCGTTCTGGGGCAGCGCATCTGACCTGGAGCTCCTGCAAACCATCCTTCACGGAACACCTGCAGCCCTTCCCCATACGCTGCCAGTCGGGCTGCGGCTGGCGGTGGAAAAGGCGCTGGAGAAAGACGCGGCGGACCGCTACCAGTCTATGCGGGAAATGGTGGTGGACCTCCGTCGCGTGGTGCGTCAGAAATCCGACGAATTGCCCGACCCGGCAGTAGGTTCCGAGCCGGGCCGACGCACTGGCTGGCTGATACTTGCGACCATTGCCCTTGTCGCGGTTCTGGTCGCGTGGTTTCTGCAGGCCAGGCTCGGCCGGGGGCCTGTTCGAATGGTTCAAGTGGTGCAGCTGACAGATTCGGTCGGTATGGAGGAATCGCCGGCTATTTCGCCTGACGGCAAGAGTGTAGCGTTTGTGGCCGAAGGCGGCGGGAAGAGGCAGATCTGGTTGCGGCTGCTCGCCGGCGGTACACCGCTGGCCATCACTAAGGATACGGTTGATCACTTCAGCCCGCGATGGTCGCCCGATTCAGCCAGCCTGATCTATTACACCGAGGGAAACCAACCCGGTGAGCCGGGCACAATTTGGGAGATTCCGGCGCTCGGTGGAACGGCACGGCGGCTGGTCAGCGCGCTTGGCCCCGCTGATCTGAGCCATGACGGAAAGACTCTTGCGTTCTTCCGGTTTGCGAATGGCGGGCGGGAACTGGCTATCGCCGGCCGCGACGGTGTCGCCCGCACCGTCGTAAGGCTTGATCACTACGCGATGCCGTCAGACCCGCGCTGGTCTCCGGACGATCGCCAGATCGCGTTCCTAGAGTTGCCGGGCTTCGGTTTCATCCAGAGGCTGATTGTTGCGGACGTAGAGCGCGGCCGTGCGCGGCAGTTGCAGGCCAATTTTGATTGCCGGGGCCTAACATGGATGCCGGACGGTTCGGGGCTGATTGTGAGTTCGTCCCAGGGAAGCACGATGAGCTATCCACCGACCCTCAACCTGTGGGCTGTCCTCCTTTCCGAGGGTGCAGCGTCCCAGCTCACTTTTGGCGAGTCTTCTTACCTTTCGCCCGATGTGGATTCGCGTGGCAACCTGGTGGCGAGCAGGCTGCGCGCGCAATCGGACATCTGGAGGTTTCCTTTTACGACGGACGCGGCGGAGAATACCCGGGCGGGCATCAGGATTACTCACCAGACGGGACAACTCCAGGCACCTACGTTGAGCCCGGACGAAACCGAAGTGGCGTTTCTCTCCGACAATGGCGGTGTCGCTAATCTGTGGGCGGCCCGGATCGACGGCGGGGAGATGCGGCAGATCACACGTGAATCGGACTTGCGGGTTCGAGTGGCCGCGCCATTGTGGTCGCCGCGTGGCGACCTGATCACATTTCTATCGAACCGAAACACTGGAGGCTCACGGATCACTTTGTGGCTAGTGAAACCGGATGGAACCGATCCTCGCGACCTGGGAATAATCGCTTCCTGGGCCTGCTGGTCCGGCGATGGGAAATGGATCTATTATTCTGTTCCGGAGAATGACGCATTCCGCATGCGCAAAGTCACGGTGGAAGGCGGCCAGCCGGTCAACGTGAGAGACGACAACGCGATCGGCTGCGCCATTACTTCCGACGGCTACACGCTGTATTACGCCAGGATGCTGACGGAAACCACCGGCACCTGGGACTCCGAAATCCGCGTGGCCAGGCCGGAGAGTGGCCCATCAGAGGTCATCGGGCGGGTTGCTGGGTCCCGTGTTCCCAACGGAGCGGCCTACATACAGGTATATCTGTCGCCGGACGGCAAGTGGCTGGTCTTACCGCTTTTGGATGGATCGACTACGAATGTGTGGGCTTTGTCGACAGCCGGCCGCGGATGGCGAAAGCTGACCGATTTCGGTTCGCGGAACGTAGACATCCGACGGCGAATAGGCTGGTCGAAGGACGGTAAACATATGTACGTGTCCATGTCTGATGTGGATGCCGATATTGTGATGCTAGTGGGATTGAAATGGTGATTCGCTGAAAGACCGAGTGCGGACCTTCGGCCGGATGCAACTCAAAGGGCGATTCCCTCGCCGCCACGCAGCAGGTCCCGGGACGAACCGTGGTGCACCCACTCATCCTATCGGGTCAGCACATATGCATGATGCTTCCCATCAACTCCGTCATAGCCTCCAACCATATCTGTTTCGGAGTTGATTCCGTCTGTGTCAGTCCCGATAATAACGCTTGAATAATCGATAAACGTGAATTGACCCTGGCTCAGCAAGAACCCGTGGCGTTTTCCGTCAGGGGTCATGAACCAGCCAACGATGTCTCCCCGCTCAGAGATGCCGCGGGTCTGGGTCCCAGTCCCGGTGTTGATTGGCCCCGGAACATCAAACGAGCGAAACCCACCAGCCTGGTTTAGGACAAAACCGTGGGTCGTTCCTCCCCCTCCATACTGTCCTACGATCACCCCTTGGTCGTTGATAGCGTAAAGAGAGGTGAAATTGGCATCCGAAACATCAAACGAACTGAAGTTGCCATTTTTGTCGCGAATGTATCCGTGAGTCGTCCCGCCGGCTGTATAAGCCCCCACTATGTCACCTCGGGCATTGATTCCCCACGCACTGGTGCTCGTCGCGCTCGACGAGAAATCCAGCGAGGAGAACATGCCGTCGCTAGTTTTCAGAAACCCGTGTTGCTTCCCACCAGAATTGTAAAGCCCCACGATGTCACCTTGTGAGTTGATGCCAAGCGCCATCGTGGAGTCGGCCTCAGGAAAATCAATCGGAATTGGCTCCCCATATCTGCTTCGGAGGAATCCATGCACGGTCCCAGCGGTGTAGAACCCCACGATGTCACCGCGAGTGTTTAGGGATCGGGCTTGGCTACGAGACGCGCCCGGGACATCAATTGTGGTGAAAGTCCCGAGCGTGGACTCCGGCTGTGCCATCGCCCTCGGGGCAATACCCAGCATTATTCCTAACGTGAGCATGGCCGCGGGCATGAAGGATGCGCGCGGTACTGAGAAGTGTTTTCGTGTCATTGTTTGTACCTCTTTCAACCTAGTTCCGAGAACTCGTTGAACGTTCCCACACCCTGCATAGCGCGAATGGGCGCGAAAAAGGTTAAGGCGACTTTTAGCCAACTGTATGTTTTAGGGGCTGTTGCAAATAGCCGGAATCTTTTCCAATCTACACACTGCGCGATTCTAGCGGGATTTTAGCCGAGATTCCTGGCCGAAACCTGCGGCCGTTTCGCGCAGCGCGTGCGTTGCCGCGCATCTCGGATGCCGTTGGTTGTGCGTCGCAGCCCCAGCCGCACGCCATCCGCGGTCCCGGGGGGATGTCCCGAAATGAGGACATGGACCGGCAAGCGCGAACGACAATTTCGACAGCGTCCGGACCGACATCGAAGGCAGTATGCCTGGAACTCCTCTACTTTGGACGAGAATCGCCGGCCGTAAGCGGGGTATCGATACGGGTTCGCGCAGCAGCGGCAACGCGATAATTTGGGCCGTCTCTCGCACTTCGTGAAGTGCCGTCGCATTTCCGTGACGGGGAGTTCGACGCCGCAACCCCAACCGCCCGCCATACGCGGCCCGGCCGGATGACCGTCGCGGTTCGCTTTGGTGCTGTTCACGCACTCGGTTTAGCTGGCGGAAGTCGGGTCGGAAAACGAAGTAGTCGGTCGTTGGCCTCGCGATCGGTCTCTCTTTCGAGGGCGAGCTAGTTTCCGGAAATGGCGTCTAACAGCCATTATCGAGAACTTGCAATTGCGGTCGCTGATTCAATTAGTTTTGTCGATGACCGTGCACACTAGCTCTTGGATCAGCCGGCCTACAACCGATTGATTCGACGCTCGCGAGGAACAGCTTCGAGACTTTCGCCACAGGGTCCCAAACTAAGGCGCGCCGCGCAGCAGTCCGCGAGTCCGCCAGACCATGCGGAATCCCGCCGGCACTACAAATTTCTTTCCTTCCACAAAAAAAGACGCCACGCCTGCTAGTTCGGGCAAAACCACCTTTTGTTCGACGATGTTTTGCCCGTACCCAGGGGGGGCCAACACCAGTTCCCGCAACGTGGGATGAATGCCCTTCCGATTTTCCGTCTTTAGCAGGTCCGCATAAAACCGCATCGGAACGCCATGCGCATCCACCTCATCGAATTCCAGCCCGACAATGAATCGGCCGCCGCCGGCATACCGGTCCAGCCGCCTTATCCTTCCGTGGACGCGCGCGCCGTCCTCGATGACCACCTTGCCCTTGCGCCGCACGTCGCCCGCGATCCGCCCTTCGATCAGTTGGCCCACCGCGTCCTGGTCCGTGATGGCAGTGGCCAGCTGTACCGTCACCATCAGCAACGCCGGCACGCTGCTCTCCGCTTCGGGAGGGAAGACGGGGCGCGCCACTTCCGGCAGCGCCTCGCCGCTACCTGCACTCTCACCATCGAACCGGATCGCGCTCTCCACCTCGAATGACCGGCAATGCGTGAAATCCACGCGGTCATAATCGTCCGTTCCATCCGCCAGCGTCATCCGAAGATCGGCCTGCTGCGCCAGCAGCGCGTCGGATTCCCCGATCCGCGTCCGCTCGTACCGCACCGAGTAACCCGAGCCGGCAAGTTGTAAGGATTCGGGAATCTCCGTGGCGCGCACGTCCAGCCGGATTAAATCGAGCGAGTCGCGATCCACCCAGAACGTTCCTTCCTGACCCGCCGTCCCCTGTCCGGCCGGTAGCCACAAGTGGTATTTCGCCAGCAGCCGCGGGATCTGGAAATCGTACCTTAACGATGCGCGGCCCCCGATCAAGTCCTGCCCCTGGAAAGTGAACCGCGCCGCATCCGCCACGAACAGGTTGCGTAGAAGAATGGAGAAGAGCCCGTTGGCGATCAGTCCCGCCCCCACGAATCGGGCTGGATCTGCTTCGGTAAGCTTGCGCGCACCGGGCGACCCGAACCACTCACTCCCTCTGGTGTTGGCGATCTCCAGCCGCACCGTGTCGAGAGGCTGCAACTTCCGCATCCGCCCGTTCCCGGCCTGCTTGTGAAATCGCGTGAGCGTCTCAAGGCACGTGTAGTTCGGGAGGTGTTCGATCTTCTCCTGCATGTGCAGCCTGATGCGGGCCAGCGGAAGCACCTTTTCGGGCGTCAGGTCCTGTCCTTTCGCCGCGAACATCCATATCGCCAGCAGCGCCACCCACCGCACGCCACGGAGTCTATCACGCGCGAACTCCTCGAACGAAGGCATGGAGTATTCGCAGGCCGATCTGCTCTCCACCGAATCACCAATAAAGCGGCTTACAACCGAGTACCTTAGCGGCGAAACCGTCCATTGAGGGCGTTCGATGCCGCTATAAATTCCGGTTATGGACGAGAATGCCGTTTCAAAACAGCTATCGGAAACCGCGCAACGTCTGCCGAGCCGGAGGACATATCTAGTCGCCGACAGACGAGTGTTGAAAGGGGTATGCTTAGTGCAGAAGAGGAGGTAAGCCATGCGAACGACGCTGGTTTCGATACTGGCCGTTCTGGCGCAGTGGGTGATCCCAGCAAATGCTCAGCCGCAAACTGGTGCGCAGCCAGCCCGGCCCGCCGCCACGAACGGGTATTTGGCCCATCCACCCACCAAGCGCTTATTCTTCTTTAGATCGGACCCCAAAAACATCGGCAGACCGGCGGTGTTCGGGCGATCGCCGGACTCCAAGAACATCGTCGGACCGGGAATGGTCGGGCGATCGGCGGTGTTCGGGCAACCGGCACAAGCGCCTGATATGGGCGGCTTTTTTCGACCCTACTCCATTACCGATCCGATCCTCCAGAATCCCGCCCATCCAACCCTGAAATTTCCGCCGACGGGCCTGCTACCGGTGGAAAGTCCGCCGCCGCAGGATCTCTGGTTCCTCAGGCCTAAGAATTCTCGGCTGTTTTTTTTCAGCAAGCAGTGATCGGAACCTCCGCGGGCGTGTGCGGATAGTGCCCCCGCAAACGCGGGAACGCAAACGCACGTAGTCGCAACGCGTGTTATGACGGCGCGGGATTCATCGCCGGGGTGGATCCAGGTGTCATGGCTGTTGCTAGGTGCCAAGGCTGCGATTTGACGGTGGGTGGCGATTGGGAAGAAGTGTCGATGGCAATGGACCCCCGCTGGTCGCGTCTCTGAACAAATCACTCAATCGAGATCTCGGAGGAACTTCCTCATCTCACGCAAAACGTCAGACTCTTCGTCTTGAAACATGTAATGATGCGCTCCAGGTAGTTCCACTACGAGGGCAAGTGGATCGGCATGCTTGAGGTTCGATTCCCATCTATGAATGAACTCCAGCTCGATTTCATAAAGCCTCTCGGAGTCGCGCCGTTCCCCGTCATCTTTGGGCGGCTTCTCCTTCCACTGCTCTGTAATTGGTCGTGGCACCGCGAAGAGAGCTAGGACCGGGATCGTGATGCCCGTGTAGTCCTTGCGAATCGATCCGTCATCAATGGCATGTGAAACGTAGGCCGGGGTGCGATACTTACCCACCGAACCATCAGCATTGATTTCGTAGACACTGCGGATCTCGGCTGCGGGAAATGGAAAGACGCCCAGTCGTTTCTGGTACGCCCGATATGCGTCCACGGATGCGTTGTCTGCGGCGGTCCGCTTTGCGGCGGCTGCGGGGGCCTCGTTGGAGTGTTTCATCGTAAGAGCCCGGTATTCGGCGTTGCTCCATGGATAGTCCATCGGGTCAGCATTGCCGTCAAGGTAGATGAGCGCTGTGAGGTCCGCAGAGTGCTTCTGCCCCAGAAACGACAACTCGGAGCCTGCCATCGAATGGCCTACGACTATCGGCTTCACAATATGAAGCGATACGATGACCCGCCAAACGTCTTCGGCCAACTCCGGTACGGAGTAGCCACGTTGCGGCTTGCTGGATAGGCCGTACCCTCTTCGCGTAATTCCGTAAACGTGGCAAGCATCGGTGATTTTGGGAGCGAAATCTTCGTAAATATGCGCGGAGTTGCCGGAACCGGCGAGAAGGATCAGTGGACGACCCGCGCCTCCCCAATCCACGACTTCGATTTTGACACCATCACCCACATTGACGAAGGTCGCGGTGGGCTCCCCCGCCTGAATGATTGCGACCAGGAGAAACACAGAGACGAGGATCCGTATTCCCATGTTCGGAAAGTATACAGGAATAAGCAGACGGGGCAGTGGACGTAAGGTGGCGCTTCCGGGTGCGCCCCAACGGCGCAGAACACCAGTGGGGGAAGGACCCACCCAAGGAGGTTGTTGGTTGAACTTCGTAGCTGGCGAGCGTCCGAGCCGGGAAACGTTCAGCCGGGTGGACGATCATGGACACCTGGATTACCACCCAGCACGACTGGCAGCAGGAGCGCCTGGCCACCCGGATCTTCGGCGTGTTCCGCGCACTGGCCCTGGCCCTGGTCGCGGTCGGGCTGTACCGCGTGGTTTCCTACACCGTCGCCTAGCACATCAACGAGTTCGGCATTCGTATGGCTTTGGGAGCGCGCCGCGGGCACGTTCTGCGGATTGTGTTCGGTCCACCGTTGGCAGCGTCGCCGCCGGCATCGGAACCGGCTTCGCGCTCACGCTCGGCGTGCTGACGCTGCTCGCCCGGTGGGCGGATGCGAACTCCAGCGATCCCCTGATGCCTCGCCGGTGCGCTCCTGCTGAGTGCGGTTTCCTTGCTGGCTTCCGCCACCCCCGGCTGGCCACGAGAGCAGATCCGGCGACCGCACTGCGCTGCGAATAAATACAATGGAAGAATCTCCCGCCGACTGAGAGCACCAACACTTTTTCGGGTTGCGGCGTCTAAAATCAGAGGTAACTGTGTGAGGCAGTTTTGGATTATCGCATCGATGGCGGCCGCATGCCTGGCGCAGGACGGTCCAACGTTTGATGTGGCGTCGATTAAGCCGGCCGATATCGAGCCGGGCGGCGGCTATACCGCGTGGTCCAAGGGTGGCCCGGGCACGAAAGACCCGACCCGCATCGACTACCACAACGTTTCCCTGAGCGATTTGATTTGTCAGGCTTATGCCGTGGAATACTACCAACTTGTTGGGCCGGACTGGCTCATGTCGGAGCGGTACCGACTGGCTGCGACATTAGCCAAGGACACGACCAAGGAGCAATTCCAGGCGATGTTTCGGAATCTTCTGACCGACCGCTTCAAACTGCAGGTCCACCGCGATCAGAAGGAGATGGATCGCTATTCGCTGGCTGTGGGGAAAGGCGGTCCGAAATTGAAGCCGCACGTCGAAACGCCGGAACCCGATACGCCGCAGGCGTTCGGCTCCAAGACCGACAGCGACGGTTATCCAGTGGTTCCGCGCGCCGGGATGGCGATGAGGAACGGGCGCGCACGGGTGAAATATCCCGACTGGGACGTGGAAAGGATCGCCGGCATGCTAGCCGGACAACTGCACGCACCGGTGCACAACGACACGGGATTGACGGGCAAATTCGATGTCGATTTGTTCTGGAGCACGCGCCGGCCGGACGCGGACGACAGCGGGCCGGATTTGGCCACGGCCGTCCAGGAGCAGCTTGGACTGAAGCTGGAGCGAAAGAAAGGACCGGTGGACGTCGTGGTTATCGATCATGTGGAGCGTACCCCGACGGCGAATTGAAACGCGGAGGCGCGCGTTCGACTCAGGTCTTGGAATGCTGGTGTAGTTTCCAGAAACGTCACGCCGTTGTCGGAAAGCGGTCTGCCCGACATTCAACAGAGCCACGATCTACTCGATTACGCTACGTTCCCAGGACTCGGCGTCGAGCGCTTTCGCCAGCGTGCCCGACCGAAGTAAACTGGCCGATTTCCGGTCTCGGGGTTGGCACAGGGCAAAAGGTCCTCAGTGTCAATATCGGCTTCGAGCTTATGCTTTGCCACAAAGACATCCAGTTTTCGACAGTGTAGATCCACATCGAAGACTCCGCGTCCGTCGGAGAATGCGGTGAGCGCGTCCTCGTCGGAGACGTGAGCAGCCTCTGTTCGCCGACGCACATAGGCGACATCAAGCATTTCGCGCGTATCGAGCCCCAACAGTTCGGCCCCTCGGGACCATTGTAAAGCGCCGGTCCTGGCACTTGTTGATATGCGTTCTCGTCCATAATCTGAATTTATGGGTATGCCAAACTGTATCAATGTGTGTTATGGGCGATAT
>Ga0126381_100004512_pt1 | contig 15170 bp, 15 predicted proteins | sample PanSoiMetPlot_28_FD_96465 | JGI IMG/M metagenome (GOLD analysis project Ga0126381, IMG submission 96465) | Tropical forest soil microbial communities from Panama - MetaG Plot_28 | ecosystem: Environmental > Terrestrial > Soil > Tropical forest > Bulk soil | place: Panama | collected 2016-02-17 | reverse complement strand
GCAAGGAAGACATACTCATCGCTAACGGCACCACCCTTGATCATCGCCCAGGCGCCCCTCCTCTGCCTCATCTCTACCACAACGAAGGGAACAGCCGCTTTGTGGAGGTCGGTGAGAAAGCTGAATTCACGGCGGAGGGTTGGGGCCAGGGTGTGTGTGTCGGAGATTACGATAACGATGGCCGCCCCGACGTCCTCCTCACCTACTACGGAACGAACCGTCTCTATCGGAACCTTGGCGGCGGCGTCTTCCGCGATGTGACAGCCGAGGCAAAACTTCCGGTGACCGGTGTTCGTTACGGCTCCGGGTGCAGCTTCTTCGACTACGACCGCGACGGCTACCTGGACCTCTTCGTCGCCAACTACGTCGACCTGGATCTGGCGAAGACTCCGAGTCCTGGCTCCGGTGAATTCTGTGTCTGGAAAGAGATCCCTGTAATGTGCGGGCCGCGCGGTCTGCCCCTCGCCCACAATGTCCTTTATCACAACAACGGCAATGGTACGTTCACTGACGTCTCCGAGAAGGCTGGAATTCTAAAACCCGGCGGTCGTTACGGGCTGGGAGTGGTCACAGCCGATTTCAACAACGACGGCTGGCCCGATATCTATGTCGCCTGTGATATGACCCCGAGCCTGCTGTATGAGAACAAACACAACGGCACGTTCGAGGAACGAGCAGTCGCTGCTGGCGTGGCATACAATTTCGATGGCGCACTGCAAGCCGGTATGGGTGTCGCGGTCGGCGACTTTGATGGCGACGGACGGCTGGATATCGCCAAGACGAATTTTTCCGGCGATCTTACCTCGCTGTTCCACAACGACGACGGCGAGTTCTTCACCGACGTTTCTCGCGAAGCCGGTCTCGGACGGCGGCAGTATCTCGGCTGGGGAATAGGATTTGTGGATGTGGATGACGATGGCTGGCCCGACCTGGTGATCGCCAATGGCCACGTATATCCTGAAGTGGAAAATAAGCCGATCGGCGACAAATATCTCCAGCCGACGCTGCTCATGCGAAACCTGGGCAACGGCAAATTCTCCGATCTGACCGCGTCCGCCGGTCCCGCCTTCAGCGTTGATCGGCCTGCACGCGGACTGGCTTACGGCGATGTCGACGGCGACGGGCGGCCGGAGATCGTTATCGTGAACATGAACAGCACTCCGTCGCTCCTGAAGAACCGAAAACCCGGCGGCAATTTTCTGAACGTGGCCGCGCGCGGAACGAAGTCCAACCGCAGCGGCATCGGTGCTCGCGTGCAGGTCACTGCCGGCGGCCGCGAGTCCATCGGCGAGGTGATGAGCGGCGGAAGCTTCTACTCGCAGAACAGCCTGGTGCTGCATTTTGGGCTCGGAACGGCGCGTGTGGTGGACCGATTGCAAATCCGCTGGCCGAGCGGCTTGGTGCAGACCTGGAAAAATGTTGGGTCCAACCTTAAAGTGATTGCAACCGAGGGGAAGGACCGACTCGAGGAAGTGAAGCCGAGCGCGCTACCGTGAATCGGCGGAATCGGCTCGCTCCAGGATTAGGCGGAGGCGTTCCGCCTGGGTCCACTCGAAGATGGCATCTACCTCTGGTTTTGAGAGCTTCGCATCGCGGTGCACAAACGTGTAGATTGCCAGAGGCATTCCGCCGCTTTGGACCTGGTTGGCGATATCGGAAAGGCTTCGCTCCCGACGAATGACCGGATAGTCGCTCCACTTCGAGAGATTCAAGCGCTGCCGGCCCTGCTGGACGTCGCGATTGACCAGCCAAGATACCGGTGCGATGTAGCTGTACCAGGGATAGTGTGTCGCGTCCGAATGACAATCCCGGCACGCCCTCTCGATGACGAGTCGCACGTCGTGGGGTAACTGCGCTCCCACGAAGAGAGGCGCCTCGGGACGGCCTGAAACGCGATAATCGCTGATCGCGGACGCGACGGCGACCGCCCCAAGCAGGATCAAAGCCGGCTTTCGATAGCGGTTCCCCATATCGATCAGCGGATGTGCCCGTGCTCTTCGTCGAGCAGTATTGTATCAGGAGCCTCTCGTGTCCTTTGAGTGTTCGTATTCAGATCGGTGCACTACGAGCGAAGCTCGGGCTGAATCTGTGCTCGACTCGCAACCCGCATAATGGGAATGCGATATGACTCCAGAAGAACGATTTATTCAGTGGCTCAAGATCTTTCTCGCCGTGCTTTTTGCCATCGGCTTTGCATACGCGATTCATCTGCTCCATGTGATCGCGTATGGAAGTTGAGGTTGTCTACGCTCCCTTCTTGAGTTCGCTCGTCTTTGCCGGCTGGTATGTGCCCGCTGTCGTTCGTGCTGAAATCGCAAGGCGATTCCACGCGTTGATCGCCGCCACAGCCAACGTCAAATCCGCCAGTTCCTTTTCGTTGAAATTGCGGTGAGCCTCTTCGTATACCTCATCGGTGACGTGGCCCTTGGTGATCTCGGTGACGGCTTCGGTCCAGGCGAGTGCGGCCCGTTCTCGGTCCGTGTAATAGGGGGACTCGCGCCACGCATCGAGGCCGTACAGGCGTTGCTCGTTTTCGCCGGCGGCGCGCAGATCTTTCCAGTGCATGTCGATGCAGTAGGCGCAGCCGTTGATTTGCGAAGCGCGCAACTTGATCAGGTTCAGAAGTCTCGGTTCCAGGCCGCAGGCGTCCAGGTAGTGTTCCAGCCCGAGCAGTGCGTGGTAGGCTCCGGGCGCAATCTTGGCGTAGTTGATCCGTTGCTCCATAGACGATTAGACTTCATCCGCGGCGCCAGGGTGCACATTTGCTTGCGCAGTGTGTGCGCTTCTCAACCGCGGCGCTCGCGCAGCTGCTCCTCGATATCACCTATTTTTTCCCCCAGTAGGTTGAGCTTGCGCGCCAGGCCCTGAATTTCGGTTTCGGCGCGGCGGTTCACGGCATAATCGAGCTCGCCGCGCAGGCGGTCCTTGGTATCCTGCCGGTTCTGACTCATCATAATGACAGGCGCCTGGATGGCGGCCAGCATCGAGAGGAACAGGTTGAGCAGTATGAACGGGTACGGGTCCCAGCTCGACTTGCCCATGATCATGCTGACTCCCGAGTAGATTACCAGGGCGAGAATGAACGCGATGATGAACGTCCATGAGCCTCCGAAGCCCGCGACAGCATCGGCCACGCGCTCGCCGAACGAGGCTTCCTCTTCGATGATCTCGTTCGGATTGCGGCTGGCGCGCAAACGAACGAGTTGCTGCGCGGCGTGAAACTGGCGGCCGAGCACCGCGAGCATATCCATGCCCGCCATCGGTTTCCGTTCCAACAGGACTGAGATGTCGTGCCGGTCTACTTCTATGCAGACCGTCTCTTCTATCGCGGTCGCGTTCGTCTGATGCGGCGTGCCATCGAGCATGGAGGCGAAGCCGAAGAACTCGCCCGCGGCAGGCTGATCGACGACAACCTCCTGCCCGTCCTCATCGAACGTGCTGACCGAGACCGCGCCGGAGACCAGGATGTAGGCGCGCCCGCCGGCGTTCCCGATCTTGTAGATCCGCTGGCGCGCAGAGAACGTTCGCATCTCGACCTGGCCGGCCAGCACGGCCATTTCGTCGTCGTCGAGCAAGGCGAACAATGGAACTTCTTTCAGGACTTCGGGATTGCACGGCATGGATGACCTCAAAAGCAGGAGTTAGACGTTAGGAGTTAGAAGTTAGAATGGCGCAGGCCAATACAATTGGAGCGGCTTCGCGGCCAAAGTGTCATGCAGTTACTATAGGGGCCGACTGCGCTTCGTCTCGGGTCTTACGTTCGCGCAGCACAACTTGATTATCCGAGCCGGCGATGGTAATCAGGCCACGGCCCAAGCCTTTCAGCTCATTGTGCCACCGGATCTGCCCAGTAGTGGAGTCGAGGCAGTAGATTTCGCCGCTGCCGGTTGCGTAGACGTCGCTGCTTTGTAACGACACATTCACAAAGTCACCCTTCAGCTTCGTCCTCCAGACCTCCTGGCCGGTGGACCGATCGAGAGCAATCACCGTTCCGGCGATTCCGATGACGAGTAAAGACGCTTGCATGAGGTACATAGTATCGCGAGTCAGCGCACGTGCCGCACGCCGATTTCATCCAGATGGTCGAGCAAATCGCGCGGGTCCTGGTAGACGCGATAAGCGCCGGCACGCTCCAGCTCATCCTGGCCGTACCCGCCCGAGAGCAGACCAATCGAGAGTGCGCGGGCGCGGCGCGCGGCCAGCAAGTCCCACACGCTGTCGCCTACGACGACGCAATCGTGGATTGAGATGCTGAGGCGCTCCGCGGCGGCGAGGAAGAGGTCGGGATCGGGTTTGGCATGGCGGACCAGGTCTCGCGTGATGACCGGCACAGCGTCGTTGATACCGAGCATCTCGAGCGAGCGGCGCGCGGTCTCGAGCCGGCCGCTGGTGGCGATGGCATGAGGCACACCCGCGTCGGCGAGCGCGCGCAATAAATCGGTTGCACCCGGCAGCGGGCGCACCTGCGATGCGAACCGGCGTTCGAAGGCTTCAGCGTGAAGGCTTTGTAACCGCTCGGCATCGACTCCCAATCCATCGCCGGTCTCGCGCAGCAGCGCGTTCACCAGCAGGCCGCCGCTCATGCCGATGCGGCGATGGATGCGCCAGACGGAAAGCTCCGTCCCGGCGTGCTCCAAGGCTTCGCGCCAGGCGAGCACATGCTGGTAGACGCTGTCGATCAGGGTGCCATCGAGATCGAACAGAAACGCGGGTGGTGTAGAGGAGATCGGAGCGTTAGCCATCGTCCCATTATCATGCGATGTATGCTGGGAGCATGGTGCGTGGGCTATGGATGTTAGGTTGCTTCGCGCTGGCGCTGCACGCCAACGACATCGTCTATCTGCAGGGACAGGTGCGAATGCAAGACGGCTCGGCGCCGGGACGTTCGGCGACGATCGTGCTGAAGTGCCCCGGCTCGGATCCGACCAGACAGACCACGGCAGGCAAGAACGGCAAGTTTTATCTCAAAGTGGAGCGCGACGATTTCAACCACGTGGCTCGCGCGCTGCCGGCAACCACCACGGACGTTGGAGGCGCCGGCAGCGAAGCAGGCGCGTGCGCGATCGCGGCGCAGCTTGACGGGTATGAGTCGTCGAGCATCGATCTGGCGACCTTCACGATCGGCAGGGATTTGAAGCTACCGGCCTTGGTGTTGAAGGCCAAGAAGTAGACTCTGACACCCCGGCAGCAAGACTACCGGCGTTACCGGTGACTCAACACGGCGATCAGACCAATCAGCACAAGAACGAAGAGCACAAGCATCGCGATCTTGGCGGCGCTATAGGGGCGCTCGCCTTGCACCTCGCCCGTGCAGGCGTTTACGGCTACCTGGTACACCTTGTTCTGGAACCGATAGGCGCCAATCCAAACGGGCAGCAGCAAGTGCCGGAACATCGCGTTGAAATACTCGGTGTTCAGCGAGTCGATGCTCTGCTCGTCGCCTCCAATATCGCTCCGTACGTCATGTTCGATCTTCGGCCGCATAGATGCGGCGGCCTTATCGAAGCCGGGGCCGAGGTCTAGCTGATAGCGCTGCGCCTTAAACCCCGCGAGAAAGGCCGGTTCGTAGGGGCGAAGAGCATCCAGACCCCACGGCTCGAGCGCGTTGAGTTTCGACTCGGCGACCGAGCGCGAAGCGGGCACCAGTATGTTTTCGAAGCGGCGCGAGACCTCGCCCGAAGTTGAATGCCACGCGGTACGCATCACTTGGCGGGTCTGCGTGTTTCCGTCGTTGTCGGTATAGGTCTCGGTTTCGTAGTAGTGTTCGCCGCGTTGGCCGGTGTATTGGGTGGTGGTGTCGGCGTCGTAGTCCCAGAAGGGTAAGTACACGCCCGAAATTGCTTCTTGTCGTGAAAGCCGCTTCAGCGCATTGGGAGCGAACCAGCGGGTTTGCAGCCAGGCGCGGACTTCGGTCTGCGCCTTCTCCTTCGTGATGCTGGCCGGTAGAACGGCATCGGGGGCCACCAACGGATCGGCGGCCTTGGGCTGGGCCACCAGCGCGTCGCCGCAAAACGGGCAGGAGCCTGCCACTTCGGGCGGCTCGAAGGTTACCGCGCTCCCGCAGGCATCGCAGGTCACTTGCAGCGCCTCGGCGGATAGCGGGCTCAAGTGTGAATCGCCCTCCTTGGACAGGAACTCTTCGAGCGCGTGCGAAACAATTCCCGCGGGCCGTCCCGGTGTTGCCGCCGCGGTGAGCGCCTGCGTCGTTCCGCAGAACGGGCATTTCATGCCACCGCTCGCGGGGTCGAATTGCATGTCGGCCGAGCATCCCGGGCAGGGAAAGCGGTCGGCCTTCTTTTCCGGGCTCATTATTGCTGAGCGGTGCCGCACTCGGGGCAGAACTTCGCGGGACGCGGGATCGACTTACCGCAGTCCATGCAGAACTTTGTCGCTGAACCGCTTTGTGGCGCGGCGGGCGTGCCTCCGCCCTGCGGTGCAGCGGGAGCACCTCCGCCTGCGGGCGGAGCCTGCGGCGGTTCCGACACAGGAGGACGCATCGCGCCCATCATCTGCTGCGCCATCAGCAGCCCGGCGCCGAGTCCGACACCTGCGCCGGCGGCGCCGCCGCCTTCATTGGCTGCTGCAATCGGGATAGACTGCGCTACCTGGAACTGCTGATAGCGGCCCATGTCGCCCACCATGTTCATACCGATGCGCTGGTCGAGGATCTTCTGCAACTCCTCGGGCAGCGAGATGTTCTCTACCACGAAGGTATCGAGGAACAGGCCGAGATCCGCGAACGCCGGCCGCAGAATGGCGAGCATCGCCTGGCCGAGCTGCGCCTGGCTGGCCGCCATATCGAGGAATGAGACCGCGCTGGTGGCGAACGTGTTCGTCATCTGCCCCACGATGGTGTTGCGGAGCTGCCCTTCGAGGTCCGGTACCCAGTAGGCCTCCCGCGTGCCCGAGACCTTTTCGTGAAAAACCTTCGGATCGGCCACGCGGTACGCATAGATGCCGTAGGCGCGCATACGCACCGCGCCGAATTCCTTGTCGCGAATGGTAATCGGCGTGGCGGTCCCCCATTTCTGGTTGATCTGCAAACGGGTGGAGAAGTAGTACACGTCCGATTTGAATGGCGACTTGAAAGCCTTGTCCCAGTTACGGAGGTATGTCAGGATCGGCAGCGTATTCGTATTCAGAGTGTGGAGGCCCGGACCGAAAATATCGGCGATCTGCCCTTCATTCACGAATACGGCCACCTGCGAATCGCGCACGGTGAGCTGGCCGCCGTTTTGAATCTCCCGATCTTCCATCGGGTAGCGATACGCTAGGATGCCGTCCTGCGGCTCGGTCCATTCGATGACGTCAATGAACTGCTTCGAGAAAAAACTCATAGGGCCTCGAATATATCCTAGCGCGGTCCGGAACGCCGCCGAGGCATGATAATAAATGATGCCCGAACCAGTAGCCGCCGTTGCCATTGTGCATGCGCGCGATCCCGAGGACGCCGTCCTGTTGATGCGCCGGACGGAGCGCGCGGACGATCCGTGGTCGGGGCATTGGTCCTGCCCCGGTGGACGCCGCGATGCGCAGGATATCGACCTGCTCCACACGGCGCTGCGCGAACTCGAAGAGGAGTGCGGCATCCGGTTGCAGCGCGGCCACCTGGAAACGGCGCTGCCGCACCGCATCGCGCGCCGGTCTGAGCCTCCATATCTGCTGGTGGCGCCGTTCGTTTTCCGCGTGGACCGGCACCTGCCGACCGTCCTCGATGCAGGCGAAGCTGCGGAAGCGATGTGGGTGCCGCTGAACATTCTGCGCGATCCGGCCCGTCACGCCTGGCAGAGCGTGCCCGGGCGGCCGCCGGAAGTGCATTTTCCCGGCGTTCTCCTGAATCGAACGCCGCTGTGGGGATTCACCTACAGACTCCTGATGGATTGGCTCGGAATTCCGGAGCCGCCGGTTGCGTCGGCCGCCGAGAATCATTAAGATTCTCTTATCGCTTTTAACGGAGGTCTCCGATGTTTCGCAGAATCGCTCTAGCTACGCTCATTGTGTTCATGGCCGGACTCGCGCAGGCGCAAGTAAAGATGGTGCGCTATCCGTCCTATTCGAAAGGAAAGGTCGCGTTTAGCTACCTGGGCGATATCTGGGTAGCCAATGACAATGGAGCCGGCGCCGAGCGCCTAACCGACAACACGGCGCGCGAGATCTATCCGCGCTTTTCGCCCGACGGTCAGTGGATCGCGTTCTCGTCGAATCGCGCGGGGAACTATGACGTGTACGTGATGCCCGCATCGGGCGGCAAACCGCATCAGCTCACTTTCCACAGCGCGGATGACAACGTGGTCGGCTGGACGCCGGACGGCAAGCGGGTTGTGTTCACGTCTACCCGCGGAAACGGCGCGTTCCCGACCGTGGCGACGCTATGGGAGATCTCGGCCGAAGGCGGCATCGAAACGCCCCTGGAGACCGATTGGGGCGCGTGGGCGAGCTATTCGCCCGACGGGAAGAGGATCGCGTTTACCCGTCATCCGGCAACGTGGTCGCGGAAACATTATCGCGGCAGTTACGCGGCCGACCTATGGGTGGAAGATTTCGGCGCAAAGACGTTTACGCACCTGGGCGACTCCGATTACAAGGGCAACATGCTGTGGCCGATGTACGCGGCCAATGGCGAAATCTACTTCGTCTCGAACGAAACGGCGAGCGAGAAGAACATCAAGTTCGGCGGGCCGGAGGTGATGAAGAGCGTCAACAACATCTGGAAGATCTCCGAAAAGGGCGGAAAGCCGGTGCAGGTCACGCATCACGAAGATGGCAACCTGTTCTTCCCCAGCATCTCGGCGGACGGCCGCACGATCGTTTATGAAGATAACTTCGGTATCTGGAAGCTCGATACGGCAAGCGGCAAGACCGCGGAACTGCGCGTCGAAATCAAGACGGATCCGAAGGAAAACGAAACCGAGTTGGTGACGCTCAACAATGAAGCCGAGGGATTCAGCCTGTCGCCTTCGAATCGCCGCGCGGCGGTTGCGGCCCATGGCGAGATCTTCACCATCGCTACTGACCGGGGGGAGCCGCAGCGTGTCACCGACACGCCATGGCGGGAGAGCGATCCGCGCTGGTCGCCTAACGGCAAGTGGATCGCCTACATTTCGGACCGCACGGGCCGCGAGGAGATTTACATCGCCGACGAGTTGGGCAAGAACACGAAGAAGCTGAGCGACTCCGATTGTGACAAGAACGCGATCATCTGGTCGCCCGATTCGAAGACGCTGCTGTGGACGGGTTCTGACCACAAACTTCGGCGCGTGGAAACCGAATCCGGTAAAGAGGAAGTGCTGGTTACTAGCGACGCCGCCAACGTGCAGGATCCGCAATTTTCGCCCGACGGCAAATGGATCTCCTACGCGAAACAGGACAAGCAGCTTCGCTCCCACGTGTGGGTGAAGGAGCTTGCCAGCGGGCAGGAGCACATGATCGGCGGCGAAGAGATCCTGATTTCGCGCGGCGCGAGGTGGACGCCTGATGGCAAGAAGCTGCTTTTCCTTGGCGGCGTAGGAGCTGCAGGAATCGCGCAACTCGGCCGTACAACGATGCAGCTTTACAGCGTGTCCCTAACGCCGATGGAGAAGGACCCTTCGGACCGCGGTGTCGACACGGAAGAACAGGCAGAATCTGCTCTGCCGGAAGCGGCCCCGGCGGGCCGCGGGGCGCGCGTCGCAGCCGGTGCGGCAAACGTTCAGGTGAAGATTGTTTGGGATGGCCTGAACCGCCGCGTCACGCAGCTCACACGCATGCCCGGCGCGGTCGCGATGGTGGTGCCCTCGCCTGACAGTCATACGTATCTGTTTTCAGCCGCCGGTGGCGACACGCAGGAAGGCCCGGGCCCCGGAGCGGGCGGCGGTCCGGCATACTACACGATTAACGAAGACGGATCGGGACTCGCGCGACTGAACACCACGCCGGCCGACGCCGCGGCGGGCGGCGGACGTGGACGCGGCGGGCGCGGGGGTGGTGGGTTCGGCGGTAACGAGCCCCAATGGACTCGTGACAGCCGCGCCATCTACTATCTGGTGGGCAACGGACTGTACACGGTAGCTGTCGGCGGCGCGCCGTCATCTGATACCTCGGCAGCTGCTCCGACCGCCGGCCGCGGAGGACGCGGCGGGCGGGGCGGAACTGCGGCAGCAGCGGTTGCGACCACGTCAACGGGAGCGACTCCGCGCCGCGTTACCTTCGCGCTGCGGATGGAGATCGATACCGTGGCGGAGCGGCGCCAGGTATTCGAAGAGGCGTGGCGCGTAATGAAGAATCGCTTCTACGACGCCAAGATGCACGGCGCGAACTGGGCCGCGGAGAAGGATAAGTACGAATCCATGCTGCCTTACATCGCAGATAACGAGGAGCTACACAACCTTGTAATGGAGATGATCGGCGAGATGAACGCCTCGCATACCGGGATCAGCGGCGGTACGCGCCTGCCGGGACAATCCACGGAGGAGCGTATCCAGACGCGCCACCCTGGGTTCGAGCTCGCGCCCGATGCGTCGGGCTATTACAAAGTGTCGTACATCTTCCGTAAGGGGCCTGCGGACCATGATTACGTGAAGCTGGCCGTGGGCAACTATGTGCTCGCGGTGGATGGCAAGGAGTTGAAGAGTAGCGACAATTACTGGAAGCTGTTCAATATTCTACCGGGCCGTAAATTCGAATTTCTGGTGAACGACAAGCCGTCGGCCGACGGCGCCTGGACCATTGCCATCGATCCGCTTACCGGCACCGCTTTTGGCGACCTCGAATATGCGCGCTGGGTTGACGACCACAAGCAGATGGTCGCCAAGCTCTCGAACGGTGAAGTCGGATATCTGCATATTCGTGCCATGGATGCGCCCTCACTTACTAAGTTCCAGAACGAGCTGTTGGAGAACCAGGACAAGAAGGCGCTGATTATCGACGAGCGCTTCAACGGCGGCGGAGGCATCGACGTGGAACTGCTCGCCATTCTGAATCAGCGCAAGGCGTATCAGCGCACGCGCAGCCGCGATTCGCTCGACGTGCAGCGCCCCGGGCAGGCGTACTTCGGCCCAATGGTGGTGCTGCAGAACGAGCGCTCGGCCAGCGACGCCGAGATGTTTCCCGACGGCTTCCGCGCCCTCGGCCTGGGCAAACTGGTCGGTGTGCCGACCTCCGGGCAGGTGATCGGGACTGGTGCGTTCACGCTGCTCGACGGCTCGTCCATCCGCACACCGGGCTCCGGCGTCTATACCGCCAAAGGCGAGAACATGGAGAACTACGGCGTGCCCCCGGACGTGCTGGTGGACAACACACCGGCCGATTTCCTGGCTGGCCATGACCGGCAGATCGAGAAGGCCATCGAGGTGCTACGCGGAGAGATGAAGTAGCGCAGTACTAACCCACTTCGATCCCCACTGGGGCGAACGTGCGCCCGCCCAGTCTGATGTGTACTTGGTGCGGCCCCGCCTGAATCGCCTCGGGTAAGTGGAAGTTGAACTCCCAGCGCTGGCTGAGCACGTCCGTGCAGAATCGGTCGATCGGTCCTGCTTCACGGCCGTCCACCGCTGCCGCGAATCGATCGGCGTGGACCACTTCGAGCATCGTTACTTTCACGGTGCGTGTCAGGACGCGATTGCCCAGCAGCAGATCGATACCATCGTTGACCGCTAGCACGCGCGGCACCAGCGGACCTGGCGGCATGATCCGTACCCAACCCGGAGGGAATAGCAGCTTGCCCTGCCACTCCACCTCGACCGGCACCAGGCCGGTGCGCAATCCTTCAGGCAGAATCGCATTGACGTACGAGACCCCATCCGGCTCGGCGGGACCGATGTAGCTGAGTCGGCAGCGTTGTCCCTCCACGCGGACCGTGAGGCTCTCCAAGTCGGCATCTTCCGGCAGGTTCTGTCCCCAGATCGAAATGGCGGCCATGATCCCCGCAGCGGGCGCCACCGATTCGCCCGTGAGCGCGTTTCCGATCTTGACCAGGCGGACGGGGCTGCGCGGTGGCTCAAGCGCGCCGCCCGGCTTCCGCCAGCTTACCCACATATACTGCGTCCAGATCTTCTCGAGCGCCAGCAAGCGAAAATCGATCTCGCGCGAGAAGGCGCGTATCTCATCGGGCGTGATGCGGACACCGCTCCAGGTGTCGTACTGGCGAGCGTGCGGCGGCAGGCCGTTGATCTGGCACCGCATCACACCACCCGGCTTGAGCACGCGTCGCGCGTCGCGGATATAGTCGAACACAATGCCGCGACTGGGAATGTGCTGAAACACCGCGTAGGAGTAGACGAAATCGAAGCTGTCGTCGGGGAACATGCGCAGGTCGGCCCCGGAGCCGTGGTGCAGGTGCGCGTGAGGTAAGTCGCGCAGGCGCTGGCGCGCAAGGCTGATCATTTCATCCGAGACGTCGACGCCGTGGATCTCGCGGAAGTGGCGCCCGATGGGCCGCATCAGCCGCCCCGGGCCGCAGCCAATTTCGAGCGCCGCGTCGCGGCCGCGGAAGCGCTTGAGATCGTGCTCGAGATCGCGCACCACGTCGCTCGCAGTCGCATAAAACTCCTCTTCTTCCTGCTGGCGGCGTCCGAAAGCAACATAATAGTTGGCATCTTCGCCGGCGCGCTGATTCCAGTCGGCGCGCATGCGCTCCAGCGTCTGGGGATCGTCCATGTGGCAGTTGTCATTCTAACTTCGAATGGTAATTAGCGCAAAATTTCCTTGGAAACGTGCGCTTCGAATGGAGAGTCAAGGTAGCGACGTCGAACTTGGTGTGCAACGAGTGTCGCGCTGTGGTCGGCGTCGTTCAGTTCGAGGTGCTGCGGGATCTTGTGTTGATGATTCCGGACGTGGAGTGACTGCGTAAAACGTCTTTTACGGTCGTCAAAGCGGACGCCGGGTCTAACACGTCGTTCCGGATGCTGATCGGTGTTTGCGAAATGAATAGAACTTGCATACCCGGCCTAAACTTCAGGAGTTCGGCAGCATCGACGCCAATCGTCTTCACGTTCGTCAGCAGAACGTGGATTGGTCTTGAGTGAGCAATGATGAACTGAACCGCCGATTGCCAGTCGTGGGCTTCGAGGATATTGTATCCAGCATTGCGAAGGTCGTTCGCCAAAGTAGGGAGAACCCCGTCTAGTTCTGCGACCAAGACTGTCGGAAAGCCGCCACTGTTCCCCTGTTTCATAGGCCCAGAGTAATAGTACTCCTATTTATGGGAGGCGTCGTGATCATTCACTTACATCAAGACGGGAAGCTAATGTTTTCGTAACTTTAAATTTCGAAAAAAATAATACAACCGTACGCACGGGGATGCATCGTGCCGTGACGTTGGGGTATTACCTTAAGGATTGCGCTGGGTGTGAAAACCTCTGCCGCGAATATGAACATGCGGTAGTGATGTACTTTACCTTGGAAAGAGAGTTCTTGTCGGCTCTTCACAGACGCGATCACGCTTCCGTTCGCTCGCTAAAGCCAAAAGTCGACGAAGCCTGGAGGATTCGTGCTTGGTTGCGCGCTGCAATTCGACAGCGTGGGATTGTAACCGGGAGATTCTCGGCGCACGATCTCGCTAACTCGGGTTCATTGCTCAATTCTGAGGTGGACGATGAAGGACCCGGCCCATGTTCTGGCCACAAATCCTGAGCAAACTGTCATCCTGGTAGTTGATGACGAGGTGATGATCGTAAACATCGCTCGGACTGCTCTCGAAGGCGATGGGCACTTCGTCCTGACAGCACAGGATGGCGAAGAGGCTCTTGAGATGTGCCGCAAGTTTCCCGGTCCCATTCATTTGGTGGTGAGCGATGTAGGCATGCCGAACATGAATGGGATAGAACTCCGAGAGCGAATTACCGTCGAACGCCCTACAACCAAGGTGCTCTTGATGAGCGGCGAGGTTGATTCTGAACTTATCACCGGCCCATTTCTCCGAAAGCCATTTGCTATCGACGCTCTGAAACAACGCGTGCGCCAACTTCTTGCTTCGGCGGCAGCAGGATATCGTGGAGCCGATCAGGTCTAGGCTCACTAAAACATGTCTCGTGTGTCAAGGCTGCGGTGCCCGTTGCGTCAGCGTAAATTCACGTGGCCAGACCAAGCGCTCGGTGAAGTCTTCTGGACGCGCGCCAACGATGTCGTAGGCTTCCTTCAGTGTGTGGACGACCTGAAATTCGCTGCCTATGGACTCACCCGATATCTGGAACATGCGAGCCAATCCGTATATATACGTTTCTTTCCTGCCACCACCTGCTTTCTTCCCATTGGCACGGACGGACGACGATGTGCAAAATAGCTGACCGTGTCCGTGGGCATCGTCGTGTGCTTCGCTGCAGATAAGTCATAGATGGCTGCATATGGACCACCATTAGACGCTACTTCCGAGAGATACCGATAGATATCTTCGGCCAGCTCCAACGTTATGGTCTCCGCTGTTACGGTGAGGCGAATGATAGCACGCGTGGGGTCGAGGTCGACTCGATAATCCATGTATACCCCCCTTCTTTGGATGCGCGGCGCTGTCCGGAGTCTCCAAGTGAGTCCGTGGGGTTGATCGGAGGGGTGAGGCGAGTTTCCACGAAGACGTGCGACAGAGGGCACTCCTAAGGAAAGGCGAGTCGCCTACCGCGGGGTCGGCTAAGCCCCCGTGGAAACGGGTGAGGCAATCAAACCCGACTTGGCTCAGCACCTTGTCCAGAGTATCCCGGGCCTAGTGTGCTGACGAGACATATCGCCCAAGTGCGCCTGAAGATGCTGATCACCCGTACGGCCTACTCATCACACTGCTCGCCCGCCATTGCCGTGCCGACCGTCGAATGGACTACAAGTGGACAAAACCGCCCCTAAACCGCACCGGTAAACCTACTCGGTTCAACGCGAAATCAACAGGTTGGCGCGTGCTGGCATAATAACTTCTTATGGCGATCGCTTTTCGGCGCGTCACCAGCGCGCCGCTCGCGGACTTCGATGCAGCCGCGCCGGACGGTGTGGTGATCGGAATCGTGGGAGAGAACGGTTCCGGCAAGGGCCGGCTGCTGCGGCTGGGCGTCGGTGTGGACATGCCGCAATCGGGACGGGTCGAGGCTTCCGGTTGCGGCCGGCTGCTCGGGTCCTCGGATGATCTCGACCTTGCCGCAATTGAGCTCGCATCTCGCGGCGTGCTTTCCATCGATAACACATTCGCGCGGCACGATCTGTTCGTGCGCGAG
>Ga0126381_100004509_pt1 | contig 15177 bp, 11 predicted proteins | sample PanSoiMetPlot_28_FD_96465 | JGI IMG/M metagenome (GOLD analysis project Ga0126381, IMG submission 96465) | Tropical forest soil microbial communities from Panama - MetaG Plot_28 | ecosystem: Environmental > Terrestrial > Soil > Tropical forest > Bulk soil | place: Panama | collected 2016-02-17 | reverse complement strand
CGAGCCAAAGTCTGTGTAGTACCCCTGCCGCTCACCAGTAAGAGCAGCGTGCAGGGCGTGATGGAAGTCGTCGCTCCAGTGCGCGGCCAGGCCATACCCGCCAGCTTCGCGCGAAGTGACCAGCCTAGGGTCGTTGGCGTCAGACTCCGCGATCAGCAGCAGTTCCCGGTTCAGCTCGGCCGACAGCGCCTCCACCGCAGCGCTGAGCTCTTCCAGCAGATGCAGCGCGCGCCCGTCGGCCAGCGCGTGTACCGCATCCAGCCGCAGCCCGTCGAGATGGTAATCGCGCAGCCACATCAGCGCGTTGTCAACGATGAACTGCCGCACTTCGTCCGACCCGGGCTGATCGAGGTTGACCGCTGGACCCCAGGGTGTGACGTGCGCGTCGGTGAAGTACGGACCGAAATCGGCGAGGCGGTTGCCGATGCCGACATGGTTGTACACAACGTCTAGGACCACGGCTAGCCGCCGAGCATGGCACGCATCGACGAAGCGCTTGAGTCCGTCCGGCCCGCCGTAGGGCTCGTGCACAGCCCACAGGCCGATGCCGTCGTAGCCCCAACCGTGCCGGCCGGGGAACGTCGCGACCGGCATCAGTTCGACGGTGTCAACGCCCAGATCGCACACGTGATCGAGGCGTTTGATCGCTCCGTCAAAGGTTCCCTCGGGGGTGAACGTGCCGACATGGAGCTCATAGAGGACCGAGCCCGCCAGCGGGACGCCGCGCCAGCCGTCGTCGGTCCAGCTGAATACCGCGTGGTCGTAGTGCTGGCTCAGGCGGTGCGGGCCGTCCGGCTGCCGCGGTGAGCGCGGATCCGCAAGCAGGTCACCGTCGCCGAGGCGGAAGCCGTACCGCGCCTGCGCTGCCGCCGCCTGGACCTCGACGCTCCACCAGCCGCCGCCTGCGTCAGACATCTGGTGCAGTTGCCCGCCGACTTCGGCAGCAGCCCGGTTGGCGGCCGGTGCCCAGACCCGGAACTCGGTCACCTCGGCCGTCCGGTGGAGTCAGTAGCGACATCACTGGACTCGGCCGCCGCCAGCAACACAACGGGGAGTCGCCGCGTCAGCTCAGCGAGCGGGAAGCTCCCTCCTTTGGTGTCGCGGCCGCGGTGGCCCGAACTGTCGTACTCGGTGCTGCTGATGTACTCAGTGCCACTGAGCACGTCGAGCCAGCGGCCGGGGGGCAGGGCAATCGCGGTGTCCCGCCACCCTCCGGATCGGCGGAGCTTGCCGGGAAGTCTGGTGGCGACCGTAATGGCCTTTCCGCCGCGGCAGAACGCGAGCGCGTGGACCTCGGCCGGACCAGTGGCGGGCAGCGGCCGGTAGTCGCCAGCGAACCAGTCCGGGCGGTTCCGGCGCAGCCTCAGCGCACTCGAGGTCACCAGCAGCTTGGCGGCATCCAGCGCGTCGGTCGTCGCGAGATCCTTCGGTTCGGCCGGTTCGCCAGGTCCGTCGAGGCCAGCCGGGCCGGCCGCGCCTCCGTGCTCTGCCTGCCGCAGTGCGGCGAGCATGAGCTGGCGTCGGTCAAACTCCACCGGCCGGCGGTTGTCGGGGTCGACGAGCGACAACCCGGTCAGCTCGCAGCCCTGGTAAACGTCGGGCACGCCTGGCATCGTGAGCTGCACGAGCTTGGCGCCAAGCGTATTCACGGCGGCATCGGGACCGAGCCAGGCCACGAACGCGGCGACCCGGCCGGAGATCTCGCTGTCGGCGAGTGCCCGGTGAGCGAAGCTGAGGGCTGCAGCCTCGTACTCAGCATCGGGCTCGGTCCAGGAGGTGGTCAGCTTTGCCTCCCGCATCGCCTTGCGCAGGTAGCTCGTCAGCCGGTCGGCATCGATCGGCCACGCGCCGACCAGGGTCTGCCACATCAGGTACTCGCTGGGCGCGTCTAGCTTCGCGCCGTCCGACAGCTCGCTGGCCCGGCGATGCCAGATGGCCACCTCGTTCGCCCACGCCGCTGGCGATTCCGCGAGAGCGGCAAGCCGGGCGCGCACATCCTCCTGCCGCTTGGTGTCGTGGGTAGACAGCGTGGTCATGGTGGCCGGCCAGTCGTTGGCAAGCCGGCGCGCGAAGTGGTGAAACTCCTCGCCGCCGCGGGCCGGGTGATCGGGATCGGCGCCTACCTCGTTGGCACTGACCAGCCGGGTCCAGCGGTAGGCGGCGGTGTCCTCGACGCCCTTCGCCTGGACGGCGGCGCAAGTCTGCTGGAACCTGATGATCAGCTCGTCTCTGATCGGCCGTCGCTCGGTGTCTACCCCCCGGCCGAGCAGCAGCGCGCCGATTAGGTCGGCGGCCGCGTGTAGGCGGCTCGGCAGCCGCGCCCTGGCCGTGGCTGCAGCCGTGCTCACTCGTGCGGCGCTGGCGGCCGGAGGCGCCTCACCAGGCACAACATAAGCGCGATAGACGTCGAACGCGGCCAGCAGCTCAGTCACGATGGTGCGCAGGTCGTAGCCCGGCAGGCTATCGAGGACCGGATCGCCGAGCTTGCCGAGCAGCCTGGCCAGCCTGCTGACTTCGGTGCTCAGCTGCACGCTCGCGACCTCCAGCCGGGCGGACTGAGCCGCGGTGGCGAAGTCTCCCGCGCCGTCGGCGAACCGCGCGTACTCGGCGCCGAGCTGCCGCGCACCGGCGGAGCTGGTGAACAGCTCGCCGACAGCCGCCAGAGCGTCATAACCGGTAGTTCCCGCGCACGGCCAGTCGGTCGGCAGTTCCTCGCCCGTCGCCAGGACCTTCTCGGCCACGATCCAGCTGCCGCTCGCGGCGGTGGCCAGCTGTCGCAGGTAGCCGCGCGGGTCCGCGAGACCGTCCGGATGATCGATCCGCAGACCGTCGATCAGCCCCTCGGCAACCAGTCCAAGCAGCAGGCCGTGCGTGGCGGCGAAGACGTCGGGTTCTTCGACGCGGACTGCAATCAGCGAGCTGATGTCAAAGAACCGCCGCCAGTTCAGCTCGGTTGCGGCCGCCCGCCAGCTGGCGAGCCGGTAGCACTGGGCAGCTAGCAGCTCAGCCAGCGGCAGCCGCTCGGTACCGGAACGCACCGGCAGAACGTGTCCTTGGTAGCTCAGCACGGGCGCGTCATCGTCGTCGGTGAACGCTGCGGCTCCGGGCAGCTCGCCCAGCCGGGATAGCCGGAACTCGTCCAGGTTTTCCGGCAGCGGCTTCTCGAGAATCGGCAGCAGCAGCTGGCCGCCGCCGGCCTCCCAGTCGATGTCGAACCAGTGCGCGTGCGGTGAGTCCGGGCCGCTGGACAGCACCGACCACAGCTGTCGGTTCAGGTACTCAGGCGCTGGCACGCCCATGTGATTGGGCACGACGTCGACGACCAGGCCGATGCCGCTGCGCCTGAACCTGGTCGCGAGGTAGCGGAAGCCGTCTTCCCCGCCGAGCTCGGCCGCGATGCGCGAGTGATCCACCACGTCGTAGCCGTGCTGCGAGCCGGGTGCCGCCTGCAGGATCGGCGAGAGGTAGGCGTGCGTGATGCCAAGCTCGGCCAGGTATCCAGCCTGATCGGCAGCGTCGGCGAAGCCGAACTCCGGGTTTAGCTGCAGCCGGTATGTCGAGGCGGGCAGCCGCGGGTGCAGTCGGGCAGGCTCGCCAGGCTGCCCGCGCGACCCGGATACCCCGTCAGGCACGGCGGAGCAGGCGCAGCGAACGGCTGATCAGCCTGACAGAGTCGCCTGGCTTGACGACTGTCGGGTCGTCCGGAGGCGGCCGGCTGTCACTAGTGTCCAGCTCCAGCGTCCAGTGCTCGCCGAAGCATGCAGCCGGGATAGTGAAGTCCAGATCACGCTCGGCGGCGTTGAACAGCAGCAGGAACGAGTCGCCGGTAATGCGCTCGCCGCGGCCGTCCGGCTCGGTGATGGCGTTGCCGTTCAGGAAGACCATGACTGACTTGGCGAAGCCCGCGTTCCAGTCCTCGTCGGTCATCTCGGCCCCGGCTGGCGTCAGCCAGGCAATGTCACCTACCGGCTCGGCGCCACCAGGGCCAGCACCGGCCTGGTCAGGCTCGCCGGTGAAGAACCGGCGACGGCGAAACACCGGATGATCGGACCGCAACCTGATGAGCGTTCGGGCGAATGAGTACAGCGACGAGCCCGTTCCGGCGGTCTCCGTTTCGCCATCGAGGGCTGGCCAGTGCAGCCAGGACACTTCATTGTCCTGGCTGTAGGCATTGTTGTTGCCAAGCTGGCTGCGGCCGAGTTCGTCGCCGGCGAGCACCATCGGGACGCCCTGTGACAGCAGCAGCGTGGCCAGGAAGTTCCGCTGCTGGCGGGCGCGCAGCGCCATGACATCCGGATCGTCGGTCGGCCCCTCGACACCGCAATTCCACGACCTGTTGTCGTTACTGCCGTCGTTCCCGTCCTCGCCGTTGGCCTCGTTGTGCTTGTGGTCGTAGCTGACGAGATCGGCGAGGGTGAAGCCGTCGTGACTAGTCACGAAGTTGATCGACGCGATCGGCCGCCGGTTGTCGCTGGCATACAAGTCCGAGCTGCCGGTCAGCCGGGACGCGAACTCCGGCAGCGAGGCCGGCGCACCGCGCCAGAAGTCGCGGACCGAGTCCCGGTACTTGCCGTTCCACTCGGTCCACAGGGGCGGGAAGTTCCCGACCTGGTAACCGCCGTCGCCCAGGTCCCACGGCTCGGCGATCAGCTTGACCTGCGACACGACCGGATCCTGCTGCACCAGCTCGAAGAAGGCCGACAGGTGGTCCACCTCGTGGAACTGCCGTGCCAGCGCTGCCGCTAGGTCGAAGCGGAAGCCGTCTACGTGCATCTCCAGAACCCAGTACCGCAGCGAATCCATGATCAGCTGTAGCACGTGCGGGCTACTCATCAGCAGGCTGTTGCCGGTCCCCGTGGTGTCGAAGTAATGACTGCGGTCCGGCGGGTCGGTCAGTCGGTAGTACGCGGCGTTGTCGATGCCGCGGAAGGAGAGCGTGGGGCCCAGGTGGTTGCCCTCGGCAGTGTGGTTATAGACGACGTCGAGTATGACTTCCAGGCCGGCCTCGTGGATGGCGCGCACCATGGACTTGAACTCAGGCACCTGCTCGCCGAGTGCGCCAGCTGATGCGTAGGCGTTGTGCGGCGCGAAGAAGCCGATGGTGTTGTAGCCCCAGTAATTGGACAGGCCGCGCTCGGTCAGGAATCCGTCGCTGACGAACTGGTGAACCGGCATCAGCTCGACCGCGGTGACACCGAGATCGAGTAGGTGCTCGATCACCGCTGGGTGGGCCAGGCCCGCGTACGTGCCGCGCTGCTCGGCTGGCACCGCGGTGTGCAGCTTGGTCAGGCCGCGTACGTGCGCCTCGTAGATCACGCTCTGGTGGTATGGCGTTCGCGGCGGACGGTCGTGGCCCCAGTCGAAGTACGGGTTCGCCACAACGCTGCGCGGCATGGATGGAGCGGAGTCAGCGCCGTTAGCGCGGGCTGGACTGCCGAAATCGTAGCCGAAGACGGGCTGGTCGAATCGCACCGAGCCCTCGATCGCTTTCGCGTACGGGTCGAGCAGCAGTTTCGCCGGATTACACCGGTGCCCGGCCTGGGGGTCGTAGGGGCCGTAGACACGGAAGCCGTAACGCTGCCCGGGCCCGACGCCATTCAGGTAGCCATGCCAGATGAAGCCATCGACCTCGGTCAGGGCAATACGCTCTTCGACCCCGTCGGGTTGACTGAGACATAGCTCCACCCGATCCGCGACCTCGGAATAGAGCGCGAAGTTCGTCCCCACTCCGTCGTAGGTCGCGCCGAGCGGATAGCTGACGCCCGGCCATGCCGACCTGTCTGTCATGACTCCCTCATCTGTGCTTGCCCACGGTGCTCATGCCCCCGCCCGAATGCCCGTCGCGACCCGCTCGCCGACGGCAAGCTGCCCGGCTCCAGGACGGCCAAACGGCCTGAGCGCCAGCCTTAACCTAGCTTGGTAGGTGTTGGGCCAATTTGGGCGGCACCGTCGCGGGCCAGGATTGCCTTCTACGAGCTAATCGTCCTCCGGCTGGTTGGCCGGGCCGGCAGCGGGCACTGGCAGCTTCTGCTGCGAGCCGCCGGAGGGTAACTGGCGGCGGGTATCGTCCTGCGACAGCTGACCAGGGTGCGGCAAGTGGCCTCCCGGGTGCGGCAAATGCTCGAGTGCCGCATGCGGGAGCTGACCCAGGTGCAGCTGACGGAAGACCGGCGCCCTGGCAACCAGGATGACTCCGCCGACCATTGCCGCGACGCCGCATAGCTGAAGGGCCGCTAGCAGCGGCGTCACATGGACGACATCGCCGAACACGACGACGCCGAGGACGATGCCAGCGGCCGGCTCTGCTGCGGTAACCCCAGGTAGAGACGCGTGCAACGGGGCGGCGTTGAACGCGTTCTGCATCAGCCATAGGCCAATGAGGCTGCTCACGACGGTCGCGTAGCCGGGCCAGTGCACGAGCAGCCGCAGCGGCTGGTCGCTATCGACGAGTTGCACGGCCAGCCTGGTAAAAGCATCCGAGATGCCGAAGAACAGGCCGCTCGCGATGCCGGTGAGGGTGGCGCGGACCTGGCCGGATCCCCGCCGCCCCAGCTGGACGAGCGCGACTGCGATCAGGGCGATGACCGCCGCGGCCGGCCAATGCGAGAACGAGCCGAAAGACAACCCGGGCGATCGAACGGACCTGGTCAGCGACAACGCGGCGACACCTGTAGTCAGCATGACGGCACCGATGATCTCGGTGCGGCGCAGGGCCTGGCCGGACAACGGTACGGCTAGGAACAGGGCGAAGATCAGGTTGGTGGCAAGCAAGGGCTCGGTGACCGACAAGCGCAGATGTCCGAGCGTCCAGGCTGATAGCAGATATCCGAGGACGAGAACACCAATGCCAGCCAGCCACCGCCGGTTGTGAACGAGCTTGGCGATCAGCCCGAGCTGCAGGAATTGGCTGGTGCGGACCTGCTCAGCAGCATGCTGCTGCAGCACGAACCCGAACCCGATGAGCATCGCGGCGACGAGGGTGGCCGCGATGTAGATCGCGTTCATGACTCCCTGAGCAGCGGGAGGCTCCTATCCCGCGCCGCTGTGGTCACTGCCACGTTTCCTCTGCACGTCCACTCCAACGACGGAGGCGGCCGTCGGGTTCTCCGCCAGGCTGGTATCTCACAAACGATGCCACCAACGATCCGCTACCGAGTCATTGTCCCGCAGCCGCCGTGGTGCGTGCCTGGAACGGCGGGAGCTGCGCTGAGCCGGGCATTGCTCAGGTTTGGCCGCAACCTGACTGGTAACGGTCCTGGTCATGGCGCAACACCTAGATTCTCCCTTGCGGCGGGCGGGTTTGGATCAAGGCGCGCCGTGAAGCGGGACCGGGCCTACTTCGTCCTGATGGGCGGGTGCATCGTGGCGGTCATCCTCGCCTGGACGGTGGTGCGCCTGTACTCAGTAACGGCGGCCATCGTCATCTCGGTCTGCGTCGGCCTGGTTCCGCCGATCGCGGCCATCGTGGCCAACGCCGGCGACGAGGGCTTCCGGCGCAGGTGAGAGCCTGGCGTCCCCGCCTCGCCAGCCAGGACTTGGCCGTGCAAAGGTCATCCGGCCGGGGGCGCACGGGGGGGCGGAGCCCCCCGTGGGTAGGTAAACGAGAAGTGATCAACGGGAAGGAGTTCCGATGGCAATCCTCCTGATCGCCCTGCTAGTAGTCCTAGTCCTCGGTGGCCTCGGGTTCGTGATCCATGTGCTCTGGTGGGTGGCCCTGGTTGCCCTGGTGCTCTGGCTGCTCGGCTTCTTCCTGGGAGCGGGCCAATCCGCCGGGCGCCGCCGCTCGTACCGCAGGTAGGCCCGCCACCGCGGAGGTGACGGCAGGGAGCGGATCCGGGCCGCGGCCGGAGCGCGGCATCATTACCTGCTTGGCTGCGGGACCGAGCAGTGAACCCTGGGATTGGCGCCCACATAGTTGAGCGGGCCCGCGGCAATCGTGGCGGCCACGGTGCCAGCCTTCGCGCAGGTGACGTCGCCGCCGTAGTAGTGCCGTTGCAGCCCGGCAAGGGTTCCGATCACGAGCCAGATAACTACAACTATGCCGACAAATTTCATTACTGCCTCCGGTAAGCGGACTAGCCGGCCGGAAGCTACCTCGGATGCGGCTTGTTAAACAGCCCCTAGCCTGCCCACCTGGTGCGCGGGCCGGTGAAATCGGCGCGGATGGACTTCAGCTATGCGAGGGGCGGGGCGTCGGATGGCCCTTTCCCGGCCCCTTCGTCGGGTACGGCGGTAGTCCCTTTGCGATCCGCTTGGCGGCGAGGTGCCGCCTGGCCGCGCGCTCCGCGTTATCCTTCGCCACCCGGTTCGCGTTGTCCACTGCTGCGACCAGCGCCTTCGTCATCCACGCGAGCATCGGCGGCACCTCGGCGTGCCAGGTCGCCATGGTGTGTCCGGCGCCGGGGGTGAGGACCAGCGGCACGTTCGCCTGGTACTGCTGCAGTTCCTGCCAGAAGTACTGAGCGTTGGCCACGTCCAGCTTGTTGCCTTTGCCTGCGCCGAGCCAGAACTGCGGCAGTCGGGCGCCTGGTGCCAGTGCGCGGACCTCCTCCATCGGCGTGTTCTTGGCGCGCAGGGTCTTGTTGCTGCCGAACGGGTTCACGAGCCCGTGCGCCAGCTTGTTCTCGTACGGGCTGAAATAGCCGCTGATCGAGGCGGCGGCCCCGTACCGGTACCTGAATCGCAGCGCCATATTCGCCGCGCAGAAGCCGCCCTCGGAGTAGCCGGCCACGCCCCAGCCCAGGCCGGGAGCCTGTACCCGGAGCATGTGCGCGACGGCCGTTGGGACGTCCTCGGCCAGGTAGGTCAGGTCCTGTGCACCGCCCACCTGGTTGAGGCACTGCAGCGAGATGGTGTTGCCGCCGTTGGCGTCCGGCATGACGAGCACGGCCGGCTTGGCGAGCCCCTTACCGATCAAGGCGTTGAGTGTGGCCTGGACACCGACGACGTTGATCCAGTCCTGCGGCTCCCCGGGCTGGCCATGGATCAGCTCGATGACCGGGAACCGGTATTGCTTGTACTGCGGCTCGAAGTACTGCGGCGGCAGGTAAATGTAAACCGACCGGGTTAGGTGGCTCAGCTTGCCCGCGACGTCGATGTGAACGGTGTAGCCCTGCTGCAGCGCCAGCTTCAGGTAAACCGCGTGCGCGTCGAATGCCGGGCTGCGCTCGCCCACCAGCAGGCTGCCCTGAGATATCTGCGGACCGGAATTCGGATTTGGGTTCGAAAAGTCCGCTGCCGCAGCGCTCCAAGTCTGGTAATAGCTGAAGTATTTATTAACGGCCAAAATGCCGAATGTTCCGGCTACTACGAATGACAGCACGGCCGCTGTGATCCGGAACCCGACTCGGCGAGCAACAATCAGCCACCAGGTGAGCGCGCCGAATATCAAAACCAGCAGCACAAAAAGCACCGTGCTCTGCGGCTCTAGCATGCCGGCCTCCCCATCGCTGGCGCTGCGGGCCTCGCGGCGGCCCGCGGCGAAGCGGGCCGCGGGCAGGCAGCGTGCTGCTCGTGCGCCGAGACGTGGCGCTGAGAAGAGCGCGACCACACCTGCGTCGACATCACGGGGTCGGGCATCGTCAGCAGACCGCCACGATCACGGCGGCCGACGAGCCCGGACCGAAGGCGGTCCGCCAGGCTCTGCCCGCTGGGCGGGCGAGCAGGCTCATCGGCAACTTGGCTGCAGGACGATCGCTGCTGCCAGCGTCCGCGGTCATTTCTCCTCACAGACGTCATCACTCCGCATGGGGGTGCGGCTCCGCTCGCCATGCTACTAACGGCTGCAGACCCGCCGGGCCGACCCAGGCGTCAACGTCTGGGAGATTTGCGAGCGTGCCACTAGAAGCGCGATCCGGCGAAATGCATAACAAACCGAGGCTCGCTCATTGCCTGGTCAAGGCCCGGTCATTACCTGTCGGCCGGGAAGTGCGACGCGAGCCGGATGTTGAGAGCGACGCACGCCAGATGTTTGAGCCCTGTGCTGCGGGCACAACGAAGCGCAGGCGGGCCCCCAACCGCCGCACGGGAGTGGACATGACGACGCTAGTGACGCCAGTGGCGACGATGCGGCCTGGCGACTTGGACGAACTCCACGACGCCGAACTGCTCACCATGATCCGGCGGGCGCCGCGCGGCAGCGCGACGCGTGACGCGGCCTGCGAAGTGCTGGTCACCCGGTACCAGCCGCTGGTCAGGTCATGCGTACTGCGATACAGGAACAGCACCGAATCACAGGAGGAGCTGATGCAGGTTGGCTACGTCGGCCTGCTGAAAGCCATTAACAACTTCGATCCCGCCGTCGGCACGAGCCTGGCTGGCTACGCCCAGCCGTGCGTGAGCGGCGAAATCAAGCGGCATTTCCGGGACAAGCGCTGGCAGGTGCATGTCAAGCGGTCGCTACAGGAACTCCGGCTTGAGCTGCGGACAGCGGCAGCGGAGCTGACTGGAACGCTGGGCCGGACGCCGACGGACGAGGAGCTGGCCAAGCACTTGAACGTGAGCAACGACGAGGTCCGTGCCGCCAGGCAAGCCGAACTAGCCTTCCAGGCGGCCTCACTCGACTCGCCGGTCGGTGTCATGGACGGCGCGACCAGTCTCGCCGACCTGCTCGGCGATGAAGATCCGCAGCTCGATCACGTGCTCGACATGCAGGCAGTGTGGGCGCACTGGGGCGAGCTGCCCGACCGCGAGCAGCAGCTATTGCTCATGCGTTTCTACGGCAACATGACCCAGTCCGAGATCGGCGCGCAGCTGGGCATCTCGCAGATGCATGTGTCCCGGCTGCTGGCCGAGGCGCTCGCGTACCTGCGGGCACACCTGGTCGAGAAAGCGCACGCGTGAGCGCGGCCGGCAGGCCGGAGACGTTAGCGAAGGGATCCCCCGATGAAGACCGCGACGGCCCTCACGGTAGCGGCAATAGGCGCCATTCTTGCCTTCGCCGTAACGGCCCAGCCCTCCTTCTTCAACTTCAATGCAGCAGGCTGGGTGCTGATAGTAACCGGCGTGGCCGGCGCGCTGCTTCCGCGCCGCGGCTATGGCTGGCTGCGCCGGCGCCTGGTGCTGAGAACCGGAGCGCAGCGCAACGATGTCGAGCTCCGGCGGCGGCGCTTCTCGCGCCTGCTGGTGCCCGGCGGACTGATTACCGAGGGTCGCGATGACGTCGCATCCGACCCTGCCGCGGCCGAGCCACTGGCCGCCCGCACAGCACCCGCGGGTCCGGCGTCCGCTGGCGTACCAGTCGAGAGCGAAACCATCGAGCAGTTCATCGAGGAGTAGGGCGAGCGCCGCGAGGTGGGTGCGCCGGGTTTGTGCTAATGCGCCGCGGGGCATAAGCTAATTCAGCAGTGTCTACGAAGCAGGCACGCTCTCACGTCAGCAATGGCGTACCGCACTCCACGGTGCGAGCACGAGAGTGTGCCTTTCCTTATGTCTGGCCCCTGGTGCGTGCGCTGTGATCGGAAGCGTTAAACCCCAGGAGGCATTCCAATGCGGATTGCGATCGTTACCGCGCACAGCCCCCTTAGGCGCGCCGGCGGTCACGACGGCCAGCTGCTACAGCCGGCCGTGCTCGCCCGCGCACTCGCAGGCAATGGGCACCGCGTCACCATGTACGCACGGGCCGAGGATCCAGTGCTCCCCCGTACCGCGATCCTTGGCTCCGGGGTACGCGTCGAGCACGTCAAGGCCGGCCCGGTCAGGTCGCTGGCTGGCGAGCAGGCGGCGAAGTTCATGCCCGATGTGGCGGCATACCTGGCCGGCCGCTGGCGGACCAGGCCGCCGGACGTGGTGCACGCGTTCTCCTGGCTGGCCGGGCTGGCTGCGATCGGCGCTGTCCGCGGTACCGGCAGTCCGGTGGTGCAGAGCTTTGAGTCCCTCGGCTCACTTGAGCGGCGTCAGATCGGCGCCGACGTCCCGGCCAGCCGGGTAAAGCTCGAGGCAGCAATTGGCCGGACGGTGGCGGCCGTGCTTGCTTGCTCGGAGGAGGAAGCCGCCGAGTTGTCCAGGCACGCCGTCCCGAAGTCGGTCATCAGGGTGATCCCGGCCGGCATCGACACGGCACACTTCCGTCCGGAGGACCTGCGGGCCAGATGCGCCGACAAGCCCAGGCTGATCGCGCTGGCAGACGATCAGGCGCGCGGGCTGCAGACGCTGATCCGCGCCCTTGGCCAGGTGCCCAGGGCCGAGCTGACGATCGTCGGCGGACCGGATGCCAGGCACCTGCCTCGTTCGGGTCCGTTCCGCGCGGCCGCTCAGCTCGCCGCCAGCCTGCGCGTGCGCAGCCGGGTCACCTTCGCGGGCGAGGTCGCCGACGCTGACTTGCCGACTCTGCTGCGGTCGGCGGACATCATGGTCAGCGCAACGGCTCACGACCCGACTGGAGTAGCCGCCATCCAGGCGATGGCCTGCGGGCTGCCGGCGGTCGCCTCGGCCGTCGGCGGTCAGCGGGATGCGGTGCTCGACGGGATTACCGGCCTGCTTGTCGCGCCGGAACATGCGGCCATGCTGGCGCACCGGCTACGCACGCTGCTCGCGCAGCCGGCCATGCTGCAGGCATACGGGATCGCGGCCGCCGATCGTGCCCGGTCGCGTTACAGCATTGAGCGCACCTGCCAGGAGACGGCTGCCGCCTACGAGCAGTGCCTGCGGCCCGCAGCCGCGGCCGAGGACGAGCAGGCCGAACCGGATGAGGCGAATGAGGCGGCGGACCTGCGCGGGGTGGCGGCTTTCGCCTAGACCGCCCGGGGCATGCTTGACTGGCTCAGGATAGTCCCGGCGTCTCCGGCTCAGCGGCCGCCCGAACGGGACTGGGCCATCCCGACCCCGTTCCCGCCCTGGAGACCTACCGCAGTGATAACTACCGAGCAGGTGCGCCTGGCGGACTACACCACGCTGCACCTGGGCGGCCCGGCTGCGCGATTCGTCCCGGCCGGCAGCCAGGACGAGCTGGTCTCAGTGGTCCGGGCCGCCGACGCCGGGGCCGAGCCGGTGCTTGTGCTCGGGGGCGGCAGCAACCTGGTCGTGGCGGACGAGGGATTTCCAGGCGTGGTCGTGCACACTGCCGCGGCCGGCCTTGAGTTCGCTGCCGATGGCGACGCGGTCGAAGTGACGGTCCAGGCCGGACATGACTGGGACGAGTTCGTCCAGCGCTGCGCCGCCGACGGGCTGTCCGGGGTCGAGTGCCTGTCCGGCATCCCCGGCCGGGTCGGCGCCACGCCGATCCAGAACGTGAACGCCTACGGCCAGGATGTCGCGCACACGATCACGTCCGTGCGGGCCTATGACCGGCTGCGCGACGAGGTCATCGAGATCCCGGCGGCCGACTGCGGCTTCGGCTACCGGACCAGCATGTTCAAGGCACATGCGGCCGGCCCCGGGCGCGGCGCCACGCTGAACCCCGCGTCGGCGACGGGCAGGTTCGTCGTGCTCGCGGTGACGTTCCGGCTGGCGGTCAGCCCGCAGTCAGCCCCGGTCCGGTACGGGGAGCTGAGCCGGGTTCTCGGCGTGGCCGAAGGAGGCCGGGTGCCGCTAGCAGACGCGCGCGCCGCCGTCCTGACACTGCGCCGCGGTAAGGGCATGGTCCTGGACGCCGCCGATCCCGACACCCGTAGCGCGGGCTCGTTCTTCACCAACCCGGTCGTCAGCGCCTCGGTGTTCGCGCGCCTGGCCGCCCAGGTCAGCGGTGCAGCAAACGGCGGTGCGGCAAACGGCGGTGCGGCAACCGGCGGGGGCGCAACCGGCGGTGCGGCAACCGGCGGGGGCATCCCGCACTGGCCGGCCCAGGACGGGCAGGTGAAACTGTCGGCAGCCTGGCTGATCGAGCACGCCGGCTACGGTAAGGGCTTCCGCCTGCCTGGCGACGCCGGCGGCGCCCGCGTTTCGACGAAGCATGCGCTAGCGCTGACCAACCCGGGCCGGGGCAGCTCAGCCAGCCTGATTCGGCTGGCCAGGGAGATTAAGGCCGGGGTCTTCGCAGCTTTCGGTGTCGAGCTGGCGAACGAACCGGTCCTGGTGGGCGTCGCGCTATAGGCGCGCCTTCGAGCGGGCTCAGCCGGCGCCAGATTCTCCTGGGGGCGGGCCTCCTGAGTGTTGAGTCACTCGGGCGGGGCGGCGAGCCAGTCATCGATTCCGGCAAGCAGCCGACCGCGCAGCGCGGCCGGTGCCCCCGAGCCGGTCACTGACATTCGTGCCAGGCCGGCCAGCTCATGGTCGGACAGCCCATGCACGCGCCTGGCCTGCTCGTACTGCGCGGTGAGGCGCGGTCCGAACAGCAGCGGGTCGTCGGCGCCCAGCGCGACCTCGACGCCGGCGTCAAGCAGCAGAGGCAGCGGCACGTCGGCGGCGCTGGCAGCTACCCCGAGCGCCACATTCGATGTCGGACAGACTTCGAGCGTTGTCCGTCGGGCCGCCAGCTCGCGGAGCAGCGCCGTGTCTTCGGCTGCTGAGACGCCGTGCCCGACCCGGTCGGCGTTCAGCTCCTCCAGACAGGCGCGCACGCTGGCCGCGCCGCACAGCTCGCCTCCGTGCGGGACCGACAGCAGGCCAGCCCTGCCTGCGATGCGGAAGGCCGGGATGAAGTCGGCGACATTGCCGCGGCGCTCGTCGTTACTGAGGCCGAAGCCGATCACGCCGCGATCGGCGTACGATGCGGCCAGCCTGGCCAGCGTGCGGGCGTCCAGCGGGTGCCTCGTCCGGTTGGCTGCGACGATGATCCCGATGCCGACTCCGGTCTGGCTGGACGCCGCGGCGGCCGCATCGAGGACCAGCTCGAGCATCGGCGTGAGGCCGCCGAACCGGGCGGCGTATCCCGACGGGTCGATCTGGAGCTCCATCCAGCCCGATCCCTCGGCCTGCTCGTACTGCGCGGTCAGGCGCGGGCCGAACAACAGCGGGTCGTCGGCACCGAGCGCGACCTGGACACCGGCTTCAAGCAGCGGCAGTAGCGGCACGTCGCGGGCGGTGGCAGCAACCCCGAGCGCCACGTTCGACGTCGGGCACACTTCGAGCGTGGTACGTCGCGCCGCTAGGTGGCGGAGCAGCGCCGGGTCCGTAGCGGCCGAGACCCCGTGCCCGACCCGGTCAGCGTGCAACTCGTCCAGGCAGGCGCGCACGCTGGCCGCGCCGCACAGCTCGCCACCGTGCGGGACCAGCAGCAGGCCAGCCTTGCCTGCGATCCGG
>Ga0126381_100004508_pt1 | contig 15180 bp, 11 predicted proteins | sample PanSoiMetPlot_28_FD_96465 | JGI IMG/M metagenome (GOLD analysis project Ga0126381, IMG submission 96465) | Tropical forest soil microbial communities from Panama - MetaG Plot_28 | ecosystem: Environmental > Terrestrial > Soil > Tropical forest > Bulk soil | place: Panama | collected 2016-02-17 | reverse complement strand
TCTAGCCCGGTCGACGCCGTCAGCGCGCGCGGCGCTCCCAGCGTCAGCTCCGGATCCACAATCGCCATCCGCGGCAGCATGTGCGGACTCCGCAGGCTGGCCTTCACGCGCTTCTCCGGCGAGGCCAGCACTGCATTCCGCGTCACTTCCGACCCCGTCCCCGCCGTCGTCGGAATCGCTATGAAGGGCGCCGGTGGATGCACCAGCGGCAATCCGCGCCCCACCACCTCCAAGTAATCCAGCGGCTCGCCCGGGTTGGCCAGCATCGCGGCCAGCGCCTTGCCGGCATCTATGGCGCTGCCGCCGCCCATCGCGATCACCACGTCGCACCGCTCGCCGCGCGCGAACTCCGCGCCCTCGCGGGTCAAGTCTATGGTGGGCTCGCCCGGCACGCGAAACGGCATCACCGCCAGCGCTGTCGACTGCAACCTAGCTTCGAGTCCCGCCGCGCGTTCCCCGTTGGCTCCCGTGACCAGCAGCACCCGCTGCCCCAACTGCGCCGCCGCCGGAGCTGCCTGCGCCACCGCTCCTTCGCCGAACAAAATCCGGCCGGAAGTGGCGAATTCGAAAGACATGCCTGCTGCCCTACCAGTCCGCGTCCGGCGGGTAGACCGGCGTGTAGTTTTGCCTGGTGCGCGGCTCGGCCAGCATATCGGTCACCTTGGCCACCCACGCGTTGTAATGCGGAGTCTCCTTATGGCTGGCCTGCGCCGCGCCATCCCGGTAAACCTCCAGCAGCACGAATTGCGCCGGATCGTCTGCCTGCTGGATGAAGTCGAAACGCACCACCCCCGGCTCCTGGCGGCTGTTGGTGGCGTTTTCGATGGTGGCGGCTTTAAAAGCTTCGAGTTGGTCCTGTTTGACGTGAATGTACACGTGGAGTATCAGCATGCTCAGCACCATGATACTCGCGAAAATACCGGAGTTGAGCTATTTGTTCCTGTTGGCTGCCGTCGCCGCCTGCCGCAGCTCGTTATTCGCCTGGTCGAGCAGTTCCTTGGCCTTCGCTGCGTGGCCCTGCATATCCCACTCGTTGGCCTGCTGTGCGGCAGCGATCTTCTGGAAGGCCTGCGCCGTCAGCCGCTGTGCGGCGGCAATATTCGGGTGCCGCCCCGGGTTGACATTCTGAGCCGGGCGCTGTGCCACTGCCATCCCGGCGACAAACAGAAAGGAACCGAACAGCACCCCGAGAACTCTGGTCTTAGTCATGGGAATGTATTCTATAGACCACTCCGGAGTGCCGCAATACGGAAAAGACCGGAGAAAGGAGACTACCAGCCACGGGCTCCGAGCTTTGAACTAAACCTGGTTGACGCGCAACAGGTTTGTCTCCGAGCTCGCGGTTCGAAGCTCCTCACTGCGTGGCTACGCCGTCACGAGCTCGGTCTGTTCCCGCAGGGTCGCCGGCAGAAAATCCCGCTTCTCCTCGCCGACGTACACCTGCCGCGGCCGCGCGATCTTTCTCTCCGGGTCCATCATCATTTCCTGCCACTGCGCCAGCCAGCCGACCGTCCGGGGGATGCCGAACAGCACCGTGAACTGGTCGGGCGTGAAGCCCATCGCCTGATAGATGATCCCCGAATAGAAATCCACGTTCGGATACAGCTTGCGTTTGATGAAGTAATCGTCGGAAAGCGCGATCCGCTCGAGCTCGAGCGCGATGTCGATCTTCGGATTGCGCCCCGTCACCTCGAACACTTCCTCGGCCACCTGCTTGATGATCCTGGCGCGCGGGTCATAGTTCTTGTAGACGCGATGTCCGAAGCCCATCAATTTCCGGTCGCCCTTCTTCACCTGCTCGATGAAAGCCGGAATGTGGCTCTTCTCGCCGATCTCGTCCAGCATCCGCAGCACTTCCTCGTTCGCACCGCCGTGCAGGGGTCCCGAAAGCGCCGCGATCGCCGCCGCGCATGTCACATAAGGATCGGCGTTCGAACTGCCCACCGCCCGCATCGTGCTCGTGCTGCAGTTCTGCTCGTGGTCGGCGTGCAGAATGAACAGCACCTCCAGTGCTCGCGCCAGCACCGGGTTGGCCACGTATTTCGGCTCCAGGCGCTTCCACAGCATGTTCATGTAATTCTTTACATATCCCAGGTCGGGGTCGGGCGAAACGTAAGGCAGGCCTAGCCGGTGCCGGTATGCATAAGCCGCCAGCGTCGGCATCTTACCCACCAGCCGCACCACTTGGCGCCGCCTGATCTTTGGGTCCGCGATATTGTGCGATTCCGTGTAAAACGTCGAAAGCGCCGCCACCGTCGTGATCAGGATCCCCATAGGATGCGCGTCGTAATGGAACCCTTCCATGAACTTCTTCACGTTCTCGTGCGTGCAGGAGTGCGCCATGATCTCCTGGTTCCAGCAATCGAGCTCTTCAAGCCTGGGAAGTTCGCCGTGCAACAGCAGGTATGCCACTTCCAGGAAGGTGCAGTGCTCGGCAAGCTGCTCGATGGGATACCCGCGGTAACGCAAAATCCCTTTCTCTCCATCGAGATACGTGATTGCGCTGCGGCAGGCGGCCGTATTCATGAATGCGGGATCGTAGGTCATCAGGCCGAAATCGTCCGGCCCGGTCTTAATCTGGCGCAGATCCATCGCGCGCACCGTGCCCTGCTGAATCGGAAGCGTATAAGTAAGGTTCGTCCGATTATCGATAATCGTCAGTGTTTCTTCCATTGGCGCTATCCTCCGGAAAGCGTTAACCATCGAAGGCGCACGGTGCAATATGATTTCCACATCCCAATGTCTGAATTATCATCATGTTGTGGATATTTGCGATAATAAAGGTGGACGGATCGGGTCATATCACCCACCCAGCCGTAGGCGTCGAAGACCCTATCCGGCAATCAGGCTAACCATGCTATCGTCCAAACTTGTACAACTCATCGAATCCCATTGGGAGGAAATCGCAACCCGTTTGATTTCAGAGGTTCGCCGGCATCCAGAGATGCCGAAACTGGCCCGCAAGACGGACGCAGAGATGCGTGAATGGTGCCGGAACATCCTGCAGGATTTGGATTACCTCCTGGCCGCCAGCAAGGCCCAGGAAGTCCGCCGGCGCTTCGAGATCCTCGGCCGCATGCGCTGCGAGGAGAACATTCCTCTCCACGAAGCGGTCCTGCGCTTCCATATCCTCAAGGACAAGATCATCGGCTTCGTCCACGAGCAGGGCTTCCCCATGTCGGCCATGCACCTCTATGCCGAAGAGGAACTCGAACTGCGCATCGGCCGCTTTTTCGACGACTGTGTGTACCACGTCGTCCGTGGCTACGAATCCGCCCTGCGGGTCGCAGCGCGCCTCGCATCCTAAGCCGTTCTCGGCGGGACACTCGATGTCGACTGTCCGGCGGCCGCAGGCCGCCTGCGACAGAGGGACAGCGTGAAACCGGCTGTCCCACCAACGCAACTTCAGGCGTATTCTTCAGCTCCCGGCTCGCCGCTCGTAGCTACTTTCACACCCACCATGCGGCGGCCGGCTGCTGGCGCATCACGATTCCGTTCAGGAATTCCGCTGCTTTGGTGAGACCCTCCTCAGGCGAGAGGATGCTGTCCTCGTGCTCAATAGAAAGCACGTAGTCGTAGCCGAACATGCGCAGCGTGGAGGCGAACTCCTTCCACCACTCGGCGCCGTGTCCGTAACCGCAGGTGCGGAAGATCCATGCGCGGTTGCGCTCGTCGGTGTAGAGCTTGGTGTCGAGCACGCCGGTGAGCGGCAGGTTCCGCTCGTAGATCTGGGTGTCCTTGGCGTGCACGTGGAAGACACAGTCGCCCAACACGCGGATGGCCGCGATCGGGTCGATTCCCTGCCAAAACATGTGGCTGGGGTCGTAGTTGCAGCCCACCGCGGGACCGGCGATGGAGCGTAGCTTCAGCATGGTTTCAGGGCTGTAGACCACGAATCCGGGGTGCATCTCGATGGCGACTTTCACGCCGTGGTCGGCGGCGAATTTGCCGCGCTGGACCCAGTAGGGCGTCACCACTTCTTCCCACTGCCACTTGAGCACTTCGAGATAATCGGGGGGCCAGGGACAGGTGACCCAGTTGGGCTGCTTGGCATTCGGGCTGTCGCCAGGGCACCCGCTGAAGTCGATCACCACCGGAACGCCGAGTTTTTCGGCCAACAAAATGGTCTGGCGGTTGACCTCCTGGTCGTGCTTGGCGCGCGCAGCGTCCGGATGCAGCGGATTGCCGTGGCAGCTCAGGGCGCTGATGCTGAAGCCGTGGTCGCTCAGTCTCTTTTTGAACTCGATGAGCTCGGTCGCACTCTCGAGCATGGAGAGCTTGCAGTGGGGGTCGCCGGGGTAATTCCCTGTGCCCAACTCGACCGTATCGATATGAAGCGTTTTGAGCTTCTTCAAAACGTCTTCCAATGACATTTGCGCTAACAATGCAGTGAATACGCCGACTCTCACGTGGTGTCTCCTTGGTGAAAAATCAAGAACAGAATACCACGCGCGGCGTTATCTCTCTATCATTGTCCTTAGTTCGCAAAACAGGGGTGCAATCGTACGGAACAGCCACACACACCATCTTTGTGCTCCCGTACTCCTGTTCGGCACTCTTCGGATGATGTCGGCCCGGGGCATTCGATTGTATTGGCCAGGACGCGGCGCACGCTTTGAACTCAGCCGTGATGCCGGCCCATGAACAGCTCACAAGCGGGTGCCAGCCTGTGGCTCGACCACAGTTTGCGGCGCGCTCGGGTGACCGCGATCGACTGGTGCGCCTCGGAAGTGCTGACGTATGTTCGCGAGCTCAGGCTCAGATGCCAGCAGCGAAAACTGTCGGCAACGTCCCGACTGCTGAAAACGCTGGCACGCGCCTTCGCCGAGGAATCTGCGGCGGCGATGGCAAGAGGGCTTGCGGGAATCCCTCGACGCGCAGCGCGACTGTTTGACAGACAAATCTGACGGTTAACATACTGTCGACCAAAAGGTAGTCGACCGATGTTCGCAGCCGCACGATGGCTCGTCGGAGATCAGCATTATACTAGCCGCACCTGGGGAAACTCAGAAAGGCGGTGCGGCATGTTACGCACTACTTTAGTCCGGTATTCCAGGCATTACGTCGCCCGGCATCCCTATTTGCGCCGTATGCTGCGCGGGCTGGATAGCGTATCGAAACTGGCCAGACATACCGTTGCTGCGGCCGTACCATCCGTTGTCGGGCCGGCTCCGGAGCGTCTTACGGTGGCGATTACAGCACTCTGTAACCTTCGCTGCATAGGGTGCCGTTACGGGCGGGACTACATGCCGAATGAGCAACTTACTTCTGAGGCCGTATACGGCTTGCTCGCGGACGCGGCCGCCGTCGGCTTCCCCACGGTGCGGCTCTACGGCGGGGAACCGCTCCTGCATCCCAATCTGCCCCAATTCGTCGAATACGCTATTGGGGTTGGCGTGAAACCGGTAATCACCACGAACGCCATTCTGCTCGAAAAGAGGTTGGAGGAACTCTACAGAGCCGGATTGCGCTCGATGTCGATCGGCTATTACGGGTACGCGGACCGTTATGACGAGTATGTGGCGCGCAAGGGAGCATTCTCGCATCTCGAACGTTCGGTTGCCGCGGTGCGGAACAAGTATGGGATGGGCGTGGACGTTCAAATCAACTACTTACTCACGAGGCAAACCTGTTCGGCTGACCTTCTAAGTCAGGCATGGCAATTTGCGCAGCGCTATCGCCTGTTTTTTCAGGTCGACCTGGTTCACTATTCATTGCCTTACTTTTCCGAAGGTCCAAACCGCGAATTGCAATTTACTGCTTCCGATCACTCAAACTTACTGAGCGTGGCGCAGCGTCTTCTGGAGATCAAGACCGAAGCCCCGGATCTTTTTCTGGAATCCCCCGCCTCCATTCGCTCCATTCCCGATTGGGCGTTACAAGGCCCGGCCATGCAGGTTCCGTGCGATGCCTACAAGATGCTTTGGGTCGGTGCCGACGGGAGCGTGCGGCTGTGCTATGCCGCTTTTCCGCTCGGCAACATCTATCAGACTCCGCTCCGGCAGATATTTGGCGCGCCGGAACATCGCGCGGCGTGCGGCCAGGCATTCAAGCTGGAGTGTCCTCACTGCCACTGTGAACGCGGATCGCGCATCGACTCTCACCTGGCAAGCCGTTTTCGGTACGGCAGGATTACCGGTGGCTACACGCGGCCGCCCACCGTGCCCTCCGGCAACCTACCGGGCGCTCTGCCAATTCTCCCGTAACGCTATCAACGCGAAGCCGCTCTAGTTGACCTCCGGGCGTTCGAGGCGCTCGATGATGTAAAAGTCGACCGGGCCCTTCTGCTGCCTCAGCTCCAGGCCGAGTTTCTGCATGATGTTGAACAGCGTGGGACGCGCCGGGTCGGTCATGTCGCCGTCGCCGGATGGACGCGCCGCCGGATTGGGGACATTGCCGGTGGGCGGGGGCGGCAAACGCATTGGCGCCCAGCCCTCGGTTTCCATGGCGTAGAGGCCGTCGAGGCCGGTCCGGTTGATCACCGGATGATCGGTCCAGTTCTCGACATAGCCGGCGAGATCGTCCATGCTCACCGCCTTGGCATGCAGACCGCGGCCCATGCCGCCGTTGAAATCATGGCAGCCGGGCCGGTCGGTTACGGCGGCGCAGCCCTTCTCGTCGATCTCGGACTGCTTCATCTTGGGGCCGTCTTTGCCGACCATGATGGCGTAAACCGTAATCTCCTTAGTGTCCTTGCGTACCTTCGCTTTGAAACGGTTGGCGAGCAGGCCCTGCAGCATGATGCGCATGCGGGCGCGGAATTCGCTATCGGGCAGCCCTACCGGAACCGCGCCCTCCGGCGCTTTGGCTTCGATGTCATAGCGCTCATCTTGCGCCCACGGCGGAATTCCGGAGAGGCGCTCGGTTGGATTCACGGGCACGTTGTACGCCAGCGAGAGCAGCCATCGCAGCGCCAGATTCGTCGCGGTGAACCGGCCGCCGGGAAGCATTTCCACGTTCATACGGCGGAAGTCCTGCGACAGGTTCTGCTTGACGGAGACGACCTCAAAAGCCGGCGATTGTGCCGGGGCAGGGAAGACCGCCGCCACGCACACCAGGACAGCTCTCTCGAAAACACCCATGGAACCCTCCATCCCATATTGGACGCCGCTCGCTGGCATTTTGTGACGGTCACCTGCCGGCCTCGCGCGGACCGCCGAACATGAACCCCAGCAGGAACACCGCCTCATTCCGCGAGTACTGGGGTACCGTGAATCCGTTCGCGGCCCAGCGGCTGAAGCGAATGGTGGGCGCTACGTCGACGGCCCACCAACGTATTTCCACCCCGCCGCCCGCCGAGACGCCGTACGTGGAAAGTGTCTGGACCGGCCGCCGAACCGTCGGGCCACCCTCCACGAACGGATTCACCCTGCGCCGCCGCAGCCGGTACTTCGCCAGGACCGGAAACTCCCAGGTCGTTGTCGAGTTCGTGAAATTGCCGCTGAAGCTGAAAGGCGCGGCCGCGCCCACCACCGTGATCATCTGGCGATCCCGCAGCGGCCTGTGGAGGGCGTCCAGTTCCACCGAGAAACGGCGCGGCAGACTAACCTCCAGAGCAGGACCGATGAGCGCGCTCTTCAGCCCCGTCGTGACGTCCGTCTCTTCCGACGTTAGGAAACTGCCGGAACCGGTGATTTGGTTGATCTGGTATGATTCCGTGGACGGCCGGGCCTCGGCCGTGAGCCCCCACCCTGCCAACACACCGATGGCCACGTGCGATCCCAGCGGGCTGCGGTGTGGTTCCGGCACCCGGCTTATTCCGACCATCAACTCCACCTGATTCTGCTGCGATCGCGGCCCGTCCGCGTACGAGAGGCCGTCTCGCGCCCAGTACGTATATCGCACCAGCGGCGCAATGCGATAGCCCCGCCAGTAAGTTTCGAATCCCGCGCCCACTGCCGCCCCATAGTGCGAGGGGTAGAAATTCAGATTCCCTGTGGTGCGGAACGCAGGTCCTGCTTCCAGGAACGGCTTCACGCGGCCTTCCCCGCCAAACCGGTATTTGGCTAGCATGGGAATCTCCCAGGTGATCACATGCGCCGGTGACACGGAGTTCAGCGTGCCGTTAGGCACTACCTCTGCTTGGTTGGCATGCAGGTCGCGATAAATGCCGTCCACTTCCACGGAGAGGCGGCTCCGCAGCCGGAATTCGAGCATCAGGCCGGCGATCCAGTCCTTGGAGGGAGACCATGTAGTCGTGTATGACTGACCGAGGCCCGGCACATCGACGGGCTGGCCGTTCTTGTTTTGGACGGCATCGGTGAGAGCACCGCCCGCGATCAGCCCCACGGAGAAGGTCTGCCCTGAGAGGCGGAATACACTTGTAAACAGCAGCAGGATGGCGATGAAGGCTGTGTGACGCATAACCAGCCGTTAGCACGCGGTGCGCCAGCCGTGGGAAGGCTTGGTCCACAGGTGTGGAACAGGGAATTTCCGCGTGAAAAGCAGCTACAGTCGTGCGGCAAACGCCGCGCTCCGTAACGTGCACATTCCGATCGGAGGCGGAGCATGCTTGCTCGATCGTTCGGCAGCGCCGTGGCGAAGGATCAATTCGCCGTCGGTTCGAAGTACGTCTGCGCCAGTTCCGGCTTCTCGCGAATGGCTTTGCGCCACGAGGAGCGGGCTTCGTCTTCGCGGCCCAGCTCCATCTGCGCATGGCCGAGGTTGAGCAGCGCTTCGGCGAACTGCGGATCTTCCGTGAGGGCCTGCGTATAGAACTGGACGGCTTCTTCCATGTCGCCACGCTTGTGGCAGATCAGGCCGGCATTGTAGAGCAGTTCCGGCGAGCGCTCGCCCATCTCGATCAGGCGCTTGTGGAGATCGTAGGCTGAGTCGTAATCCTGCTGATCGAGGGCAAGAGCAGCGAGACCGCGAACAGCGTCGGACGAATCCGGGCGCATCATGAGGGTCTCTTCGAAATAGTGGCGGGCCTCCTTGGCGCGGCCCGAGCGGGCCAGGGCAATACCGGCGTTGAGGGTGGCTTCGGGCCACTCGGGGCGCCGCAGAAGGCACTGCTGGAAAGAGTCTCCAGAAGAGGCGTAATCGCCGCGCAGCAGGCGGAGGTATCCCAGGCGGAAGCAGGCATCGCAGAATTCCGGAGAGTTCTCCGGAATGCGCGCATACAGCTTCTCGGCCCAGTGGCGCTCGTTCTGCTGCTCCAGCACGAGGGCCAGATTCCACATGGCGCCTGGCTGGTTCGGGTCGAGCTCCAGAGTTTTGTCGTAGCAGGTGCGGGCGGAGGCCAGGTCGCTCAGCTCCTGGTGAGCCACGCCCAGGTTCAGGTGGATCTGCGAGCACTGCGCGTTCAGAGTGGCGGCCTGTTGGTAGGCTTGCACAGCCTTCTGAAAACTGCCCATCTTGTGATACGCCACGCCTAGGTTGAACCAATTCTCGTACCGTTCGGGCACGATCTCAGCCAGGCTGCGGCACAGGCGCGCGGCGCTCAGATAATCGGCGTCAACGAAGGCCAGCGCGGCCAGAGCTTCCATGGCAACCGTCGAATCGGGCTGCAGCTCGGAAAGCATGGCGGCATAGCGCCGGACGGAGTCGTAATCCTTGCGTTCCAGGAATAGCGACACCAGGTTCGACAGGGCTTCTTCGCTGCGGGAATTGCGCGCCAGGACCTTGCGATACAGTTCGACGGCTTCTCCATGACGGCCCGCCTGCTGCAGCGCGACCGCTTTGCCGAACGTTGCCTGTTCATGATCGGGGAAGATCCGCAGATACTTGTCGAGCGGCTCCATCGCCTGGGCCGGGCTGCCCGCGTAGAGCAGGGAAATGCCCATGCCGAGCAGAGCGTCGGCACGGGTGCCGTCGGCATCCACGGCATGCCGGAATGCTTCCGCCGCGGCCTTCCAGTTCTTCAGATTCCCCTGGCAGACCCCAAGATTGAAATGGGCGGTGCGATGCGTAGGATCCAGATGGGAAAGTATCTCGTAGGTGGAGGCGGCGGAGCTGTACTCCTGCATCTCGTACTGCACGTGGCCGAGGGCCGCGTAGAGAGCGGGGTCGCGCTCGCCGTCTTCGATGGCCTTGCTCAGCGTACGGGCGGCGGCGTCGCGTTTGCCTTCCAGGTGCAGGGAAACCGCCTTGGATAGAGCCTTGTTGCCCGGCCGCTGCGCCGGCGGCTGCTGCTGATCGAGATAAAAGATGCTGGCCGGAACCGCCGTGCCAGTGGGGTTGTGGGTGCCTAGTATCGACTCCATGAAGGTGACCTCCTACGATTCTGCGACCCTCTGAATGCGAAAACCACGAGTGCGATGTCGGCGCGTTCGGCAGGCGTGCCCGAGGCCGGCGCGGCTGGCTTGCCCGGCTGCAGGTTCGCGGAGCCGGTGGAGCCGACGGCGCCGTAAGACAGGTAAGCGCAGACGCGGCCCAGGAAGTCTTCGTTCCTGGCAACTTTCATCCAATACACACGCGCCCGCTCGCCGGTCTCGGCAAAGAAGCCTACGCCGCCCTTCTTGGGCAGCGCCTCATCCAGCCAGGAATCCACTTCCTGCCCTTCGATGGATGTCGTGACGCGGTTGCCGCGAACGGCTACCTCTATGTGGTACGGCGTGTTGTTGTGGAACATCAGTTCCGGTAGCGGGACCTGGGACCTGCGGCCCTTCTTGCCGTCCACCACCGGATAATGCTCAATGGCGACCACTGGCCGGGGCCCCGGCTCGGTTACCGTCACTCTCATGCCGTAATAGTTGTTAGGGTCGGAAGCGCGCACGGCCCAGCTCATGCTTTTCTGCTCGATCTGGCCGAAAAACTCAACCCTATAGTCCTTATAATCGGCCGACGGCCGGAACAGACCGAACGAGGCGGGCCGGATAAAGCCTTCGGCGCTGCGCGCCCAGGTTGGCGGCGTGCTTCCCGGTCCCGTTCCGCCGCTGCTCCAGGCGCCCATGCCTTCATGGAAGGTTTCGGTCAGTTGCGAAGCCGCGCGGGACGCAACCGCCTGCCTCATCCGGGCGATGACACCCGGCTGCTGCGCCGCGGCCGGAGCCTTGCCGGTATGAGCGGAGCCGGTGCTGCCGGATGAGCTGGAACTATTCTGCGCGCCGACGGTCGACTCGGTCTCGGACGGAATCAGCGTAGCTACGTCGCGATTCACGGCGGCGGTGTGCGTGCCGACTCGCATGGCGGTAGCGCCCAGCCAGACAAATCCGCCCACCAGGAAGCAGGCGGCTAAGGGCTTGGCGATCTCGCGAAGCAAAGAAGCAGACCTGCGCGTGGGCAGTTGGATCACCGATGCAGGCTCTTTCTTCTTGCGGGGCGCGGGAGGCGGCGCGGGCTGCTCGAGCGGCGGCAGCACTGGGGCCAATGTCATTTTCGGACGTCGCAAGTGCGACGGCGGCATCATCCAGGTGAGAGGCGCAACCGGCACCGAGTTGGCACGCTTGCAGAAGAACTCGAGAGGCACCGGGCCGCCCTGCGGAATGGCAGTTTCCATAGACGCAGTAAAGTTTGCCTGCGGAGAAGCGATCTCGATGCCCGGCATCCAAGCTAGTGGCAGAGCAATCGTATGGGAGTCGCCCGATTCAGCGGTGGCAGGCGTTTCCGCTTCACCGGCTTCCGCGACAGAGGCGGTTACGCCCTGCGCGGTGAGATTGAATTCCGGATAGTGGAGCGCGAAAGTCGAGATGACGGGTTCGGCGGCGAACCGCACGTCCGGCATCGATTCCACCGGCATCGCCGGCATATCGCAAGGCTCGGCAGTTGTGACCGAGGGGTGGGCGATGCCCGCGGTCCTTTCGGGGAGCCACACGGGATTCAGAGAACGCCCCGCCGGAGCCGGCATCGACTCGGGAGTGGAAGCGGGAGCGGGTGCCGATGGGTTGCCAGCGGCCCCGGAAACAGCCGGGGATAAGGCCGGCGCACCTTCTCTGCCGCGCACGCCCCACTCCTGCGCCAATTCCGCGACCGGCGCCGCCACAGGTTCAAGAGTCCGCTCGAGGCGGAGCGGCAGCTGCACGGCGATCGCGGCGGCGATCGGTTCCACGGCAGCCGCTTCCCGCATTACAACCTCGGCAGGCTCGGCAGCCGGGCCAACCGCAAATTGTTCCACACGGGCCAACGCCGGGGTTTGTTGGACCATCGTTACGGCAGGATACGCTACGGCCCTGGGCGGCGACTGCCACCTGGGGACGCTGCGATGTTCGACATGGCACACCGCCGGTTCGGGCGCGGGCACCGGCACACAGATGCCGCACAGCCGGGGCGTGAATTGGACGACGCGGGCTTCGAGCGACTCGTGCGCGGGCGCGACCTCGAATGGCGGCAGGACGGATTCGGTCGTGACGGCTGGCACGCAATCGGCGGCTGCAGGAGCTGGTTCGGCGGCCGCGGCGGCGGGTTCTCCGAGATCGGCGGTACAGTCGGTCAACAGTGGCAGGATTTCGAGAGAAAACATCCCCGGCCACTGCAGGAGCGGCGCGTGATGTTCCAATTCCACGTTCGCAATTTGTTTGAATAGCCCGAGTTGCAGCGGCCAATTATCCACAAAATCGGCGGCATATATGGCGCGCGGTTCGTTGTCGGCCATGCGGTGCAATACGCGCCCGAGGCGATCCTCATACTGCTTCTTATGTTCGACGCAGCAATATTCTTCGCTTCGCAGAAGCTGTAGAGGTCCGAGTTCTTTACCGCAATATAGGCAAGCCACGGTATTCACAAAAGACTACTACCAGTACTATTCTGGATTATAAACACAAATAAAGGAGTTTAATCCTCTAAAAATGTAGGCTAATTACCATATATTTAGTTAGTATTGGGTCGGTTGCTTTGGTTGAGTCAGGCCCGGTGAACAAGTGTGCGAAACTGTCGGGTTGAACCGATTCACGCTGGTTTTTCTGTTGATACTGCCGGCGCTTTGCCGCGAACCGTTTAGCGCCGCCGATCTGTGGGCCTGGCGAACGGTGGACGACCCGCAGATCACGGCCGACGGCCGGTGGGTGGTCTACGTGGAAAGCCAGAGGAACGGGGAAAACGATGCCGAGTATTCGAGCCTGCGGTTCGTGAGCGCTGATGGCAAGCGGCATTTGGGGCCGGCTGTGGCGACGGGGCATGTCCGGCAACCGCGCTGGTCGCCGGACGGAAGCCGCCTCGCCTGGATTGCCGATGGCGCCACAATCCAGGTCGGCCGGTTCGAGGCCATGGAGCAGCCGGTGACCGCTGCCGGCCGGAGCGTGCCTCTCAGCCTGTCGTGGTCGCCGGACGGAAAGTGGCTTGCCTTCACGGCCGCAGTGGAAGGTGAGGCGCCCAAGACGTGGGTGCCTGCGGCTTTGCTGAGGTTCCTCGAAATGCCGGCGCGGCCCGTGGAAATCTTTGTGGTTCCGGCAGCCGGCGGCGCGGCACCCCGGCAACTCACCCACGATTCGTTCGTGCGGCGCGGTCCGGCGCAATGGACGATGGATGGGGAGTGGATTGTCAATTCCGCCGAACGAGCTCCCGATCCGGCTAATCCCTCGGAGGGAGCGGAAATCTACGGCGTGCGCGTGTCGACCGGCGAGGTGCGGCGGCTGACCGAACATGCAGGTCCGGACGAGGATCCGCTGCCTTCGCCCGACGGCTCCAAGATCGCCTGGATCGCATCGGAAACAAAACCGGCGGCCTACGCGGTCCGGAAGTTGTGGGTCATGGGAGTTGATGGCAAGCGCGTGAAGGCGCTGACCGGCTCCCTCGACCGCGACGTGATGTGGCCGCAGTGGAGTTCGGACTCGCGCACCATGTACTTTCTGGCCGACGATCGGGGCTCGACTCACGTCTACGCCGCGCGCAACGATGGGACGGTGCGGCAGGTGACCAGCCGCGCGGAACGTTTGAAATGGTTTTCGCTGGCGGATAACGGGCGCGCGGTAACAGTTCGATCGAGCGCGACCGCGGGTGAGGAACTGGTGACCTTCGCCGTGGACCTGCCGGGCGGAGTGCTGCCGCTGGCGGCACCCAACGAAGACCTGTTGGCGACGCGGGACATAGGTCCGCGCGAAGAGGTGCGGTACTCGTCAGATGGCAAACAGGTGCAGGCTTGGCTGGTAAAGCCGCTGCGAAGCGACCGCGGAAAGCCGCTTCCGCTGCTGGTGGAGGCAGGGGAGACGCCGCGGACGATGTGCGGCGCGGAGTTCCCGCTGCGGGCGCAAATCTTCGCCGCGCGCGGCTTCGCGGTCGTCTGCGTGAACGCCCGCGGCACGCCGGGCTTCGGCGAAGACTTCGGCAATCTGCTGCGCACGCGTTTCCCGGGCGACGACTTCGACGATGTCATGCGGGGAGTGGACGCGGTGGTGGCCGAGGGTGGCATCGATCGCACGCGCCTGTTTGTTGCAGGCGGGCTGACGGCGGCCTGGGCGCTGGGGCATACAGACCGGTTCGCTGCCGCCGTCGTCCGACGGCCCCTTGTGGAGTGGAGCTCCGATGTGGCTTTATCGACAGAAGGCTATAGGCGGGCAATCGCATGGATGGGCGCGATGCCGTGGGACGACTCCACGCAATATGTGCAACATTCGCCGATATACTTCGCGCAGAACTTCAAGACGCCGACCCTCGTACTAGGAGATGACGCACAGGCACGCGAACTCTACTTCGCACTGCAGGCGCGCAAAGTGGAGTCACAGTGGCTGCGCGTCCCGGAGAATCCCGACCCGGCCACTGAGGTGGCAGAGTTGAAAGCGGAGCTGGCGTGGCTGGAGCGGTTCCAGGATGCAGCAGCCCGGTAGATGCTGGACCGGGTGGAACACGCGGTTTCGCCTGCTGCCGAAGGCGGCCTTCCGGCCCGCCGGACATCGTCCCACCACTTACTTCAGCCGCAGGCTGTTCGTCACCACCGTAACGCTGGAGAGTGCCATCGCGGCGGAGGCGAGCATGGGAGAGAGAAGACCCAGGGCGGCGATCGGGATTCCGAGGGTGTTGTAGGCGAAGGCCCAGAATAGATTCTGACGGATGATCCGCATGGTGCGGCGGGAGAGAAGCAGGGCATCGGGCACGCCGTTGAGGTTGCCGCGCATGAGCGTGATGCCGCCGGCTTCCATGGCGATATCGGTGCCGGAGCCCATGGCGATGCCGAGATCGGCCTGCGCGAGCGCGGGTGCGTCGTTGATGCCGTCGCCGACCATGGCTACGCGTTTGCCGGCCGCTTGCAGCTTCTTCACCTCTGCCATCTTGCGGTCGGGCAGGACGTCGGCGAGCACGTGCTCGATG
>Ga0126381_100004506_pt1 | contig 15183 bp, 10 predicted proteins | sample PanSoiMetPlot_28_FD_96465 | JGI IMG/M metagenome (GOLD analysis project Ga0126381, IMG submission 96465) | Tropical forest soil microbial communities from Panama - MetaG Plot_28 | ecosystem: Environmental > Terrestrial > Soil > Tropical forest > Bulk soil | place: Panama | collected 2016-02-17 | reverse complement strand
TTGTCATTGCAGGGCGCCTGCCGCATGTGCCTGGTGAAGATCGAAAAGATGCCGAAGCTGCAGACCGCCTGCACAACGGTCATCAGCGAAGGCATGATCGTCATCACCGACAGCGACGAAGTGCGGCAGGCACGCAAGTCGATGGTGGAGTTGCTGCTGGGCAATCACCCGCTGGATTGTCCGGTGTGCGACGCGGGCGGCGAGTGCGAACTGCAGGACATGACGTTCTCGTACGGTGCTGCCGAATCGAAATTCATGGAGGCAAAGAACCACAAGGACGAGCAACAGTGGTCTCCGGTAGTGTTCTTCGACCGACCGCGCTGCATTCTCTGTTACCGGTGCGTACGCATCTGCGGCGAAGGCATGGATGTCTGGGCGCTGGGTGTGCAGAACCGCGGCGTCACTTCGATCATCGCGCCGAATCAAGAGGATCATCTTGAGTGTGAGGAATGCGGGATGTGTATCGACATCTGCCCGGTTGGTGCCCTGACGTCCGGTACGTATCGATACAAGACGCGTCCGTGGGAGATGAAGCACGTCGGCACCATCTGCACACACTGCGGGGACGGATGCAAGACGACACTGGGCGTTCGCCGCGCGGACACCGGCATGCAGATCGTGCGCGGGGATAATCGCGATAAGAGTGGAATCAATAATGATTTCCTGTGCGTGAAGGGACGTTACGCGTTTGACTTCGCCGATCGCGATGACCGTCTGCGACAACCGCTCATCCGGAAGAACGGGAAGCTGACGCCATCGACTTGGGAAGAAGCGTTCACGCTGATCGGAAACCGGCTCGCGGAAATTCGTGATCGCGATGGCGGACAGTCGATCGGAGTGATTGGATCCACACGCATCACGAATGAGGAAAGCTATCTGCTTTCGAAGTTCGCGCGCGTCGTGCTGAAGACAAACAACATCGACCATCATCGGACCGCAGATTTCCCGGCGTTTGCGGCGGCTCTTAGCGCAAAGCCAGATGCGACAGCGAGCATGCGCGAGGTGTATAACGCGCCGGCGATTCTGGTGATTGGAAACAATCCGACTGAACAGCACCCGTTGCTGGCATGGCAGATCCGGAATAACGTTCGCCTTCGTCGTTCACGGCTTTATCTGATCAATTCCCATCCGATCAAGCTTGGCCGGCAGGCCGTCGGCTTCTACCAGGTACCCACTGGAGCAGAACCAAAAGCGACTGCGTTCCTAAACGGGGATGACCCCGCCGCGGATGGAATCGTCACGGACAAGACGAGTCGTGACGCGTGGACGGCGCTGCGCGATAAACTGCGCGCCGAACAGAATCTCATCATTATTTTTGGGTCGGAAATACGCGGGAACGATGTTGCTGCGCTGGTGAAGTTCGGCAATGCAATTCAAGGCGCCAAGTTCGTTTGTCTGGCGGACTATGCGAATTCGCGCGGCACATCCGATATGGGCGTCTATCCGGATCTTCTGCCCGGCTATCACCGCGTTGCCGACACGGGAAAATTTCATCAGGAATGGGGCGGGGTACCTACGCAGCCGGGCCTCACTCTGCCGGACATGGCAGATGCGGCCAAAGGCGGCAAGTTGAAGGCTCTCTACGTGGTCGGCGCGAATCCCATTAGCCGCTTCGCCATCGACCCGTTCGTTTTCTCGAACAGCTTTGTCGTGGTGCAGGACATGTTTCTGACCGAAACCGCGTTTATCGCCGATGTGGTTTTGCCGGCAGCGAATGCTTACGAAAAGTCAGGAACGTTCACCAACACGTGCGGCGATCTGCAGTTGGTCAAGAAAGCAGGAGAGGTCACCGGTACAAAGAGCGATTTCGAGATGATCGTTCGCATCGCCGATGCGATCGGCTTTGATGTCCACAAACTGGTGCCGTTTGGAAGCGGCGAACCCACCGACATGGGGCAGTCGCGTGGAGCGCAGTCGGGTGAAGCCGATCGCCACGCCGTCTGGCTTGAGGCACATGGGCTTGAGCCAAAGATGAGTCCTTTTGAACCAACCGCGATCCTCGATGAGATTCAACGGTTGGTGCCGGGTTACGACGTATCACGAATCAACCTGTTGGCTGGCAACGATCAGCACACGACACTTACCAGAAGTGGGCCTAGTCTGGTTGGGAAGCCAGAGCTGATTTCTCCGGCAAACGACGACCTCTTTAGCTCGGGAACGCTGGGAAGATATTCCAAAACGCTGAACACCGTGATGGAAAACCTTCATAAAGACTCGGCCCAATCTGAAGTAGCAGCCGACTAGTTCACTGATAGTCCGTAGTCCCCGGTTCAAGCTTCAAACGTTGAGATTCAAGTCAGGGAACACGATTTGCTAAGTCTGCCAGTTTTCATCATCGCGTCGGTCATCAAAATTGTTCTGGTGATCTTTGTCCTGCTCACGGCCGTTGCTTATACGGTGTGGCTGGAGCGCAAGGTTGTTGGACATATACAGAACCGCTGGGGACCAACGCGGGTAGGGCCGTTTGGGCTGCTGCAACCCCTGGCGGACGGCATCAAGTTTCTTGTGAAGGAAGACCTCACACCGCCGCACGTTTACAAGCCGCTGTTTATTGCGGCGCCGATGATTGCCGTGATTTGCGCACTGACATCGATCGCCGTAATACCGTTTGGAACAGCGCTTCCGGTGCTTGGTTACAGCATTCCGCTTCAGATCACCGATGTGAACATCGGACTGCTGCTGATTCTCGGAGTCACCTCGATCGGTGTTTATGGAGTGGCACTGGCGGGTTGGTCCTCCAACAGCAAATACTCGCTGCTTGGTGGATTGCGCGCGAGCGCGCAGATGGTGAGTTATGAGATCTGCCTAGGGTTGTCGGTGGTGGGAGTGCTGATCGTCTCGGGGAGTTTCAGCCTGCGCGAAATCGTGTTATCTCAAGGCGGACATTTCTGGGGATTCATCCCCAAGTGGAACATTTTCTACGGCGGCCAGTTCATAGCGTTCTTCATCTATCTGATGTCGGCCTACGCGGAGACCAACCGGATTCCGTTTGATTTACCGGAAGCGGAGACGGAATTGGTGGCGGGCTATCACACCGAATACAGCGCGATGAAGTTCGCGATGTTCTTTATGGCGGAGTACGCGAACATGATCACGGTGGCTTGCGTGGCGACGCTGCTTTTCCTCGGGGGATGGAGCGGCCCAGTTTTCGGTCCGCCACTATTGGTCGCGATCCTGCCGACCTTCTGGTTTGTGGCCAAGATTTTAGTTTTTCTCTTTATTTATATCTGGGTGCGGGGCACGCTTCCCCGCTTCCGCTATGACCAACTGATGGCCTTCGGATGGAAGTTTCTGTTTCCGCTGGCGATCGCCAACCTGGTGGTGACGGCGCTGATCGTCGCGTACCGGGCGTCGCTGTAATCAACGCGAAGGGATTCGCGTTTGGGCACATAAAGCAATGTTGCATCTAGTCCTGTTTCTGGTGTTCGGAGCGATTTGCGTAGCGGGCGCCATCAATCTGCTGGCGCAGTCGCACCCCATAAGCAGCGCGCTGTCGCTGGTGGTGGTCATGGCTTCGCTGGCAGTGGAGTACTTGCTGCTGGGCGCAGAGTTTGTGGCGGCCGTGCAGGTGATCGTGTACGCCGGCGCGGTGATGGTGCTCTTTGTTTTCGTCATCATGCTCCTAAATGCAGGCGCCGAAGAGCGCACGAAGGGCAGCCATGTTGCTCTCGCCTTGGGCGTTCCGGGTGTACTCGCGGGCGGACTGCTGGTGGCCTGGACGCTGCTGAAGCGGTCGGATACCGGCACGGTTGCGTTGGGATCGCTGCACGGTGATCCGAAGACGATAGCCTCGTTTCTCTTCCATGAATTCCTGTTGCCGTTTGAGATAACGTCGATTCTTGTTTTGATCGCGATCATGGGCGCGGTCGTGCTGGCGAGCCGGCCTGATTTGAAACCACCCGCAGGAAAGGAGAGCTGATGGTACCGGTTTCTTACTATCTGGTATTGAGTGGAATTCTCTTCGCCTGCGGCGTGGTTGGATTTCTGATCAAACGCAACATCATCACGATTTTCATGTCGATTGAGTTGATGCTCAACGGCGTCAACCTTTCGTTTGTGGCTTTCGCCGCGCACTTGCAGAAATTCAGCGGACAAGTGTTCGTCTTCTTCGTGATGGTGGTGGCGGCTGCGGAAGCGGCTGTAGGACTGGCGATCATTATTGCGGTCTTCCGTACCCGCGAGACTCTGAATGTGGATCAGGTAAACCTGCTGAAATTATGACCTCTTCCCTACATCTGTGGCTGATCCCGATTTTGCCGCTGATCGGAGCGGCGGTGAATGGCTTCTTCGGAAAGCGGTTCTCGCGGCGCACGGTGGCTGCTGTCGCATTGACCTTTTGTGGTGCGGCGTTCGTGAAAGCGTTGGTGGTTGCGGCGCAGTTCTCGTCGCTTGAATTGCCGCATACGGAATTCCTTGCGCACTGGATTCGGTCCGGCGACTTTCTGGTGAACTTCGAGTTTTATCTCGATCAACTCACCCTCGTGATGTTGCTGGTGGTCACCGGTGTCGGCTTCCTGATTCACATCTATTCGGTGGGCTATATGTGGGAGGAGGGCGGCTTCTATCGCTTCTTCTCCTATCTGAACCTGTTCATGTTTTTCATGCTCACCCTAGTGCTGGCGGGAAATTACCTGCAGATGTTCATCGGGTGGGAGGGCGTGGGACTCGCGTCGTATCTGCTGATTGGTTTCTATTTCACGCGCGACTCGGCGGCGAACGCGGGTAAGAAAGCGTTCATTGTTAATCGCATCGGCGACTTCGGATTTCTGATCGCGTTGTTCCTGATGATCAAGCATTGGGGATCATTGAATTTTGGGGAGGTCTTTGTGGCAGCGGCAAAACTGCCTGTAGAGACCGCCGGATTCGGCTTGCTGACATCGATTGGGTTGCTGTTGATGGTAGGCGCAGCCGGAAAATCTGCGCAGATTCCACTTTATGTTTGGCTCCCCGACGCGATGGAAGGCCCAACCCCGGTGTCGGCCCTCATTCACGCGGCCACGATGGTAACTGCGGGTGTCTACATGGTGGCACGGTCGCACGTCATTTTTGATCTCGCGCCCAATGCTTTGACCGTGGTCGCGATTGTTGGAACCCTGACGGCCCTGTTTGCGGCGACCATTGGAATAGCACAAACGGACATCAAGAAAGTTCTGGCATACTCGACGGTATCCCAGCTTGGGTACATGTTCCTGGGTTGCGGCGTAGCGGCCTATTCGGCTGGCATTTTCCATCTAATGACGCATGCGTTCTTCAAAGGCCTGCTGTTCCTGGCGGCTGGATCGGTCATTCATGCGATCGGCGGCGAGCAAGATATGCGCAAGATGGGCGGCCTGCGGCAATACATTCCGTGGACGTTCCTGACGATGACGATCGCAACGTTTGCGATCGCCGGCTTCTGGCCGCTGGCAGGCTTTTTCAGTAAAGACGAGATTCTGTGGCAGGCGTTCTCGAGCAAGCATGGTAGCTGGGTGTTCTGGCTGATCGGCGTAGTCACCGCATTCATTACGTCGTTCTACATGTTCAGGCTTTGGTTCATGACCTTTTTCGGCGACTACCGCGGATCTGAAGCTGACAACCATGGCCACAGCGCACACGATGAGCACGGCCACGGTCATGGAACACCACATGAGAGTCCGATGGTGATGCTCGCCCCGCTCGCAATTCTGGCGGGGCTGTCATTCGTCGGCGGATGGGTCAACATCGGTGGACGGTTTGAGCATTTTCTAGCTCCTGTGTTTCACAATCCGGCCATGGAGGCAGCGAGCGAGGCCACTGAGGCAGGGAATCACGGAACAGAGCATTTATTGATGGCGATTTCGCTTGCTGCCGCCGCGCTAGGCCTTTATTTCGCCTATCTGTTGTATTTGAAACGTCGAGATCTGCCCCAGAAGATCGCCGATGCGCTTGGCGGCTTCTATCAGGCGGTAGTCCACAAATATTACGTCGACGAGATCTATGCGACGCTTTTCGTAAAACCCCTGGTCGACGGCTCGACGCGCATCCTATGGCATGGTGTAGACCAAGGCGTGATTGATGCGGCCGTCAACGATACGGCCGATGGCGCGCGTCATGTCTCGGATGCAGCAAGGCACATGCAATCGGGCAATCTGCGCTCGTATGCTGGATGGGTTGCAGCTGGAGGAGCACTAATCATTGCCTACATGATCTGGATGGGGATCCGATGAATACCAGCGTTCTCGACAATCTCGTACTCACGCTGGTGACGTTTATTCCGGCCGCTGGCGGAGTGTTGTTGCTGTTGTTCCCACGGCGTGACCGTGATATTCGGATTTTCTCGCTCATCATTTCGCTTCTGACCTTTGGGCTGTCATTGCACCTGATTGCGCGAGTGCATCGCATGTTACCGGGCTTCCAGTACGAGATCGACAAGGCCTGGATCTCGTCGCCCAACATTCACTACCACATGGGAGTGGATGGAATTTCGCTATGGCTGGTGTTGCTGACGACGTTTCTCACACCGCTATGCGTACTGATTTCGTGGACATCGATTCATGAACGAGTGAAAGAGTTCTTCATCCTGCTGCTCGTGCTGGAAACCGCACTGATCGGGGTTTTCACTTCGCTCGACCTGTTCCTGTTCTACTTCTTCTGGGAATCGACGCTGATTCCGATGGCGTTGCTGATCGGCATGTACGGCCACGGCCGCAAGGTGTACGCGGCGGTGAAATTCTTCCTGTACACAATGGTCGCCTCGGTGTTCATGCTGGCTTCGATGCTATGGCTGTATGCCAAAGTCGGCAGCTTTGACTTCGTCACGATTCAGAACGCGATCAAGGCCGGACAAGTTGCGGGCTTTGATGCGGCGGCGCAGTGGCTATTTTTGGGATTCTTCCTTGCTTTCGCCGTGAAAGTTCCGTTGTTTCCGTTCCACACATGGCTTCCGGATGCGCACGTGGAGGCGCCAACTGCAGGATCCGTCCTGCTGGCTGGTGTGCTGCTGAAGATGGGAACGTATGGGTTGCTACGCTTCAACCTCGGACTCTTTCCGGAGCAATCGCGCTACAACGCAGCGTGGATCGCCGCTTTGGCGCTGATCGGAATCGTGTACGGCGCGCTGGTGGCGATGGTGCAGCCGAACATGAAGAAGGTGATCGCATATTCGTCCGTCAGTCACCTGGGATTCGTGGTGTTGGGAATTTTTAGTTTTACCCAGGCGGGGCTGAACGGCGCGATGTTCGTCATGTTGGCGCACGGCGTTTCGACGGGCGCTTTATTCATGCTTGCGGGCATCATCTACGAGCGCAAACACACATATGAACTCGCCGAGATGGGCGGTCTCGCCGCACCGATGCCGAAATACGCAACTTTCTTCTGCTTTATCATGCTGGCATCGGTGGGCCTGCCGTTGCTGAATGGATTCGTCGGCGAATTTCTGGTGCTGAGTGGGGCGTTTCTGACAAATTCATGGTACGGCGTAATTGGCGCGACCGGCGTGATTTGGAGCGCGTGTTATCTGCTGTGGATGTATCAGCGAGTGTTTTTCGGTAAGGTGACTCACGCCGAGAACAATTCGCTACCCGATCTTTCGCCGCGCGAACAACTGGCGCTTTGGCCCACGGCGGTCGCCGCGTTGGTGATGGGTGTCGCGCCGCTCCTATGGCTCAATGTCATCGATCCCGCGGTGCGATCGGCTCTGGCCGTCGCGCAAGTAGCGACGAAGGTGGTGGGCCAGTGAATCAGACGATTCCCGCCGCGGCAGATTACATTCGCATCCTCCCGGAAATCGTGCTGTCGATTTTCGGTCTGGTGATCATGGCGGTTGACCCGTTCATCGATCAGGACAAGGACCAGAAGAGTCTTGGCGCACTTGGACTCGCGGGGACGGTCGCGGCTTTGATTTCCACTTGGGTGATGGCGCAATCGCCCGGACTCGCGTTCTGGAACATGGTGCGCGTCGACGGGTTCAGTGTGTTTTTCCATGTACTCGTGATCGCCATCGCGATCGTTCTGATTCTCACGTCGTACGAGTACATGGCGGTACAAAAGCTGCATGCAGGCGAATACTACGGACTGATCCTGTTTGGTCTGGTCGGTATGTGCCTGATGTCGTCGGCCGTGGAGCTGGTACTGATCTTCATCGCTCTCGAAATTTCATCGATCTCGACGTACATTCTTGCGGGATTCCGGCGACGTTCAGCCACCAGCAGCGAATCGTCGCTGAAGTACTTTCTGCTGGGATCTTTTGCCACAGCGTTTTTCCTCTATGGCGTGGCGCTGATGTTCGGTGCCACAGGGTCGACCAACATCGACGAGATCAGCACAGTACAGAATTCAGGGCAGGTCCCGGTGCTCGCCTATGTCGCGATGGCCTTGATGTTCGTTGGGCTAGGGTTCAAGGTAGCGGCTGCACCTTTCCATGTGTGGACGCCAGACGTCTATGAAGGTGCGCCGGCGCCGGTTGTGGGATTCATGTCGACTGCGCCGAAGGCGGCGGCGTTTGCTGTTCTTCTGCGAATTCTGTTCGAAGCCAACGCACCGGGGCGGTTCTGGTTCATTTGGATTTCGGCTGCACTGTCGATGACGCTCGGGAACGTGGCCGCCCTGGTACAGGACAACGTAAAACGGCTGCTTGCTTATTCGTCGATCGCGCACGCCGGGTACATGCTCGTGGCCTTCGCGGCGATTCCAGAGTTGGGGACATCGGCGGTGATGTTCTATGCGGCATCGTACGCAGCCATGAATGTTGGTGCATTCGCGGTGGTCAGCCACTTCGCGAACTCGGGCGAGCGCTACGTCACGGTAAAAGACTATGCAGGACTGGGCCGGCGATCACCGGTGCTCGCGGGCGCGCTGGCCCTCTTCCTGATATCGCTGATCGGAATCCCCGTCACTGGCGGCTTCTTCGCGAAGTTTTATGTGTTCAGTGCAGCGCTGCAGTCGAATCTCGTCGGCCTCACAATTATCGGAGTGATCAACAGCGCTATAGGCGCGTATTACTATCTGAAGCTAATTGTCATGATGTACATGCGAGAGGCGACGGAAGACGTACCGGTGCTCCCGATCCCTGCGAGCCTCGCGGCGGCGTTGGCGATCACCTTGGCCGCTACCATCTATCTTGGAATTGCGCCGGGGCCTGTTCTGGGCTATGCGCAAAGATCCGCGAAACAGATGCTGCAGCGTGAAAGCCCGAATGAGCAGGCGCAACATTCGGCTTCGCAGGGTGACGCAAACTAAGTAAGCAGCCCTCGTTAGTATGATTTTTCCCGAGCATAGTGTCGGAAGTTTTGCACAGGCGCACCTTGCCGGTCACTGACGCACGCGAAACCCGCTCCAGTTGCGGTGTTTCGCGTGGTCCACGTTTTCTCAAATCAAGATTCTTTGTTTGACATCCTTACATCGAGTCGGCATCATAGTTGCCCAACTGCACAAACCTCGCATTTCGGTGTGGGGGACCCCACGCAGGAGGAAGGTATGTTTACAACGCTTCAGAGGCTGTGGTTTGATGATTCGGGACAAGATATCGCGGAGTATGCCGTGATGCTGGCAGTGATCCTTGTCCTCGTCGTTGGAACCGTCCGGCTCATCGGCTCGAACGCGAATACAGCGTTCTCGGAGGTAGCCAGCTCGGTCCAATAAACCCGAAGGCCAGGTTCGCCTTCAACCCTTGCGCCTCAGCCTCGACCCTCCTGAGGACTGGCCGGGAAACGTATTGACGGGACAAAAAGAAGAAGCTAAGATCACACCCGTATGACGCGATTTACCTACTTCTCTTTTACGCTTTTCCGCTACTGGTTTACGAGAGTAGCGGCAGGGATGGAGCTTGTAGGTGAATTCGACCGGCAATAAATAACCGAATTCGAAAAGTTCCAGTCAGCCGCGATTCTCAGGGATCGCGGCTTTTGCTTTTTGCGCATCACTTCCAAAAAGGGGCAGACCATGATTGTTAACATGTCGGACGGGGCAACAGAACAGGAAATCGAGCACGTCATCGAGCGAATCCGCGAGGCTGGATATCAACCGCACGTGACGCGCGGGACACAACGAACTATCGTGGCAGCGGTCGGAAGCGGCCGCCGGCACGAAATCGAAGCCTTGCAGGTTGCTCCCGGAGTCGACAACGTCGTCCCTATTGCGCAGCCTTTCAAGTTGGTCAGTAAGCAGGTGAAGCCGCATCGCACGATTGTGAACGTAGGTGGCGTGGAAATCGGCGGCGATAAAGTCGTTGTAATAGCGGGTCCATGTTCGGTCGAATCGCGCGAGCAACTGTTCTCGACCGCGCATGCCGTGAAGAAGGCGGGGGCTAGTTTGCTGCGCGGTGGCGCGTACAAGCCGAGAACTTCGCCTTATGACTTCCAGGGCCTTGGCCAGGAAGCGCTAAAGATTCTGCGTGAAGCCAGCGACGAAACCGGGTTGCCGGTTGTCACGGAAGTGATGAGCACGGAAGATGTCGATCTGCTCTGCGAGCACGCGGATATGCTGCAGGTTGGCGCGCGAAACATGCAGAACTTCGCGCTGTTGCGGCGGTTGGCCACACTCAAGAAACCGATTCTCCTGAAGCGCGGCCCTTCTGCCACCGTCAAAGAGTGGCTCTTGGCGGCCGAATATTTGTTAGCAGGCGGGAACCGTGACGTTGTTTTGTGCGAGCGCGGGATCAAGACCTTCGAAACCGAGACACGAAATACGATCGATCTCGCGGCCGTGGCGCTGGCACGAGACCTTTCGCATCTTCCGGTGATTGCCGATCCTTCTCACGGAACCGGCAAACAGAGCCTGATCGCTGCTGTTTCACGGGCGGCGGTTGCGGTGGGAGCCGACGGTCTGATCATCGAGGTTCATCCTTGTCCGGAACGTGCGCTGTCTGATGGACCGCAGTCGCTGGATTTTGCGGCCTTCGAGAAGGTGATGCGTGGGCTTACCGAGCCGCTCCGCGCGATCGCAGAACCGGTAGATGGCCTGCGGGCGGCACAGGCGTGAAATTTTGCGCGCAAAACAAAACGCCCCAGACTCCGGTTAGAGTCTTGGGCGCTCCGTTGAACAGCCCTCCCCCGAGTACTGCTCAACTGGGAATATAGACTTGGGGGAGAAATCGGGGAATGGCACGCTGGTGCCAGATTTGAGCACGAAAGGGCCAGTTACCCATTGTCCTTGATTGGGTGATTGCCTAACGATCTGCGACTCGCTTCTCCATGCGAACAATGGGCAGCGATTCGCCGTTTTTCAGCGGAACAGCGAGTTTTTCGCGTTCCAGATAACCGAGCGCACGGTAAAACGCCACACCGGTGAGCGTAGATCCCATCTCTAATCGGCGAAAGCCTTCCTCGATTGCAGCGGCCTCGCACGCTTTAAGAATTAATGTTCCGATCCCATGCCTGACCCAGTCGGGGTCAACGAAGAATGCGCGAATTTTCGCGGCATCTTTTTGCGGATCAAGGAGAGAGTCTTCCCTTCCCGTCCACTGGTCGCCGCCGTAGAGTGTCTTGCGCTTGCTCCAGCCGCCACACCCGACGATCTGGGTCGGCGCGTCGGGAGCGTTCGAGCCGGTCCTCAAATCAGACACCGCCTCTGTCTCGACTGCGTAGTACGTTCCATCGGCGATCAATTGGCTATCCGCGCCGTAGACGGTGGCCAACGCGCTCTCAAGTTGCGAGGGAGAGTAGTCCTTCGACTGAAGGGCGCGTACCGAGCGGTCGATCAAAGCCTCGAGAACCGGTACGTCAGCGGGTTGCGCTTTGCGGATGCTAAAGGCCACGGGAACGCGATGCAATGGAGGTTGCGTGCTGATTCTAGCATCGCGCCTCAGGCCCGTTTTTCTGGTCGGGAAATGGATTGAAAACTACCGCAAGAAAAGAGTCGGGCGGAGATTGGTCTCTCCGCCCGAATTGTTTATTTCGGTTGAGAGTCAGAAGAAGGCGGCGCCTCCCCACCCTGCTGATGTTGCTGCATCCATTGCTGTCGCTTGCTGGTCATTTCGTCAAACTTCTTCTGCTGGTCGGGATTCAAAACCGCGCGAATCTGCTCGTTCGATGATTTGTGAATCTCCATCATCTTGGCGCGGCGATCCTGTTGTGCCGTTGAATTATCCGAGCGCAGGCTTTCCATCTGCGATTGTTCTGACTTCAGAATATCGGTGACTTTTGCCTGTTGATCCGCATTCAGGTTCAGGTGCTTGGCGAGCATTTCGCCACGCTTCGCGGGATCAAAGCGGCCTTGACCGTGTCCCGGCGGCGGACCGCCCGGTGCGGCCTGCTGATCAGAACTACTGTTTTCTTGCGCCACAACCACCGATGTCACCGTGTACAGAAGGCCGGCAAGCATCAGCGCGAGCATAGTTTTTTTTAACATAGAATCTCCTTCTAAAAATCCGTTGTTCTTCAGGTATTCAACCTGTGCTCATAGGTATGAAACAAATTATCGACCATGAGTTGCGGTTGGCGAGTCAATTTTACGAATCTTTACTCGGTTGAGAGCCTACGATCCTCGATAACGAAATTGATATTTTGTTACATTTCAATCACTTCCATTGGCAATTGAAGACAAAACTTTACAGAGGTTTTGGAGAGGGTCGAGATATCATCCTTGCAGATATCCGCTGTGTCTCCACGACCTAAACAACTGAGTCCGAGCTTGCGTCGATCAAGTGCGCGAACGAGAAGGGTTCTCTTCGTCAGCGTGCTGCTCGCGTGTGTCGCAGTCTACGGGCAAGTGCAGCCGAAATCCGCTGGCGTTGGTGTGATCCACGGCGTCGTGAAGTCGGGAAACATGGCAATTCCGGGCGCTTCGGTTACTGCGACAGCGGAAGGTTCTACCAACAGCATTTCGGTTTGGACTGAAGTGGACGGCAGCTATTCCCTGGCGATCCCATCGTTCGGAACGTACGAACTTCGCGCGCAGATGGCGGCATTCGCTGTGCGGTCGCAGAAAGTGGTGATGGACAGGTCGCATTCGAACGCGCAAGTTGATTTCGAGCTGATGCTGCTTTCGCGCGCGCAACAGAGCAATCCTGAAAATCGACGAACCACCGCAGCCGACCCTGGGCCACGCGGATTTCAGAGATTGGCGATCACGCAAAACGGTCTCAACCAGGAAGCGGGCAGCGATTCGCTTAGTGACGTTGTCCCCTCGGGAATGCCAGTGCCGGGAATCGCGCCTGATAGTGCAACAGAATCGGTCGCCGTTACCGGCAGCGGATCAAACACAGTTAGTTCGTTTGGACCGCAAGATTTTCCGTCGATGGGGGACCCGCGCGCGCAAGGCGGAGCAAGTAGCGGCGCCGGGGGATTTGGTGGACCCGGCGCTTTAAGCGGAGGACCTGGCGGCGGGTTTGGGGGTTTTGGAGCTGGCTTTGGAGGAGGTGGAAGAGGAGGATTCGGACGGCGGGGCTTCGACATCAACCGTCCGCATGGGTCGGTCTATTACGGCATCGGCGACTCTGCGCTGAATGCGACACCATATTCGTTAACGGGTGTGCCCTCGACGAATCCTGCGTACACGCAACACAGCTTTGGCGGGTCAGTCGGAGGGCCACTCAATATCCCTAAAATCTATAACGGCGGATCGAAGACCTTTTACTTTGTGAATTACAACGGGAGGCGGGGCGACCACCCCTTCGATCAGTTTTCGACGGTGCCCACGCTGCTGGAGCGGCAAGGAAATTTCTCACAAACGGTCTACACCTCGGGCGCGGCTGCAGCATCGCCGGTTACGATCTTTAATCCCCTGACAAACACTCAGTTCGCCAACAATACGATCCCGCAGATCAATCCAGCGGCCGCTGGACTGTTGCAATACATTCCCGCACCCAACCTGCCGGGGGACTTTCAGAATTTCCATTTCATCACTTCCGCCAATTCAAGCAGCGACGACCTGAATATTCGCGTGAACCGCACGCTCGGTGCGGTGACGCCGAGGGGCCGCAGGGGTGGCGGGCGAGGGGCACCGCGCAACATTCTGACGTTTGGGTTTCACTTCCATCAATCGAACGCGACATTAACGAATCCATTTCCGAGTATTGGTGGAAGCACCAGCGTGCGCAGTTTTGATGTGCCTCTGTCGTACGCGCGTAGCTGGGGAAAGTTGAGCAACATTGCCCGCGTGGATTTCAATCGCAGCCGCACACGCACGCAAAACCTGTATGCATTCACGCAGAACATTACAGGGGACCTTGGGATCACCGGAGTTTCTCAGAATCCATTTGATTGGGGTTTGCCCAATCTGTCCTTCACAAATTTCGGCAGCCTTACGGATGTGAATCCGCAGTTGCTGCGAAACCAAACGATCACGTTGTCCGACAACATGATCTGGATTCATGGCAAACATACGTGGCGGTGGGGCGGAGATTTCCGGCGGATTCAGATCAATACGCAAAGCGACAGCAATGCGCGTGGTTCCTTTATCTTCACAGGCCTAAATACGTCGCAACTCGTCGGCGGGCAGCCCGTCAACGGCACCGGATACGACTTCGCAGATTTTTTGCTTGGTTATGCCCAACAGACTTCAGTGCAATATGGTTTTGACAGCTACTATTTTCGTGGAAATTCGTGGGACCTGTACGCGCAAGATGAATGGAAGGTTCGCGGCAACTTTACGTTGAATCTGGGTGTCCGCTACGAGTACGTATCGCCATTTTCCGAGATTAACAATCGGCTTGCGAATCTGGATTTGTCCCCCGGAGTTTTGAATCCGGCATTGGGAACCGCGGCAGTGGCTCGCGTGGTAGCCGGACAGCCCGGGCCGTACAGCGGACCGCTTCCCGCAAGTCTGGTCCGTCCGGACAGGAACAATTTCGCCCCGCGTCTCGGCTTCGCCTGGAAACTCTTCTCGAAAACCGTCGTGCGCGGAGGGTATGGGATCAACTACAACACCGGTGCCTACCAGACGATTGTGCAGCAACTTGGTTTTCAGCCTCCGTTTTCGACCGCTTCGACGAACATTCAAACGGTAGCAACCGAACTGACTTTGCAGAATGGATTCCCTGCCGTTTCGCCGACAGGGATCAGTAACAACTTTGCCGTGAATCCAGACTATCGGCTGGGATACGTGCAGATTCGGACTCTGGATATACAGCAGCAAATTCGGCCAACGTTGCTGCTCAACATCGATTACACGGGGACGAAGGGGACGGACCTCGACATCCTGGAGGCACCAAACCGGACGGCGAACGGAATTCGGATTCCAGACGTGCAGGCGTTCACATACGAGAATTCACTTGCCGATTCCGAAGCA
>Ga0126381_100004505_pt1 | contig 15188 bp, 15 predicted proteins | sample PanSoiMetPlot_28_FD_96465 | JGI IMG/M metagenome (GOLD analysis project Ga0126381, IMG submission 96465) | Tropical forest soil microbial communities from Panama - MetaG Plot_28 | ecosystem: Environmental > Terrestrial > Soil > Tropical forest > Bulk soil | place: Panama | collected 2016-02-17 | reverse complement strand
GGAAACTTTCTGGCTGCTTTGCTGGAGCATTGGTGGGCTGATCGTGATGTCGCTGATCCCATCAAAGCGCGTCGACAGAATTTTCCCTGTGATTCCGCCGTTTTGTTTGCTCTTGGCCGCCCAGATTTCTGGTAGGGACGCTGCGCTGCGGCGTCCGGACGGCGCAGCGCGCGGTCCCTACCTTTGGACCGTGGCGGCTCTGGCGTCGGCAATCCTCTTCACTGGCGGCTACACAGGTTGGAAGGTGATCACCGGCTATCGCAATGATAGAAATGCGCTGGACGTTTTTGGAAGAAATGTTCGGCATGAAGTAGAAGCGCATCAGTGGCGTTACGAAATTGTGTCTGCCAAAGATGAAGGGCTGCTTCTTTATCTTCGAAAGACGCATTTCGTTGAGCCTGCGGATGCCATTACAGAATGGAACACCGGCAATCTGGACGCGCTCGTTGCTTCAAACGAAAAAGCGGCTTTTCTAATGCGCGAGCTTAAAGGTGCTGCTCTTTATCATTTGCAATCCAACGACTGGGAACAACGCCAGCAGAACGGGGGGTACGTTTTGATTACCCGTTAACGTTTTGGGGATTCGTACAGCTAGCTGCTAATCTCCCTGTTGAGACCAGATATACCGCTTGCCATTCCAATAGATTAACGCGCTACCGGCTTCGCTCTTTTCAACCAGAAGCGCGTCGCCGCGGAGACATGGAACGCTGGTTTCATCTGAGGTGTGGGCGGCACGCGTTTTGGAGTAAACCCGCCACGAATCCATCCATTCGAAATCATCGCCCCCATTGCCGATGCCAACACCGGCCCCGAGAATTGCCACCTTTCCGGTCGTGCCGTGAACGATCGCTATCCCAAGCTTCCCGGTCGAGCGTTCTTTAATCAAAACGGCGACGTCCATGTTGCCGTCGCCGTTAAGATCTCCCTCCAGATAGGACGGGTTCATATGAAAGGAGAGCTCATACTTTTTTCCAACCGACCCGTTCGTTAGGGCGTTTTTGACTGCATCGGGCACGTCACGAATGGCTCCCGGCGATGGCGACGATAGGGAATCCGATTGCGTAATCGCTTTCGTATTTACATCGACTTGATAAGTTTTTCCGCTTTCGGATGTAATCAAAAGCCCGCCATCGTGCATGTCTAATCCCTTGATGAACACCCACTGAACATCTTCCTCGAGATTTGGATCGATACGATTACGAAAGATCGTCAATTCCCACAGCTTCTTGTTAGTCACGACATTCCACGCCTCTACATACCCTCGGCGGCCGTCATCGTTCGGCGCGACATAACGGATCCCTTCGTAAATTACAGGGTCCACCTTTGCTGGTGCGATACGCTTGGCAGAAGTCAATTGTGGCAAGAGGAGCATCGACGAAAACACGACCGCCAATCGAGTCACAACGCCCCAGGGCTTGAATTTGGTCATCATGAGTTCAGAACCAGGCGTCGACATCGTAGAGGCCGTCGTTACGGATGAGCTGTCATGATCAATCCATGGAACGGCAACACGACGTGATCATCGGATATCAGCTCTTTTAACGGCGACAGCATATCCCTAGTGATCGCTATGACGATTGCTTCCCGAGCTTTAGAATCGAGATGTTGCATCGAAGGGATCGCGGCGGTGTCGACCTCGATTTCTCCAGCAATAAAGGCTTCGGGATTCGGAAAACGTGCCGTCAGCGAAAAGGCTTTTATGTCCGCTCCGCGAAATCCTGCTGCCGCTGCCATCCCACGCAGATCGTCCGGATTCCCGAGCGCGAAAATCTCCTGGAGTGCGGACATTCCCAAGCGTTGTTCAATGACGCTGTGCAGGATCTGGTAGAAGGGATGCCGATCAAGTCTCTGCCACACGCTGATGTGAACACGCCCGCTGCCGGTTACCACCCGGCGCATTTCTGAGAGAGCGGCTGCTTTGTCGGCGACGAACATCAACGCGAACTGACACAGAACAAGATCGAACGTGCCATCGTGAAAAGGCAGGTGTTCCGCGTTCCCTTCACGCCAATCGATTGTTAAGCCCTCTTGGGCCGCGGCTGCCCTCGCCACAGCGAGCATGTTCGGACTCAGATCCACAGCTGAGACAGCCGCAGTGGCTCCGAAGCATGAAGCAACGTCACGAGCGACAATCCCGGTGCCACATCCCACATCGAGAACGCGCTCACCTGGTTTCGGATCCGCCGCGTCGATAAGAATTCTGGCGGACGGAGCAAAAAGGGTGGGCACCATGTAGCTTTCATAACCCTCTGCCGGATTAGCCATGGCAATGGAGCTCAGTATCGGGGTCAGTGGCCGTGTGCCTTCCAGGCCGCATTCCAATCGCGGCGCCGAGTGTAGAAATAGCCGGCCACGCACCAGTCGAAGGCTGCGCAAAAAACGCCGTACGCCAACGGAAGCTCGGTCATTTTCCCAGCGCCAAATGGACTGACGCCGCCAAACGCATGAATCTCATGAACGATGTCCCAAATTCCGTGCAGGGAGTAGCCAATGATCAGCGCAACCGGGAACCTGAGACCGAGAATACCGAACACGGTGAACACAATCACCGCTCCGGTTTCAAGTTGCCACGCTTCCTGGTTCTCAAAGTAGGCGGTGAATGCCAGATAGAATCCCGCGATTGCAACGAAAAACAGGGCAAAAAAGATCTGTTGTCCTCTTGCCGAAAATAATTTCTGCGAAATGAAAATGGATCCGGCGGCTGCCAGCAATCCAATTCCGGCATAGAAGGTAATAATTACTGACAGCGCCATATTTAGAAGAGTTGAAGAGCTAAGGGTTTGAACGAATCATCACGCGAACTTGGCAAAAATCAGGAGTCCTAAAAACAGCAATACCGATGCAGTCATGAGCGCTAGAGAAAACCTGCGCCACGATCTATGAATCACAGCGCTCAGCATAGCCAGGACAGCGCTCCCAATCAGTCCGGCCCCGGCGGTGACGCAACCCCACGCGAATCGGCTGAGCGTTTCCCACCCTGTGGACATGCACGCCCGCGCGATCATCACCGCCCCGATGACGAACACGAAAAACGCGCCGATCGCAAATCTAAGAATCCAAGGCATAATCACTTCTAACTCGAGATCAGGCTCACTTGGTCTTGCAATTCGGTTAGGCGCCTACATCTGCCAGTCAGGCGATACCTTTACTTTCTTTTCGTGGCGATCGGCGGGTGGCCGCAGCTATTGGTTAGGCGTTTCGTTTGTGTCATCGCGGCCATATTTGTCTGGTAGGGGCTCGCCGTGCTGCAAGCACCTGGCGACTCGTTCAGGGTCCACCTGGCACCAGTAGCGAAAGTAAAGGTGCGGAGTGCTGTCGCGCTGGATGTAGCTGGAAACCGGTGACTCAGGATCGACGAGAAAGCGTGGCTGCGACCACTGCTGCGCTAGCACCGCAAGCGAGCGACCTGCTTGACGGTCGGTCTGAAGAATCCACGTGGCTCGGCCACTAGCAATAGAAGCTAAATAAGATTCGCCGAGTAACCGAGACGCGAAACTGCGGAGTGACTCATCTCGAAGTGGCAGAACCAACTCGTGTGGTGCGTCGCAGTCGTCGCCTGCGGAAACGCTGTCGCGCCACACAAGCAATTGGTTCGTTTTAGTCGGTTTCACGGGACGCGGTCAGAACGCCTAACTAGAATTCGACGAAAGTGAATTGCGCCCGTTTTGGGTATTCTCCGAAAGGGGTGCCGGACAACACGAAAGCATGGTTTATTTTTCTACTGACGATTACGAGTCGAAGCCAGCCAAATTACCGCGTGTCGCGAAACATAAACGCCAGGGGCTTGGAATGAGATCGGTCATCGCACGGGCACGTCACGATCCGCTGGTTCGGCCAATTTCTTTCGGGGCAGCCCGATCTTTGCCTTAATAGAGCGCAACACTCTTCGCGCAAAATAGTAGAAGGCGCCGAGGGCGATTAGAAAGATGATCAGGGCGAGCAGGGGACTGAGATTCACAAGAGTCAGGCCACCCAGCACTGCGGCATCTTCACCAAGACTTAGCCCGATGTTTGTAAGCGGTTCCGGCGAGGTATTGCTGGCAAGCCGCGTCGCCGATTTCGCTGTGTGCGCAAGGAGACTCGTGCCTCCCGCAAGCAACGCAACAATAACCGTAAACGCGGGATTGGGATGACCGAGCACTTGAATTGCAAGCAAAGCGCCACCGATTGGACGAATTACAGTGTGGACCGCGTCCCAGATTGAATCGACCCACGGGATTTTATCGGCGAAAAATTCGAGCAAATAAAGAACACCGGCGATGCCAATGATCCATGGGTTGCCGAGAACTTCGAGCGACTGATACTGGGGCGCGAGATTAATCCAGTGAAAATGGATTGCGAGGCCCGTAGCAAAAACGGTGAGGTAAAGATTAACGCCGGCGAGCGCGGCGAGGCCGAGCGCGACGGCGAGCAGGTTTAGTCTTTCCACGCGGCAATATGAGCCGTGCATTGTGAATGTCACGTAGCAGCGTGATGCGGCCTTTTGGGTAGCGCACGCGTCGCGCGTGCTGGCGAGCGCGTCCTCGGCGATCGCGAAGTTTCTACGTCGTTCTCATCCCAGACAAGAAAACACGGAAAGAAGTTCGTTTCGGCGTGACGGCGAAACCAGCACGCCAGAGGCATGCGCTACCCGATCCGATTTGCCGCCGAGGACGGTGGCCTCTACAATCGCGCCATGCTTGACATCCGTCTCATTCGCGAGAAGCCGGATTTCGTCCGTGAGCGTCTGACGACGCGCGCCGGCGGAGATGAGGCAAGGATCGACGAGGTATTGCGAATCGACGCCGAGCGGCGCAAGAGCGAGACTGAACTGCAACGGCTACAGTCGGAGCGCAACCGTCTGAGCAAGGAGATCGGCGCGAAGCGTTCACGCAAGGAACCGAGCGACGAACTTGAAGCCGAAGTGCGAAAGATCGGGGAGCAGATCGCCGGTTTGACGCGGCGCACCAATGCGCTCGACGAAGAGCAGAGCAACTTACTCTTGGATATTCCAAACGTTCCGCACGAGAGCGTTCCAATTGGCAAGGATGCCAGTGCAAATCGCGTCGTCCGCACTTGGGGCGAGAAGCCGCAATTAACCGACGCTGTCGATCACGTTGCGCTCGGCACGAGGCTGAATCTCTTCAATCTTGAGTGGGCGGCGAAACTGAGCGGGAGCGGTTTCATTTGCTTCATCGGTGCAGGCGCGAAGCTCGAACGCGCGTTGATCAATTTCATGATCGATTTGCACACAAGCGAGCATGGGTATTTTCAAGTTAGTCCGCCGTTTTTAGTTCGGCGCGACTGCATGATCGGCACGTCGCAGCTTCCAAAGTTTGAGGCTGACATGTACGGGTTGGAGGAGAATCAGCTTTTCCTCGCGCCAACAGCGGAAGTGCAACTAACCAATCTCCATCGAGAAGAGATCCTGAGTGTTTGGGATCTTCCGAAAAAGTTCACAGCTTATACGCCTTGTTTCCGGCGGGAAGCGGGTGCCGCCGGTCGCGATACGCGTGGCATCATTCGCGTGCATCAATTCGACAAGGTCGAATTGGTGAAAGTCGTTGCGCCGGAAAAATCTTATAAAGAACTTGAATCGCTAACTGCGGATGCAGAACGAGTTTTGCAACTGCTCGGGTTGCATTACCGAGTGATCGCGCTTTGCACGGGCGATTTGGGTTTCGGCGCAGCCAAAACGTACGACATCGAAGTTTGGTCACCTGGGCAAAACGCTTTTCTCGAGGTTTCGAGCTGCTCGAACTTTGAAGATTTCCAGGCCCGCCGGATGCAGCTGCGATTCAAAGATCGCGACGGTAAAAACCGATTGTGCCACACGTTAAATGGTTCGGGGCTGGCGTTGCCGAGATTGTTTGCCGCGTTGATTGAGAGTTATCAGCAGCCGGATGCCTCGATACGCATTCCGGAAAAGTTACAGCCTTACTTCGGCGCGAGTGAAATTCGATGAAGGCGTTCGCCGTGGCGAACGCCTCTGCAACCTCATTATTGCAGTCCCGGTATTCCCAAGCCGCCGAGGCCGCCGGTGATTTTCGTCATCTCGGATTGCGCCAACGCCTTGCCCTGCTCGATGCCTTGCTTCACCGCGCTTAACAGCATTTCCTCGAGAAATTCGACGTCGTTCGGATCGACAACTTCCTTGTCGATCTTGATTGCAACGATGTCGCCCGCGCCGTTTGCCGTCACTTTCACTTTCCCGCCGCCCGCGCTCACTTCGACGGTTTTCTGTTCGAGCTCGGCCTGAGTCTTAGCCATTTGCTCCTGCATCTTCTGCGCCTGCTTCATCAACTTGTTTAGATTCATAAGCTTACTATTGCGGCGCGCCGGACAGTCGCACCTGCCTTTATTGGCTGATTCGCGCGTTGAACAGCTCGATAGCTTCCTGGATTAAGGGTTCGTCCTTGAAATCGTTTGGCGGATCCTCTGCGACTGCGGTGCTCTTGGAAGCCAGCTTTTCGTTCACAGTCAGTTTTAAAGTCCAATCGTTTCCGGTGATTTCATTGAGCAAAGTCTCAACGAATTTGCGATTCGTTTGGGTGCCCAAGATATCCATCATGGCCTTGTCGCCGGGTGCGAAACCAAGTCTAAAATTGCGCCCTTCAACTCCAAGAACATGAGCCGCTGAAGTTGAGTTTCGTACGAAAGCCTTCTGTGCTGGAATCCTCGCAAGAACGGCTTGCCAAATCTTTTCCGAATCGACGGTTGCGGCTTTTTCCTCCACGCGCGCCTCTGTAGTGGCAGCAGCAGCGGCTGCACGGGTCCGAGGCGCAGGCGACACGCCTTCCGCCACAGGGGCTGGTTTCGTTCGCGGCGCGCCCGGCTTGATCGCCGGAGTCTCGGCGAAGGCGGTTGGTCGCGCCCTACCACCGTCTCGAAGCTCGCCTAGTTTTTCGATCACCTCGTCGAGCGTCGCTTGACCGAGACTCTGAATCGCCTTAATGATCGCGACTTCGAAATGGAGCTTCTTGTTAGGCGCCCATTTCATTCGCCCTTCTGCGGCGGCGAATAGATCGATCAATTCGAGCAGACGATCGGTGGAAATCAGTTCCGCGTGTGCGGCCAGCGATTTTTGAACGCCAGGATCAACGTCTTCGTTCAGCGCATCGGGTTTGGCTTTGAACACGAGCAGATCGCGCAGATAAGCGATCAGGTCAGCCATGAGCCGCATCATATCTTTGCCGGCTTCGCTTTGCTCATGAAGAAGACCGATTGCTTCCGGTGTTTCACCGCGCAAAATCCGACCTGTTAAATCGCTTACCATCTGTTCGCTCGTGAATCCGAAAACATTGAGCACATCGCTCTCAGTAATTTTCTCTCCACAAAAGGAGACCAGCTGATCAAGCATCGACTCTGCATCGCGCAAGCCGCCCTCTGCGCCGCGCGCAATCGAGTGTGCGGCCGCAGGTTGCAACGTGATCTTTTCTTTTTTCGCGATGAATTGCAGGTGTTCCGCGATCAGATTCGCTGGGATACGATGCAGATCGAATCGTTGGCAACGGCTGAGGATGGTTGCCAGAACTTTCTGCGGCTCGGTCGTAGCGAAAATAAATTTCACGTGCTCTGGCGGCTCTTCCAGCGTCTTCAAAAGCGCGTTGAACGCGGCCGACGAAAGCATGTGCACTTCGTCGATGAGATAGATTTTGTAACGTCCTTTTGCAGGTGCGTATCGAACGTTCTCCCGCAATTGGCGCACATCCTCGACGCTATTGTTGCTCGCGCCGTCAATTTCGATCACGTCGAGGCTGTTGCCGCCGGCGATTTCGCGGCAGTTATCGCACACACCGCATGGCGTAACCGTTGGGCCTTTGATGCAGTTAAGCGATTTTGCTAAAATTCGCGCCGTCGATGTTTTGCCAACGCCACGCGGGCCAACGAAAAGATACGCGTGAGCGAGCCGGTTCTGTGCCACTGCGTTTTTCAACGTACGCGAGACGTGGGTCTGGCCAACCAAATCGTCAAATGTCTGAGGCCGATACTTTCTGGCGAAAACTTCGTAACTCACTTGGTTAATCTAAACGGGAACGCGCACTGGCGAAAGCTTTTGGCGATGCAAACTGAACGTTTTTGATGCGGCCTAGCCGCGGCAAAGCAGTTTCGCCTCAAACAAAGAGGCCCCGCCGGTTTGCCAGCGGGGCCCTTTGTCAAAATGCCCGAATTATCGGGTCATAGTCATGCAGCAAGCGCCGGGGCAGCAGGCGCCGCCACCGCAGCAGCCTGCGTCGCTGGACGAGATCGTCGTCGCGCTCGTCAGCGTCATCATTGCTGCAATTAAGAGCAGATATTTCATGATTCTCTCCTGTTGAAATTTCTTGAATCCTCGGCTGCGTGAACACGTACGCAGGGCGTGCGCGTTTTGCGCCGAGCCGAACGCCATGGGAGAGAATCAAATCCGCGGCGGCGGAGTCGGCGGCTGTTCGACTCGTGTAGACGCGGTTGCGTCGTCGACTGCAAAAGTGTGGCCGTTCAAACGCGAAGTAAGGAATCGGTCTGAGATCGGGCAGAAAAGAATCAGCGTCGAGCACGAAACGGTGCAGCAACTGCTGCGCTGCGATGTGTCGCCGCTACATCGATCATGGTGCGACGTTTGCTCAGGCATCATTTTGCATCCTGACATTTTGGAGCAGCAATCAGGTGCTTTCGTCACCGTGACCACGTTCGGTCTGGCCACTTCAGGGCATAGAAATGTAGCGAGACAGACAATCAACAAAGCACTCAGCCGGGCTCTGCGCATGACGTCGAAGGTTAACCCGGGTCCGATTCAAATCAAAGCATGCTTTTCGATTTCGACGGATTGGGTTAGATGAACGTTCGCTGATGCAAAAACGTACATTAGCTCTTCTGACGGTGACCGTTTTGTTCGGACTCGAGCTTTCGGGGCGCCAGCCGATTAAATCACCGCCGCCAGTAAAGCAGCCTGCCGAGGTCAGAGTTGTTCGCGCCCGCGATCTCGGCGTGCCCTTCGATGGGACGCCGGGGAAGCTGAACTCGATCACGGACATCCCCGGTGTGGAAGTTGGCTATGCAACCTTGATTAGTGGCGAAGGAAAACTGGAAGTTGGCAAGGGACCGGTGCGCACTGGCGTTACCGCAATCATTCCGCGTGGACACGACTCTCTCAACGACCCGGTTTACGCCGGCCATTTCAGCTTGAATGGCAATGGCGAGATGACCGGCATAGCGTGGGTAGATGAAAGCGGGTTCTTGGAAGGACCCATCGTAATTACGAACACGCACAGTGTCGGTGTCGCGCGTGACGCAGTCATTGCCTGGCGAATCAAACACGGCGCGCCCGACACGACAGGGTACTGGTGGAGTTTGCCTGTCGTCGCGGAAACCTGGGACGGATGGCTGAATGACATCAACGGTTTTCACGTGAAACCGGACGACGTGTTTCATGCGCTGGACACCGCGGATACTGGCGCAATTGAGGAGGGGAGCGTCGGCGGTGGAACAGGGATGATCTGCTACGAGTTTAAAGGCGGAAACGGGACCGCGTCGCGAGAGATTACGATTCGCGCTTCGAAAGACGCTCGACTCCGAACTTTTGTAGTGGGCGTGTTTTTGCAGGCGAACTTCGGCCGGCGGTCGCAGCTGGTGATCGCCGGCGTGCCGATAGGCAAAGAGATTCCCGGTGAAGTTTACAAACAAGAAAGCGGCTCATGCATCGCTGTTGTTGCGACCGATGCACCACTGTTGCCTAACCAATTAAAACGGCTAGCCAGGCGCGTGTCTCTTGGGCTTGCCCGAACGGGAACAGTTTCCGGAAATGGCTCGGGTGATTTGTTCATCGCGTTTTCGACAGCGAATCCAAACGTCGCGAATCCGGATCAGGTTACGCACACCGTTCAAACAATTCCAAATGATCTGATGGATCCGCTTTTCGCAGGCGTGGTTCAGGCGACGGAGGAAGCGGTCGTCAACGCACTCGTGGACAATCATTCCATGACCGGCCGCGACAATCACCGAGTGGAAGCACTTCCGCACGATCGCCTGCGCGAGCTCATGAAGCACTCCCGATAAGCGCGATCTCGTCTTCGGTACTATACACCGCCCTGTGGGCGGTCCTTTGCGTCAGTTAATCACGAACAGGCCGCAGGCCCGTGGCTACAGCGGATCGCCGATCAGGTGTCAGATCATCATGATCAAAATCGGCACGACCTTCGTGACAGCTATTTCGAGAACGTGTAACGTCAGTTTTTCAGCGCGTTCCTGATTTTGCGCGGGCTGGGCATCGACGTACACCCGCAGGTCGCGTTTTTGGTTTTCAACGAAGTAATCGAAGTCTTCTTTGTCGATTTTTCGGTCTTTTAGAAGGACAAGACGCCGTTCGAGCTCCTCTGCATTTTGCCGGATCAACTCGCTGGTGTCGCCCTTTGCTTCAACGAGGAGATCCTGAAATTCTTGAATAGCGGCCGCAGCCGATTCGTCGCCGACCTGATCGAGCACGGAGTCGAGCTCGGATTTTTTGCGCGAAGGCTTTTTGTGCTTTTTCTTACCGCCCGAGGGCATGGTCGTAGATTTTGTTGACGTCCTTTTTCATTTCGCTCGCCAGCGCTGGAGTGATTTTGCCACGGCTAGCTTTGCTTTTTAGATGCGCAGCATCAGCATCGAATTGCGCTTTGAGATCGACTAGCACAGGACGACGCGCTGTGAATTTCTCATCGGCGATGGCCTGTTGAAATTTTGCGTTGCCTTCGTTCACCTTGGCGTTGAATGCAGTGGCATTAAATTTTTTCCCGGGGACTGCAAACTCGTCAATGAACGCGAGTTGAAAACTTCGGAGGCTTTCGATGGTGGCATCGCTTCCGGTTTTCGTAAAAGTCGCCGTGCCGCAGCTCGTAATGAAGATCGCGGCCACACAAAGGAAAACATTTCGAGGAAGAGACGTTGAATTCATATGGGGGTCCTTTAAGTGGCCGATGTTGGACCGATGCGGTGCCACCTGTCAAGACTTCAAGACATCACGGTTTGTTCTCGGTCCGAAGCCGTAGCTCCGATGTCATTGTTTACTGCTCGTTAGGTCCCTGAAGTTGCAGTTGCTCTTATGGTCGCGCACGGAACGCCAAATGCCGCCAGGTTCATGACAATCATGACGAGCGCGAAGAGGTACAACCCCATCATCAACCCTATCACTGCGTGCATTGCCAGAATACAAGCGAGCCAAATTCGTCGCGTGCTTTTTAACCAAATGAAAACCGGGTAACCCAGCTCGAGCAGGCAAATCGAGATTCCGAGGAGAGGCAGAATGTATTTGAAGTGAACCAAAAGATCCGGCGAGACCAGGTTAAATGGCGGGCGGATCAGCGAACGCCAAAGGTTAGAACCGTCCCACCAACCGCTCCCTAGAAATTTTGCCAGGCCTCCGACGAAGTAAACAAAGCACAGATGCACCTGTAATACTCGCCGCCAAAAACCCAATGCCTGTGGGTTCTTTGGTTTTGTTTTTGCTACCCAGTGATCGAAGGAGTAACGGTCTGGCAGCGGAGATAATATCAGGTAAAACAGCGCCGTTGTCATAAAGTTGTCGGCACCATAGGCGAGTAACCCTCCACTTTCGGCCGCACACAGGTGGACGAACCATGCGACAATCGCTGCTGGTCGAGACAACAGCCCCAAAAACAAAAGACAGCCCGCGGACAGTAGGCCTACCCAAGCAACCGTAAGCACTGTTTCCTCGCCGATGTTGAGGACGCGACCGGCGACAATCAGCCAGCCAAACTTTGGGATCAAAGGGCTATCGAAAGAGGCAATGGCTTCGCCCACTTCGCGACCTACAAGACCCTTGCCACCGCTGGCGAACAGGTAGTGCCAGTCACTTCTTAGGAACAGCGCATACGCTATAACCTGCAGACCCAAGCCGATCCGCAACACGGCTAGCCACGTGTCAGTTTCAGGTGGAAATAGAAAAGCGAGAAAGCGTCGCCAGCATATTGCCAGCGGATTGCGCCGCACGCTGGCCTCCGAATCGGGGAATTTAACCACGGATTACACGGGTTAAGCGGATAGCGGAGACCAATGAGCTAGGGCAAGGCATAATAACGAAGCACAAAGTGGCGAATGACGAAACAACGACGAAGCACGAACGAGCGACATCTTATCTGTGGTAAATGATTTGATCATTGCCTCGGAATCCGACATTTGGATTTCGTTCAACTCCGAACGGATGCGTCACTCTTCTTATCCGTGCGACTCGCGAAATCCGTCGTTCCTTTACCGCTTCTCCTCATCGCGCAGGCTGAAATCGAATCTGAACATTGGCTGGAATGTTTCTGTTTTGCCTCGCTCGAACTCATTCGTGCTAGGTGGGTTAACCGATCCAAAAGTTGCTCGAACCTTTTTTACGTCCGGATGTTCGCGCCAGACGGAGAACGCCAGCCTTTTGACGATTCCTTCTCTGATCGGCTCGTAACGTTCCTCTGCCAACCTATCTAACAAGCTGTCCAATCGAAGTGCAGCGGCTCTGCTGCGCAGACGCGGCGCCTCGTATTCCACGCGTCCGTCATCGTAAAACAGCTCCAGGTCTAGCCGGTGATGACTTGGAACGTTGGGAGCAAAAAAAGTATAGCCGGCTTGGATCCCGCCAGCATGCAGATACGTCGCGATCACCTGTCTAACAGGATTCGACGGGGGCGCCTCTTTTCCGAGGGACCAAGTGGCAACCAACTCAGCCTTGCGCGCGTACTCGTCCCACGCGGAGGGTAAAATCGTTGACCTTTGCGCTATCAACCAGAATACCCCCGCCAGGCAAACTGCTGTTAGTAAAAAGAAATGTATTCCAAACCAGGCCGCGTGAATTCTCCTCAAATACATCTCACGAAACGGGCTGTCCGGAGGAGGGGTGATTGAGCCAAACGGTCATGATACGTGGTCACTACTTCAGTAGTACGCAATAGGGCCAGCCCCGACCTCGAGACTGGCACCCTTTTCCGTACGCTAATCAGCAGGCTTAAAGCGTCGCTGCGACTGAATTCAAGTTTTCAGTCATCACGTCATTGTCGCCGCCTGGTAGGACCGCCTCCACAAACCAGGCACCACTTGTGCGATTGTCGGCGTAATGGCCGGTCGGCAGCACCGCCTCCACAAACCAGGCGCCATTGGTCCGCTGGTCAGCGTAAAACGTTGTAACTTTGTCCGTTCGAATATTCTTCAACGTCAGCCGACTTTGAGTCTGAGCGGGTGCGTGCGTCGCTAGGGTGCTGAGCACGATGACAGCGACAATAACCAGCATTGCCGCAAGCAGACGTATGGTGTTAGTAGGGCGGATATTACTCATAAGCTCGCCTGTATCAGTGATTTGACTGGGTGTCAAGGACAAACCACGATAGCCACCTTGTGTCCGTAGCAACCGATGTAGGTTTTCTGCTTGATTGCTTCCCGAAGTGGCGAGTGCGCACCTGGGCAAACGCGAAATTATTCCTTTGGTGCGAGTGAAGCGACGATAGCTTCAAAACGCGGATCGCCACGTAGCGGATCCCAAAGTGGATGCAGGCGCAAATAGCCGTAGCTGATGTGGCTGCCCGGCAGGTACGTTGTCTCAGCGAGTTGTTGGACCGCACGATCTTTTTCACCGACCCATGCGTAAATAACGGCCAGGTATCTGACCAGCATTGCGCCCTCGATGGCATTTTTGCTAACCGGCGACAGCTCAACGGCACGGTCGCCTTCGCGAATCGCATCCTCTTTATTCCCGAGTACGGCATCAACCACACCAAGTGCACAAAGAGCAGCCGCATAATCGGGTTGTTTCTGGACCTTTTCGGCAAGTTCTTTTCGCGCGGTGTCAAGGGCCGTGCCCGCAGCTGACGCATCTCCGCGCATCCAAGCAGCAAGACCCTCACACCAGCCGTTAGGGAATGGAATGTTTTCGTCAAAGCATCCACCGTCACCCATGTTTGACAACGTGTGCTGGATGCCAGCAGAATCGCGTCCGCGCAACAGAACGAACAGCCATGGATTGACAAAGCCTAGCGCGGCGTTCGCATCCTCGGTCAAAACTGTGTCAACAACTGTGTGTAAACTCTTAGGGTCCGCGTGGCTCTCCAGATCGACCACTGCGCGTCGTACTCGACTGGACACATCGTTTGGAGCGATTGTCAGCGCGCGATCCAGCGTCGCAGCCATCTCTTTATAGCGGCCCAAAGCCTCGTAAGTAAGAGCGATTTGCTGAAGCACGGAAAAATCGCGTGGATTCAGCTCCAATGCCTGCGTTATTTCCTCGAGTGATTTCTCCCAGCGACCTTGGCGCCGGTCAATGTAGCCCGCCAAAAGGGGAATCCGTGACTCGTTGGGCAACGTCAGATGAGCAAGGACCAACTCCTGCCGGGCTCGATTGTAATCCCGGTACGCATAATAATAGTGCTGAGCGAGAGCCAGATGGGTTTCTCCCCGCTCAGGGTGTAAGCGCTGGATCGACTGAATTACCATTTCAGATAATTTCAGGCGCGCGTCCGTATGATCGAAAGCGAGGAAAAAAATTCGGTCGTGCGTTCCCGCTAACTGACAGTAGGCGTCAAAGAAAGACGGGTCGCGCGCCACAGCCTGGTCAAGTAGTTGGACGGCCTGAAACAGGTCTTCCTTCTGTTGTGTGCTCAATGCGATGTCATAGAGCAGGTCTTTGGCTCGCAAATACGCATCGTATGAAACGAGGTCCCTGGTTGCTGGTTCCTGAAGCGCAGTTTTCTCGGCAGGTGAAACGCCTACTTCCAGCTTGTGTGCGATTTTCTGCGCGATCGCGCTCTGAAGGGAAAACAAGTCGCTGAGATTTCGATCGTATTGCCCCGCCCACACGCGAGCGTTTTTGCGCACATCAATCAGTTCTGCATTTAAGCGGATGCTGGCTCCTTGCCTTTGCACATTTCCCGTTACGACATACGCGACATTCAAAGCGCGACCGATTTCCTGGATATTGTCCGCGCCACGATATTTCGCGACACTGTTGTGATTGATCACCTTCAGATTCGCGAGCTTCGCGAGCTTGCTCCAAACACCATCGTAAACGCCGTAGGCGAAAAACGCGGTCTCCTTGTCTGGACTCAAACTTTCAAATGGCAAAACTGCAATCCCACTTGCGGTGGAGGGGTTGACTGTTTGAGCTTTTGAAATCATTACGCCCACCGTAGTCGCCATCACCAGCAAAAGCGCAGCCATTTGTGCAACGAGCGGGTTGCGCCGCACCCAACGCCAGAGATGCACAG
>Ga0126381_100004504_pt1 | contig 15188 bp, 18 predicted proteins | sample PanSoiMetPlot_28_FD_96465 | JGI IMG/M metagenome (GOLD analysis project Ga0126381, IMG submission 96465) | Tropical forest soil microbial communities from Panama - MetaG Plot_28 | ecosystem: Environmental > Terrestrial > Soil > Tropical forest > Bulk soil | place: Panama | collected 2016-02-17 | reverse complement strand
GTTGTTCTTGAAAATCAGCCTGGGTGCTTCGGTTCTGTCGAATCGCCGCGAGAAGATTTTTGAGCTCATCGCCGGAAAGCGGCGCGCCGTCCGTGATGCATGTTAGTGCTACGAGGAAGACAATCGAAGGTAAGATGGTGCGCATCCCGCTGAGCTTATGTGATCGACTCAAATTCTCAAAACGGGGCACCCGTCGTGCCGTCGTGCGTCCCCCATAGTGACAGCAGCGTTACCTTTGCAATCGAGCGCAGTAATCAAAATAGTTGTCCATTTTACTCCCACAAGATCGTCATCTAAGTGGTGAAAGGAATAATGTAAAAATGAAAACTACCAACTCGCTGCGTCTTCGCGCTTCTCGTTTCTTCAGTAATCGATATGCTTACAGAGAACGGCCGGATTATTTAATCGAGCTTGTCGCGTTCGGAATAATCGTAATCGCTGTAACTCTGTCGCTGGGCAACGCGATAACAACGACATTGAGATGAACGCAATAGCCATGGCCCACAAACTCGACACCTATGGGCGCCTCCTACGACAGATTCGCAATGATCTGCGGCGCCAACATCCCGACTGGGTCCAGCCAAATGGACAATGCCCGGTGTGCGATTGTTACGAAGCGCGTCTGCTTAAATTACTTGATGCTTCGATACCAGAAGAATCCGACGGAAATTCGGCAGCGATGATTTTTTCATAGTTTTGCCGGGTCCCTCCCGATCGATTTCAATCGCCTGTAGCCGTCGCCTTGCGGGCGACGTAAGCGCAATGCAATTCAAGCGTTGCAACTTCGCACCACGAAGCGGCTACAGCGGGCTGCGGATTGATACCGGCGATTCACGCTTGCGCCGAATTGTCTTGACTTTCTAACTTAATTTTCGGCAGACTTAGCGACGCTAAACGGATCTGAATCAGGCGAAGAATTTCTCCTCCGCTTGGTTCTTCGCCTCTTTCTGGTCTTGGCAATTCCAAGGGTCAACGTAGCGGAGAAACAGAAACGTCGAACAAAAAATTCTTCCATTCCGAAACTTGGTTCCGCCGTTTCCGTATAAGAATCATGAGCCGGAACACGGTTTTGCTCGGTTTGCGTGACCGTCTCCCAACTATAGGCGCCAAATTCAGATCCGTTTTGGGCGCTAGTAGCTTCGGAAAAATCCAAACCGAGCGCCGCTCTTTTGGCGCATGAGAGCAATCTTCGCTGACAATCTCAGCGAGCCGGGATGGAGCTAGGGCTGCGTTTCAGCCGTCGATGCGAATCGGTGCACAATCTGGATCGCAGACGCATATCGCGACGATGGAAATCTAAATTTCATGCAGCACGCGGTCCGGAATCCCTTGTAAAGGGAGACCGTCACGTACAAACCATTAACATCAACAGAAGGGGTGACGTGAAAAAACCCTTAGCAACAATCGCTCTGGCGATTTTGAGGGGAATGGCTGCGCGGGCTGCGCAAACTGGCGACAGCGTCTTCGGTTTTGTAGCCGTGGAAAAACCGGGTTGAACTTGCCGTTTCCAACGACCCTCAGGAAGTCACGCACATCGCGTCAGAATCTGGTGTCTGGCTGGTTAGCGGACTGGTCAACTTCCTGTCGCTCGCGACTCCAACCGGAATCATGTTTACCGCTGGTAACATCAGTGTGGGTTCGCTTTCGTTCAATCCGACTGAGACCGCATCGATTACGGCGGAACAAGTGGCTCGCCTTGGCAACATAATCAGAAACACTGCTATGGTCCCCCCGCTTGGTCGACGTGGGCAATGGCACGAACGTGCATCTGGTCGGCGGCTCGTTTAATCCTAATCCAAACGTGACCGCTCGGGGCTTGATTACGGCGGTCAAGATCAGGAATCATGTCGATCAAGGACTGCGACTCGAATTAATTGACTTTGCCGAGAAGCCGCCGCGTTTTTACCGCTTGGCGGCTTTTTGTTTCATGTCATAACGCTCACCGATCTTTGAAATCGCCTCTGCGTGCGTGCCTCGATCACGTTGCCGGCCCTGCTCGAAGATGTTCCAGAAAAAGAGTCGGCAAATGGTCCGCCGGACTTAATCCCCGAGAAAAGCCCGAGGGGTCATTCAGATGCCAGCACGAAGCTCTGACTTAGTGATGTGGCATGCTACGCATGGCCTGGTTCCAGGAGCAGGAGTTGTGACCGGCGTCTGCGCAAACTGGCAGATCGAGAAGAGGATACTGAGGATAAAGGCCACAAAAACTGCAACCTCTAGAAGGCCGCGACCTCTCTCTTCCGACCGGACCAGTAGACTGTAGGTAGGTTCGAATTGGTTGTCCAAGGTATCGTTTGTTTTCATGACACCGCCTTATGCATGCGACGTGCCACCAAGTCGGACTCGGACGTAAGTCGCTGCGTATAAAAATCTTCGGTCCACATTAGCGTCGCTAGCGCGGAGCGCGAGTCGTTCCGTGCTTGGGACTCTGCGTTTCGTTTTTGGGACGCTTGCGGAAGGATTATTGCAACACGCTCTGAACGGCTACGCCTATGTGTCAGCTGTAAATTGGCAAATCAACTGTTCGCAACGTGATAGCATATGAGGCGAAGCTGCACATAACAATTAGGCCACGCCCGACTTGACGAATTTTGTACACGCTCCCCATAAAGAGCACATACCGTACGGATCTGACTCAGGCGGAGGATTTTCCCCGCTTAACTTCTTCGCCTCTTCCGGACCCGCAATTTCGCAAACCTAATTAGCGGGGAAGAAAGGAAGAACTATGAATCCGTTGATTCAGTTAAAACAAACAACCTCAGTATTTGTCGTCGGGTTTGGTCTTGCGTGCTTTGGGCTTGCCCCTGCAGTGCACGCGGTAAGCCCAGCACCGGACGGGTGCTATCCCAATTTCACCACGGCCGAAGGGTGCGACGCATTAAGTTCTCTCACTACCGGGGCTGGGAATACAGGAGTGGTTGGCGATCGCTATTTTTGAATCGCAGTGGCAACTTCAATACCGGTGTTGGTGCCGGAGCACTGGTGTTCAACACGACGGATTCTAACACAGCAGTGGGCGCGGCAGCGCTTTTGCTTAACACCACCGGCACACAGAACGTGGCCGTTGGCACTGCCGCGTGCGTCCATAACGACAGCGGCAGTGGCAACAATGCAGTCGGCGCCTTTGCGCTCTCTAACAATACTGATGGATTCACCAATAACGCCTTGGGCAATTCCGCGCTTTTAGACAATAGACACGGTCACGATAACACTGCCATAGGTGATCTGGCGCTCTCGCATAATGACTCGACCGGATCGGGTCTTGGAAACGACAACACGGCGGTTGGTTCCGGGACACTCTTTACAAACACTGATGGCGATTCAAATACCGCCGTTGGTTTTCATGCACTCCTCTTCAACACCACAGGCCTTGACAACACCGCTACCGGTGATACTGCCCTCCTTAGCAACACTACTGGAGACCACAACACGGCTACCGGAGCTAGTGCGCTCTCCAGCAATACGGACGGCGGTACCAACACAGCTACCGGTGTTCATGCGCTTGCAGACAATACCACCGGCAACGCCAACACCGCCGTCGGGTTTGCTGCACTCTTTAACACCGCCAGAGAGCACCGCAAGAATGAGGAACAGGGAGCGACCATCGCGCAGCAGCAGAAAGATTTCGACACGTCCATTGCACAACAGCAGAAGCAAATTGACCGTCTTACCGCAACGGTGAAAGAACAGGTAGCGCAAATCCAGAAAGTGAGCGCACAGCTCGAACTAAACAAATTCGCCACAGGACGAATCCGCCGTGGTGGATCCGCACCGAAAGCAGTCGTTGACAATCAGTAAACCTGCGGCTCACAAGCGCGCTAGGGCTCGTTGAAATCGCCCTGATGCCCGTGCGTCTCAATGACGTTGCCGGGCTTTACCTTGGACGACTTGGGAGCATCAGATTTTTACCTATACATAAATCCGGCGTGTTGCCTGATTGCCATGGGGCTGGATGCTCATTTAGAACTGTCGAAGATTTCCATGATCGTTCTGGGGGGAACAGCCGCCCTTCACACCTATCGGTGTGGGGGGCGGTAGTTTTTTGATGGCTGTAGAATGTTGCGTAGCCAATTTTTGATTGCGTTTGGCCCGCCGTACCACAGGCGGCCGAATGGCAACGCACCGGAAATTAGATCGACGCCACGTTTATCTTTGCGCGGACGGACTTCCAAAATACGGTCCACTGTTGTTGGAGGATGAAGTACAGTGACGGACTGGGAAAGATGCTTTCATGACAGTGGCGCGCCTATTCCATCTCGAGCCGCTCGTAAGCGAGAGTCAGTTCCTCTATTGCCACGTCCGTGCTTTTGGCTTTCATCGGTTCGCTAACGAGTTTGACAATGCGGGTATGGATCAGCTTCCAAGTCTGGATTACCTCGCAGTGATCTTCACTGTGGAGATGGATCGAGACGTTGCGGGTCGCGGCTTCGTTCCCGTTGCGGATGTCGTTGAGCCAGTATTCAACCCCGTGATTCTTCGGACATTGTTCTGCTTTCATTCCGATAACGTTATTTCGCAGCAAAGACTCCTATGCCGATGTTGCACTCTTGAAAGACAGCCTGCGGGCGCTCCGTATTACACGTTCCTAGGTCGACCACAAAGTTGAATCGCCCGTAGGGGTCGTTGCGCTTTCTAGTTGGCATGACGTATCTCCTTATTGAGGTTTGGTTTAATCCGCGATGTTACGAAGGAACAAACCCTCAGCTCGATAAGAGACCTTCACCGCAGCTCAAAATCGCCCTTGTGTTCGTGCGACTCGATCGCGTCGCCGACTGCATCGTAACGGCGAATCGCCGCACTGGATATAATGCTATCTGTGGCGGCGTGAATGTCGGTGACGCGTTCCGGGAGGTTGAGGGCTTGGTGATGGTGTAGGGTTCGGAGTCGGCGTAGCTATGGGTATTGCTTTTAATACAGGCTCGGCTGTTGGGGTGGGAGTGGGAGTTGGGGACTGTTCCGGCAGCGGACTTGAAGGTTGACCAATCAGCGAGTGTGTTAATGCATCCAAGCGCCGGGCATCTCTTGCTAAGACGATGGTCAACACGATCAAGACGATGGTCGAAGCGATCAAAGCGATGGTCAAATAAGTATTCATGATCGCAAGCCTTCGGGAATCCATGGCAGTTCATCTTAAGCCGGAAATAGCGACCTGACGCGGGAAAATTCGCGTCGCCATGTGGAGTGCAAAAGAGGCACGATGCGTCCTTGTGAAGTGTAGGGAAATCATCGCCGACACTCTTCACGGTGAGGTTTGGAGTTTGGGATCTCAGCCTTCGCTCTTGAAAAGCGAACGATTTGGATTGTGCACGCGCATGGCTACGGAAAGCGTTTCATCGAGTGGGCGGATGAAAAGCTGAGCACGTTTCTGCAGTTGGAATCGGCGGTTTGCTCCCAATTAGGCGCACGAACAGAAAGCCGTCTCGAATGGTGTATCAATCCTGAGCGCTGCATCCTCTCTCCCGCATGCCCGCATTAAACCAAAGTTTAATATACTAAGGTCTAATAGAGCGAGCTGTCTTAGCCGGCTATTCTCCATGCCAGTTCCCCCCGGAACATAAAGCCAGTGAAGTATAAGCAATCAGCCGTCATGTGTAGCACCGCGTGGCGGTTTTTTGCTTCACGTCCTAACGCTTACGGCTCTTTGAAATCGCCCTTGTGCTCGCGCGTCTGATCACGTTGTCAGTCTCATAGAAACGCGAGTCAGACGCCCGTGTCAACGGCTAGAAACTACGGGTTCGACAGCGTCGGTTCTAGCTGGATGAGTGTCCCAGCGAAGTGATGGTCTACTGCTGTTTGTCGTAAGCTACTTTGTTGCTGACCTTTTTGCCTTGCGTATCGGTTCCGCTGGTGGTCACTGTGCGGGATTTGCCATCGGCGGACACAACAACCCGCCCGGTCGCCGTGACCTTTCCATCTTTTTTGACAGTCATTGCCAACGTGTGGCCATCAACTTTCTTGTATGACCGCATGTCTGAATTCGGATCGCCGGTGACGGGGTAGTCTTTCCCGTCGAACTTGCCAGTCCATTCATTGTGCGTCGACTTACCGTCCTTATCCGTACCGTCCGCGGTGATTTTTACATTTTCACCGACAGCCTCATAAACAACGGTGTGATTCTTCGTCGCCTCAGCGGAGAACTTCGATTTCGTTTCGTTGAGCTTCCATGTGCCCATCTGCGGATCGTCGGCGAAGGACAATGCCGCTCCGAAAAAGCAAAGCGCCAATATCAATACAGTCATTTGTGGTTTCATAGCGCCAATCGAACCGAGATTCGGTTTCCTGGTCAACATTTTTCAGAACTCGCAGGCTTGCGTGTCACGCACGGAATCTTCGAGGCCCGAACGATCTGGATCGTGCACGCGCATGGCTATTCGCCTTTATGGAACTTGAAGCGGCTATTAGTCAGTCAAGATTCTGGCGAAGGACCAAAATAATTGCTAATTATCTGTTGAATCGAAAGTGGCCGCTGCGATAGCAGCAGGTTTTAGACGGTTGACGTAGGCGCAATAGCTCAAGCAGGAAGTGGTGGACAAACTGGTGGACCTAGCAACTACGGCTCGATCGATAATCCCGGCGTGAATAACCACATGAGCGAGCAAAGATACTATGGTTCGCTACCTGCCCGAAGCAATGCCGAAGAGAAGAGCCAAAACTCCTCCGACCCAGATGCCACACGTATGACAACAAACAACAGCACAAAGAGCAAAACGACAAATTCGCGAAACCATCACACGGCAACGACCCCGCGGAATCGAGGTGCGCAAACCAAGCGCCTAACAACCGTGCCTAACCGCAGAGACCAGGCTTGACTACAGCGCCTCTGAACCGAATTCGCCGTCGCTCACACGGGTCCGAATTTTCATCCTGGGTCTAACTATTGCAGTTGTCCGGATGATTTGACCTTGATCGTTCATGGTGATGCTGTAACCGCGGCGAAGGGTCGCATCCGGTCCAAGGACGCGCAGAATTCCTTCGATGCGACTGAAACGGTGTCTTGCGTTTTCAATAAGGCGGGCAGGGCAGGTAACAAGTCGCCGATGCAAATCGGTAAGATAATTGCGGCGTATCAACAGCTCGCGCACCGGACTGCGGGCTTGCAGGCCGCGAACAGCGTGGTCCAGGACCCGTTTGTAACCCTCGATTTTATGCGCAAGGCAGCGACGTAAGTTTTCGCGCGTGTGATCGAGGCGTTGTTGGGCGTCGCGAACGCGATTAATCAACTGGCGTCCCAGCGTGCGCAAGCAACGGTCGAGCTGACGCTGGAGGTCTGTGACATCTGGAACAATCAATTCCGCGGCAGCGCTCGGAGTAGGCGCGCGCAGGTCTGCAACGAAATCGCATATCGTAAAATCGATTTCGTGACCGACTGCCGAGACGATGGGTACGGCGGAATGGAATATTGCGCGCGCGACAATTTCTTCATTAAACTCCCACAAGTCTTCGATGCTGCCGCCGCCTCGCGTGACCATGACCAGATCGACAGGACCATACGCCTCGTTGGGTTCGCTGAATTCGCGAATGGCCACCGCAATTTCCTGCGCCGCGCCGGTTCCTTGTACGCGCACCGGGTTGATCAGAATCTGCAACCACGGTGCGCGACGACGCAGCACGTTCAGAATATCGCGGACGGCTGCACCGCTTGGTGAAGTCACTATCCCGATCCGGCGCGGAAATTTCGGCAATGGCCGTTTCCGTTCCGAAGCAAATAACCCTTCTGTTTCAAGTTTGCCCTTTAACGCTTCAAATTTCGCCTGAAGGAGACCGACTCCGCGCGGCTGAAGGATCTGAACATTCAGCTGGTATTGCCCGCGTGCTTCGAAAACTGTGACTGTGCCAAAGACTTGTACCTGTGCGCCATCGGCTAGAGGTTCTCGCGGCCGCAGCATGGAGTCTCGCCAGATCACACACGAAATCTGTGCCCGTTGATCTTTAAGCGTGAAATATTGATGACCGCTCGGGTGCAATTTGTAGTTTGAGATTTCTCCTTGCACCCACACTGCTGCAAACTTTGTCTCAAGCGTGCCACGGATTCGTCGCGTCAACTCAGAAACTGTGAAAACCTTCGCCGTCTGCTGAAAAAAATCCGCTGTCAGTTGCATTCGAAGTACAAATTTAACCACAGAGATCGTTCAGAGTGCAGAGTTTATTTTATCCAAACTTCTCGTTAGGTCTCTTATCTCCGATACCAGCGGTTAAAATTAGGGATCTACCACTAACCCTTGAATCGGAGATCGTTGCTAACACAAAAGTGATCGTTCTTGACTGTGTCGCACCGCTTCGGAGATGATTGGGGCGTTTATGAAAATTCGGGTCTTCCTTCGCGTCATTGCTTGTGGACTGCTTCTGGTCGCAATCACTCCTGCAGGAGAAGTTCGAGCGGGTAATCGTCCCACAGTGAAAATCGGCGTACTCGCGTCGTTAACCGGATCGGGGTTCTCGCTTGGCAAGAACACGGTCGCCGCATTGCAGATTGCAGCAGCAGATATTCAAAACATCCATCCTCAGTATAACCAGGTGCAATACCGATTCCTTGTTCGCGATACGCAGCATGATCCATCGCGTGCGCTCAATGCCATTCAGGATCTCAATGCGCGTGGCGTCAAGATTATCATCGGGCCACAGACCAGTTCTGAAGTAGCTATGATCAAACCTTTTGCCGACGCGCATAATATTCTTGTGATTAGCCAGGGTAGCACAGCGTCCTCGCTCGCCATCCCCGGCGACAATATCCTTCGGTTTTGCCCTAACGATAGGCGCGAGGCTGAAGCGCTTGTAGCGTTGGTACAGCACGATGGCATTCGCGCCATTGTTCCGCTTTGGCGTAACGATGCCGGCAACAACGGTCTGCACGACTCTGTGAAGATACGATTCCAGGCTTTGGGGGGCAGAGTGACTGCGGGATTTCGCTATCAGCCGACCACGAGTGACTTCTCTGCTGCGACGCATGCTGTCGCTTCCCAGATCACGAGTTTGATAAACGGCGGCATTAACCCGTCCGCGGTCGCCGTTTATCTGGCTGCGTTCGATGAGGTCGTTGACATATTTCATTCAGCACAAGACAACCCTACGCTCGCTAATACAGCGTGGTACGGTAGCGACGGGGTCGCTCTTTCCGCGGCATTGACGGGCGATCCGAGTGCGGCTGGGTTTGCGGCAAGTGTCGGCTATCCAAATCCAATTTTTGGATTGCCCGATGCGCTGCGCAATCGGTGGCAGCCGATTGCGAATGAAGTCGAGGCGCGCACCGGCATCCAGCCGGATGCTTTTGCGTTATCTGCCTACGATGCCCTCTTTGTGGTGAATCTGGCATTACAGAATCCAAACCCGCTCAGGAATTTTGACAGATTCAAAGCGGCAGTCATCGAGGAAGCAGATCATTATCAAGGCGTGACTGGGTCGACAGCGCTCGACGCTGCCGGCGACCGGCTGAACGGCGATTTCGACTTTTGGGCGGTGCGACTGCGCAACGGCAGCTACACGTGGGTGCGAGTCGCAGCTTACAGTAATGGAATCCTTAGAGTTTTCTGATTAGATACCGATTGCCTCGGCGACGAGGTTGTCGGCGCTTTCACCGAAACATCTGGGCCGCTTGATACAAACGGCCGCACATCCGGAGCATGTGTGATCGGTCCCGACAAGCGAAATGCGGACTCCAGCTCGATCGGGTCGTTTTGCTCGGTCGCACGTTCGAAGAATACCGACGCTATTTTCTCCTCGAGCCGAACGAGTTGATTGGCCGAACTGTCTTGGATGTCGCAGGCGGGGTCAGTTCGTTTTGCGCTGAGGCGAACAACCTCGGAATTAACGTCACTGCATTCGATCCGATCTATTCGCTGCCGAGAGAAAAGATCAGGGAACGATCCGGTCCGGACCTTGAATCGGTTTACCGAACGATCGGACTCGTACCGACTTATCGCTGGGGTTTTACAGAAATCCTGACTACATGCGGAGATTACGAGAACGCGCATCCGCTATTTTTTTCCTGGACTTCCAAAAAGATCCAGAGCGTTACGTGGCCGGAGAGTTGCCTCGATTGCCGTTCGGCGATGGCGAGTTCGATCTGACGCTCGTGTCGTATCTTCTCTTCGCGTACCAGGATCGGTTCGACTACGAATTCCATCGCAATTCGATTTTGGAAATCATGCATGTGACCCGAGACGAAGCACGTATTTACCCGACTGTGACCTTCGAAGCGCACCCGAGCGAATACATTCCAATGCTGCAATGCGACAGTGCGCTTCAGGCTTTTGAATTCACCGAAATCGGAACGGATTTCGAATTTCTGGTAAATTCAAATTCGTATCTGAAAGTGAATTGGAAGAAGACAAATTGAAAACGGCAGCGGATCCTCTGCGGAGCGCACGCGCCTCGCGTGCATCGTTCGGCGCCCTCGCCGAAATTCAGCTGCGGTTCAGGTCGATACTGAGTGAAACAAAAGTTCGCGATCGCAAGGCGCGATCGCCGACGCGCGGGGGCGCGTGCGCTCCCCGGAAGCTCATTGGCCGAACAGCTCTGTTTGCGCGCCGGTCGGCGGTTTTAAGCCAAGTTTACGATAAGCGTTTGCAGTGGCGACGCGGCCTTGCGGGGTGCGCTTGATATAGCCTTCCATGATCAAATACGGCTCGTTCACTTCCTCGATGGTTCCGGCTTCTTCGCCCACTGCAACGGCAAGCGAATTCAGGCCGACAGGACCGCCATTAAATTTATGTATCAATGCTTCGATGATGCGTTTGTCCCATTGATCGAACCCGTCGCGATCGATCTCAAGCATTGCCAGCGCGCGATCTGCCAGTTCGGCAGTGATTTTCCCTTCCGCTTTGACCTGCACGTAATCGCGCACCCAACGCAACAGATTGTTCGCCGTGCGCGGAGTCCCGCGTGAACGTGCCGCGATCTCGGCCGCGCCCGCGGGGTCGATCTCCACGCCTAACAACTGGGCGCTGCGCACGATGATCTTCTGCATTTCATCGGCGTTGTAATAGTCGAGCCGCGCCGTCATCCCGAAACGCGAACGCAGCGGCGCGCTTACCATTCCTGCGCGAGTTGTCGCACCGACCAGGGTGAACTTTGGCAAATTGAGACGCAGACTGCGCGCCTGCGGTCCCTGGTCAATGATGATATCGAGCCGGTAATCTTCCATTGCCGGGTAGAGATATTCCTCGATCGCTGGTTGCAGCCGGTGAATTTCGTCAATGAAGAGCACATCGCCTTTTTCCAGGCTGGTAAGAAGTCCTGCCAGTTCGCCGGCTTTTTCTATGACCGGGCCGCTGGTGTTCTTGATGTTCACGCCCATGGCGTTAGCGATGATGTAGGCCAGCGTGGTCTTGCCGAGCCCGGACGGTCCGCTCAAGAGAATGTGCTCGAGCACGTCGCCGCGCTTTTTAGCCGCTTCCACCATCAGTTCCAGCCGTTCGCGCACCTTCACCTGGCCGGTGAACTCGCTGAATGCAGGTGGTCGCAGCGAAATTTCAAAAGCAGTGTCTGGCTCCGGCGGTTTCATTGGCAGTGGGAGTGGTGGAGTGATGGGTAAGAATTATCAATACTCCATCACTCCATTACTCCAGCTTTTTCGTCAGCACCAACTCGGTGCCACGCCGCTTATGGACGTAATCCACCTGGTCAAACGCGTAGCGAATCAAGTGAAGACCGAGGCCGCCCGGTTTGATCAGGTCGTGCGACCGGCCTTTCATTTCATGCGGGAAAACTTTCTCGCCATAATCCCGCACGCGCAGGCGGACGCATTTGCGTAATCCTTCCATCCGCAACGAGATGAGTCGATCCTCGCGCAAACGATACGCATAGCGGATGACGTTCGTGCATGCTTCATCCACGCCGAGCACCATGAACATTCGCTCCTTTTCTGAGAATGGATAGCCGTTGAGGAAATCGCGGACGCATTTCCTCAGCAACGCGAGGTTCGCAGTGTGACTGCTAAATTCGACTTTGCTTCTTTTCATCGCAGTCCGTAAAGACGTGAGCAGATTTCAGCGACTGATTCAAGGGGAGCGAGCGTATTTTGAAACACGCTGAGATGGGCCCCCGTGCAAAAAGCCGATGGACAGTCCGTCAAAGCGCTGTTCAATTTTGCTGGATGTGGCGAGTGGGGGTTGGGCTTTTCCTTTTGGCAACGCCGGTCTGGGCGGAGGAGAATGCCACTGCGTACGAAGCATTGCGTGTAGTCGGCAGCGAATTCGGTCGCGAGGCGTTACATCAAATTGTGTCGATTCGTGGTACTAAGGGCGATCCCCAGCCGGAGAAGTGGAAAGTTGCTGTCGAAGATCCGCAGGGCGGCGTGCGCGAATTGGAAATTGCTGATGGAAAGATTGATTCTGACGACGCAGCAGACCGCGACGTAGCAGGTTCGACCGAAGGAGCGACGATCGATGTATCGCAGTTAAACCTAGATTCAAGCGGCGCGTATGCGGTCGCGGCTCACACGGCTGAAGCGTCGCACACGAGTTTTGCAACAGCGGATTACATATTGCGCACTGACGATCGCGGCGAACCGATGTGGATCGTGACTCTCCGAAATAACTCGTCGCGTCCCGTCGGCATGATCTATATCGGTGGGACGCAAGGTACGGTGATGCGAACCGAAGGCATGTTTGCCGGCGCCACCATGGAGGACATCGAAGGCGACTACGATGAGGGAGAAGGGACCGGCCCCTTCCAGAGTGCAAAACGATCGATCAAACACGGTTTTAACAGAGCACAGGAAGAAGCCCGCGGAATGTTCGAGAAAGTGAAGAGGTCATTTTCGGATTTCATTAACCGGGAGTAGCGCATCATGTCATTCCGAGCGGAGGGAAGCGTAGTCGAGGCTGCAACGCAGCCCCGAAAGGGTTCGGGGCGAGGCCAGGCTTTCAATCCGGTAGCCAAACCGTACGCCCCTTCCGCGGGATCCCTCGACTTCGCTCGGGATGACGGTTGAAAAATATGCCAACAGATTCCAAAAACTACTGGCCTTCGCTGCCCTTTGCAGAATGGCAGGATACCGCGACGACGCTGCACATGTGGACGCAGATCGTCGGCAAAATCCGGCTGACGCTGAGTCCGTGGACCAACCACTCATGGCACGTGACGCTCTACGTAACTTCGCGAGGCCTAACGACCTCCCCAATCCCGTACGGTGCTTCGATATTTGAAATCCGTTTTGATTTCATAGACCACGAATTACGTGTCCTCAAAAGTGATGGCGCGATCCGAGTGCTGAAGTTGGGTCCCCAATCGGTTGCCAAATTCTATGGCGACGTAATGAATGCGCTGGCCGAAATGGAGTTACCGGTCAAGATCAATGTGATACCTAACGAGATTCAGGATCCGATTCCGTTCGATGAAGATGAAGAGCACCGGTCTTACGATCCGGAATATGCCAACCGATTCTGGCATGTTCTTGTGCAGAGCGATCGCGTGTTCAAGGAGTTTCGCTCGCATTTTTGTGGCAAAGACAGTCCGGTGCATTTCTTCTGGGGCAGCTTTGATCTGGCGGTCACGCGGTTTTCCGGGCGACCGGCACCGCCGCATCCCGGCGGGGTCCCGCATCTTCCCGATGCAGTTACGCGAGAGGCGTACTCACAGGAGGTGAGCAGCCTTGGTTTTTGGCCCGGGAACGCCGTGGCGCCTACGCCGATTTTTTATTCGTACGCCTATCCGGAACCACCGGGGTTTACAGAGGCGAAGGTTCAGCCGGGAGCAGCCTTCTACGAACCAAACTTTCGAGAATTCATGTTGCCGTATGACGTGGTGCAAACGGCGGAGAAACCCGATGAGGTCCTGCTCCAGTTCGCCCAGAGCACGTACGATGCGGCCTCGATACTGGGAAAATGGGACCGCGTTTCGTTACAGGAAGTCAAACCTTCCTTGCATTTTACGCACCCGCACTCGTAATTGAGCCAAGATGAATCCTGGTTGCGCGGCGGAACAAGCTGCATGGCGCGAACTGAAAGACGGATGGCGTCCGTTGTACGGCGACGTAGACAAGATCGGTGTCGCGATCGAGTGGCACGATTTTCGAATTGGGCATGCGTTTAACTGGGGACGCACGTTTCATCCGAATAGCCTGGAGTTTTGCCTGAACCTCAACGGACACGGAGCCGTTGGAGCGGGCGGCACGCGCAGCGATTATTTGCCGGGCAATTGCGGCTATTATGCTGTTACCGATGAGCCGTTGCCGGCATCACGGCGCGCACACGATCATCACCAATTTGTGACGCTCGAATTTTCGCGCGAGCATTTGCGGAACCAGCTTGCGCAGAATGAAGCCGATCTTGAACCCGAGATTCGCCGCATTCTTTTCGGCAAGAAAGAGGAGAACGTCGTCGTACCCGCGCGTCCTATGACGATGCAGCAGCGGAGCGTCGTGGCTAGCCTGACGGAGCCGCCGGTCACCAAGGCGGCGCAGGTTCTCTGGTATCAAGGCAAGGCCTTGGAGCTTATGGCTCAGTTTTTCTTTGCGCCGAAAAATCCGGAATTTTTCTGCATGCGTCAGAAGCGGCTGGCGCGTGAGCGAGTCGATCGGGTTAAGGAAATTCTCACGCGCGATCTGGCAAATCCGCCGACACTGGAAATGCTGGGGCAAGAGGTCGGCTGCAGCCCGTTTTATTTGAGTAGAATTTTTTCGCGCGAAGTCGGTCACACAATTCCGCAATACTTACGAAATGTTCGCATGGAAAGAGCTGCCGAGTTGTTGCGCACTGGGCGGTATAATGTCACCGAAGCCGCGACAGAAGTTGGCTATTCGAGCCTAAGTCATTTCAGCAAAGCATTTTGCGAAACGATCGGCTGCTGCCCGGTGCTGTACCCTGTGGCCAAGAACGTGCTACTGGATCGTTGAAGCGTTAAACGGTTGAAGCGTTAAAGCGAGCTCTGGATTTTCACGCTTGAACGGTTTAGCGCTTCCACACTTTAGCGGTTTAACGATCAGATGAAAATCCGCCGCGCTCTCATTTCCGTTTCTAACAAGACCGGCGTTGCTGAGTTTGCCCGTGCGCTGGAAGGCCAGGGCGTAGACATCATTTCCACTGGCGGAACAGCGGTCCTGCTGAAGAAAGAAAAAATTCCCGTGCGCGAGATATCGAGTTTTACCGCATTTCCCGAAGTGCTCGACGGCCGTGTGAAAACTTTGCATCCCCGCGTGCATGGCGGCCTTCTGTACAAACGCGGGAACGCTAAACACGAAGCAGAAGCGC
>Ga0126381_100004503_pt1 | contig 15189 bp, 10 predicted proteins | sample PanSoiMetPlot_28_FD_96465 | JGI IMG/M metagenome (GOLD analysis project Ga0126381, IMG submission 96465) | Tropical forest soil microbial communities from Panama - MetaG Plot_28 | ecosystem: Environmental > Terrestrial > Soil > Tropical forest > Bulk soil | place: Panama | collected 2016-02-17 | reverse complement strand
GTTTTAGTGCGCCACGCGCAGGCATCATTCGGTTCGCCCGATTATGACAAGCTCTGCCCCAAGGGAGAAGAACAGGCGCGTCTGTTGGGCGAGCATTGGGCAACTCATGGAACAACTTTCGCGCGCGCCTGGTCGGGTCCGTGCATTCGGCATGTCGAGACGGCGCGGTGCGTCGCGGATGCGTACCAGCACGCAGGGCGTCCGTTTCCTGAAGTGGTGATCCTGAAGGAGTTTGGGGAATATCCCGGCGTCGTGGTGTACAGGGCAGGGCTTCCCTCGCTGCTCGAAGAGTCTGAGGAAGCTCGCCGCTTTCACCATGCGCTTGAGCAATCGGCGGATTTGAGTGAGCGGCGCAAATGGTTTCGGAAGCTGTTCGAGCAGTTGATCGGCAAGTGGATGAGTGGGGACCTGGTCATCGACGGCGTGGAATCCTGGCAGGAATTCTGTGCGAGGGTTGATCGCGGGCTCGCGAAGCTAGTGGACGAGGTGAGCTCCAGCGGAGACGATGTCGTCTTCACCTCCGGCGGACCGATCGGCCTTGCGATGGGGCGGGCGTTGCACTTGTCAGAATCGGACACTCTGCAAATGACCTACATGTCGCGCAATGCGTCGTTCAGCGAATTTGTCAGCTCCGGAAATCGTTTCACGCTCAGCGCGTTCAACACGCATCCTCACCTGACCCACGACTCGCTGATCACTTACTGGTGAGGGACAGGAATTTGAAAGTCGAAACGATGAACGAGAAGCCCGCTTATCAAGACCAATCGGCGCCTGTTCGCGCTGGCGAAGGGCTCGATGAAGATCGTCTGGCCGCTTACTTAGGCCGGCAACTCGGCGGCAACGGTCCCCTCGCAATCGAGCAGTTTCCCTGCGGCCACTCGAATCTCACGTATCGCGTGACCTGGAGCGGTCGCGACATGGTCTTGCGCCGTCCTCCATTCGGCAGCAAGGTCAAAACCGCGCACGACATGGGACGCGAATACCGCGTGCTCTCGCAATTGCATTCCGCCTATCCGCTCGCGCCCAGGACCATTTTCTACTGCGCAGATGCTGAAGTTCTCGGCGCGCCTTTCTACTTGATGGAACCGATTCGCGGCGTCATCTTGCGCCGCGATCTGCCACCTGAAACGCAACTCACTCCCGCGATGGGTCGCGGCCTCAGCGAAGCGTTTGTCGACAATCTCGTCCGGTTGCACCATCTCGACTATTGCAAGGTCGGCCTTGGCAGCCTCGGCAAGCCGCAGGGTTATCTCGAACGTCAGCTGACAGGATGGATCGAGCGCTATCACGTTTCCGCCACACACGATCTGCGCGACGTCGCCTACGTTTCCAACTGGTTCCGCGAGCATCTTCCCGCTCATTCGGCAGGCGCGCTGATTCACAACGATTACAAGTACGACAACCTGGTGCTCGATCCCGACGATCTCTCCCACATCATTGGGGTCCTCGACTGGGAGATGTGTACGCTGGGCGATCCTTTGTCCGACCTTGGCACCGCACTCGCCTATTGGGCTAATGCCGATGACTCTGAAGAGCTCCAGGAGATCCGATCGGTCCCCACAACGCTTCCCGGAATGTTCACCCGCACGCAATTGGTTCATCGCTACGCGCTCGCGACCAGCTGCGACATGCGCGAGATGGTCTTCTATCTGGCTTTTGCCCGCTTCAAAGTTGCTGTGATTATTCAACAGATTTACTACCGCTTTGCCCAGGGTTTGACGAACGATGCTCGCTTCGCGGCGATGCCCCGCCGCGTCGAGGTGCTGGTGCGAGCTTCGCGTCACTGCATAGAAAGCGGGGTGATATGAGCAGGCTTGCGACACAGATTCGCCTGGCTCCATCGCGCCTAGCCCACGCCGAACCAAGAGCGGTAGTACCGCGCCAGGCATTCAGCTACGCAGCAGGGCTTGTCCGCGTTCCGGCATTCGATGGTGACGGCGTACGTCGCGTCCACAAACTCGGTCGATTCCTTCACCGAAAGAATCGTCACGCGCGCACGAATCGCCGATCCTGCTCGCACCACCGAAGGAAAGCGCACGCGATTGAGTCCGTAGTTGATGCGCATGCTAATGCCGTCGCGGATGTGAATCGACTGCGCGAACAGATGGCTGAACAACGAAAGTGTGAGAAAGCCGTGAGCCACCGTGCCGCCATAGGGCGACTCACGCGCCGCGCGCTCTGTATCGACGTGAATCCATTGCCGGTCTTCGATCGCGTCGGCGAATTTCCGGATGCGGTCTTGCGTTACCACGAACCAATCCGTCGGAGGCGCTTCGCGGCCTTCGAATTCTTTCAACTGGCTTAAATGATCGATTTCGAGAGGGGGCATTCGAGTCATGACGACACTAACAGAGATTCCCGGTAAAACACGAGGAACCGCATTTCTTTTCGAGGACACAACGCCCGATCAGATTTTCACGCCGGAAGATCTTACCGAGGAGCACATCGCCGTCGGGCGCATGATCGATGAGTTCTGGGCCAATGAAGTCGAGCCCAACCTGCCCGCCATCCGCGAGAAGCAGCACGGCCTCGCTCTGAGGGTTCTGCGGAAATCGGTCGAGCTCGGTCTCACAGGCATGACGATTCCCGAAGAATACGGCGGCATGGAGATGGACTTGCCTTCTCTGATGGTGGCTGCCGAGCATCTCGGCCGCGACGGTTCGTATGCTGGTTGGCACTCTGCGCACACGGGAATCGGCACCATGCCGCTCGTTTATTTCGGCACTCCCGAGCAGAAGAAAAAATATCTGCCGCGCCTGGCTAAGCTGGAACTGCTCGCCGCCTATGCGCTCACCGAGCCGCTCGCCGGCTCCGATGCGCTTTCCGCGCGTACTCGCGCCGATCTCTCTCCGGACGGCAAGCACTACATCCTGAATGGCCAAAAAATGTGGATCACCAACGGCGGCGCAGCCGATCTCTTCACGGTGTTTGCCAAGGTCGGCGGTGAAAAGTTCACGGCGTTTCTCGTCGAGCGCGCGTTCCCCGGCGTCACCAGCGGCGCCGAAGAGCACAAGATGGGCATCCGCGGAAGTTCAACCACGGCGGTTTATTTCGACAATGTGCCTGTGCCGGTCGAGAACGTTCTTGGCGAGATCGGCCGCGGCCATGTCATCGCTTTCAACATCCTCAACATCGGACGCCTGAAACTCGGCCCCGGCTCGGTCGGCGTGGCAAAGAACGTTCTCACCATCAGCATCAAGTATGCAAAACAGAGGAAAGCCTTTGGCGCGACCATCGCCGATTTCGGCGCCATTCAACACAAGCTGGCAGAAATGGCCATTCGCATCTTCGTGACCGAATCCATGTGCTGGCGCGTGACCGGTCAGATCGAGGCGCAGATGCACGCGGCATCGGCCGAACCCAAGCCGGGTTCCAACCGGGAGATGCAGGTTGTCGAGGAGTTTGCCGCCGAAGCTTCGATGATCAAAGTTTACGCGTCGGAGATGCTCGACTACGTCGTGGATGAAGGCGTGCAGATTCACGGGGGCTACGGCTATCATCAGGACTATGCCGTGGAGCGTGCCTATCGCGATGCGCGCATCAACCGGCTTTTCGAGGGTACCAGCGAAATCAACCGCCTGGTCATTTCCGGCATGCCCTTGAAGCGAGCCGCGCGCGGGTTGCTGCCACTATTGGAAGCCGCGAGCGCAGTTGTCAATCACACCGGCACGCCCGGCGGACTATCAGACCGACCGGCCAGCGCGGAGGGCCAACTAGTGCGCCATGCCAAGCTCATCGCCCTGCTGATCATCGGCCTCTCCCGAGAGAAGTTTGGCGACCAGCTCGAAAAGCAGCAGGAAGTGGTCATGAATTTTTCCGACATCATCACCGAAGTTTTCGCCATGGAGTCTGCCTGGCTGCGCAGCCAAAAACTCGCGTCTTCGGGCAAGACCGCGAGCCGCGACATGAGCTCGGTTTACTTGCGCGACGCGATGAGCCGCATCGAGGGTTACGCAAGGACGATTCTGAGCGCGTGCTTCGAAGGCCTGACATTGCGCAAGCATCTTTCGACTGTGCGGAACTATGCCGACTACGAGCCGGTGAACTCCGTCGCGCTGCGCCGCCAAATCGCGGCGCGGCTGATTTCGAGCGAAAGGTACACGGTCTGAAATTTTCTGGCTAATGCCGAAACTGGAAAGGAAGCCATGTCACTCGTCAACCACAGATTCATCCTCGCCTCGCGTCCCGTCGGAATGCCCACGCGCGAAGCCTGGGCTTATCGCCAAGAGCCGGTTCGCGATTTGCAGCCGGGTGAAGTGCTGATCAAAGTTTTGCTCGTCTCGCTCGACCCTGCGATGCGCGGCTGGATGCGCGACCAGCATTCGTACTCCCCGCCAGTCGGAATCGGCGAAGTCATGCGAGCCCTGGCGCTGGGCAAGGTCGTAAGTTCGGCGAACCCCAAATTTCAGGCCGGCAAATACGTTTCAGGTCCGCTGGGCGTACAGGAATATTGCATTTCCGACGGCAAGGGCCTGATAGAGGTCGACCCTCGCGTTGCTCCGTTGCCGAAGTTCGTCAGTGTCCTCGGAATGACCGGCATGACTGCATACTTCGGGTTGCTGGAAACCGGACAACCTGTCGCGGGCGAGACCGTGGTCGTCTCTGCGGCGGCTGGAGCGGTCGGCTCAATCGTCGGCCAGATCGCCAAAATCAAGGGTTGCCGGGCGGTGGGCATCGCTGGCGGCGCCGAAAAGTGCCGTTATCTTACCAAAGATCTCAGTTTTGACGCCGCCATCGATTACAAATCCGAGAAAGTTACCGACGCTTTGCGCACGACTTGCCCGGCAGGAATCAACGTGTACTTTGACAACGTCGGCGGCGAGATTCTCGAGGCCGCCCTCGCCAACCTCGCGCGTGGCGCGCGCATCGTGATCTGCGGCGCGATTTCGCAATACAACAATACCGGCGCGATCCAGGGACCGCGCAACTATATGTCGCTGCTGGTGAAACGCGCCTCGATGAAAGGAATGCTGGTTTTCGATTACGCCGCACGTTATCCCGAGGCGATACGCGAAATGGCGGGATGGATGGCCGCAGGCAAGCTCAAGTCGCGCGAGGATATCGTCGACGGCCTCGAAACTTTCCCCGAGACCTTCGTGAAACTTTTCGGGGGCGAGAACTTCGGCAAACTCATCTTGAGAGTCGCGGACGATGAGTCTGTGGCCGCAGCCTGAGCCCGGTTCTCGCGATTTGGTGTCAATTCACAGAGTGATTGCATGCCATTTGCCAGCAACAACGGGATAAGAATCTATTGGGAGGAGCAGGGAGCCGGCCCGCCCATCTTGCTGATCATGGGCCTGGGTTATCCCTCTTGCATGTGGTATCGCACGCGCCCGGTGCTGGCAAACTCGTACCGCACGATCGCCCTCGACAACCGCGGAGTCGGACAAAGCGATATTCCTCCCAGCCCTTATTCGATGGCCGCGATGGCGGATGACACAGCCGCGGTTCTCGACGCATCCGGCGTTTCACGCGCTCATGTCTACGGAGTTTCCATGGGCGGGATGATCGCCCAGGAGTTCGCTTTGCGTTATCCGCAGCGCGTAGAATCCCTGATCCTCGGTTGCACGTCAGCGGGCGGTCCTACGGCGGTTCGCGCCGAACCCGCCGCTCTCGAGATGCTCCGAGCCATCGCCTCCATGCCGCCCGAGCAAGGCGCCGAGGCCGCCGTGCCTTTCATCTATGACCCGAGCACGCCACGCCGCTTAATTGACGAAGACATCGCAGTCAGGCGCCTGTCGTTTGCACGCCGCGAAGGCTATCAGGCGCAGCTGCAGGCGATCCTGTCGTGGGAATCGTTCAGCCGCCTGGAGCATGTCGCCGCGCCGACACTTGTGATTCACGGCAAGAATGACCGTTTGGTTCCACTAGGCAACGGCGAAATCATTGCCTCGCGCATTCCCCGAGCGCAACTTGTGCTCCTCGAAAACGCCGGGCACATCTTTTCCACCGATCAACCGCACGCCGCGCACAGGGCAATTCAAGAATTCTTGTCGTCGCGGTCAACGCCGGTACGACCATGAAAATCTCTACATATCGGCTGGCTGTTCGTATTTCGTAAGCCCAATGGCAATTCCCGCCCGGCATACTTCTCCATCCATAAAATTCATTTGATGAATTTGAAAAACGCAGCTACGCTCGGCCCACGCTTGGAATAGGTCGGTGGAGTCGACGCCGAAGCGCTGGCGGGCCAAGATGGCAGCCTGGACAGTCCTCGCCTGGTCCCGGCGATGCCAGCCACAAGTGGACTCCCACGATCGTAGCCGATATGACGGTCGCCGATGCACAGACCCGGGGTGCGAACGTGGTTTGATCAAGGCAGCCCGTATGAGAACCTCGATTCGACCGTGGCCGGTCGCGGGCCGAGGGGACGGCCCTGCAGCTCCAGCATCTGGTAGAGAAGTCAGCGGCCTAATGGGTCGGCTTACACCTCGTGGTTCGTGATTGAGAGTGGGCTGGCATGAACATTCGTGAAACCGATTCGGCAAGATCCTCAAACCCCTGCAAGGAGAATTCCATGAAGTCACAAGCGAGTGTCTTAGTGTGCTTGCTGTTGGCCGCCACTGGAGCCATGGCGCAGGGCGTTGGCACTTCCGGAGACATCAGTGGTACCGTCGTCGACTCTTTTGGCGCTGTCTTGCCCAAGGTCACCGTGACTATAACCGACACAAAGACCAGCCTCAAGCGCGAAGCCGTGACCGACGGCGCAGGTCAATATCATGTGGCCCATCTTTCCCCGTCTACCTACGAACTCAGAGCCGAAGTCGGCGGCTTCGCCACCGAAGTTCGCAAGGGCGTAACGGTCAACATCGGCCAGACCGTCATCTCCGACTTCCGCATGAAACCCGCGCAAGTGGGTACCGTTATCGAGGTGCAGAGCGAACCGCCGGTCGTCGAAACCGAACGCGGCAGCCAGGCCGACCGCATCAATCAGCAGTACATTACTGCTTTGCCGATCGACCGCCGCGACTACCTCACCTTCACCTTGCTCGCTCCGGGCGTCTCGGACTCGACCCGCCTCGCGGGCGATCAGGACTTTCGCGTGAAACAGACGCCGCAAAGCGGGCTCTCGTTCTATGGAAGCAATGGAAGAGGAAACAGCATTACGGTTGATGGCGGTGAAACGAGCGGCGATTCCGGAGGTGTGCGCCTCACGGTCAGTCAGGATGCGGTGCAGGAATTCCAGATCAATCGCAGCAACTACGGCGCTGACCTGGGCTCGGCTACGGGAGCTTCCATCAACATCGTCACAAAGTCTGGCGGAAACGGCGTGCATGGCTCGCTCTACGGATTTTTCCGCAACGATGCGATGGATGCTCGCAATCCCTTCTCCTTCAGCCAGGCTTTGGCGCCGGGCCAGACATTCAATCCCTTGAAGCCCGATGCCGTGGGATCGCCCATTAAGGACACTCTCAGCCGGCAGCAATACGGCGGAGCGATCGGCTTTCCGCTGAAGAAAGATCAAACCTTCCTGTTCGCCTCTTTCGAAGGATTGCGTCAGGATGCGCAGAACGCCGTGCCGCTCTTGACCAACACCAATGTCTTTCGTCCCACCGCCGATCAGAGCGCCATTATTGCGGGCGTCGCAGGCCGCGGCACGGTGCCTTGCCTGAGCGGCCCCGTGGGTGCCGCGGTCGCCCAGCAGCTGGGCTTACCGGCCCCGAATCCAACCACGAACCTTCCCGGGCCGGTATGCGCAGCTGTCCTCACCGGCGTCTTAACTCTGAACCCGGCCACCAGCCCTCTAAATGCCTTTCTTGTGAATCAGTTCGAAACCCAGGGTGGAGTTTTCCCGTACACCACGCACCAATACCTGGCTTCGGGTCGTTTGGACCACCGCTTCGGTTCGCATAACCAGGTGTTTCTCACCTACCGGTATGGTCATGATGTCGAAGAGTCACCCGACGTGCAGTCGCTCACGGCATTTTCTGCAGGAAGTTCGCTGCACAATTATGACCACAACATTCAGGGCGGCTGGTATCACCAGTTTAGCTCGAACAAGCAAAACGAACTCCGCATCCAGTGGGACTACAACAGCTTCAACGTGCTTCCCAACGAGCCCGGACAGGCCGGTCTTCAGATCCCGGGCTTCATCAACAATCTGGGAACCAACATTTTCCTGCCCAGTATCACGATCCTGCGGCGTAACGAATTCGCTGACAACTTCACGCTCATCCACGGCCATCACACCGTGCAGTTCGGTGGTTCTTTCCTGCTCCGCGGCAATCACACCGAGTCGCACACGTTTTTCCCGGGCCGGTTTGTATTCGGCTCACTTTCGGGCATCCTGCTGACGCCTTTGATTCCCGATCTGACCTCCCTGCAGTCGGCATCCTTCGGACTTCCTCAGGTTTACCAGCAGGGTTTCGGCAACCCGACTTACCCGTACTACGCTCGGCCGCTGACCGGACTTTACGTACAGGATTCATGGTCGATCCTGCCCAACTTCAAGCTGAACTACGGTCTGCGATACGAACTGGACAGCCAGTTTCTTCCATTGACCACGTATAAGAAAGATTTCGGGCCCCGGGTCTCCTTTGCCTGGGACCCTCGCAAGGACCACAAGATGGTCGTGCGCGGGGGCTATGGAATTTTTTACGGTCCGGTCGACGTCCAGATACCTGACGTAGATTTGAGCCTGGGTGTGGTGAACCGCAATAAAACCGCGGTCGAGAACCACGGCCCAACAAGCAGCCAGGTAGGGAACCTTACGGCGATTTGCGGGGTCGCGCCTCTCTTCCCCAGCAGCGGCGCCAGCCCCTGCAATCGGGAAATCTCCATCTACGTGGATCCCATCACTCCAACCGGCCTGCCGGGTCTGAAGACGGCGCCAGTCGTTTTCCAGACCCTCTTCGCGCAGGGACTGATCCAGTGCACCACGCCCGCTCCCGGCAACGCGGCCTGCATCACACCGCAGGCGGTGGCTCCGTTTGGCATCAACGTCACGAACAGCGGTCAGCTCTCCCCGCTGCAGGTGGTGTTCGTCAATCAGCCCGGCTATCGGCCCCCGATCGCGCAGCAAGCGTCGTTGGGAATCGAAAGCGAAATCAGGCCAGGCCTCTCGTTTTCCGTCAGCGGCATCTATGCGCACACCCAAAGACTCCCGGTTGCGATTGATACCAACCTGCTGCCCGCGCCGTTCACCACCGTCACCCTGGCCAACGGCGAGAAGTTCGCCTACCGGAACTGGAATACGAGCCCGGTGGGTGATCCGCTGAACGGCACCGAGGGCCTGCCCTGTGCGCGCATGTTGTGCGTCGTGAATCCGCTGGTTGTCCAGAACAACCAATACAGTTCCAATGCCTACGCGCTTTATGAGGGCGCCATCCTCGAAGTCAAGGAGCGCTTCAGCAACTACGTCACGCTGTTCGGGAACTACACCTTCAGCAAAGGCTTCGATACCTCCACCGACTACAACTCAGACTATGGCCCGCAGGATCCGATTGATCTCAGCATCGATCGTGGTCTATCCGAATTTGATGAGCGCCACAAAGTGGTCGTGGCCGGCATGTTCAATAGTCCCTCGACCAACCGCTTCTTGTCGGGCTTCTCGCTGGCGCCGATCTTCACGTACCACCGCGGACATCCCTTCAATCTGCTGGCAGGCGGAGAAGTCAACGGCAACAATCACACCACCAACCAGCGCCCCATCGGTGCTCCCCGCGACACTGGCCTCGGTCCCAACTATGTCAACTTTGATATGCGCTTGAGCTGGAAAATGAACCTGGGGGAGAAAGCGAACTTGCTGTTCACGGCAGAGGGATTCAATATCGCGAATCATACCAACTTTGCCAGCGTGAACAACGAAGTTGGCCCCCTATTCGGCTTTCATCAGGGATTCACGACGTTCAATGTGCATGGGTTGCGGCCCGGGACCGCCCTTTCCGGCGGAGGCGTCGCGACTCCCAGCACCCCGCTGGCGTTTACGTCGGCGTTGCCGATGCGGGAAATCCAACTCGGCTTACGTGTAAGTTTCTAACGAACGAGAGCGACGAAGCTTTCAGTGAAGGTTCCTTCGTTTACCTTCGTGCCCTTCGTGGTGAAATCGAAGCACCTCGGAACTGCGCGTTTCCGCTCGCCGTGGAAGGAGTCTCCTTCATGTCTGAAGCTCTGTATCAGGTAACGAACCACGTCGCCACCATCACGCTGAACCGGCCCGACAAGCTCAACGCCTGGACGCCGACGATGGACAGCGAAGTTCGCTCTCATATGGCCGAAGCGGAGCGCGACGATGAGGTCCGCGTCATCGTTCTGACCGGCGCGGGACGCGGCTTTTGCGCCGGGGCCGACATCTCTCTGCTGAGTTCTGTGGCTTCGCAGGGAATTCAAAGCGATCAGGATGCCACAGCGCGTCTGGGCGGAAGCAGTCCCCAAAAGTTAGGAAATCTGCCGGACTTTGAAAAGAAGTACTCCTACTTCCTCGGAATCGAAAAACCAATTCTGGCAGCCATCAATGGTCACGCCGTCGGTCTCGGTTTGGTGATCGCTCTTTATTGCGATCTGCGTCTCGGTTCTGACGCCGCCCGTTTCTCCACCACTTTTGCCCAGCGCGGACTGATCGCCGAATACGGCATGGCCTGGACGCTGCCGCGAATCGTCGGTGTTCCTAACGCTCTTGACTTGCTCTACTCGGCCCGCACCATCGACGCCCCCGAAGCGCTGCGTGTGGGACTGGTGAACCAAGTCTTTCCCCAGGAAAGTTTCATCGACAAGGTCAACGAATACGCCGCCGATCTCGCCTCGCGCGTCAGCCCGCGCTCGTTGCGCGTGATCAAGCGCCAGGTCTATCGAGCCATGTTCCAGACTCTGGGAGAATCCTTCGATCTCGCATTGACAGAAATGATCGCCAGCCTGAAGAGTGAAGACTTCAAAGAAGGAGTCGCGCATTTCTTGGAAAAGCGCGCTCCCAGATTTCCGGGAAAATGAGCGCAGCGGGTTGATCCGTGCTTCTCACAAGTGCAAAAAACGCAACAGGATTCCTGCCATCGTCCCGCCCAGGAATGGGCCGATGAGCGGCACCGGCGCATAGCTCCAATCCGATCCTCCTTTGCCGGCAATGGGTAGCACCGCGTGCGCGATCCGGGTGGGAAAATCGCGCGCGGGGTTCATCGTGTAGCCGGTTGTGCCGCCCAGCGACAACCCAATGCCCCACACCAAACACGCGATCAAATAAGGCGCTAACCCGCCTGCCAGACCGACCATCAACTGCGGCTTCGAGAAGATCGAGCCGGCCACAAATACCAGCACGAATGTGCAAATAATCTCACTTGCCAGGTTCGCAGGAAAATTGCGGATGGCTGGAATTCCGCAGAAGCAGGCCAGCTTGGCGTGCGGGTCTTCAGTTTCCTTCCAGTGCGGCCCAAAGTGGATCCACACAAGAACGGCTCCAACGAAGCCGCCAAGCATTTGCGCGGCGAGATAAGGCAGGACTTTCCCGAAGCTTCCCGTCGCAACCGCGAATCCCAGCGTCACCGCCGGGTTGATGTGAGCATCCCGGCTGCCGCATGCGATGGCTACAAACACTGCCGACATTACGGCAAACGCCCAGCCCGTCGTGATTACGATCCACCCCGCCCCTTGCGCCTTCGAATATTTCAGCGCAACGTTTGCCACGCATCCGTTGCCCAGCAGTATCAGCACCAGCGTTCCCATAAATTCTCCCAGCAATGGCGAAGTCATTTGCGACACACCTCTTTCTGCCCTTGTGGGCACGATTTTTTATCGAATGAGTAAGATCCGGACCCGGCGGACGGCTTAGCTGTGTGAGGTCTTGTCGCACAGATACTTCTTGAGTTCCAGCCGCGCGATCAGCGCGCGATGCACTTCGTCGGGTCCATCCGCGATGCGTAGGGTGCGGATCGAAGCGAAAAGATCGGCAAGGGGAAAATCCTCAGAAACTCCCGCCCCGCCGTGCATCTGGATCGCCTGATCGATGATCATGAGCGCGATGTTGGGCACGACAACTTTGATCTGCGAGATTTCGCTCTTGGCGCACTTCGCGCCCACCTGATCGATCATCCACGCTGCCTTCAGCGTGAGCAGCCGCGCCTGTTCGATCATGATGCGTGCGTTCGCGATCACATCTCCATTTCCTCCCAGCTCCGCCAGCGCTTTGCCAAACGCCACCCGCTTCAACGACCGCCGGCAGAGCAACTCGAGCGCGCGCTCGGCCGCGCCCAACGTCCGCATGCAGTGATGAATGCGTCCCGGACCGAGCCTGCCCTGCGCGATTTCGAATCCGCGTCCCGGCCCGGCCACAATATTTTCAATCGGCACGCGGACGTTCTCGAACCGCACTTCTCCGTGGCCGAACGGCGCGTCGTAAGAACCGAAAACCGGAAGCATGCGCACGACGTTCACTCCCGCTGCGTCCACGGGAACCAGCACCATCGAGTGCCGCCGATATTTTTCCGCTCCCGGGTCGGTCAATCCCATAAAGATGAGCAAGCGGCAGTGCGGATGCCCCAGCCCTGAGCTCCACCACTTCACTCCGTTCAGCACCACATTCTCGCCCTTGATCACCGCTTTCGCCTGCATGTTGGTGGCATCCGACGAAGCGACTTCCGGTTCACTCATACAGAAGGCCGACCGGATCTCACCCGCCAGCAGCGGCTTCAGCCAGTGCTCTTTCTGTTCTTCCGAGCCATACTTCACCAGCACTTCCATGTTTCCCGTGTCCGGCGCGTTGCAGTTGAAAACTTCGGGCGCGATTGGGTACCGCCCCATAATTTCGGCCAGCGGAGCGTATTCTACGTTGCTCAGCCCTGCACCATACGCGTTCCCCGGCAGGAAAAGATTCCACAGCCCCGCAGCTTTTGCCTTGCTTTTGAGTGCCTCCATAACCGGCGGCTGCGTCCACTTGCGCCAGTCGCCGTCGTTCACAACCTCGCGCCGGTATGCGGCTTGCGCCGGCAGGACATGCTCTCGCATGAACGCGATAAGCCGCCCCACATAGCTCTGGGCGCGGGATGAGGGTGTGAAGTCCATCAGGCAAAGCACCGGGGCAAGGCACTCAGCCTAGCCGTTCCGGCACAATTCATCAAATGAATCCTTTGAATCAAGTAATATGTATGCCGTGCATTTAAGCCAGGTCGACCTCAACCTCTTCGTCGTGCTAGATGCCATTTACCGCGAAGGCAATATCACCCGCGCGGGATATCAGCTCAACCTCACCCAGCCTGCCATCAGCCACGCATTGAAGCGCCTGCGCGACTTGCTGAAAGATCCCCTGTTCGTGCGCCGCGGTGCAGAGATGATTCCCACGCCGTTCACCCGCAGCATGATTGACCAGGTGCGGCAGGCTCTGCAGATTCTCGAGGTCAATCTCTGCGAGAGCCATCCCTTCGATCCCACGCATACCCGCCGCAATTTTCACATTTCGCTTTGGGAGTATATCGAGTCGATCTCGCTGCCCACGCTGCTGCGCCGCCTGGAGCGCGACGCACCGGAGATGTCGATCACTACAACTCGCGTCAAGCGCCGCGATCTGGAGATGGAACTCGCCCGCGGCTCTCTAGACCTTGCAATCGACGTGCCCATGACTACGCGCGAGCCGATCCATCGGAAGCGGCTTCTGACTGAGCGTCTGGTGGTGATGGCGCGAGCCGGGCATCCCGCTATCCGCAACGGCACGCTCGATTTTGAAAGCTATCTCGCTCAATCGCATGTGCTGGTTTCGTCGCGCCGGTATGGTCCCAGCCTGATCGACGTCGAGCTCAGCCGCCTCGGCTTCCGCCGAAAGATCGCCCTTCGCTGCCAACACACGTTTCCGGCATGCCGCGTCGTGAGCGAGACAGACCTGCTGCTGACTCTTTCCGAAAGTCACGCGCGGCTAATCAGCGCAGCTCTAGGTACTCGCCTCTACCCGCTGCCGATGAAAACGGCCCAGGTTGAGGCGCAGATGTATTGGCATGAAAGCGTGGAAAACGATCCCGCGAATCGCTGGCTGCGAGAACAGATCGAAGCCGTGCTCAATCCTCGGCCGCACGCGGGAAGAAACGGGCGGAAATCCGTTTCACGGAGTCATCGCGGCGAAGGCTTCCCCCCGTCGGCTCGCGCAGGCGAATCGCCAGGACCCGCGCCTATGTGAGCGGGATCAACTCCACTCCAATGTGGCTCATGGCCAATCCCGCTTCCGCCTGTCCCAGACGCAGGATCACGCTTCGCGCCTCGCCGGCATTGGCGATCACCACTGTGTGTCGCCCGATCAGGAGTGGACCGAGATCTCACCTTGTGCGCGCAGCCGGAGCACATTCATCCGTGGAAGCCTCGCCAGTCCTTGGCTCCATATTGCTCTTAGCTTGATGGCATCATGGACGGGCGCAGCGGAGCCGCGCGCTACTTCTTTTCCCGAATCGTAGCCAGCCCTGTGAGAAATTTCTGGACTGCCGGGGCATTCTGATCCTGGCTTCGTGCATAGGCTTCGATCTCGTCCAGCTCTTTTTCGCACCCGCAATTTGCGGAGATCCACCCGATGCCGCTCAGGCCCCCTTCGAACTCGACTCCGACGAAAGGCTCAGGCCCGGAACGGAACATCTGCAGGCGTTGGACAACGGCCTTATGCAGCCAGTACCGGGCTGCGTCGCATAATTCCGGTGATGGATGAATATCGATATCGGCGATAAACAACAGAGGCTCCGATCCCAAACTGACGAGCATCTGGATCATTTCCGCCTGCCGGTTGGGAAGACGGCGCGTGAATTCGAGCGCCTCTTGACGCACGGGGCTGTTCGGGCGCATCCAGCGTACGACCTCGTAGAGCTGGGTTTCTTCATCCATCTTGCTCAACTCGGCGAGCCCGTCGGCGCGAGCCCGGTCTCGCTGCTCGGCGTTGAAGCGATCCAGTTCCGGCCCAGGCTCGGCTCGCACCGAGTCACTGCGATGCGCTTCCAGAAATGCGGTGGCGGTGGGCACAATCGACGCGGAGAGCACGGCGACCGCTCCCCACAACGCCAGGCCGACCGTCGAGGTTGAAATCGTCTGCACCGATGGAAAGAACGCGTAGACGACATAGCAGGCAATTAGCAATGGTACAACTGCGGGAAGGAATAGTGGCCAGTGGCGGTGCGAATCATAAAGAACAGCGATCGCGGCTAAAGCGGCCAGAGCAGAGAGAGGGATCACAATCCACGCAATCGCTCCAACCGTCTCCGGGATGACGTGCTTCGAGCTGCCCACCAGCAACAAGGC
>Ga0126381_100004502_pt1 | contig 15191 bp, 9 predicted proteins | sample PanSoiMetPlot_28_FD_96465 | JGI IMG/M metagenome (GOLD analysis project Ga0126381, IMG submission 96465) | Tropical forest soil microbial communities from Panama - MetaG Plot_28 | ecosystem: Environmental > Terrestrial > Soil > Tropical forest > Bulk soil | place: Panama | collected 2016-02-17 | reverse complement strand
GAGCGAGGCGCACGCATCCTGTGCGATTTCCTAGTGGTTCATCAGTTTCTAACCAAGGAAAAGACGCATTACGGACTTGCTGCTGATTCCGCGTTATTTCTGGATCGTCATTCGGCGGCTTATGTGGGCACCGCGACCGATTTCCTGCTCACGCCTCGCCTGCGTGACTGTCACGCGCACCTGACTGAGGCCGTGCGCCGAGGTGGCACCGCACTGGAAGAGGGCATGGTCGAACCAGAAAATCCGGACTGGGTGAAGTTCGCTCAAGGCATGATGCCGATGATGAGCAAGGCCGCTGAGATCATGGCTATCGAACTTCGCAAGGGCGGTGAAGTCCGCAAGGTCCTTGATATCGCGGCAAGTCATGGCATGTTCGGGATCTCGGTCGCAAATGAGAACCCTGAGGCCCACATCTATGCGTGCGATTGGGGAAGTGTACTTGAAGTCGCACAGAAAAATGCTAAGGCAGCCGGGCACGCGAATCGTTACCATCTCCTTCCTGGGAGCGCTTTCGAAGTCGACTTCGGTCGAGGCTACGATCTCGCGTTGATCACCAATTTTTTGCACATCTTTGACCGCCCGACCTGCACTGCGTTCATGCAAAAGGTGCACGCGGCGCTAAATCCAGGGGGCCGACTCGCGATCGCCGAATTTGTCCCTAACCCAGACCGCGTTTCGCCACCCACCGCTGCTACGTTCAGCCTGATGGTGCTCGCCGCTACCCCCATGGGTGACGCTTACACGTTTGCGGAACTCGAGAGCATGTCGAAAGACGCTGGTTTCGCGAGAGTCCAGCTCGCCCCGCAAGAGATCGGTATCAACCGCCTGATCATCGCCTACCGATAAATCGGCAGCCGGGTCGCTTCCAGAATTTCGCGGCGCTGGTGTCAAGGACGCAGCCCCATTTGAGCACGCCGCGATTCGAAAGTTCGTTTCGTACGTGTCCGCTAGGTGACGGGCACTTCCCGAGGCCGCTTCCAGCAAAACAAGCGGGAGGCCTTTCCATTTTCCACTATTTTCCAATTACGCGCCGCTTTGTTGTGTATAAGCGCCGCCGTTCCAGCAACTTATGATGTACTAGAGGAAGCTTGGGAAGCTTCTATACTGCCATTGTACGATGCCCGCTCGATTCGGTACTCCCGCATTACACCCAAGAACGTGTCGGCCCGTACGAGGTGCAACGCACCGCTGATCACCAGCCTCCGCGGACGATCTTTCTTGAAGAACACGCCTTAGCGAAGAAATTCGCGAAGCCTCCGCACCGAGCCCAGAGAATGCGCCGGCCTGATTCGCACTCGCATCTAACAAATGTCGACTCAGCTCTTTTGGGCTACAATTTGTGGAATGGGTATTTTGCGGCGGCTTTCACGCTGGATGGATTCTAAAGACGACATGACTCACATCGTTGCCGGAAATAGGGCTCCCGAGTTTTCTCTGAAATCGCTGGACCAGAAGCAGTATGAGCTTCGCTCCCTGATCGAGCGCGGCCCAGTGGTTGCGGCTTTCTTCAAAATCTCCTGCCCCGTTTGCCAATTCACTTTCCCTTTCCTGGAGCGCTTGCACGAGCGGTACGGTTCAGACAGCGCAACTTTCGTAGGGATCTCCCAGGACGATGCGCGCGCCACGAAAAGCTTTGCTTCCGAGTATGGCAGCACGTTCCCGATGGTTCTTGACGATAACGGCTACTCGGTCTCAAATGCCTATGGCATCACAAACGTTCCGACGATTTTCCTGATAGAGACCGACGGCAAAGTGAAGGTCAGCTCCAGTGGCTTTGACAAAAAGGACTTGGAAACGATTGCCGCCGACCTTGCCGAGCGGCGAAACATCGCGCTTACGCCGCTGTTTCGCCCCGACGAAGTCATCCCCGCTAACAAGCCTGGTTGAAGCTCCAAGAACTAGGTCCGGTTCGGACCGAAACCAGGCTGTAAATTTGTGCTTTGTCAGTTAATTCCCAGTTTGGCTTTACCCCTGAACTATTTCCGCGAGGACCATGGTTCCTTCGCCGGATCCTCGCGTAAGCACACACTCAGTCCAGCTGAGTCTCGAGCCATTGCTTCTTGTGTTTCTCAGGACGTTTGCGTTTGTCGGGAATTACGCGGGTGACGGCGGGCGCGATACCGGACTTTCGTGCTAATCGGCGTGCCTCTTTCCCCACATCAATCGTTTTTTTCTTCCGCCGCTTCATTTTGCACGCCAGGTTATCTCACCAGGCTCGGCAGAGGGAAGCCCTCGGCACCCACGAAGCCACACTAAGAACGGATGTGTTTCCTGATTCTCGCGTCCGGTTAGCCAGCTAGAAATTGAACTGGCACTGCAAGTAAATCAGACGATTTGCCGTCGAAGAAGAAAACGGCCCGCCGGCCAACCCGTTCGAATGAAAAAGGGCAGACTGTGGCGCTGTCAGATTGCCATTCGGATTGTTCAGGTTCACGTAATTGAAGACATTTCTCGCGTTAACGCTAAACGTTACGTTGTAGCGGTTATTCGAGGGATTGCCACCAAACATCCCTCCGCCGCCGTGCTCACCGTGCGGCCCGCCTGGTCCCCGGCCAAATGTGCCTCCGCGAGCGCCTCCGCCACCCCCCGCCGTTTCTTTTTTCTCTCCGAAGCCGAAGGTCTTGCTGAAACGCATGTTCAAACTAAACCGCGCCGGCCCTGTGCCTTCGTTGATGGGAATGCCGATATCCCCGGGGTTTATCTGTTGGTTCAAACAACCATAAGGCGTGGGTATTACTCCCGTGACTCCGCAAGTTCCCAGCGTCGGACGTGCGTTGAAGGTATTGATCCCGTATAGGTTTTGACCTGTGGTGATGTTAAAAGGAGAGCCGGACTGTGCGACCAGGAACGGACTCGCGCGAAGTCCCCACGGCATGTTCATGGAGCCGCCAACGAAGGCGCGATGCCGCACATCGAACGAGGCCCGGCCATAATCTTCGTCTATGCCGCAGGCCGTCCCTGTCGGAAGACTTGGAACTCCACAGGGAATGGACGGGATGTATCCCGCGCCGGATGTGTCGCTGTTAGCGTAGTTCAGAGTGTAATAGCCCCACAAAGAAAGCCTCGCTCCCATTTGTACGCGGCTGTTCAAGATAAGCTGATTCTGCTTGAAGATTCCGCCTGACGTGTACTCGTATGTAATCTGCGAGGTCGTCACTGGGGCTGCGGGCAGCGGGACATAGTTCGTATAAAACTGGTGAACTCCCCGGGAATTGAGGTACGTAACGGACAGATTCGCGTACTTGCCCAGCTGCCGCTCCACGGTCGCCCCGGCTTGCATGATGTAAGGAGTCCGGAGGGCCGGATTGGTCTGGTAAACGACCTGTGCGTTCGAGCTTGCAAGCGATCCCGGAGCTGGGCCATTGGGGTTGAAGAATGGCGGGTTCTGAATGAGCAATTGCTGCTGAGTAATGCCGTTTTGCAGTTGCTGCTGCAAGACAAAGCCAGAAGAAAAGCGGTCATAGAAAATGCCGTATCCTCCGCGCAGGATGGTTTTGGGCGCCCTGTTTTTTCCATTTCCATCCAAGCCCCATGCAATGCCAATCCGGGGAGCCCAATCGGCGTGGTCTCCAAGATCGTTCTGTGTTTCGTAGCGCAGGCCCGTGCTCAGCGTAATACTAGGCCGAATCCGCCAATCATCCTGGACAAACAGCGCTCCATCAAACCAGGTAACGTTTGCGGCGGCCGCTCCTCTGGCATTGATGTTCACGGTGTAAGAGCTCGGGCCGGCACCGTTGGACGAGAAGGGGACCTGCGGATTCGCAGCTTGGTCCTGCAGCGTGAGGATATAAGCCTGCGTCGCTGAAATCACCGGGCACGAACTAGGTGGTGGCTGAACGTTACAACCCGTGACCGTCGGGTCCACGCGGGGACCAAAAACGTATGAGCCATTGAATCCGCCATTCGACAAATAGTCATCCGTCGTAGCGCGCAACCTGCCGCCGTATTTGAACGCGTGTTTCCCTACATTAAAATAAGTGATGTTCTGCAGCTCATACCGGTTCTGAGTATCCAGGGATATGCCGCTGCCGTTCCCCCCCGTTGAGAAGGCTCCTTGAATCGAAATCGTGGGCGTCGTATTCAGGGGATTCTGATCTTGTTCCTGGTGGATATATTGAAACCGGGTTTCATTGATAGTGCGAGGGCCCAGCACCTGCGTGTCCGTGATCTGGAATGTATGCTCGGTATTGAGCGAGTTGTATCCCAACGTGGGCAGCCCGTATCCACCAATGCCGTCTCCTTGGTCGTTGTTGCGCCAATACTGATACCGCGTGCTCAGAGTATTGTTCGGCGTAACTTGAAAATCGAACCGCTGGCTTGCTTCCGTGCGCGTACGCGGATTCGCAAACGCGCCGCTGAACGTGCTGACCTGCAAAGTCGTGGGATCAACAAACGGCGTGTTGACCACCGAAAGGTCGTTGAGGTTCCTTCTCTCGACGTTGGTGAAAAAAGAAATCCTCTTGTTTATCGAACCGCCAAGATTTCCTTCATAGTGCTCCGAATCATAGCTTGGGATTGCGCCGCCGCCCGCGAAGGGGTTGCGTGAGTTAAGACCTGCCGTATTCCCCATGACCATGAGCTGCCCGTGGAGCTGGTCTGTTCCAGGCTTCGTCAGAATCTCGATTCGTCCGTAACCCAGCTTGTCGTATTCCGACGAAAAAGGATTCTGATTGATGCGAATTTCGCGAATCGAAGCCTTTGGCGGGAGCTGCCCCGCGGTAAACCCGTCAATATACATTTGCCCGCCGTTCGGACCCGCCGAGGGCCCGGCAAGCGCCTGCAATTCCGATTGCAGTTCATCCGGATCATCGGAGAGCGCCGCCAGGTCTTCGCCTTTCATGACCACCTGGCCCGCGTTGTTCGCGGAATCGACGTCTACCCTTGTTGTTTGGTCGTTGACTTCGACCTTTTCCTCTTCAATCTGAATAATCAGGTTGACGTTCACCTGTTGCTGCTGCCCTGCCGTGATTTGAATGTTCTCTTTCGTGAAAAGCGCGAAGCCCTTGACGACCGCTTTCAGCGTATACACACCTGCCGGAAGGCCCTTGAACTCATAAATTCCTTCTTTATTGGTCGTCGCGTCATAGGATGCGCCGCTTGCATCCGTTAAACGGACGGAGGCTTTGGGAACGCCTGCTCCGGAGGGATCGGTCACGAATCCCGTCAAGCCGCCAGTAGCGCCGCTCGCTTGACTTCCTGAAGTCTGGTTCGCAGACGCTTGTCCGTAGACGCGGCTCTGACAGAAAAACCCTAGAAACAATCCCAGGAAAAATGCACTCGTAGTGCGAAACAGCCGGAAACTCATCAAATCTCCTAATTCTGCTGGATGGTGTTGAAATGGCCCGCCATTATGGGTTCCCTGCATCCCCGCCGCCGCCCGCGTCGCCGCCCAGGCTCCAAGGCGAAAGGATCGAGGAAGCACTGCTGTTCGGAGAAGCTTGCAAGATGGGTTCGACCCCCGCCAGCAACGTGATTACAAACGGCGTGCCGTTCGATCCGCCCTCAGTCGCGACGATCATCACGGCGTCACCCTTTTGCAAGTCCGCAAGTGTTACTGTTGGAATGCGGCTCAGGGCCTGCTGAAAATCTCCTCCGGCGCCTCTTCCGGCTCGTGCGGAGCCACCTTCTCCCGAGGGTCCCGCTTCGGATCCGGCCGGTCTCGGCCCTTGTGGCTCTTGTCTCGCCGCGCCGCTCGCGCCTCCGGACGTGCTGCCCCCCTGAGGATTGCCCCCTTGAGAATTGGGTGTCGCCCCTTTCATGCGCATGGCAATGCCTTGCGCCATCTGCAGCGGCAGTTTTCTCACTTGCGAATCGGCGGTGATGTGCACTGTGACGGATTTCTTGGTCGCCAGATCCTGTAACGTCATCGTATTCGCCGAAGCATCGATCGAAGAAATCGTCCCCGCGATGTTCCGGAACGTCCCGCAAACAATTTCCGCCGCCGTCAACTCGCTTCCGTCGGCGCTGCGTGCGCCGCGCGCGCGAAGCTGGTCCCCTGCCTTGACCTGCTCGAGGGTGGCTGGCTTCGCATCATCAAACTTGATCGAATCGGGAGAGTACCGGCGCACGACAGTATCTCTTGAAAGATGAATCGTTACCGTCTTTCTCTCGCCGATTCCCGGCTGCGTAATGACGACGGCGTTTGCCGCCGGGTCCACGCTGCTAACCAACCCCGCCGTGCCTTGCCGCCACGCGTCGCGCTCGTGAGCTTGCTTCTCGGCGATGCTCGCTTTCTTCATCGCGATCACCGCTGTTGCAAGCACGGTTTTCCCGTCCTGGCCAAGCTGCCCGCGCACCAGGATGCGGTCTCCCGGCAACAATTCTTTCAGCGCGATAGGCACTGCGTCCTTCAAATCCTTCTGTCCGGGCTCCACCCGAACCAGCTTCGCCGCGTCCTGCACCGCGACGTTCACGTCGCCGCTACTGTCCGTCGTCAATACAATATTGTTCCCGGAAATCGACTTGATAGTTCCCACAGACCGCGCGGCATTCGAAGCCGCTTGCGCACCCAATGCAAGCGCTGGCAGGGGCGCAAACATCAGCAAGCTCAAGGCCACACCTGCAATCGCAGCCACAAATGCTTTTCCCCTCTTCAAACTACAAATCTCCATCGAGAATTCCGCGCCTCCGAATTTTCCAGGATGACTCGGGCGACGGCTTAGGATTCTCGCCCTGGCTTCACGCACACTAATGAGCGTGACGCGTCAAGATTAGACGTTACGCGAACCCCAAACCGTTTCAGCGGGAAAGACCTTAACAGCTCTAGTACTTCATGGCTCCGAACCGGCCAAACCACGCTTCCTGCTCACTACTCACCGCTCCACTACTTTCTCTTCTTTCAATCGTTTCAAGCAATTTGTGTGATTCATTACATTCATTTTCGTGCTAAAATCCGTTTCATCCGCCGTTTATCCAACGGGCGACGACCGGAGAGCGTGGCGACGCCTGGCCAAGTACAAAGGACCTTGACCATCCGCCTGACATCGTAAAGCCTGCCAACCTTGCTCGAGGTGGGCAGTCTTCCCCGGCTACCGGCGCCCTGGAGAAAGGGGCCCCCCTCTCTATGCATCGGATCCCTGTTTCCTCGGTCGATATCACCCAAGTTGGTTACCAGGAAGATTCGGAGACTCTGGAAATCCAGTTCTCCCGCGGCGAAGTTTGCCAGTATTACAACGTCCCCTCTGGCGTCTACGACGAGCTGATGAAGTCCCCGGCCAAGGAAGATTACTACCACCGGCGTATCGGCGAGCGTTTCCCCTGCTCCCGCATCCGGTAAACGCCGCTTAATCGGGTCGCTTGCCACTTTGGGGTATTTGTGTGTTCGCTCAAATGTGTCCTTCCTGATTGCGTCTTTGCTAAATCCGATAATCGACGGATTTCTCTATGCCGCCCGGCTTTTATATCTTGAAAGGGCGGCTTTCCTCCATCACCTTGATTGTCTTTTCTTGCATGGGGAACAAATAGAAAGGGCCAGATTCGTTCTGAATCCGGCCCCGGAACGATCCGTTGCAGTTTGTGCGTGCTAAAACGAGAACCGCGCTCCTACCTGCAACTCGCGGCGTCCGTTAAGGCTGCCGCCCTGGATATCCGTGAAGTTTGACCAGTTGGTTGGGGGCGTCAGATTGCGGACCGCAGGGTCTAGACGAATGCCATAACCGCTGCGGCTCAGGTCCATCGGTCCAAAGTGTTGTGTGTTCGTAGCGTTGAAAGCCTCAACGCGGAGCTGCAAGCTCTGCTTCTCGCTCCACGGCATGTTAAATGACTTGCCTAGACCAGCGTCTAGACGAAGGACGCCAGGCAGTCGGAAAATATTTCTCTCGCCGCTCTCTCCGGGATAGGCGTTCCGGAAGCTCTGGTAGGCTGCAGTCGGGTCGCAACCAAACAACTTCGGAGCGGTCGTGGCATTGCCTTTAGTCACACAAGAACTGAGTGGCCTTGTGAGCACCGTCCTGCTCTGCACATTCCAGTTAGTAGCCCACCGGGCGTCGTCAATAGGCGCACTGATTGGCAATCCGGTACTCCAGCGGAAAATCGAGGAGACCTGGTAGCCGCCAATCAATGCGTTCAAAACACTGTTGGCCTTGCCGGCGATCCACTTGCCTCGGCCAAATGGAAGCTCAAAGACCATGTTGGTGTTGATGATGTGACGGATATCAAAGTCGGAATTTGCGTACCAATCGTGCTGGCGAATGGGGTTGAGAATGAAAGATGCGGTCCCGAACCCCGTGTCAGTTTGCAGCCCAGACGAGTCGTCCAGCGAGTGAGAAAGCGTGTAGTTAAAATCCCATTGCAGCCCGCGGAGCCGCTGGCGTAAGGACAGGGACATACTGTTGTAGTGGGAGTTGCCAATGGTGCTCCATGCGGAAAGCGAACCATATTGCGGATTGAAGAATAAAGTCGGCTCACCAGCGCCAAAGCGCTGGTTGTCCAGGTCGCCCTGCAGGTCCGTCCAGTCGTTGCCGTAGAAATTCCGTGCAATCCAGAAAATAGCCTGTGTTGGAGTAAAGCCGGACGGTATGCAAGAACATCCGTAGAAAGTATTCATACTCGAGGCAAGATTGGCCGGAAAAATGTTTTCGAAATAGGGGATCGGCGTAACGGCAGTGTTGGCTGAAGGCCGCGTCGCGCGGATTTTTTCCAACATTGTTGCTGCTGTGTACCAGTCCATTTTAGTGATAGGGTCTACTAGATCGTTCAATGCCATAGCGTCGCGATGGGCAAGCAGGCTCTTGCCAATCCGGCCAGCGTAGGAAAGCTGGAAGAGCAGCTTGGCGGGCAGCTGCCGCTCAATTGTCAAACTGGTTGCTAGAGCATGGGGAGTGTGCAGGTCGGAATCCAGGGAGGACTCGATCCGTTCGCCCATATCGGACGGCTTAAGCTGCGGGAAGCTAATCGAGTTGCTGAAAGACAGATTGGGTAAGACACGAATATCCTGTCCGTACCCCGTAAATAGGGGAGCTACTTTTGTGGTGATGTTGTACGTATTTACATTGATCTGGTCACTGGAAGAGAATCCTAGCGTGTTGTTCAGATCGAACGATGTCGCAAGCGCCTCACCGTAGTAATCGCTGAACACGGAGAAGCCTCCACGGATTACGGTCTTTCCGGCTCCGCCAAAAATCTCTCTCAGGAAGCCTTTGCCAAAGCTCGGGGACCACGCCACGCCAAAGCGCGGCTGCAGATTCTTATAGTCCCAAGGGTACATGGGGCTTTGCCCGTTGGCGGGACCAGAAAGGTTCATAGTAATCGGAACGTTAAACGGTATGCCTTGGGCCGCCGAATTCTCACGCAGATTGAAGTATTGGCTCAGAGGGATGTTGGGCTTTACTTCGAAACCATTGGTTTCGTACACCGGGCGACTGAGCCCGTAACGCAAACCCATCGTCAAAGTCAGATCGCGTGTGACTTTCCATGAGTCCTGCACGTACGTGTCATAAGACTGCGTCGCAAAGTTGCGATTCGTCGGAGTACCCGCTGAGGTAAGGTTTCCGATGTGGTCGTAGGTTAAGTTGACGTTGTACTGGGAAAACCTTCCGATGAGTGCTGTACCGGCATTCTGAGCTTCGCTGACCGAAGTGAGCTGCCAGGTCGACCCAAAGGTCAGTTTGATGTTGGCGTCGATTGGGTCAGAGATCACGTTGCCTCCCTGCGCGTATCCGGAAGGATTGGCTTGGGCAAAGTCATATGCATTGGTGAAGGTAATTCTGTTGTTGTCGATCTTTCGAATGTTGGCCCCGAATTGGAATGTGTGGCGACCCTTCACCCAGGAGAGGTCGTCCAGAATGTTATGGACAGGCGTGGTTCGAGAAGTGGTGAAGAAAGCGGGGCCAAGAGTCATGTTATCAAACACAAAGCGGAAGCTGTATTGATTGCCGTTGTGGTCGCCAAGCTGGCTGAAGGCTTCGCGCGTCAGTCCGTAGCGTGCGTTATTAACCAGATTGTTGCCGATTGTCCAGGTATGGCCCACAACAAAGCCCCACGGGTGGTTCCATATCGTCGGTATCGGCGTGTCTGGGAATTGCGGGCCCGCGTTTGCGGTCGTGAGGGTGTCGTGATCGTAAATGTAATTCAAGCGAATGAATGCAGTTTGCTTACTCGATACATTCGTATCCAGCCGCAAGATATGTGAATTATCTTTCATTACGACCGGGAAGTTAAAGCGGAACCCGGCAGTGTTTAAAAGTCGGCCCGGAGTGCTATCTCCCATCGTAAAATCATTTGCCACATATTTTTGCGCGGCGTTGGCGAAAACAGCCAAGGCTGCGGGATTAAGGCCAACACCGGAATAGACATTATTCAACTGTGCTTGAGTGTAGGTTACCAGCGTCGGGGTACCGCAAGTTAGCTGCGTCGGACAATTCTGAGCTATCACGTTCATTGTGCCTTGACCCATGCTCGGCAACGGCACGATGCGCACTGCGGTCTGCTGGCGCGCTTCACGGTTTCCTTCGTAACTGTAGAAGAAAAACATTTTGTTCTTGATGATTGGCCCCCCAATACCCCCGCCAAACGTGTGGCGGATCACTGCGGGCTTCGGGAGCGGCTGCCCCGTCACGGGGTTGATTGTGCGATTGTTAAAAAAGTTGTTGGAAGACCAACCGGTGGTCCGATAGGACTCAAATCCCGCGCCGTGAAAGCTGTTGGTTCCGCTTTTCGTAACAAGGTTTACTTGCGCCGCCGAAGATCTACCCTGGCTTGCAGGGGCATTCAAAGTTGTTAGGCGGAACTCTTCCGTGGCCTCGGAGTTGAGGCGCAAGACCGCTCCCGTCAACGTGCCGGTCTGCGATTCGTTGATATCAACGCCGTCCAAGGTCAGATTGGACTGATCGGCACGCGCTCCGTTAACGGAGCCACCCGTAGTGGAGTTGGGGTCAATGGCATAAGTCACGCCAGGCTGCAGCGTCAGGAGGCCTAGGATGTTCCGATCTTTGAGAGGCAGTTGCAGGATCTGTCCGTTCTCGAAATTGTTGCCCAGGGTGGCGTCCTCTGTGTTTATGTTCACGACCGCAGCGCTCGCTTCCACTTGCACTACGTCGCTTACATTTCCTACCTCCAGGCGTGTGTCCGCGGTTGTAACGGAACCGACCAGCGCGGTCACATTCCTCTCCGCCTTCTTAAACCCTTTTGCCTCCACTTCGAGGCTGTAGTCGCCAGGGGATATCAACTCGAAGCTGTAGCCGCCCGCATCCCCGCTGGTTTGCGTGCGCGTGAATCCTGTACTTGGGTTTCTTAGTATCACTGTTGCGCCAACTACCGCCTTTCCTTGCGCATCGGTAATATCGCCCCGAATAGTCGAAGTCCCCGCCTGGCCCCACAAGCGGGCGGAGCCAAGCAACATGCACAACAAGCCCAAGATGGTGCCCACGTAAAGCGCTAAGAACTTCTTCATAATCAACTCCCTCCGCGCACCGTAATTTGGAATGAAACCCAGAGCAGGCAACAAGCGCCCCCGAACCAAGGCTTTGCCCCCTCCTTAGCGGCTCATAAAACTAGCCGTTAACTTCTGGCTATGTTAGGAAGGACTTCGGGCAACCCATCACTCCCGCCATTAAGCCGGATATTGAGCCTGCTTTTATGACAGCGGGGACCTTGCTGTCAAGACAAGTCCTTCTAATTTTTTTATCAATTAGTTCGATTGCCGGCCCTTGGATGGGGCGAAGAAGCGTTCGACTACCCCGAAGTCCTTTTTAATTGCCCTCGGGCCCGTGGGGGGCACCGACCCCAAACCCGGACGCCTCGGGTACTGCACTCTGCGGTTTTCAGGCGCGGTTTTTGCGCTCCGGAGGCATTAGCGGAGGTGCAGGCTTTGGATTTCTTGCTCCCCCGCACCATCGAAATGACTTACAGGTCTAAATGACTTCTAGCCTTTTAGAATCAACACTTACAAAAAACCCATAGGGGTGTGAATGGGTTTGTCTACTGAAACTTAGCGCCCCTGCGATCTCTCTGCGGCGAGGTTTTTTCGGTTCTTCTGAAACGGGCTCAGCCCTGTTCCAGATCGCGCTTCTTGCTGTAGCGATAGGCCATTGCAAGGCCGCCGCTCATGAACGTGGCAGCTGGAATCAGCAGCAGCAGGACGCCTTTGTTGACCGCGCGCTGGCCGCCCTTGGAGCTGGCTTCGACGTAGCTCGAACACATCGCGCAGCCCTGGCTGAAAGCAGGCGCGGCCGAAGCAAAAAGGACAAAGGTCAGGATTGCGAGGCGGAGTTTCATCTTCGTTCCGAGGAGCATTATATTCCCGAACCACCATTCCGGCCAGCGCTATGAAAAAGAACCGGTCTAAAGACCGGCCACTACAAAAGCCTCAGCCCGCGGGGCAAAGTCGCTACAAACACTCTCTTTCACCAGTCACGAGTCATCAATCACCAGTCACTTGTCTTAATGCACGCCCAAGGTGACCACGCGCTGCGCGTCCCAAAGCATGAACAGCGTCATGATAATGAAACAGCCCACCACGGAGCACATGGTCAGCCACTTCATCAAAGAGACTTCGTAACGCAAATGCATAAAGAACCCGATAATCAGCGCAGCCTTGATGAACGACAGGCCCAGCAAGATCGTCAGCATCTTTGCGGGCGCCATGTTCTGATAGGTCAGATAAACTTCGATCGCAGTAAGGATCAGCAGCGCGCCCCATACCCAGAAAAATTGCGCTTTCTTATGGTGGCGTTGCTCTTCGGCGACGCGTTCTGCGATTGCAATTTGAATTTCGTCCATTGGGCTTTGGCTCCTAGAGAATCTTGGCCGACATCAGATACACGAGCGGGAAAATGAACATCCAGACGAGATCGACGAAGTGCCAGTACAGCCCGGCGACTTCGACGTCCGAGGAATCGTAAACTTTGGGTTTCAGCCACACGACGATAGCGCACACAATCGCCGCCAACAGGATGACGTGCGCGCCGTAATGGAACGGGCTGTAACTTGGCGTCCCGAGCCACGCGACCAGCCAAAGCAGGAGAAGAATCGGAATGAATTTCTTCCGCAACGCCACTACGCCGAGGTACACAATGCCCAGCGTGACGTGCAGCATGTGCATGCCCGTCAACGTGAAAAACGTGGAGGCAAACTGCGGCACATCCTTCGCGACTCTCGCGAAGTCCGGGTTTATTTCCTGCCCCGGCGGAGCGGGAAACATCGGCAGCGTCATGCCGCTGGCAATCAGGTGAGTCCATTCGCGGCCGTGAAGAATGACGAATCCCGCGCCGCATAGCATGGTGGCCAGGAGCCACAGCGTCTGGTTTTTCTGGTCCTTCTGCACCGACGCGCGCACCGCCAGAACCATGGTGAGCGAGCTGGTGAGCAGGAACGCGGTCATGATGGTGGCGTTGACAATGCTTTCCGAGTGGAACGGCGTCTGGCCCTGGAAATTTGCCGTCGAGATCCGACTGTACGTATATGCGTAGAGCAGCGCGCCAAAAGTCAGCGAGTCGGAGAGCAGGAACAGCCACATCCCGATCTTCTTTGAGTACGTGCCGAACAGGGACGGCTCGTACACCGACGGGATGTCATGCGGAACTACGTGATCAGCCATGCGCCAGGCCTCCTATGCAAACTCACTACCCGAACGGGCTAAAGCCCCGCCTCTACAAAACCACACCGATTGAAAACCTGTGCCAGCTACTTCGCAAACTCGAGCAAAAGCAAAATGTAAACCCACAGTGCCGCCATGAAATGCCAATACCAGCCGGCCACGTCCACGACGATGCTGCGCGTCGCGACCGACCGGTGCAGCAGCGCAAAAAGTCCCGCCACGAGTAATGCGATAACGCCGCCCATCAAGTGAATTGCGTGTGCGCCGGTCAGCAGATACACGAACGAGCTGCTGGGCGTCGTCGAAACGTAAAAACCGCTCGCCGCGAGTTGCTTCCACGCCATCCACTGGCCGTACAAGAACAAGAGTCCGAGCGCGATGGTCATGCCCAGCCAAGGCGTCTTCCCTTCCACGTTAGCGGAACCGCCGACACCCGGTTTCGCAGTAGCGGCCACAGCCGCCAATTTCGTTTGCCGCCGCGCCAGTTCCATCCCCACGCTGCTGACCAGCAAAACGAGGGTATTGACCCAAAGCAGCGCGGGCAGCTTCGTGGGAATCCAATCGCGAACGAGTTGGTTCGTGCGCGAATCGAACGTCGGCAAGCCTTGCCGCACCACATACGCGCTGGTGAACGAGACGAACAGCATCAGCACCGGGGTCAACGCCACCAGCAAGCCCAGCCGTGCCCGCCGCAACCTGGTCTGGTAATCGGGCAAGCTTGGTCCGGAGCGGCCGCCGTCACCACCGCCAAAACTCGGCGGCGCGCCGCCCTTGTCGCCTCGGGAAACCAGGGGTTCGTCTAAAGTTGCGGTTGTGCCAAAGCTCGCCATGGTCGGATTAATGTTTCTTGGCCCCAACGGCCGCGTCCGTTTGCATCACGAAGTCCTTCGGCGCACCCGGCACGCTGTATTCATAAGGACCGTTGTAAACCACCGGCGTGATGCCGCCGAAATTGTCGTGTGGCGGCGGCGTTGCGGTGATCCACTCGAGCGTCGTGGCTTCCCAGGGATTGTCGGCGGCCTTTTCGCCTTTGAACATGCTCCAGAAAAGGTTGAAGAGAAAGATGAACTGGCTGGCTATTGTGACAAACGCGGCAAAAGTAATGAACTTGTTGACCCCGGCCATGCTGTGCATCCATTGCACTTCCGTATATTGCGAGTAGCGGCGCAGCAATCCGCCCATGCCGGTGAAATGCATAGGCATAAAGATGCAGTAGGCGCCGATAAAGGTCAGGAAAAAGTGCGTCTTTGCCAGAGTTTCGTTCATCATGCGGCCGAACATCTTCGGGAACCAATAATAGGTAGCGGCAAAAATCCCAAAGATAGACGCCACGCCCATGATCAAGTGGAAATGGGCAATGACGAAGAAAGTCTCGTGCAGATAAATATCGAGCACCGGCTGCGCCAAGAACGGGCCGCTGATTCCACCGACCACAAACAAGGAAACGAATCCGACAGCGAATAACATCGGCGACGAAAAGCGGATTCTTCCTCGCCAGAGCGTCCCCAGCCAGTTGAACGTCTTGATGGCCGAAGGCACGCCGATGCCCATCGTCAAGACGGAAAACGAGAACGCCACGGTGGGGTTCATGCCGCTCATGAACATGTGATGGCCCCACACCATAAAGCCGAGGAAGCCGATGGCCAGGATGGCGTAG
>Ga0126381_100004501_pt1 | contig 15191 bp, 15 predicted proteins | sample PanSoiMetPlot_28_FD_96465 | JGI IMG/M metagenome (GOLD analysis project Ga0126381, IMG submission 96465) | Tropical forest soil microbial communities from Panama - MetaG Plot_28 | ecosystem: Environmental > Terrestrial > Soil > Tropical forest > Bulk soil | place: Panama | collected 2016-02-17 | reverse complement strand
CGTGACGTCGAGCTGCGTCATGAACGCGGGGTCGGCGAAGAAGCCCTGGCCGAGCTGGCTGCTCACCTGCCTGGTCACGTCCAGGTACATGCGGTTGAAGCAGGCGAGCCCGTCAGCCTCGGGAAGTGCCGCGTCAATCGCCTCCAGGCGGGCGATCACCTCGGCGATCGAGTCCACCGGCGTTCCCGATCCCGGCAGGGCAGTGGCTGACATGGGAGTCACTATACGATCACCGTGAGACACGAGGGGTGAGCGCGACCGGCACAGGATGACGCCGAGCGGCCTTGCGCAGCGCGGTGGCGATCGCGTCCAGTTCGGCGTTGGTCAGCCCGTCGGCGAACTGGTTCTCGATCGCCTCCAGGTAGCGGGGGGCGGCGGCCCGGTAGCGGGCCACCCCGTCGGCGGTCAGTGTCGCGAACGCCGACCTGCCGTCGTCGGGGTTGTCTTCCCGGCGTACGAGCCCGGCGGCCTCCAGTTCGGTGACGATCCGGCTCACCCGGGTACGGCTGAGCACCACCCGCTGCCCGAGCTCACCCATCGTCACTCGCCCGTCCGGCGCGGCGGCCAGTTCGTGCATGACGTCGTACCAGCTCAGCGGCGTCCCGGTGGCCTGCAGAAGAAGCTGGTCGAGACGGGGGACAAGCGCGGCGTGAGCGGCGAGCAGCGCCGCCCACGCACGCGCCGCGAGCACGGACCTGTCATCACTCACCGCGCCCATGCTGCTCACCTCACCTCACCTCACCTCACATGTTACAGAGTTTGCGTGCGCGCGCACGTACTTGATAATGTGCGTGCGTACGCACATTAATATCTCGCGGCTCACCACCGCGAAGACCCGGAACAGGGGAGTAGCGCCATGCCCACCTTGCTGCACATCTCCGCGTCGCCCCGCGGAGCGGAGTCGGAGTCCCTCGCCATCGCCGCGACGTTCCTCGACACCCTGCGCGAGCAGCGCCCCGACATCGCCACGGAAACCTTCGACTTGTGGGACGGCACGCTGCCCGCCTTCGGTCCGGACTCGGCGGCCGCCAAGATGGCGGTGTTCGCCGGTCAGTCGCTCGCCGGCGAACAGGCCGCGGCCTGGCAGGCGGTGACAGGCACCTTCGCCAGGTTCGCCGCCGCCGACTACTACCTGTTCAGCGTCCCGATGTGGAACCACGGCATTCCGTATGTGCTCAAGCAGTTCATCGACGTGGTCAGCCAGCCCGGCATGGTGTTCGGCTTCGACATCGAGCACGGCTACCAGGGGCTGCTGTCAGGCAAGCAGGCCGTGGTCATCTATACGAGCGCCGTCTACGGCCCCGGCCGGCCGCCCGCCTTCGGGAGGGACTTCCAGGCGCCCTACTTTTCCGGCTGGCTCGCCTGGGCCGGCGTCAGCGCCGTCGCCGAGATCCACTTCCGCCCCAACCTGGCCGCGATCGGCGTCGGCCCGGCGCGACTCGCGGCCCACCAGGCCGCCCGCGATGCCGCCGCGAAACTCGGCCCGGTCGCGGTCAACTCACGATGATGGCCCGCTCGGGGCAGTTGCCCGCGGCCTTGAGCACCTCCGCCTCGAGCCCGGGTGGCACCTCGTCCACCGCCACCGTGCCGTGCCCGACCTCGTCCAGGGCGAACACTTCCGGACAGATCTCCCAGCAGCGCGCGTGCCCCTGGCACTGGTCCGCGTCGACCGTGACCCTCATCAGCCACACACCCTTCGTTCGGGATAAATCAATTGGTCTTGAATCAATTGGTCTCGAATAAAAATGTGTGCGACAGCGCCCACGGTCCGTCCGGGAGCGGCCGGCCGAGTAGCTCCATGCTGTAGACGATGCGGCCGGTCACCGTGCCCGCGGGCGCGGTGCACAGCAGGACCGCGGCCTCGGCCATCGCGTCATCCGGCTCGACCGACGCGTTGTCCGGGGTGTGCGGCGAGACAACCGCCACGCCCGGGGTCAGCACCAGGCCGGACGTGCCGAGCGCGTTGACGCTCACGCCCGTGCCGTGCAGTTCGGCCGCGAGCCCGGTGGTGAACCGGTCGAGCGCCGCCTTGCACATCCCGTACGGCACCGAGCCGTCGCTCGCCCAGTCCGGGTACGGCGGGCCGATCGGGTGCCGGGCCTGCTTGGACGTGATGTTCAGGATCCAGCCCCGGCCGCGTTCGGCCATGCCGGGGACTATCAGCTGGCAGAGCCGGAACGGCGTGCGGACCATCATCTGGTGCATCACCGAGTAGCGGCTCGCGCGCACCCCGACCGCCGGGCCGTAGAAATTGGCGCCGGCGTTGTTCACCAGGGTGTCCACCGGGCCGAGTGCCGCTTGCGCCCGCGCGATGACCGTCTCGACGTCCTCGGGGTCGGTCAGGTCGGCCGCGATGGCCTCGGCCTTGCCGCCGCCGGCCCGGATCCGGTCCGCGACCTCCTCAAGCGAGCCGGGCAGGCGTGAGGTGCCAGGCGCGAGCGTCCGCGCGACAAGCGCGACCGCCGCCCCTTCGGCCGCGAACCGCTCGGCGATGTGCTGCCCGATGCCGCGGCTTGCGCCGGTCACGATCGCGATGCGGCCGTCCATCGATCCCAAGTGCACTCCCGACAGTGATCCGAGGCGACAGTGATCCGAGGGCAGGTGGCGCTCAGCCCCGCGGCCTACTCTAGCAAAGTAAGCACACACTCTCATATGGGCGAAGCAGGGGACAAGCTCGCGGCGCCCGCGACCCCTTAGCGGTTGTAAGTGAGTGAACGCTCTGTTAGCCTGTGCCTCAGGACGCCGGGAGGGCTGAGCGCATGCATGACATCGTGATCCGCGGTGGCGAGGTGGCCGACGGGACGGGCGCCGAACCAGTCCGGGCCGACGTCGCCATCGACGGCGACACGATCACCGCGGTCGGCGCCGTCGGCGATCGCGGGCGCCGCGAGCTCGACGCCAGCGGCCGCATCGTCACCCCGGGGTTCGTCGACATCCACACGCACCTGGACGCGCAGCTGTTCTGGGACCCGGCCGCGAGCTCGTCGTGCTGGCACGGCGTGACCACCGTCGTGCTCGGCAACTGCGGGGTCACCTTCGCCCCGGTCCAGCCGGGACAGGAGCGGTACCTGGCGGGGATGATGGACTCCGTCGAGGACATCCCGACAGACACGATCATGGCGGGCCTTGACTGGGGCTGGCAGACCTACGGCGAGTACCTGCGCGCGCTCGCCGCGCGGGGCCTCGGCGTCAACGCGGGCGGCATGGTCGGGCATAGTGCCCTGCGGTACTACGTGATGGGCGAGCGCAGCCTCGACGCCGCGCCCGCCACCGAGGCCGACATCGAGGCGATGGCGACAGTCCTCGCGCGGGCCATCGACGAGGGCGCACTCGGCTTTTCCACGTCGCGCAGCTTCCTGCACACCGTGCCGGACGGAACACCGCTGCCCGGCACGTTCGCGCTGCCCGAAGAGCTGGCCGGCATCGCCGGCGCCCTCGCGAACCGCGGCAAGGGCGTGATTGAGGTGGTGCCGCGCATCGGCGAGCGCGACGGCGCGGCGCGGGAGAACTCCACGGCCGAGATGACGTGGATGGAAGAGGTGAGCCGCGCGTCGGGCCGTCCGCTGACGTTCGCGATCACCCAAAGCGACCGCCGTCCCGGCCTTTGGGCGTGGGTGATGGACCGGGTCGCGCAGGCCCGCGGGCGCGGCGCCGACCTGCGGCCGCAAACCGCCGCCCGGGGTGTCGCGATCCTGTACGGCCTGCTGGGCCGCACCCCCTACGACGGCCTGCCGTCGTGGGCAGAGCTGATGGCCAGGCCCGGTCCTGACCGGCTCGCCGCGCTCGGCGACGAGGACCTGCGCCGCCGCCTGGTGGCGGAGGCCAGCGCGCCGGCGGCCCAGTCCGGCGCGCTCGCGCCGAAGGACCCGGCCAAGCTGTACCTGCTGCCGCCGGGGGAGGCACACTACGATGTCCGGCCGGAAAACAGCCTGGCCGCCGAGGCCGCTCGCCGCGGCACCACGCCCGCGGGCGCCTTCCTCGACTACATCGCGGCGACCGGCGGTCGCGGCCTGCTCTACTACCCGGTGCTCAACCAGGACCTGGACGCGGTCGCGGCGATGATCACCAACCCGGACGTCGTGCTCGGGCTCGGTGACGCAGGCGCCCACGTGGCGCTGACCATGGACGCTGCCCAGCCAAGCTACGTGCTCAGCCACTGGGTCAGGGACACCGGGCTGCTCACCATCGGTCAGGCAGTGCGCAAGCTCACGCTCGAAGGGGCGGAACTGTTCGGCATCGGGGGCAGGGGAGTGCTCGCGCCGGGCGCGTTCGCCGACGTGAACGTGATCGACCTGGACGGCCTGCGCCTTGGCACCCCGGAGCTTGTCGCCGACTTCCCGCTCGGCGCCAGCCGCTACGTGCAGCGGGCGCGCGGGTATGACTACACGCTCGTCAACGGCAGGTTGCTCGCCGACCATGGCGAGCTCACCGGCGAGCGTGCCGGCCGCGTCGTAACCAGCTGAACTCGAGAGGAACACACGCAGCAATGAGCCATGAGGCAGTGATCGTCGCGGGCGCCCGGACCGCGGTCGGGACCGCGTACCGCGGGTCGCTCACCGAGACCGACGCGCTCGACCTCGCCACCGCGGTGGTCGCCGAGGCCGTCCGGCGGTCCGGCGTCGAACCGGATCTCGTCGACGACGTGGTGCTTGGCGAGTCGCTGTACGGCGGCGGCGACATCGCCCGCTACGCGGCGCTCGAGGCCGGGCTGGTGAACGCCCCGGGCATCGCGCACAACCGGCACTGCGCCTCGGGGCTGTCCGCCGTACAGACGGCGGCGTCGTCGGTCATCGCCGGCATGGACCGCGTTGTCGTCGCCGGGGGAGTGCAGTCAAGCTCGACGATGCCGAAGACCAGCAGGCGCGTCCCGGGCACCGACACCTGGGAGGAGGACTGGCTCGCGCCCAGCCACCGCGAGACGCCGGACGCCCCGATCAGGGACATGTCCATCACGGTCGGCTGGAACGCCGCGGTCAAGGCGGGCATCTCCCGGAAGGACATGGACGCCTGGGCGTTCCGCTCCCACATGCGCGCCGTGGCCGGCATCGACAACGGCAGCTTCACCGACGAGATCGTTCCCATCGAGGTCACCCGCCGCGACGGCGCCCGGTCGACTTTCGCGGTCGACGAGCACCCGCGGCGCACCACCAGCATGGAAAAGCTCGCCTCGCTCAAGCCGCTGCACCCGGAGATCGAAGGCTTCAGCATCACCGCGGGCAACGCCGCGGGCGTCAACGACGGCGCGGCGGCGCTCGTGGTGACCAGCCGCTCGTTCGCGGACGACCGCGGCCTCGAGCCGCTGGCCGTCGTGCGCGCGTGGGCGTCGGCCGGCGTGCGGCCGGCCGACACCGGCCTCGCGCCGTCCGTCGCGATACCGAAGGCGCTGGAGCGGGCCGGCCTGCGCATCGGCGACGTCGCCTTGTGGGAGATCAACGAGGCGTTCGCCTCGGTGCCGGTCGCCGTGACCCGCGAGCTGGGCATCGACGAGTCCATCGTGAACGTCCTCGGCAGCGGCTGCAGCCTCGGCCACCCCGTCGCGATGACCGGCGCCCGGATGCTGCTTACCCTCATCTACGAGCTTCGCCGCCGCGGCGGCGGCACCGCGGTCGCCGCGATGTGCGCGGGCGGCGGGATGGCCAGCGCGCTGGTCTTGGACGTCGGCTAGGCAGGCAATCTAGGTAGGCAATCTAGGTAGGCAATCTAGATAGGCAATTCGGTCCCGGCCTGCTCCGCAACCATGTACGTGGCGTACCAGTCGGGCCAGTTCGGATCCGCTTCGCCGGTGCGCTTTTCGTGTTCGCCGTGCGCCACCTCCGCGCGCCGCATCGCGTCCGCCAGGTCGCTGACGGACGCGTACGTGGTCGTCACGGCGTCGACGCGGCCCGGAAGCCTGGTGGTGACCTCCTGCATCAGCCAGATGTTGCCGTCCGGGTCGCGGAACGAGACGAACGAGCCGTAGCTGCGATGCTCGGGCGCCGGGCCGCTGGCAGGGCCGCCCGGGCCGAGGTGAAAGACCTCGCTGGCCTCGACGCCGGCGGCGACCAGTTCGTCTCGCGCCTTGTCGATGTCGGAGACGATCAGGTATGCCTTGGCCGATCCGGGCGCGGCCGAGGTGAGCGTGGCGCCGAATTGGACCGAGCATCCGGAGCCTGGCGGCGTGAGCTGGACAATTCCGGGCGGCGTCACGTCGAGCCGCCAGCCTAGGCGCTGGTAAAACTCCCTGGCACGATCGACGTCCGATACGGGAATGATGTCGACTTCGAGCTTTTGGTCCACGATGCCTGGTTCCTCTCCCTGTGCTGCTCCGCGGTGTTACAGGCGGATGGTCCGCGATCTTGGGGGGATTCGTCTCGGGCGTGTCCGCGCCGAGGCATGCCCGGTGCCGGTGTTCTCAAACAACGCGGCCGCCTGACCGCTCATCGAGGGAAATCCCCGAAGCGGCGCGCGAACCCGCCAACTTATCGTTGCCGCAGGTAGTCGCGATTGAGAACGGGGCGGATACGATGACGGACCGATTGCTTCCGGGGCAGGCACTGCCGCCGGGTCAAGAACTTGACGCGCTGGGGCAGCCAGTCCGCTGCCTGATGCAAACCGACGGGAACCTTGTCATCTACTGGGGAACCAGCGGATTCCCCATCTGGGCCACTGGCACCAACGGCCTGCCGGTGACCCAGGCGATCATGCAGACCGACGGCAACTTCGTCCTCTACGTTGGCACCTCGCCGGTGTGGGCGACCGGGACCAACGGCAACCCGGGTGCCTTCCTGGTCGTGCAGAACGACGGGGAACTGGTCGTGTTCAGCTCGGCGAACGCGATCTTGTGGCGGTCAGGCACGGCGATCGTCACCCCGCCGCCGCGCGGCCGTTCCCAGCTGACCGCCGGCGAGACACTCAGCGTCGGCCAGTTCCTGCAGGCGCCAGAGCAGCCGTACACGTGCGAGCTGCAGGCCGACGGCAGCCTCGCCATCGCCAAGCTGGGCAGTGACCTGCTGTGGCGCGCGTCAGGTCCCGAGCCGGCGCAGATCGCGATCATGCAGTCTGACGGGAACCTCGTGCTGTACGCCGCGGACGGCAAGGCGGTCTGGGCCTCCGGCACGTGGGGGAACCCCGGCGCCCACGTGGTCATGCAAGACGACGGGAACCTCGTGATCTACCTGCCCGACGGGCAGCCGATCTGGGCGTCGAACACGGTGCAGCCGCGTCCCGCCCCGTACTGGGCGATCGTGTTGTGCAAGTTCAGCGACATCGCCACCGAGCCGGCGCCGCCCAGCTTCTACGTTGACTACTACGGCAACCCGGGCGCCGGCGCCGCCGCCGCGTACTGGCAGACGGTGACCAACGGCGTCATCGACATATCGGGCTCCCCGGTCTTCGGATGGTTCACCATGACCCACTCCACCGCCGAGCTGAAGACGATGACCTGGCCGGCAGACCGCCCGAAGCTCGTGGCATTCGGCCGGGAGACCGCGCAGGCCAACGGTCTTGACCTGTCGCGGTTCACGCGCGTCCTGTATGTCCTGAACTACAGCACCGACAGCGGCGCCATCGGCGTCCCCGGCGACGTGGTCATCGGGCACGGCGACCCGCAGTACACCGACCTGGGCTTCGTCTGCCACGAGATGGGCCACGGCTTTGGCCTCCAGCACTCCTGGTCGGCCAGTCCCAAGATCGAATACGGCGACGGCTTCGACCTGATGAGCTTCATCACCACCACCTATAACTACATCGAGGTCATCGAAGGGGTCATCGGCTGGACCACGGTGGGCCTGTCCGCGCACAACCTCATCAACCTCGGCGCGCTCGTCCCGCCCGGCCAGGTGGCCCCCATCGGGGCTGGCGCCATCGCAAGCCCGACCGCGGCCTCGGATTTCAGCGACACGCTCGTGCTTTCCGCGCTCACCCAGTCCCCCCGCAATCCAGTAGGGTTCTGCGCGTTCGGTGTGCCGCAGGCCGACGGCAGCACCTTCCTGTTCGAGGCCCGGCGCAAGGCGCAGTGGGACCGGGCGATTCCCGCCGACAACGTCGTTCTCGTCCACCAGGTCGGCACCGACGGGCTGTCGTACCTGTACCCCGGTCTCGGCGCCTACCTGACGAGCGGCCAGCTCATCGCCACCCTCAACCCCGCGGTGACCGTCTTCGTCGGCGCGTGGGACGGTGACCTGGTCAACATCTGGGCCTGGGACCTGCCCGACGGATCGCTGCGCCGTGAGGTCTCCGACCCGCGCGTGTACCTGATGGAAGGCGGGCACAAGCGGTGGGTCGTCAACCCGGCGACGTTGGCCGCGCTCGAGGCAAGCTCGGGGCGCGAAGTCCGTCCGGTCGCCGACGGCGGGCTGGCCGGCGTCCCGGCCGGCCCCTACGTCGCGTTGCTCAACGTGTCGACCACGCCGCACCCGCCCGCGTTCGACCGGCTGGTGGCGGTGACCGTGACCGCGACGGACCCGGTCACAAACGCGCCGGTGACAGGTGCCGTCGAGGTCGGCGGCACCCAGGTCGGCACCACGGGCGTCCCGTTCGACTACACGTTCACCAGATTCCCCCAAGGGTGGCAGGTCATCGCTCCTGGATACCTGCCGACACCGATCGACTGGGGCGTCGTACCCGTGGTGCCGGACGTCGTCGGCGAGGGCACGAGCCAGGCAATCGCCGATATCCATGGCGCGGGCCTGGTCGTCAGGGCCATACCCCGCGTCGCGCCGGACGGTGACGCCGGCACCGTGCTGGCCCAGCAGCCGGCGGCGGGAACCGTCCTGCAGCCGAACGGCACCGTCACGATCTGGGTCGGCATCCAGGTGATACACCATCCGCCGCGCTAGTGCCGCGCGGCGGATCGTCCTTCGGTCAGATCGCGGGCAGGGTCTGGGTGGCCGGGTACGTGGTCACGACCTTGCCGTTGACCATCTCGTAGTAGGGCGGGCGCTGTGCGGTGTAGATCAGGGTGAACTGTGTGTAGCGCCGCTGCGCGGGGTGCCCCACCACGCTGCCGCTGCCCCACGCCACGACTACGACCGGATAGTTGTGGAAGTGCCCATCCGCGCAATTTGGCTTGCAGTCGTTCTCGGTCAGCGTCCCGGAGGCGCTGGCGAATCGCGGCGTCCAGCTCGCCCAGCGCAGGCTCTCCAGCACCATTCCGGCGTCCGCGCACGTCAGGGTTTCCGTCGCGGGCTTAACCTGCCCCTTGAACGCGCAGTCGTACACGACGTACGCGGGGGCGGCCGCGGCGAGCGCGCGGGCAGCGGCAGTCCCATGGGTCGGGGCAGTCCCATGGGTCGAGGCAGTCAAATGGGTCGTTATGGTGGCGCCCGACGAGGCGGTTAGCCCAAAGGTCAAGCCAAGTACAGCACTCGCGAGGACGGCGGTCCTGGTCGAAAGACGGCGGTTCATGATGAGCACGGTTCCTTCCGAATGGTCAGCGTGGTTAGTGACATCCTCGGAGACGGCCCAGGGCGGCGACTGGTTGCGCTATCGCCGTATTAACTGTCCAGGGTACTCATCAACAGGTGCGTGTCCTGCTGGAAGACCCGGATCTCGCTGACCATCCCGTCGCGGAACGAGAACAGCTCGACCACGTCCACCGTCGCGCGGCGCCCGGTCGCCTTCGCCGTCCACGTCTGCGTCGTCACCTGCACCACGGTGTCACCGCAGCCCAGCACCCGGGGCGGCGAGATGGTCCGCGTCCAGTGCCGTCCGAAGGCCGCGCCCATCGCGGCCATCCCGTCGTGCCCGGCGTGCCAGCCGCCATGCGGCAGCGAGGCAGGCTGCTCGATTCGGATCTGCGGATGAAACAGTTCCGCCGCGCCGGCCCCGTCGCCCGCCGCGAACCGGCGGCCAAGCTCGGCCACGATCTCGGCGCCGGAAAGATCAGAAACCGGCATCAGCGGCGGCGCCGCGCCGGCTGGATCTCGGGGAAGAACCCCTTGACCGTGCCCTCGCTCATCTTGGCCACCGCGCGGTCGCGGTCGAATTTCTTGGCGTGGTGACTCTCCAGCGCGAGCAGCAGCGCCATGCCCATCACCGCGCGCGCGGCGATGTCGGGCGACTCGAACGGGAAGCCGTACCGGTCCTCGACCTCGCGCCATGCTTCGGCGAGCCGGTCCATCGCGACCGCGAAGTTCTCCCGGTAGAACTTCTTCGCCACCTGCGGATCGCCGAACAGCACCAGTCCCAGCAGCGGCAGCACCTCTTCGAGCGTGGCGGTGAGCTGGCGATAAAGCCCGGTCATCCCGGTAAGCTGCCGCTCCGGCGACAGCGGCTCGTCCCTGTCGACTAGCTCGGTCGCGGCCACGAGCTCATCCACGGCGCGCTGCAGCGGCTCGACGACGGCCTCGAAGAACAGCTGGTCCTTGCTCTCGAAATGCCGGTAGATCACGCCCTCGCTGATCCCGCTGTGCTCGGCGATCAGCTTGATCGTGGTGCCGTTCATGTCACCGGTCTCGGTGAACGCGCGCCGGGCGGCGGCGAGGATCGAGCTCTTGCGCGCCTCGGCGGTAAGCCTCCGGCGGGGTCTGACTGGTTCGGTGGCCGTCTTAGCCACGGTCTGTCCTGCCTTCCGGCTCTCGATGTGTGCAGAGTGCGCACATACTTTCATGGTAATGGCCGGTATGCCACGTCAACCGGCATCGGCCGCGCGTGTCCGCGCCCTATCCGGACGGCCCGTTCCAGCTCCTTGCCGGCACTGCCGCCACTCCATCATACTGAGTAAACATTTATTTATATAGGCATGCCGGGACGCGAGTTGCGCGTGAGGTTCGCCGAGGATGGGACAAGAGATGCGGGTGGGTTTCGTCGGCGCCGGGCGGATGGGCCGCCCGATGGTGGACCGCCTGGTCGCGGCCGGCCACGAGGTGACGGTTCTCGCCAGGTCGCGGACCGCCCGCGCGGCCCTCGCCGCGGCGGGCGCGCACCCGGTTGACGAAGTGCCCGAGGTCGCCCGCGGCGCGGCCGTCGTCTGCGTCTGCGTGTTCACCGACGCCCAGGTCACCGAGGTCTGCATGAACGCCGGCCTGCTCGCGGCGATGGGCGAGGGCGCGACGTTCGTCGTGCACACAACGGGCAGCCCGCGCACCGCGCAGGCCATCGCCGCGCACGCGGCCGGCCGCGGCGTGCGCGTCGTGGACGCGCCGGTCAGCGGCGGCCCGCATGACGTCGCCGCCGGCCGGGTGACGCTGCTCGTCGGCGGCGCCGAAGCGGACGTCGGCCGGGTCCGCCCGGTGCTGGCCGCTTACGGCGACCCGGTGCTGCACGTCGGCCCGCTGGGCGCGGGCCAGGGCGTCAAGCTGGTCAACAACGCGCTGTTCGCCGCCCACATCGGGCTGCTCGCGCAGGCCGTGCGGCTCGGCGCGCAACTCGGCGTCGAGGAGTCCATCCTGCTCAGCGCGCTCCCGCACGGCAGCGCGAACAGCCGCGCGCTCGCCGCCGCGGCAAGCCGCGGTTCCGTCACCGCCTTCGCCGAAGCCGTCCGCGAGTTCCTCGGCAAAGACGTCGCCGCCGTCCGGGCAGTAGCCGCCGACCATGGCGCCTCGCTCGGCGTCCTGGACGCCGCGATCGCCGAACTCCCCGGCCTGTCCCCCGCCCGCGCGCCTGCGAGCCCCTCAAACGCTGAGGCCGTTGGCGTAATCGGCCTCGATAGATGAGGCCGTTGGCGTAATCGGCCTCAATCCCCGGCTACCGAACCGCTGATAACAGCAAGAGGCGGCCCGCTCGCAGCAAGAGGCGGCCCGCTCGCAGCAAGAGGCGCCCCGCTCGCAGCAAGAGGCGGCCCGCTCGCGGCGAGCCCGCCGTACTCATGACGGCCGTTTGTCTTATCCGGAACGAAGCGTGGCAGTCACCACCGCCCGTTCCGGATATCGCGATGAAATTTACAGCGTGGTGAGGAGGAGCTTGCGGTACGCGGGCAGGCGGGCCGGGGCGTTCCAGCCGAGCACCGCGACCACGCGGCCGTCTTTGCGGTAGAGCGCCACGAACTTGCCGTCGTCCGGGGAGCCCTCCTCGATCGCGGCCTCGCAGCCTTCCGGCAGGTGGCCGTGGACCTGGATCTTGGTCTTGTATTGATCGGTCCAGAAGTAGGGCAGCGGCGCGAACGGCTCGGTGTCCGCGTGCAGCAGGTTCTGCGCCGCGGCGGCGCCCTGCTCGGTCGCGTTCATCCGGTGCTCGACTCGCATCCGCAGCTTGTAGCGCGGGTTGACCCAGGAGGCGACGTCGCCGGCCGCGTAGACGCCGGGCGCGGCACGGCAGTACTCGTCGCATTCGACGCCGTCGCCGAGCGGCAGCCCCGACCCGAGCAGCCAGTCGGTGGCCGGCACCGCGCCGATCGCGACGAGCACGCAGTCCGCGGGCAGCACCTCGCCGGTCGTCAGGGCGACGCCCGTCACGGCGCCGTCGGCGCCGCGCAGTTCGCGCACGCCGGCGCCGGTGCGCAGGTGCACGCCGTGCTCGCGGTGCAGCCGGGCCACGGCCGCCCCGATCAGCGGGCCCACCTGCCGGATCATCGGCTGCGCCAGCGGGTCGGCGACGGTGACGTCCAGGCCGAGGCCGCGCGCGGCGGCCGCCACCTCCATGCCGAGGAAGCCGGCGCCGACGATGACCACCCGCGCGGCCGCGGCGAACGCCGCGCGCAGCGCCGCCACGTCGGGGTGCCCGCGCAGCACGTGCACCCCGGCGAGGTCGTGGCCGGCCGGCAGGCGGCGCGGCCGGACGCCAGTGGCGATGACGAGGCCGTCGAAACCGAGCGTGTACCCGTCGGCCAGATGCACGACGCGCCCGCTCGCGTCCAGGGCGCCCGCCCGGCCATGCATCAGGCGGATGTCCAAGCTCGCGTAGTGCCCGGCGTCGCGCAGCCGGGTGCGCTCGGCGTCCCACGCCCCGGCCAGCACCTGCTTGGAAAGCGGAGGGCGGTCGTAAGGGAGTTCTGGCTCGTCGCCGAGCAGGGTCAGCGAGCCCGCGTACCCCTCCTGGCGCAGCGTCTCGGCCGCGGCGACGCCGGCCGCGCCGGCCCCCACCACGACGACGCGGTCCATGCGCCTCACCGCGTGACGTTCATCCGCGCGAGCGCGTCGTCCGCGGCGGCGAGCACGCTGCCGCCGGGCGCGTCCGCCGCGGCCGCGAGGTCCGCCACCAGCGACACGTCCTTGCGCAGCAGGGAGCCCGCGTGCGCGGCGATGCGGTCGAGCGTGCCGCCCGCCGAGGCGACCCGCTGCAGCGCGAAGCTGTTCCCGCTGCCATGGACGAGCACGTCGGCCAGCCGCACCGGGTCGACGTCCAGCTGCCGCCCGAGCGCGAGCACGCTCGCGGCCGCCCCGAGGTGGGCGGTGAACAGCAGGTTGTTGAGCAGCTTGGCTACCTGCCCCGCGCCGAGCGGTCCGAGGTGCACGACCGGGTCGGCGTAGGCGGCGAACACCGGGCGGCAGAAGTCCACGGATCCCGCGTCGCCGCCAGCCATCACGAGCAGCCGCCCCGCGGCGGCGGCCGGGCCCCCGCCGCTGACCGGCGCGTCGATCAGCGTGGCGCCGCGGGCGCCCGCGTGCGCGGCGAGGCGCCGGCACGTGTCGGGATGAACAGTGCTGTGCACAGCGATCACCGCGCCTTCGGCGATCCCGTCGAGGACGCCGTTGCAGCCGGTGAGGACTTCTTCGACGTCGGCGTCGGCGACCACGCAGACGCAGACCAGGTCGCTGGCCGCGGCAAGTTCGGCGGGCGAGCCGGCGGTCTTGGCCGCGGTGTCCGCGAACGGCTCGAGCGTGCCGGGGCGGCGCGCCCACAGCGTCACCGGGTAGCCGGCGTCGATGATCCGGCGCGCCATCGGCCCGCCCTGGCTGCCTAGGCCGATGAACCCCACCCGCGGGTGCTGTCTGCTGGCGCTCATTGCGACTTGATGTGCTCCTTCATCTGGTCAAGCCGGGTGAGGACCGGGTAGCCGCCGACGGTCAGCGCGTTGCCGTGGCCGGTCTGGTGGATGTCGAACACGGACTGGATCGCGGCGTAGAAGCCCTGCACGTCGAGGGTCTGGTTGACGGCGCGCTTGGCCTGCCGCAGCGCGAACGGGTGCATCTGGGCGATGTGCCGCGCGAGTTCCGTCGTCTGGCTGTCCAGCTCGTCGAGCGGTACGACGCGGTTGACCATGCCGGTCTGCTCGGCCTCGCGCGCGGTGACGGCACGGCCGGTGAACAGGATCTCCTTGGCCTTGCGCGGACCGAGTTCCCAGGTGTGCCCGTGGTACTCGACGCCGCCGATGCCCATGAAAACGACCGGGTCGGAGAACTCGGCGTTGTCCGCGGCGACGATCAGGTCGCACGGCCAGCACAGCAGCAGCCCGCCGGCGATGCACTTGCCCTGCACCGCGGCGATCGACGGCTTGGGCACGTTGCGCCAGCGCAGCGAGTACTCCAGGTAGGTGCGGGCTTCGAGCTGGTAGATCCACTCCAGGGTGATCTTCTCCGGCGTGGCCATGCCGCTTTTCAGGTCGTGCCCGGAGGAGAAGTGCTTGCCGTTCGCGCGCAGCACGATGACCCGCACGTCGTCGTCGGCCGCGGCCCTGCCCCAGGCCGCGTCCAGGTCGGCGAGCAGTTCCATCGTCTGGGCGTTGGCGCGCTCGGGACGGTTCAGCGTGATGACCGCGACCTTGTCGGCGACCTCGTACAGAATCTGATCCGGCATGGGGCCGTCTCCTTTAACGCGGCAGGCCGAGGATGCGCTCGGCGATGATGTTGCGGTGGATCTCTGACGTGCCGCCGGCGATCGTCCCGGCGAAGGTACGCGCGTAGCGCTCAAACCAGCTGGACGTGAACGCTTCCAGGGTCATGTGGTTGTACGGCGCGGTGCGCGCGGGATGGACCAGGCCCTCCTGGCCGTGTTCGGCCAGAGCCTGCCAGGATGCCCGCTGCACGGCCTCGGAGCCGAGCACCTTGAGCACCGAGATCTCCGCCGGGTCGCGGGTGCCGCTGAGCTGGGAGTAGCCGAGCAGCCGGAGCGCCTGCAGGTCCATGTGCAGCGTCGCGTACCACTGCGCGTCAGACGGCGCGTCCCGGAGCAGGTCTTCGAGCCGTTCGGCGTAGCTCGTCCACAGCAGCGTCCGTTCGTGGCCGAGCGAGCCGTGCGCCACCTTCCAGCCCTGGTGCAGTTCGCCGATGAGGTTTTCTTTGGGCACTTTGACGTCGGTGAAGAAGACTTCGTTGAAGTCGGTGTCGTGCTGGCTG
>Ga0126381_100004500_pt1 | contig 15191 bp, 13 predicted proteins | sample PanSoiMetPlot_28_FD_96465 | JGI IMG/M metagenome (GOLD analysis project Ga0126381, IMG submission 96465) | Tropical forest soil microbial communities from Panama - MetaG Plot_28 | ecosystem: Environmental > Terrestrial > Soil > Tropical forest > Bulk soil | place: Panama | collected 2016-02-17 | reverse complement strand
TCGGCTGGACCACGCCCAAAAACAATACGAGCTTGTCGAATACATCGGATACCTGACGAATTTGAACAAGCACGCCTACAACCGCGAATTGGCTCTCTTTTATGCGGATCGGGGTGTCAAGTTATCTCAGTCGCTGGAACTGGCTAGAAGAGAGTTCGAAGTGCGCCGCGATGTCTACACCCAGGATGTTCTTGCCTGGTCGCTCTACAAGAACGGCAGGCTGGAGGAAGCGGTTGCTGCGATGAACAAGGCTTTGAGCATGGGAACGACAGATGCGATGTTCTACTACCATGCTGGTCTGATCCATCGCGACCTCGGAGATGTGGAAGGTGCACGGGATTATCTAGGGCGAGCCTTGGCGATCAACCCGCACTTCCATATCTTCTATGCCGATGATGCCCGGAAGGCGCTAGAGGAGATGTCGTCAAAACCTGTGGCATCAAAGCTCGGAGCCAGCAGCCAATGAAGAATAATTCACGAATCATCAGAATCGCGCGTTCTCTTCGCCCAACCTTTTCTGCCCTGTTCTTGGTCGTTACTTCACTGGCGTGCTTTGCCCATCCCATGGGCAACTTCAGCATCAGCCACTATTCTGCAATTGGGGTGCAAAAGAACCATGTCGAGATTCGATACATCATCGACATGGCCGAGATTCCAACGTTCCAGGAGATGCAGCAAAACTCTCTTGTGGCCAATGCTGAAGATCGGAGCGTTCGGAACTATCTCCCGAGGCAAGCTGAGGCGCTTAAGTCAGGGCTGGTTCTCACATTAAGCGGCCGGCCTCTCGAGCTTCGGACGGAGTCCTCGGAGATTCTGTTTCCGCCGGGAGCAGGTGGTCTGCCCACTCTGAAGATGGCGTTTATCTATCGGGCAGACTTCGCGTCTGCGCAGATCTCCGCAAACATTAATGGCAGCGTTTTGTACTATCGCGACAACAACTTTCCTAATCGAATCGGGTGGAAAGAAGTAATTGCGACGCCGGGACGGGGAGTGAAGATAGTGACTTCCTCTGCCCCGGAGAAAGATCGCAGCGCACAGCTTTCCAACTATCCGACGGATCTGTTGAATAGCGCGCCTTCCGACGTTGAAGCAAGCGTAAACTTCGCTCTCGATCAGAGAAGTTGGCTCGGTGGAAGCACCTCTGCGATGTCGCGGGCACGACGTGCGCTCCAGTCAGAAGCGAGTCGACCACGCTCAACGGGGCCACAAAACTACGCAGGTGCATCGGCATCAGACCGGAATTCGGCATTGCCAATCCCCCATGCAACCAGATCACTCACCACACCTGCTGCGCAGTCTCTGCTCGAACCTAATAAGCAAGGCACACCGCAGAACCGCTTCACACAGCTCATGACTGCGAATCAATTCGGCATCTGGTTCCTTGCGGTTGCCGCAGCCATGGCTGCGGGATTGGGAGCCTTGCACGCGCTTGAGCCGGGACACGGAAAGACCATTGTTGCCGCTTATCTCGTGGGGTCAACAGGAACGGCCTATCACGCGTTCCTGCTCGGCCTGATTGTAACTGCCTCTCATACAGCTGGCGTATATGCACTTGGCGCTGTCACACTTTATGCTTCCCGTTACATCGTCCCCGAACAGCTTTACCCGTGGCTCGGGGCGATCTCGGGAATGCTGATCGCCGCTCTGGGGTCGTACCTGTTCCTTCAGAGATACGCCGGCCACGCGATCGGGCATTCTCACGGCCCCGGTGGACATCATCATCATCATGGCCCCGCGCACAGTCACAGGCCCGCGGACGGATACGTTCACACTCACGATGGCTACGAGCACAGCCACGCACAAGGGCATCATCCTCAGCACGAGACCAGAAGAGATGTTTCCTCCCGCCAACTTCTTGCCCTGGGTATTACTGGAGGCATCGTGCCATGTCCGGCCGCCCTGGTCGTGCTCTTGAGCGCAGTGGCTTTGAACCGGGTTGGTTTTGGATTATTTCTGATCGTCGCGTTCAGCTTTGGGTTAGCTGCGGTGCTGATTGCAGTCGGTATGCTGATGGTGTACGCTCGCCAGTTCATGATCAAGTTCCGCAGTGAAGGGCCGTTGATTACCCGCTGGCTGCCGCTCACATCGGCTGCCGTGATCACCTTTCTTGGTCTCGCGATCACCGTTCGATCCCTGGTTACGGGAGGCATCCTACAGATCAGGGTCTGAACGCAACTCGCCATGTTAGATGGCAAGGAACAATGATGAATCTGCTCACGGTGGTCAGTATCGGTTTTCTGCTGGGGATGCGGCACGCTACCGACCCCGACCACGTCATTGCTGTCACAACCATCGTCAGTCGCCAGCGTAGCATCCGGCAGGCGGGCCTGATCGGAGTCCTGTGGGGCCTCGGCCACACCATCACCATTCTGTTCGTGGGAGCGGCGATTATGCTGTTCAACCTGGTGATTCCGCCCCAAATTGGCTTGGTGATGGAGTTGGTTGTAGGCCTGATGCTAATTCTCCTCGGCGTGCTGAACCTCACGGGAGTCACGCAATGGATTGCCAACCGGTTCATGCCGGCTCACAGCCATGGCGGAGTTATTCACTCTCACCCCCATCAGCATGGGGAAGACATCCACACCCATATTCACGGTCATAAACCCGAAGTTCATCTCCATCTGGAACAGAAACCTCAAAACCAATTTCAAAAGGCCCTGGCACGAATAGGGCTCTACCAGCTTCTGCGGCCGCTGGCCGTTGGCGTTGTCCATGGGCTCGCCGGCTCCGCCGCGGTGGCTCTGCTGGTTCTCACCACGATCCGCGACCCAGGCTGGGCGATCGCTTATCTTTTGGTATTTGGCGTTGGAACGATTGCCGGGATGATGGTGATCACGATGGTGATCGGAGCGCCTTTTGCTTATACAGGTAGGAAATTCACGAACGTCAATCGGGGACTGGGTGTGGCCTCGGGCCTGGTGAGCGTCGCTTTCGGACTGTCTGTGACTTTTCAGATCGGCTTCATCGATGGCCTGTTCACGGCGAACCCGCACTGGACGCCGCGCTGAGGTTCAAGCGTGGGTTTTATGTAAGGTCCTTTCCGTAGTCGTGATGACAAACTTTCCGTGTTTAACGCCCCGCAGGCTAAGGATCTGATCAGCGATTTGCCGCCGTTCCGCGCTGCGCCCGCCTGGCTTTGCGCCAATTAGGCGCACCTGCACCCTCGTAGTCCCTGACGGCGATCAGACCACTAGCATTCGCTTCTCCGATATTGCCTCACAAAGTGAATTCGTCACCGTGTCCGCCGGTGTATTCGATCCCGGCGCGATTTCTCCAATTGCCATTCGCACAAAAATAAGCATGACCGCCCGTCCCTGCACGCTGTCGCTGGGTTGTAAAGTCTGCGGGTCCGGGCAATCCAAACCATCGCTTTGCTCCGTACTAAAGATGGAACTCGGAATCTAAACCCGAGTAATTCGTCTCTTAAGGAGCGCCATGCAGCTATACAGACTTCACTCGAGCCTCGCCGTTACGATGGTGATGTTCACCCTGCTTTCAGGCAGCGTGTTTGCATCCAGCCACCGTGAAGCGCCCATTGCCGCACTCGACCGGGGAGCCGACGTAACCGACTGGTATGCCTTTGTCAGCTATGAGCATCCCGACCGGGTAACTATGATCCTCAACGTGGACGGGTTCCTTGAGCCTTCCAATGGCCCCAACTACTTCCCATTCGATCCTAATGTCAAGTACGTCATGAATGTTGACAATAACCAGGACGGCAAAACCGAGATCAGCTTCGAATTCCGCTTTAAAACTGAAATTCGCCAGCCCGGCGTGTTCACCGGTTACGTTGGTGGAATCGCAGGGATTCCCCCCATCACGGCACTGGACGGACCCGGGTCGGAAGGTTTGAGCTTGCGGCAAACCTACACCGTGACAATGATCAAAGAGGGTGTCGCCACCGATCTGAATCGGGGGCGCACGCTGTTTGCCGTGCCCACCAATGTCGGCCCGCTTACTATGCCGCACTATGAAGATCTGTATAACCAAGGTATCTACGAACTTGGCGACGGTGTTCGGGTGTTTGCTGGCACGGCAAATGATCCCTTCTATATTGACCTTGGTGCCGCCTTTGACTCGTTGAACTTCCGCATGGGCGTGGGAGGTCTCCTCAGCCCCTCCATTGACGCCGATGACACCCGCAACTACGCGTCGAATTCCGTATCCGGCTTCAACGTCAACTCCATCGTGCTCGAAGTTCCCATCACCATGCTCACGGTGGACGGCAAGCTCCATGGCCTTGGCGATAAGAAAGCCGTGATCGGCACTTACGGGGAGACAGATCGTCAGCGAATCACTGTGCGCCGAGCCAATGGGAAAGTGCAGGGCAAAGGTGACTGGCAGCAAGTCAACCGTGAGGGCAATCCGTTGATGAACGAGCTGCTGATTGGTACGGGTTCGAAAGACCTATTCAGCGTCTCAGATCCCCAGAACGACGCGCAGTTCGCCAACTTCTTCCTTGATCCGCTACTCGCTCACTTGTTCAATTCAGTTCTTGGACTGCCGATTCCACCAGCACCCCGGACTGACCTACTCCCGCTGGTGCAGTACATGGCTCCGATTTGTCCGGGATGTGGCCCGGATGATCGAGGGCCGGTGGCCGATCTGCTGCGGCTCAACACCGGAATTCCGCCGACACCGGTCGCCAGCCAAAGACGTCTTGGCTTCCTCGCCGGTGATCTTGCAGGCTTCCCCCAAGGCCGCCGTCCAATCGACGATGTGGTGGACATCGCCTCGCGTGCGGTCGCTGGAATCCTTGCGGACCCAAAGAAGTTCGGTGCACCCATCGGCGATGGCGTCAACGTCGCGGACGGCGGGTACAGGACGACTTTCCCATACGTTCTTCCCGCTCACAGCGGCCGGGACAGCCACCACGCTGGGCCTGGCCAATTTGGTTGTGAAGGGCAGTCGAACGGGATCTGTCCGGTGCAGTAATCCTCTTAGAATGTGGCCGCCTCTCCTACGAGGCGGCCACAAATTTTCAATGACAGAATCAACGAGGATTCATATGAAAAGACTGTTGAGTCCACTAGCCATTCTTATTTCCACGATTACGATGTTCGCCCAGACAAATTCCAGCTTCACGGAAGCAAAGCTCTCCCCCGCGGAACGGAGCATAGTCCAGGCCGGCCGACTGATCGAGAAGAACCCGAAAAACTATGAAGCCTACAATGCGCTGGCGCTGGCACAGTCACGCCGGGCACGAGAGACGTCGGATCAGAGCTTTTATGATCAGGCGGAAGAGACACTAAGGAAGTCGGTTGCGATTTCTTCCGGGAACTTCGACGGAGAGCGCATCCAAGTCTTGGTATTGCTCGGACGACACGAATTTGCGACGGCCCGCGAAGAGGCGCAGAAGCTAAACAAGCGCGTTCCCGATGACGTAATGGTTTACGGCTTCCTTAGCGATGCCAATGCGGAGTTGGGAAAATACGAGGAGGCAGAAAAAGCGGCGCAGCTCATGCTCGATTTGCGTGCCGGCAATCTTCCGGCGTTGACACGTGCTGCCTACCTGCGCGAGCTGTTTGGCGATGTGGACGGCGCGCTTGAACTGATGCAGATGGCGCTCGAATCTACGCCTCCGGGCGAAACCGAGGACCAAGCCTGGATTCTCAGCCAGATCGGCCATCTTCAATTGTCAGAGGGCAAGCTGGCCGAATCCGAAGACAGCCTGCAACGTGCTCTTAGTCTTTTTCCCGGTTATTGTTACGCGCTTGGTTACCTGGGAAAGCTCAAGGTCGCGCAAGGGAAATACGATGAAGCCGTTTCTTTACTGAGACAACGGTATCGGGCTGCCCCTCACGCGGAGAACGGCTACGATTTGGGCGAGGCCCTGGAACTGGCAGGCCAGAGCTCCGATGCTAAGAAGGCGTTCCTGGAGTTCGAGGGCAAGTCCTTATTGGAGACGCACAAAAGTTACAACTCCAATCGAGAACTAATCTTTTATTACGCCGATCACGCGAAGCAGCCAGCTCAGGCGCTCGAGGTCGCGCAACGCGAGTTTGCACACCGCCACGATGTTTACACCCTTGATGCTTATGCTTGGGCCCTGCACGTGAACGGCCGCGACGAGGATGCGCGGACCGAGATCGGGACAGCTTTGGCCGTTGGCATCCGCGATGCAAACCTGTTTCGTCATGCGGGAGCAATTGCGCTTGCCCTAGGCGACCGTGCGGCAGCGCAACATTACCTCACAGAATCGTCAGAACTGAAAGCGCCCGGCTCCGAGCAAGCCAAAATGCTCCTTGCCACCCTCGGGGCAAAGGCGCCGCAGCTATGATGCAGAGCTTCTTCATCCCTAGGAGTGATGGTTCTTGCAAGTTTATTACGGAAGAGAGAATTTCGCGGATCATCCGGAGCAAGGTTCTTTCCCACCGGTCAAGGTTGTCAGCGCAGCAGAGGCTACGCGCATTCTCGGGCCCATGCGTGACACAGGCAGGGGAGTAGACATTCCTGCCCCTCAGTGGGCGTTGTAATATGACGGCTACAAGCCTCTTGGAGACTGGCTCACGTGTTGGGCCTCGCTGGAACAAACTCACGCTTCGCTGACGGAATGACTTCGGAGGGGATGTTTGATGTCGGACTGCAATTTTCCGTCGCCAGCAGCTGCCGCCCGGACGCTCGAGACCTCGCACCCACGCAGCGGGTCAGACGCCTTGAAGCACATTGTCGGCGTCGGCCAGCTGCATATGCAGTCATCGATCTACCCTATCAGTTTCAGGCAGAGCGAGTGGGAGTGGCGAGTAAGATGGGCTGTTCCCGTTGGACTCCCGCTCCTGCCAGCGGAAACACGCCATGGACAGACGACATTTCCTGGCAGGGCAGTCGCGGCGGGTCACAGTTTCCGCTTCTACCGTGTAACTTTTGCCAAGATCCGGAATCCTATTGGTTTGACCGTTGGCCCTAAAGACGAGCTATGCCCAAACGTACCGACACTCTCAAGTTCAATTCCATGAATCGGCGCGAGTTGCTGAAACTGACGCCGGTGGTCGCCTTGGGCGCTTTTGCACTTCCACCATTCCAGAAGCCGCTGCTCAAGGCCGGGCTTAGTTTCAGTGACTGGGCTTCCGCGAAGCTGTTTCGCACCGGACATCTCGCGCCTACTTTTAATAACTCTGATCTAACGGCATTGGACAAATTCCCTATCAACAACTATGACATCGATGATCCGGGTGTCGATTTTGAAAAGTGGACACTGACGGTAAGCGGCGCCTTACAGAAGCCCGGAGACTACAGACTCGCTAAAATTCAGACTCTCCCCAGGGTCCGGCAGAACACCCGCCATGTGTGCGTTGAGGGGTGGGATGTGATTGGCCGCTTCGGCGGTGCTCGTCTATCAGACTTCCTCCAGATGATCGGTGCCGACACGACTGCACGGTTCATCGTAGTTGAATGCGCAGATGACTATTACGAATCGCTCGACATGGCTACCGCGCTGCATCCGCAGACACTTTTGTGCTATGAGATGTACGACCGGCCGTTGACCCGGGAACATGGAGCTCCCTTGCGGCTGCAAATTCCAACCAAAATTGGCTATAAACAGGCGAAGTATCTGACTGACCTCAAAGTGACGCATGTCCTCGAGAAGGTCGGTTACTGGGAGGATCAGGGCTACTCGGAATTCTATGGTGTTTAGACAACGAGAGAATTGGCATGGCGACTCGGACATTGACGATCGACAACAAAGAGACCGGCGCGTCGACGCAGGCTGTATACGAGCATCCCTTCATCGTGCGGCTCTGCCATTGGCTGAACGCAGCGTCGCTTTTCGTTCTGGTTGGCAGCGGGCTGCAGATATTCCGGGCTTTTCCGAGCTTTGGCGCAAAGATTCCGCAGAAAAACCTTATCGATTGGCCCAGTTCCCTGGCATTGGGCGGCTGGTTAGGAGGAGCGCTCCAATGGCATCTAACCTTCATGTGGATTTACACCGCGACAGGGGTTGTCTACGTCGGATACCAGGTTTTCAGCGGCAACTACAAGCAAGCGCTCTTCATGCGGCGTGACCTTGCTGGTGTCTGGCCGATGGTGCGTCATTACTTCCTCTTTGGGCCCAAGCCTCCGACACGGGACGTCTATAACCCCCTTCAGAAGCATGCCTACACGGCAGCTATCGGTTTGGGCGTGCTTTCCATTCTGTCAGGTCTCGCGATCTGGAAACCCGTGCAGTTCTCATGGCTAGCCTGGCTCATGGGGGGCTTTCACCTGGCGCGCCTCTGGCATTTCTTGATCATGTGGGCGCTGCTCGCCTTCGTGTTCGGACACCTCGTTATGGTGGTCCTACACGGTTGGAATAACTTCATGTCTATGCTGACGGGATGGAAAAAGGATCCGGACTATCGGTCCGAGTAGCGTGCCGTGATCGGGACGGTATTGGATCTGCGCGAGGAACGATGGGAGCACCGACTTCACCGAATTATCAAGTCGATGAAGCCAGGGAAGAACTGCTGATCCGGTGCGTTCAGGATGGCGAACATGAGGCATTTTACGAACTGATTCGGCCTTACCAACGGCGCGTTTACGCGGCGGCCTTTGCTATCACCCGCAACAATGCGGACGCCGAAGACATTGCCCAGGAGACGATGTTGAAGGCGTTCAAGAAGCTCCGCCAGTTTCGCGCTGAGTCCCGTTTCAGCACCTGGCTGATCCAGATAGCGGTGAATGAAGCCCGCATGCGTAACCGAAGAGCACGCGCGAGGATGGTCGAGCCGATGGTCGAGGAGCAGGACGCGGAAGGCAACTATGTTCCCCGTGACTTTGCCGATTGGAGGGAGATTCCATCAGAGACTCTGGAGAGGAAAGAGGTTCGCGAGAAGCTTGCGGAAGCCCTGGCCTCTCTGGGAGACATTTACCGCGACGTTTTCGTCTTACGCGACATGCAGCACATGAGCATTGAAGAGACTGCAAAAGCTCTTGGAATTTCGACTGCGTCAGTCAAAACCCGGCTTCTGCGGGCGCGGCTCATGCTTCGGGACTTATTGGCGCCTGGACTCGGCGGAACTTGGAGCACTCGGCTGCATTTGGCAAAGGGGACCAAGCCATGGTAGTCAACTGCGAGCAAGTTTGGCAGGAGATCTCAAATTATCTCGACGGCGACGTTAACCCGAATCTGCGCGCGGCTATGGACACCCATTTCCAGGAGTGCAAGCGTTGCAAGGCGGTACTGGAAGGCACGCGGAATGTGATCGATTTGTATGGCGACGAGCGCATGATCGATGTGCCGTTGGGGTTTGAGCACCGCTTGGAGAGAAGGCTCGAAGAAACGATCCACCCAAGCCGGCGTGGTTTTCTGGGCTGGATGGTTGCAGCCACTGCAGCAGTCCTGGCAGCCAGCATTTTCGAAGTCGCCAAATCTTCTGTCCTCAACCGGGGGGAGCCCCGTTCTGAACACGCCCAATCTGGGGCCGGCGTGCCACCCAACATGATGGTAGTTGTCTCGGAGGAGGGCAAATTGTTTCACGCATCGGGCTGTCCCTTCATTCACGACAAGGCGCACCTCCGGACGGTAGTTGCTGGAGAGGCGATCAAGGAGGGCTACACACCATGCGTGCGATGCATGAAGAAATACTTGCAGGCAGATCTCGAGCAAGCCGTTGATGATCTTGCCGGGCCGAAAGCAGAGCATAGGTCTACTTGATGAATCTGAAGCAGCTGCATCGGTTGACATTTCCTCCAACTCTCGCGCCATCAAGTCATCGGCAGGGGGAAGCGATCTCAGGCATTCCAACAGAAATTCTCTCTGAATCTTCCAGTAGTTTTCCTTCGCTAGTTTTTACAAACCGTTGACGACAGACTGTAACTTTCAATGTGTCGCCGAATCCCCTTTCCTGCCACTTCAATTCAATGTTGATCGAAGAAGGAGTTGCTAATGGTAAAACGCATTCGCACGCTGTTGATTCTTATGTTGGCGTTCGCAGCAGGATTGCCAACCCGTAGCAATGCTCAATCGGAGGAAAGTGCTGGGGCAGTGTTCGTCATGACAAACTCCGCTTCCAAAAACGAAATTATTGCCTACAAACGAAACACAGATGGGTCGTTGCAAGAGGGAACGCGTTTCTCCACAGTTGGCCGAGGAAGCGGCGGTTTGACAGACCCGCTGGGATCACAGGGATCACTCACGCTTACTGCAGACCGGTCGTTTTTATTAGCGGTGAACGCCGGGAGCGGTACCATTTCCGTGTTGCGCGTTCATGGCGCGCGACTTTGGTTGGCCGATAGAATTCCTAGTGGCGGCAGCGAACCTGTTGCCGTGGCTCAGCATGGAGATCTCGTCTACGTGGTCAACGCTGGTGGAACCAGCAACGTTGTTGGGTTTCGCCTGCAGTCTAACGGGAAACTCACGCCAATCGAAAAATCGATTGCCTTTCTCACCACAGCCAATTCCGGCGCCGCATCGCTCGCATTCAGTCCTGACGGTCAGTTTCTTCTCGTTACAGAGAAGCTCACGAACAGCGTGGATGTCTTCCGCGTTCGAGCTGACGGCACTCTCGATGCCATTACACCGAATGCAAGCATCGGGCCGGGACTATTCAGTGTCGTGTTTGCCCCCAACGGAACGGCCATAACTTCCGAAACTGGGCCGGCCGGTGGTACGAATGCATCGGCTCTTTCCTCCTATGCGGTGCTTCCGAACGGGACACTTTCACCCATCAGCGCCAGTGTGCCTACGCTGGGCGCAGCAACTTGCTGGCAAGCGCTAACGCCGGACGGGCGTTTTGTTTACACCTCAAACACCGGCTCATCGACTCTTTCCGGGTTCTCGATCGCTGCCAATGCCACGTTAATAGCCCTGCCGGGAACGATCTTAACAACCCAGCCTGCGGGCAGCACAAACCTTGACATCGCGATCAGCGCGAATGGCAAGTTCCTCTATACCTTGAATTCCGGAACGGGCACCGTTGGCATGTTCGCCATCAACAGCGACGGGAGCTTGGCCAGTCTGGGGGAGATTGGGGGGCTCTCCGCTTCTGCCGGTCTTAACGGAATAGCGGCGATCTGAACCTGGAACCAGTGGGTTGCACGCTGCTCGCAACCCACTGTTTTGCGCTTGGTGGCTTTGGTTTCGCTGCAGCTTACATCCTGGCAGGCGAACTGTATCGCGCCGCTGGCGATTATGGAGCGGCGTTCGCCCGATACCAGAGACAGTTCGAAGCATTTGTCCGGCGGAAGCAACGATCTGCGCTGAAATTTGCGGGCACTTTCGCGCCGAAATCAACGTTCTCGATGGCAGTTCGCAACGCAATCATGAACCTACTGAGAATCCGTTGGATCGCCGATCTCACGATCGGCCGAGACCTGGGAGACCGCTTCATCTTGCCCACATATCAAGAAGGCAACGAATAGAAACCCACAAAGGAAGGAATGCACAGAGACCAAGACTTAACAATGAAGACCATGAGGCGAATAATACCAGAAGCGCTAAAATAGACCGGTCATGGCCTGCGGCGACGCGACGGCAGGAGACCCTGAAAGCAGAATCTCGTCCCTTTTTGGTGACCGCGTCCAATCGTTATTTGTGCAGATTGTCCTCCCACTTGCTGAATATAGCGACAGCTTCCTCTTTAGACAAGGCTACGTTTTTTCTCCCTGTTAGTTCTTTAGTTACATGGTCCATTTTGGCGTTTTTTCGAACTGAGCATGTCAAGGTTAGGGCCGTTCATTGCGCCTACGTGGTACAATTTCGCGCTTATGAAGAATCTCGCAGATGTTCTTCAACAACTCCGAGAAGAGCGTGACCGACTCGACGCCGCTATCGCGGTCCTCGCATCCATTCCCGACAACGCGTCCATGGGCGGGAACAGACAGCGTGGACGGCGGAGATTTAGTGCTGCCGCAATAGCTAAAATGAGAGCCGCTCAGCGTGCACGAAGAGTACGAGAACGAGCTGGCAGAAACACAACTCCCAAAGCACGTGCTAGGCGGCGTCACATCTCACCGGAGGGGCTCGCCCGTATCAGAGCAGGCCAACGGAAGAGGTGGGCACGCATAAGAGCGGCCAAGAAGTAGGCGCATCACAGCCCGCCAAGAGCATTTCCCGCTAATACGAAAAGCTCCAACCATACTTGATGATGGCTAGCAAACGAGGAAGATCCAGCAGTTCTGCGTTTTCTTGCCTTTGCCAGGAACAATGGCCGATCGGCCTGCACCGTAGCGTCGATTTCGCTGGAAACTACCCCAGGCCTCGTCGCATAAACGGCCGGTTTCCGCAGCCAGTCCGAGCTCTGGACCTATCCCGGCCTGCACGTCGTGATCAGTTACGGGCGGCTTACCGGTAACGATGGCTTGCTCCATCGAGCATACCCAGACTCGTTCACCTGGGCAAGGTCCTCGTGTGAAGCCATGGATCAAGCGAATGAGATGGAACTCATTCGGCATAGCCGCCAGCTGGCGACGAACCGCGCTGCGAGGTCAAAAAAATCCGCTATCGGACGGATACGAGCATGGAGCGAAAGGGCCTGGCGATTACAATCAGATTTCAGCAAACGGTAACCACCCCCTTAAGACCGTGTCTCACTCCGGCGGTGCACTCCAAGTGTTTACCCCTCCCAAATTGAATTTAGCTTCTCATGATCCTCCGGCTCACAACGCAATCATGCAGAATGCTAATCGGCGCGAACAAGCAACAGAAAAAAACAGAGATACGAACAGCACCTTAAGCGAATGTTCCGGGTAGCGCCGCTTATTGGATCAGAATGTTGACTCGCGATGTGGCAAGATCATAGACACCCCCCGCGATTAACAGAGTTCCGGCGTCAACTTTTGCCTTGAAGAAAGAGCTCTCCCGCAACTCCTTCACGCCCAGGATAACGTTTTGTTCGGTAGCGACAGGAATCACTTGATCGGGATCGTTGGGGTCGCCACCCCCCTGCTCCACAATCTTTCTGGCCTCCACCACCGCCGGGAAGATCAGTTGTACAAACTCCAAATCATGAGTCGGGTAGCTTTTTACCGCCTCTTCCACCGCGCCGCACTTCGTATGGCCGAGCACGAAGAGTATCATGGCACCTAGAACCTCCGTGCCGTAATACAGGCCCTCGCTCAGCGTTCCGGTCGCGCCATTTCCCGCGACACGTGCGACAAACAGATCTCCGAGTCCCTGATCGAAGACCAAATTCGGCGGGACCCGCGAATCCGAGCAGGAGATAATCGCTGCAAACGGAGTCTGTTTGTTTGTCGCTAGGCAGGTGCGGCGGGCTCGACCCTCGCCCGGATGCCTCTGCTTAAACGTCGCTCAACGGTTATTCCCCTCTATCAATGCTTGGAGCGCCTTCGCAGGATCCTCAGGCCGATTCGGGTTGCAACCCTGGTCGGCGCTCTCCTCCGTCTGACCCAAACACGGCGACAGCGCAGTTACTAACCCGGTGAACGCACTGAGCCGCAGCCAGCCCTCCTGCTTACAAGTGACTTTGATCGGAAATCCTCCTCTGTTGACCTCATTGGTCTCCTCCGCGAGATTCTTTAGCTGGAATCTACTTTTTCGGTTTCCAAACGGCGCGGCACTTATACCATCATTCCGTTTACTTGCATAGCCGGTGAATTGTCAGTGTCCCCAGCCTCCGGCCTAGCTCGCGCTAGCTTCGAGCCCAGTGCGAAACCAACCAACTTCGATGAATTGCGTTTCTCACCGCGAAATACAGGTGCGCACTGTTTCTACGCCTTTGCGCGACCTTCATTGACGCCTGGATTGCGCACTCAGCTCCCCTTTTCGCAGCAACATAAGCGTTGGTACGAATATCGTCCTTCGCTTCATGTTGGCACGATCTATATGCAGATATCCCTACCCACCCCAGCGCCCAAGAAGAGCGAGCGGCTGATTATTCCGCTTGGCTGCGAGCTGAAATAGGCTTAGGCAAGATTGCTCGCCACACGGGCTAAGCATGGCTGAGATTACCCGATGCTGGGTTGCGCACGCGATTGAGCGGACCGCGCAGCTCGGGAGATTGTATGAGGCAGGATGACCTTTTTCGTGCACGGAAACGGGAGGAGCTCGCGAACCTGCGAAAGGATGGATGTCCGCCTACATTTAGTTCGACTCCACTTGCTCGAATCGTTGCTGGCATTCAATGCAATGGCTAGCCCAGGGCACAGCTTGTAACCGTCTGGTGCCAATTGCAGCACCGCAACCCGCGCACGCACCAAAGCTACCGCTGCGAATGCGCTCAAGTGCGAGCTCAATCAGATTCAAGCGCCTTCGGTCTTGGCTTAATCGAGCGAGAATCGAGTCCTCAAGAGAATAACGAGGCGCGGCATCTGCGAGATTGCTCGAACGTGAATCGGCGAATTCCCGGATCTCCTTCTCGCTTTGGTCGATGCTCTGCTGTAACTCGCGTTGCTGCTCGCGCAGTCCACTCTTGAACTGCAGTAGCACGAATTTGTCGAACGAGGAATAAGTCCAATTCATAATTTCAGAGTCCTCCGCTGTGAGTAATCCGTGAGGCAAAGAATTGCAGATTAAGGCTGCCTCGCTTTGCCAGACCGCGCCAGAGTTATCCACACATAGAGCACGAAAGCCTCCAATTTCGTGCCATTAAAGATTGCAGATTAATCCCCTGCGAAAGAAGCACTTAAGCGGCACAACTCAGCAAATTTCTTCGCTTAGCGCGGGGCCACAAGCGATGGCTTGTCAAAAGATTGACGAGTGCCAAGGGGACTACATGGTTGTCCGGAATGTGCCAGGTGAGTGGGCTCGCGGAGATCTTCACGACGCACGCTCGCATCATTAGCGAGGTACGAAGCCCCTGCTTCTCAGCGTCGGAAACATCGCCAACCGGGGGTAAATCAGGTTTATCAGCTGAGCATGACCTGCTCTGGTCTACCGGCAGCTACACTCGACGCTTCCCGGGTGAACTTGTTCGAACCGCTTGACATGGTCTCGATTGCACAGCGAAGCGCGGTCTCGTATTCCGGGTTGTGAAGGTATTTCGGGGAAATCAGCTCCTCGCTAGCTGTTGTTTGGCTGCCATAACAACGTGGTCCGGCTCGAAGCCAAATTTTCTCTGCAGCTCTTTGAGCGGAGCCGAAGCCCCGAATGTGTTCATGCCGATGACCTGGCCCGAGTCGCCTACGTATCGCTCCCAGCCCAACGTCGAAGCCTGTTCCACGGCAACGCGGGCTTTCACACTTGGAGGAAGCACGCTGTCTCGATACGCCCGTGGCTGGTGCTCAAAGATTTCCCACGATGGCATGGAGACTAC
>Ga0126381_100004499_pt1 | contig 15193 bp, 10 predicted proteins | sample PanSoiMetPlot_28_FD_96465 | JGI IMG/M metagenome (GOLD analysis project Ga0126381, IMG submission 96465) | Tropical forest soil microbial communities from Panama - MetaG Plot_28 | ecosystem: Environmental > Terrestrial > Soil > Tropical forest > Bulk soil | place: Panama | collected 2016-02-17 | reverse complement strand
GACACTGCGTCACCGGGCACAATCATCCTGATTGGCCCAAATCACTTCCACCATGGGCGCGGAAATATCAGCCTCTCTTCGTTACCCTGGAAGACCTGCTTCGGCGTCGTGGAAACGGACCGGCTCATCATCGACCACATCAAAGCGGCAACCACGCTAGCTGAGGACACCGAGGCATTTACGGGCGAGCATTCGGTGGGAGTTTTGATTCCATTGATTCATTACTATTTTCCGCACAGCCGGGTTGTCCCCATTCTCATTGATGTCAATGCGAATGAATCCCAGTTAAGGATCCTGCGGGGTGTGCTCACGCAATTGCTGAGAAAGAAGCAGTTCTTTCTATTGCTAAGCATGGACTTTTCGCATGATTCGACGGCAGAAGTTGCGGAGACTCGCGATCGAGATGCGCGACAGGCAATCTCGACATTCGATATGGACCGGATTGGTCAACTTTACCTGGACTGCCACAAAGGTCTTTGGCTTGTTTTGGCCGCGCTGAGAGAGATCGGTCCGATTAAAGCAGACATCGAAGAACACAGCAACTCGTCCCGGCTGTCTCGAAACCCCAGCCAGCGTAATGTGACGAGCTATTTCACCATTTGTTTCTCGCTCAAAACTGAGCGAAGAGATGGCGCGAATTGATGCGAGCTCTATGTTTGAAACCGCCGTGGCGGCGCCCATGCCACTCCGCGTGGTAGGCCAGCATACACAAAGAAACATGCGCCGGCACGCGTTCTTCGGTGCGATGGTGAATGGGACGAATTCGGCTGGTCTAGGACCTTCCGACAACAAAAGGCACGTTCCACCTGCGACGGACAAAGTGGGCAGTCTACCAGTTAAGGCCAACCGACACTAGTCAAGCTTGGCAGGCGCGAGTTTCGGCGCCATCAATTGAACCATCAGCAGGGCGATCAAGTAAGCCGAGCAAGCAATGGCAAAGAGCGACAGGTAGCTGTGGGTCCACTCGATGATGTGGCCGGCCGCACGCTGCAGCAGGGCGCCGCCGAGCGCGCCCGCCATCCCTCCAATGCCCACCACACTTCCCACTGCGGCTTTGGGAAACATGTCCGAAGGCAGCGTGAAGATGTTCGCCGACCAGCCCTGATGGGCGGCAGCCGCCAGACCGATCAGCCCGACCACGACCCAGATATGCTGGGAGAAAGGCACGTAAATCACCGGCACCACGGCGAGGGCGCACACCAGCAGGGAGATTTTGCGGGCAAAGTTGGGCGAACGGCCATGACGAAGCAGGTAAGCGGGCAACCAGCCGGCGGCCACGCTTCCGATGATGGACAATCCATAGAGTGTTGCCACCGGCGCCGCGCTCTGCAACAGGTTGAGGTGGAAGGTGCCCTGCATGTAGCGAGGCACCCAAAAGACCCAAAACCACCAGATGGGGTCGGTGAAGAATTTTCCGAGCGAGAACGCCCAGGTCTCCTTGACCGGCAACAAATGCAGCCAGGGAACACGGGCCGTTTCTTCTCCTCCCCGATCCTGCTCGATCCAGTGCAACTCCGATACGGAAACGCGCGGATGCCTTTCGGGTTTGTCATAAAGCCATAGCCAAAACGCCAGCCAAACAAAACCCAGGGCTCCGGTGGCGACAAAGGCGCCGCGCCAGCCCAGACGATAGGTCAGAAAGGTGGCCACGATCGGAACGAGCAGCGTCCCGATCCCCGCCCCGGAGTTGAAGATGCCGGTCGCCAAAGCGCGCTCGGCTCTCGGAAACCACTCCGCCACAGTCTTGATGCAGGCAGGAAAGTTGGCGGCCTCGCACACGCCGACAAGAAACATGGCAATGGCCAAACCGAGCACCGAGTGTGCGGCCCCGGGGAGCATCGCGGCCACACTCCAGAAGGTCATGGCCAGGGCGAAGGCAAGTTTCGTGCCTAGCTTGTCGGTAATGCCGCCCGCCACGAGCAACCCGAAGGCGTAGGCGAACTGAAAGTCGGACATGATGTTTCCGTACTGCACACCGCTGAGCCCGGGAATAAATCCCTCCAGATACCTTTCGAGGTAGCCGAGGATGCTGCGGTCCAGGTAGGCAATGATAGTGGCAAAAAACAACAGTGCACAGATGACCCAACGAAAATGGCTTCCCCGGGGAGCCCCTGAGGCTTCGACTGCTCCTGGGGCGGAGGTCTCGCGTGAAGGGCCCGAGTTCGGAAGAGTGATAGGAGTCACAGTTTTGTCCTTTGGTTCCGACTCGAGACGACCGGCCGGAGACCGGAATCCGCGTCTCGGCAGCGCAGGAGCGTACTCCTTGGGGCCTCACGGCAAGTTCCCCGGGAGCGCGGCGCGCACGGGTTTCGGCGCGCTGCCTTAGGCGCTGGCGGAAAATTATGGCCATCGCCAACAATATCCATCGCCAACAATATCTTACCCGGCCCCCTGGTTTTCCACCACTATTGTCGCAGGCACTCGCGGCCAAGCCCTCGGGGGTGGCTTCGTGGAGCACGAATCCAGGAATTTCGCCCGGCAGCTTGGCTCGCCAGAATCTGACTCGCACGTTCAATCGCATTCAGGCGAGTCCGCGGTGGATCCTTGGCGTCATCCACGCGATAAGTTCCAGGCTTTCACCGTGTGTTTTGCGCGTCGTAACGAGAAACAGAACGCAGGCGAATTGAGGCAGGTCCAAGGAGGTTTCTTCGCATGTACGAAGAGTGCGGAACCGGTGGACGGCTACGTGGTCTCTATTATTCCGCATAATTATCGCCGGCTTATAACTGTCATCCACTATGCCAAGACGCGGGAGAAACGAAGCCAAGGGGCATTTCTCCAGCCAGGACCCGTAACCGAGACCTGAGGTCAGAGCCCCCTCCGCCCATGAACGCAGCGAGCGAACTCTTAACTTTGCTCGGGGAACGTTACGTCGGTGAGTGGGTTTTTTCCACGTTCATGAGCAGAGAACAGATTTCGCCTCAGAGCAAGTGCGAAGATTTGCGTAGTCGGTTCAACCTCCGCGCCGACGTTGTCATCCCTAAAGCAACCGCCCGACCCTCCACAAAGCGACTCGCCCAAGGACACTCGGTAAGTTACATTTTGAGACAGTCCGGCCGGCGCGCCGGTCGAGTCGCGCACGATTATGGTCCGAAGCTTTGCCCCTGGTTTGAATGAGCTGCTGTGAGGAGCTTCGGAAGCAAAGCCAGCAGGCGCCCGCCAGTTCCCGAGGGGGCGTGGTTTCCCCACTAGGACGAATGCGGCTGGGACCGGCAAACCAGAGTTGTGTTGGTCGGTAGCGGCGGAGAGTTTCTTGGCGGCTGCTTCGTAGTCCGGATTGTGGAAGGCTTTCGCAGCTTCCAGCAGCGGTTCAGCCAGGTCGCTCCCACGCATCTCCGAAATCTGTTTGTACGGCCACGGCTTTGCGCCGGTTGCGTAGGGAAGCAGGTAGTCGAGGGCCTTGCGCATGCTGCGCCCATCCGGGCTTTCGAAGTGCCATAGATCGACGCCAACCTGATTGCCGAGAATGGCGAGTTCAGTGAGAGCGCGCAGATTGAAGTTGCTGTAGCCCCAGGAATTGGTTCGAGCCAGTTCTAGCGGCTGGGTCCCATCGGGCTGAATCTGCGTCGCAATTCGCCTCTGTGGAACATTCTTGAGCACCTCTTCGGCGATATCTCGTTTGCCGACGAACAAGGCGAAGTCGGCGATTTGTTCGTCGTAGTAACTGCCGTGATTGTTCTTGGCAAGCGACTCCTCTTGTCCATGTTGGCTGGTGCGCATCCAGGCAAGGAATTGCGTAAACCACTGCTCGAGCGCCTGGTGGTCTCGTGCGGTCCAGTTTTTGGAACCATCCAGCAACCCCACCGCGTCCACGACTTGGGTAAGTACCCGGCTTTCGATCAGCCCACTTCCCCGCCCCGTGTTTACTCCCCGGATGCCTTGCGCGAATTCGAGGTTGGGATTCATCTTGGTTGCGGGGTCGGTAAACCAGGTCCGCAAGAGCAGCGCGGCGCGCGCGGCATATTCCTCATGCCCGGTCAAGTAATAGGCGAGCGCCAGCGTACGCACCGTGCTACACATTTTTCCCATGTTGTCGTGATCGGGAATCTGTTTGATCTCGGGATTGTGCTCGCCATCGCGACGAATATAGGGGAGATGATTCGGGGTATTCGGATTGGGCCAGAAATACGGAGCCCAGCTCATATAGTCATGCTTGTCTCCGCTAGGAGGAGCGATCGTCTTTTGCGTTACCGAGAAAGGACCGGCCGCCAAGGCCTGGTCCGCCTGTGCAATCGCCGCTTTCAGAAACGCATCCGGCTGATCGGGGCGGCTCTGTGCCATCCGCCCTTCCTGCGCGAGCTGGTTTGCGTCCAGAAGAAACACGCGCGGAAGCCTGTGGTCGGACGCTTGGGTCGCAAACAGTAGGAGAAGGAAGAACGCAGACGTCATTGGGCCCCCGGCCGGCCGCTCCCCGGAGGTATCGATTCGAGCACGAGTAAGGTTTCGAGCAGGTAATACTGGCCGTAGATCAGCATTCCGTCGCTTGGTCGTGTACTGCTTCCGTGACGCAATATACCGGGCGGGCTCGTGTCGCCGGAATAGCTGGGGGTGAGATAGCAATCGATCAGCGAATGCGTAATGCGCTCCGCCTGCTTGCGATACATCGCCGATTTCTCGGGATCCTCGGCAAGAGTCGAGAGCTGGAGCAGGCCGCTGGCAAGGATGGCAGCTGCGGAACTGTCGCGATTGCGGTAGATGACGCCCTCGTCAAGAAAGTCATACCAGGGGACGCCATCTTCGGGAAGGTTGGCGATGACGTAATCCGCCACTCGCTCAGCGGTGGCGAGAAGCTTCGCATCTCGCGCCTCGCGATAGGCCGTGGCAAAGCCATACAGCGCCCAAGCGGTTCCGCGCGACCAACTCGTCTCCCAGGAAAAACCCTGATGGGTGTGATAGAAAACGCGTTCGCCGGGCTTGGCATGATTGGGAAATGCGAACGGCAGATTGTTGGGATTGCCGCCATGAAGCTGAAATTCCTGACGATTGTCTCCCGGGTTGTAGTGCACAGACTGGATCACCGAACCATCCTTGCGAATGAACCATTCCGCCGTGCGCAGCGCATGCCGAAGCGCGATGTCCCGATAGTTGCGGTCCTTGGTTTCCTCGCTCGCCCACCACAACAGCTGCAAGTTCATCATGGTGTCGATAATCGAATCGTCACCCTTTTTGCTCCATGCCGGGATGAGCTCGGTCACGGGATTAAACCAGTCCACCAGATGATCGGCGGCGCGGATCGCACTCTCGCGCAGTTTAGCATCGTGTGTCAGTTGGAAGCCGGGAACAGACGAATAGAAGTAGAGAAAGCCGGTATCGTGATCTTGATCCGCTTCTTTGCCCACGAGCGCAGAGGTCCAGAGCAGCGCCCAGCGACGATACTTGTCGTCGTGAGTACGTGCGTACATCTTCCAAAGTTCCGCCGTCCAGAAGCTGCCGGTCCAAAAAAATCCTTTTTGCGATTTCCACTCACCGGCTTCATTGCTGCCCTCGGTGAAGAACCCGTCTCCGGAGCCTCTCCCGAGTGGGCCCGGCGAAGCCTGCGAGATCACGGGTTCCCACTTTGTCGCCGTGCGGTCTATCTCCTGTTGTAAGAGAGCGATTGCCTGTTTGTAGGTTCGCTCGCCGATTGGGTGCAGCGTATCGGGCGGAGCCGACTGGATTTCTGCTCCCGTGGAAAGAATTTTGACCGTCGCTGGAGTCCGCATCCGCTCGGCAACATCTTCGACCGCCGCGATGAGTTCGTCCTGAGAGGTAACGTTGCCCATGTCAGTGGCTCGGGCAACCATGTCGCGCGGCTCGCGAGCACCGATCAGGGAGATCGGATCGTTGGTCCCCTCCTGATCCCAAGCGGCCAGGGCATACCAGGAAGCAGTTCCGTTTTTCAGGGGAAACGTGAACAGATAGTCTTTGGCGTCTTGGTTCACCGAAGCTCCCGATCCTGGCGCCATTACGATCGCAAGTCCCAAATTACTTCCTCGAAGGATGGGCGAAACGGCTCGATTGCCGCCTTCAACCGCCTGCTCGCCCCACATGGCAAGCCATGCCGGATCTTGGTTGCCGGGAGAACGAATCTCAGGGATTCCCTGTTGCTGGGTGAGACCGGTGGCAAAGACCAGGTCGCCCGCATCCGTGGAAGTGATCTTCTGCGTAAACCCGCGCTCGCCCGCCCATTGCGTAATCCGATCCTGGAAATTCACGGTCCTGCCTGCAATTTTCCACCCCTTGTAAGTCAGCTCGACGGTGGCGCGGACCGGACCGGTCGAGATAATTCGCCAACTACGATCCGCAACGTCGCCCACGTGCTCGGCGGTTCCGTTTACCCAAGCGCCTAAAGCTCCAATACCCAGGGCGTCGCCTACCAAATAAATATCCCGCCCATCAGGAGAATAATTGTGGTAGATATAGCCGGGAGTCGCATAGCGATCAAGCTGTAAGCTCGGCCGCGCTTTACCATAAAGATCAATCGCATTGCGTTTGTCAAAGTAGAGGCGAAACGCATTCGGCTTCGACTCCCATCCCATGCCGTCGATTTTCCGGGTAAATATTGCGTTGGTCTCGTTCTCGTAGTCTCCGCGGATGCGGAATATACGATCGACCGCTCCCCAGGTGATGGTCACGATGCGCGTCTGATGCGGCCTGAGGTCGATTTGGAAGGCGAGCTCATCAGGTTTGAAGTCGCCGTCGAGATCATCCACTTGGGAAGCAAGCTCGGTAGCATGTAGCACCCGAGCGTCTTCGGCTACGGTGGTTGCATCGCTCGCGGTGATAATCTGCGATCCTGCATAGAAGTCGGGAGCGATTTTCTTTAACTCCTCAACCGAAAGGACAATATTCTCCGCCGGCCGGTTCTGATCGCTTGGGTTCGTGACTGCGACCTTGATTGATTTAAGGTGCGGCTCGGCCCACGCCGCACCCGCGGATAACAGGACTGCGCAAGCTAAAACTGCGCTTCGAGGTTTCATGGCATCTCGAGAGTTCACCTTTGTTCGTGCTTGGTTAAGCAGTCCAGGCTGGGCCGGGGCTTCGCCAGTCTGTCGCTCTAGAACCGGAGCATTCGCCGCTTCGATAATCGGACTCGGACCGCCAAGGCCTTCTCCCCGTTTAGGGGGGCGGACTACCGTACCATATCCGCCCACTACCTTTCTCGGGACTTCTTTGTGTGTCATCCTGGTTATGCCGTGGCGGTTTCGCTGTGCCGGTTCGAACCGCGGACCCAGAATCTCTACCAGGAGCAGCGCCATCAGATAGGCGTCGCCGGCCACCAGCAAATACTATGGGCAGCTGTGGGTCCACTCTACAAGGTGTCCAACTCCCACAAAGCCGCAGCGCGCTATCTCGATGCTTTCGCCACGGTCGACGGCTCTCAGTCCGAGGGCAATCATGAAAGCAAAACGCCCGATGAATCCCGTAGTGGAGCCTCTGAGGCCGGCCAGTTGTAGTTCTTCTCGACTCTCAAAGGCCTGCTGAAGCCCCGGTCACCCAAGCCGCGTTTCCCGCTTGCAGACTCGTCGAGGATAGGCGATCACTTTCTGCTCGCTTCCAGCCCCGATCCCGACTGGCTAAATTCCGGCTGTACGTTCACCACTCCAAACTGCCTGTCCTCTTTTTCGCGATGAGCCGCCATCGCCCAGAGAAACCCGATACGATGGCCAGGCGCGGCCACATTGGGGTGATACCCACGTGGCATCAAGACCGCGTCTCCATCACGGACGATGGTCGCCAACTCAGGTTCATTGGTATTCGTATACACGAACTGAATTCCGAAGGCCGGTGGCGGCATCTGCGTGTACACGTACATCTCTTCCAGCATGGCAGCGTGTTCATGAGGCGGCCAGCTGGTCCAGTTGCCGGGCTCGGAAATGGTGAGTCCAGCTAGAAGGCGTCCGGCTTGCACATTCTTTCCAATTAGAATGTTGAGATCGCGAGTTGTTGCAGCACCACCCGCGGTGAAGTGTAGCGCCTTGTCATTCTTAACGTCGGCGTAACGAACGATTTGCAAAGGATAGCCATTCTCCACGTCGCTCGAGAACTCGGCAATATCGGCAGAACTGCGCGTCTCCAGCTCGATCGAGGAGCCACGAGGAATGTAGGCGGCATCGCGTTCGGCCAACTTGAAACGCTCTTTTCCGACCGAGACCTCTACTTCTCCTTGCAAGCAGATCAGACCGGTTTCCTGCTCGCCGCTTTCAAAATGGACTTTGGGCGTGCTCCGATCAAGAAGAATCCGGGCGTAGCAAAGGTGCTTCATCGAACTGTTGGCTGGAGTGACATAAACTCTGCGACCTTTGTGCCCGTTGGTTTTACGGAAAATATTGCCTTCTGGGGTAACTAGCTCATTCACTGCTGGAGAAAGATTGCTCATGATAATTTCCACTCCTTTGTCTTCATGCTGTGATCTTCAGAACTGGAAAGGGATCGACGTTACCACATTATGGTATCCCATACCTCGCCAGGTATTCGAGGCCGGATACAACCGGCGCGCAGCGACCATGGCCATGTGAATGCAGCAGCTCGGAAACCTGGAGAGGGTCAACTCAGCTCGCCCAGTGCGACAGCACGATAACAGCAGTTAGGGTGGGACCAAGCAGCGGGAGGTCGAAGGAGAGCCGGCTTCCGGCCTCTTACTAAGTAACACGGCGGCCCATCATATGGGATCAGCCATGGCGGTCAAGCTGAATTTGCGTTAAGTTATTGAAGCTCATGATCAAAACAGGCAGTTTCACACGCCGGGAATTCCTACACTCTTCTGCCCTCGCAACCGCCTCTGCTTATACCGGGCCTGCGGTTTTGGCAGGGCAAGCCCTAAGCCAGGTCGAGAAGCCCAGCAACTCACAACGGCTCGTCAAAGATTGGGAACACTATCGAGGCTCGCTGGGCGGCCCTTGGGAAGTGTTCTTTGGCGGCAAGGCGGGTGACCAAGTCCGCTGGCAAAAGGTCGATTTGCCGCACTGCTTTAACGCCCGCGACGCCGTTGATCCCGACCAGACTTACTATCGCGGACAAGGATGGTATCGCACCAATCTGAAAATCCAAAATCCGTTTGCTGGAGGACGAACCCTGCTCCATTTCGAAGGCGCCGGTCAGCAAGCGGAAGTTTTCATCGCTCTCGAAAAAGTCGGGCAACATGTTGGTGGATACGACGAATGGACTGTGGACATCACCGATGCCAAGGCCATAGCAGATCCCGAGAACAAGGGGTCGGTGCCGCTCGCCATCGTGTGCGACAACTCACGCGACTTAGAGAGGATTCCCTCTGACCTGAGCGATTTCAATCTTTATGGCGGCCTATACCGCTATGTGAATTTGGTCTACCTTCCGGCGATCTCGCTCGAGCGTGTGCGCGTCACTCCCCTTTTGAAAAGCGACGGCAGCGCGGAGGTCTCGCTACGAGCCGAGCTTTACAATCCCACCTCGAGCGCTGAGGCTTCGACGATCTCGATTCGCGTGCTCGATCCCGACGGAGCCATAGTTCATACCTCCTCTCACCCGTTCCACGCAAGCGCAGAAACGGATCTGGCGAAATTCACCCTTGCCACGCCCCACACTTGGTCACCCCTGCGGCCGGCACTGTACAGGTGCGAAGCCACTCTGACCAGCCCGCACGGCGAGATGACGGTTAGCGAACCATTTGGAGTACGCCGTTACGAATTCGTTGAGCACGGCCCCTTCAAGCTGAATGGTGAGCGGCTACTGATTCGCGGCACCCAGCGCCACGAGGATCATGCCGGCGTGGCAGCCGCCATGACCGAAGAGATGATTCGCAAAGAGATGCAGATGGTGAAGGAGATGGGGGCAAACTTCATTCGCTTGGGACATTATCAGCAATCGCGAATCGTGCTTAATCTTTGTGACCAGCTCGGCATCATGGTTTGGGAGGAAATTCCCTGGTGTCGCAGCGGCATTGGCGATGAGCGCTGGCAAAGCCAAGTTCATCGTTCCCTGCGCAACCTGATCGACCAGCACTATAACCACCCCTCGGTGGAAATTTGGGGGTTGGGGAATGAGAATGACTGGCCAGGCGAATTTCCCTCTGAAGATCACGAGGCGATCCGCATATTCTTAACCGAGATTCGCGACCAGGCCCACACCCTTGACCCCACCCGGTTGACCGGCATTCGACGGTGCGAGTTCGCGAAAGACATTCCCGACGTCTACTCTCCATCCATTTGGGCCGGCTGGTATCGCGGACGCTACACCGAGTACAAAAGTTCCGTCGAGCAGCAAGCAGCACAAGTAAAGCGCCTTTTGCATGTCGAGTGGGGCGGCGACAGCCACGCCGGCAGGCATTCGGAGGACCCTGACAAAGTCATCTCCCAGATCGCCACCGGCAAAGGGACTGACGAGCGGGGACTCGATTACTTGCGCAGCGGCGGCATTACCCGCGCTTCGAGTGACGGCGACTGGTCGGAGAGTTACATCTGCAATCTCTTCGACTGGCACTTGAAAGAGCAGGACACCATGCCATCTCTGACGGGCGCCGTGCAGTGGATCTTCAAAGATTTCTCAACTCCGGTTCGGCCCGACAATCCCGTTCCAAAGGTGAATCAGAAGGGAGTTCTCGAACGCGATTTCACACCCAAAGAGGGCTATTACGTCTTTCAATCGTACTGGGCGGATAAGCCGATGATTCACATCTACGGACATAGCTGGCCGGTGCGCTGGGGCGATGCCGACGAGCAGAAGACCGTTAAGGTCTATTCCAATTGCGACACCGTTGAGCTATTTCTCAACGGACAATCTCAAGGGGTGAAGAAGCGCAACAGTCAAGACTTCCCTGCCGCGGGCCTGAGGTGGTTGGTAAAGCTAAATCCCGAAAACCAACTGCGAGCTGTCGGGCGCAAACAAGCCACGAGCGTCGAAGACCAGATCTCGTTCCGCTACGAAACCCGCAAGTGGGGTACGCCCGCTCAGCTTCAGCTTGCTGAAATTGGGCGCAGCGGAGACGTGGTCACCATTGAAGCTCGCCTGCTCGACCGAGCGGGACTGCTTTGTCTTGACGCCCGCAATGCGGTTCGCTTTGGGCTTGCCGGAGGTGGAACACTCATCGACGACCTGGGAACCAATCGCGGTGCCAGGGTTGTCGAGCTCGCGAATGGCCGAGCCCTAATTAGCCTGAGGCCTAATGGCGGAAAATCGCAGGCCAGCGTCTTGAGCAAGGACCTTCCGTCCGCGTTTTTGGAAGTCGGCTGAGCGGTCGGTAGGGAGTCCAAGAGAGCAGCAGGCGACCGCATGGCGCTGCTCATCGCCAAGTGGCTGTGGCAGCTTGTACGCGGGAATGTCCGGCTCACTAAATTGTTTTCTTGACCTTAACTACGAAGTACAGCAGTTCGCCCTGGACATCTTTCATCAGGTGCGGCACGCCAGGCGCAATCGTGATCACGTCGCCTGGGGACAATTGATGCGTCTCTCCGCCCTCGATTGAGGTGCCCCGAGGCTCGTCAGGGTTCTTGTCGTCCTCCCCAATCATCTTGCCACCGGTAATGAGCGTTACACTGCCCTGGACGATGTAGAACACGTCCGTATAGCTGCGATGGACCTCCACCTTGGCCTCGGTCGCGGGAGTACGATGAGCAGTCATGACCCGATAATTGCCTTCGTCGGCCAGCGTACCGCCCATGGCAAAGGAGGCCATCACCTCATCCTTCGAAAAGTACTTCACCGATGTCGCCGAGGCACCAGCCGCAGCTGTGGGCGACGGCGCTTGCGTTTGTGCAAGCGGAGCCAGGGGGAATGCGACTGCAATGGCGAATACGACGACGGCGCTCTTCGGCATCTTGAGCCTCTCCTGTCGAGTTTTATTACGCGAAACTCCGTTTCTTTGCGGAACTAGACCCTACGCAATCTACCACATAGAATCGTCCCTGATGAATAGCGGCATACCAACAACCCTACCCGTCAGCGAAGTCGCAGAGCTGCGGATTCCTTACAACCAGCTGCGAGACTTTCTTGCTGCCATTCTTATCAAAATTGGGTTCACCCCCGACCGCGCGCGTGAATGCGCAAGCATGTTTACCGACGTCAGCCTCGACGGCGTGCACTCGCATGGCATCAATCGCTTCCCCAGATTCGTTCGCGCAGTGCGCAATGGGGTGGTCAACCCGAATGCCATGCCGGAACTGGTCTCTCGCTTTGGCGCACTCGAGCGCTGGGACGGCCATCGAGGAGTGGGCAATCTGAATGCGCGGCATGCGATGGATCGCGCCATGGCCCTTGGCCAAGAGCATGGCATTGGCTGCGTTGCCTTGGCCAACACAAACCATTGGATGCGGGGCGGTGCTTACGGTTGGCAAGCCGCAGATGCCGGCCTAATCGGCATGTGCTGGACCAACACCATGCCGAACGTGCCTCCTTGGGGCTCGGCTGAGCCGCGCATCGGCAACAATCCTTTGATTGTCGCGATTCCCCGGAAGCAAGGGCATTTGGTACTGGATATAGCCATGTCGCAATTCTCTTACGGGGCACTCGAAGCCTATCGGCTGCGGGGAGAGATGCTGCCGGTTCCCGGCGGTTTCAATCGAGAGGGCGAGCTCACGTGCGATCCGGCGGAAATCGAAAAGTCAAGCCGCCACCTCACAATCGGTTATTGGAAGGGATCGGGACTGGCGATCATGCTCGACCTTCTCGGCGCCGTCTTGTCGGGCGGTCTTGCCACACATCAAATTCCCGGAGATTCAGAACGCGAAACTTCTCTCTCCCAAGTGTTTCTCACCATCGACCCGACATGTTTAAGTCCTGCGGAGGAAGTCGACGAGGCCGCGAATCAGTTGGTGGACAATCTCCATGGTGCCAGTCCGCTTCCCGGAACGAGCGTGCGCTATCCTGGGGAGCAAGTGCTGAAGACGCGCAAGGAAAATATGGAGCGAGGGATTCCGGTCAACCCGGCGATCTGGAAGCAGATACAACAACTGTAAGAGCGGACGCTCGAGTCTCGCGCGCAGCCAGGTTCACGGCGTGCGGGCACTCGGAAATTAGCCAATTTCATTGACTCGACTACCAGGCGAGCATAGTATGTTGCTGCTTCGGCGGGGCGGAGTTGCTTCCCCCGATGACGGATACGAACCTAGGCCACTATCGAATCATCCGCAAACTGGGCTGCGGAGGCATGGGAGTGGTCTACGAAGCGGAAGATCTTAAGCTTTCACGCCGCGTTGCACTGAAATTGCTTCCCGAAAATCTCGTCGGAGACGCCAAAGCCGCACAGCGTTTTTTGCGCGAGGCGCGCGCCGCATCCCGTCTCAACCATCCCAATATCTGCACCATTCATGAAATTGAGGAACACGACGGCCAGCCGTTCATCGTCATGGAGCTGCTTGAGGGCGAAGACCTGAAAAGCCGCATCTCCGAAAAGCCCCTGCCACAGGAAGAAGTCCTCGAGTGGGGCTCGCAACTGGCCGATGCCCTGGACGCGGCCCACGACAAGGGCATTATTCATCGCGACATTAAACCTGCCAATATCGTTATCACGTCGCGGGGCCAGGCAAAGATTTTGGACTTTGGCCTGGCCAAGTTCGTAGAACAGCGGACACGAGAGTTGGATCCAGAACTGGAGTTAACGGGGGCGGGCGTGGTCCCGGGGACTACGGTCTACATGTCACCTGAGCAGGTCCGAGGCGAAGAGTTGGACAGCCGCAGCGATCTGTTTTCCTTGGGAGTGGTCTTATATGAAATGGCCACTGGAAAGAAGCCGTTCGTCGCCAAAAGTTCGGTTCTGACCATGAATGCAATCCTCAAAGACAAACCAATCTCGCCGTTGCAGCTCAACCCGGCGCTGCCGACCGAGTTCGAGGGCATTGTAGGCAAGGCGCTAGAAAAGAAGCGGGAGGCTCGGTACCAGAGTGCCGCGAACCTGCGCGAAGACTTGCGCGAGCTGAAGCGGGCAAGCGAAGCAGGATTACAGCGCAGTGAGCTGCGTAAATCGGCTCTACTGCCGCGCCGGCCTAGCGCCACGTTTCAGGGTAGCGGGCGGCGAACCCGTTATGTTCTGCTCGGCATTGCGGGTTTTTTATTAGCTGCGCTGGTGGCCACTACCGCGGCCACGCTGAGATGGCGCAGGCTCCATGCTCCGGGGACCAGGACCACCATTGCGGTACTGCCGTTTCAAAACATCGCTGGCGACAGCAGCATCGACTTTCTGCGTTTTGGGTTGGCTGACGAAACCGCGACGCTGCTTACCTACATTCCATCGCTCGAAGTCCGACCGCTCGAGATGTCGCAGAAATACACCGCTGCCGACCTTCAAAGGGCGGGGGCGCAACTCCGTGTTACTACGGTGGTGACCGGACACTATCAGAAGGCGGGAAGCCAGCTGCAAGTTACTCTGCAAGCTGTCGACGTGAAAAGCAATCACGTAGTTTGGCAAGCCATGATCGCCGCGGCCAGCCGTGATTTGACTTCTCTCCAAGACAAGCTACTCTCCGAAATACGACAAGGCTTGGTGCCCCGCTTGGGTGCGTCCTTCAATGCTCCGGGAGCCGGAACTCGGCCCAAGAATCCCCAGGCTTACGATTTATACCTGCGGAGCACCGCCATCAGCCACGACACTGTCCCCAATAAAGAAGCCATCGCGCTGCTAGAAACGGCTGTCAAGCTTGACGACAGCTATGCCCCGGCCTGGGACGCGCTGGGGGATCGCTACTATTACGACGCGGCTTATTCAAACGGCGGTGAGTCCGCGTATGCGCGCTCGAACCAAGCCCTGGAGCGCGCCCTGAAACTCGATCCCAACTTGGTCACCGCCGCGGCCAGTCTGACGGCGGATCGCGTCGCCTGGGGAAAATTAGACAAGGCCGCCGATGCCGAGGCTCTGGTGAAGCGCCGCCCCGAGAGCGCGGATGCTCACTTCACGGTAGCATACGTCTATCGCTATGCGGGCCTGCTCGAAGCGGCGGCACAGGAATGTGAGACGGCCTTAGCTCTTGATCGCGGCGACTATAACCTGCGCTCTTGTGCTTTCGTGTTTCTGGAGTTGGGAAAGGCAGCGAACGCTTGGCAGTATGTTCAGCTGGATGCAGACCCGGAATTTTCCAAAAATGTGATCCCCGCAATTCTCCTGCGCGAGAACCGCTTGGGGGAAGCCAAGACCGCGGCGGAACGCATGTCCAAGGATTCACCCTGGTATGGCGCCCTGCTACAAACCTGTTTAAGCCATCCCGGCAACATGTCGGCGGTGGCAGATGAGAAGAAGACGGCTTTGATG
>Ga0126381_100004498_pt1 | contig 15194 bp, 9 predicted proteins | sample PanSoiMetPlot_28_FD_96465 | JGI IMG/M metagenome (GOLD analysis project Ga0126381, IMG submission 96465) | Tropical forest soil microbial communities from Panama - MetaG Plot_28 | ecosystem: Environmental > Terrestrial > Soil > Tropical forest > Bulk soil | place: Panama | collected 2016-02-17 | reverse complement strand
GCCGGGATGGGGTTCGGGCCGGTGCAGTTCTCGAAGTGCCCGATCTCGCTGGTGAAGGAGATGTTGTAGGTGTGCGCCGCCCAGATGACCCGGGTCTGCTCCGAGGAGGTCGAGTACATCGGGTGGAAGTCGTACGGCTGGTTGACGCAGCTGGTGCCGGTCGGGTCGTACTGGACCTGGCCGAAGCCGTTGGCCGCGCTGGCGGTCATGGATCCCGTCGTGCCGCTCGTGCGGTCGTGGATGGTGGCGCGCAACCCGTTCGGGGTGTCGCCGAGGGAGACGCTCAGGTTGTCGCCGGAATTCATCAGCAGGTCCCGGCCTAGATCCGGCGTGAACGTCGCGGTCGTGGACTCCACCGGGTTGGCCGGGGCCGTGGTACGGCCGTTCTTAGTGAGGAACGCGAAGTTGACGTATTCCAGGCCGGTCCTGGCCGCGCAGGTCGAGTTCAAGGTGGTCCCGGCGACCGGGTCTTCGGCCAGGCTGAATATGTTCATCGCGGCGCACCACCTGGTCGGGTCACAGCCGCTCGCTCCCACCGCGACCTGCCAGGTCGGCCAGGGAACCCACCCCGGCGGGTAGAGCTGCAGCTCCACGAACGCGGTGCCCGCATGCTTGGGCGAGACCGCCGGATCGAGGATGTTGCTGTCACTGTCGGGCGTACAGGTGGACACCTGCTCCGGGTAGGACTGCGTGGCACACAAGGCCATGCCGAACCAGATCGAGCCGTTCAGCTCAAACTGGTAGGACTTCCCGGGCGTGTTCGGGTTGGCCGGGGAGGGATCGCGGGGAAGCCGCAACGAGTACGTCATGTGATTCCCCGCACCAGGGACATTGGAGTAGAAGACCGCCGACGGCTCGTCGTGACCGACATATTCCGAGCCGAAGACATCCGTAGGATTCGCCACCTCGGCGCACATCGCGCTGTACGCGCAGTTGATCGCCGCGTGCTGGTACGTGCTGGCCGCGGCGGGCATCATGGCGGCGACGTTAGCAGCCGCCATCGTGGCGCCGATCAGTATCAGGGTTCCCGGGATAGCGACTAGTCGTCTTAGCTTCATTGCCCACGCTTCCAGTGAGCCGGTCACCGGCTGGGCATGTCCCAGCACCGCGACGTGCCGAGCTCCGACGCGGAGCCTAGCATCGGACCGCTAGGCCCGGAAGGACCTAATTCACAAAAGCTGACCTGATCGGACAAATCAGTACCAAATAGTCATCAGCGTCGAGCTGCGGCCGGTGGTCAAAACGCTCAGGCTGGCTGGGGCTGTTGCGGGCGGCCTTCGCCATGATGGCCACCTCCGGAGCTGGCGTCATAGTGGTGGGTTTTCCCAGAAAATACTGTGTCGGCTCTGCGCGGCCTAGGTACCGCTATCCCGTTTGTGCTGGGGAAATGGCCGCGCTACATGTGGGTTTACCCGGCTTTGCGGTCAGGCTACGCTGCTTGTACCAGGCGGTGGCCCGGCTCTGGTGGGGCCCGGGCCTCCTGGCCATCGGCCTGCAAGTCGGCCTGCAAGTGGTCTTCTAGGCGACTGGAGGCGGTGTGATCGTTCGCGTCCAGCTGGGCTCGGCAGGTCCGCAATGACCTGGGGACGCGCGGACGGGCTGACGGACCGGCGCGGCGAACGCGAGGCGCTTGACCGGCTTGTCGAGGCGGTCCGGTCGGGCGAGAGCCGGACCCTGGTGGTGCGCGGCGACCCTGGCGTGGGCAAGACCGTGCTGCTGCACTACGTGGCCGGGCAGGCGCGAGGGTGCCGGGTGGCGCGCGCGGTAGGCGTGCAGACCGAGATGGAGCTGGCGTTCGCGGGTCTGCATCAGCTGTGCGCGCCCATGCTGAACCGCGCCGAGCATCTGCCGGTGCCGCAGCGGGAGGCGCTGCGGACCGCGTTCGGCCTCAGCGCTGGGCCGCCGGCGGACCGGTTCCTGATCGGGTTGGCCATGCTCAGCCTCCTGTCGGAGGTGGCCGGGGAGGAGCCGCTGATCTGCCTGATCGATGACGAGCAGTGGCTGGATCACGCATCCGCGCAGGCGCTGGGATTCGTGGCGCGGCGGCTGGCGGCCGACCCGGTCGGGCTAGTCTTCGCGGCCCGCGAACCGGGTCCGGAGCTGGCTGGGCTGCCAGAGCTCAAAGTGGGGGGACTGCCCGAGGGCGACGCGCGGGCACTGCTGGACTCGGCGCTGGCCGGGCCGATCGATGCGCGGGTCCGGGACCAGATCGTGGCCGAGACGCAGGGCAACCCGCTGGCGCTGCTGGAACTGCCGCGAGGGCTGACGCCAGCGGAGCTGGCGGGTGGGTTCGGGCTGCCAGGCGCGGCGCCGCTGTCGGGGCGGATCGAGGAGAGCTTCCGCCGGCAGTTGCAGGCGTTGCCGACGGAAGCTCGGCGGCTGCTGCTGGTGGCGGCGGCCGAACCGTACGGCGAGCTGCCGCTGGTCTGGCGGGCTGCCGAGCGGCTTGGCATCCGCATTCAGGCGGCCACGCCCGCGTTGGAGGCAGGTCTAGTGGAGTTCGGTACCCGGGTGCGGTTCCGGCATCCGCTGCTGCGCTCGGCGTCGTACCGGATGGCGTCGGTTGCGGACCGGCAAGCCGTGCACAGCGCGCTGGCCGAGGCCACCGACGCGCAGGCTGCGCCGGATCGCCGGGCCTGGCACCGGGCCAAGGCCGCGGCCGGGCCCGACGAGGAGGTCGCGGCGGAGCTCGAGCGGTCCGCCGGCCGAGCCCAGGCGCGCGGCGGGCTGGCCGCAGCTGCGGCGTTCCTGGAACGTTCGGTGCTGCTGACCGCCGATCCGGCGCGCCGCGCCGAGCGCACGCTGGCGGCTGCGCGGGCCAACCTGCAGGCCGGCGCGTTCGGAGCGGCCGTCGAGCTGGTCGCGGATGCGGAGGCCGGGTCGCTGGACGAGATGCAGAGCGCGCGGGCGGACCTGCTGCGCGGGGAGATCGTGTTCGCCTCGGGTATGGGCAGCGACGCGCCGCCGCTCTTGCTCAAGGCGGCCAAGCGGCTCGAGCCGCTCGACGCCGAGTTGGCCCGCGCGACCTATCTGGCCGCCTGGATTGCGGCCCTGTTCGCCGGGCGCCTGGCCGGCGCCGGCGACCTTGTCGAGGTGTCCCGCGCCGCCCTGGCCCTTCCCGTCCCCGTGGACCAGCCGCATCCGGCCGACCTGGTGCTGGCCGGCCTGGCCACGGTGGTCACCGACGGGCCGGCCGCCGCGGCACCGACGCTGCGCCGCGCCATCAGCGCCTTCAACGACGCCGAGATGTCCGTGGCAGAAGAGCTCCGGTGGGGCTGGTTCGCTCAGGCGGCTGCAAGCGCGCTGTGGGACGATGACGCCTGGCGCGCGATGCTCGCCCGGCAGGTCCAGCTCGCTCGTGACGCCGGCGCGCTCGACCAGTTGCCGATCACGCTGGGCGCGCTTGGCACGGCCGTGGCGTGGACCGGTGATTTCGCCGCGGCCGCCGCTCTGGTGGCGGAGGCCGACGCGGTCTGCGAGGCGACCGGGAGCCGCGCCGCCCCGTTCGCCGCGATGTTGCTCGCGTCTCTCCGGGGCGATCAGGCCGAGGCCACCCCGCTGATTGAGGCCACCATCGCCGGGGCCACTGCCGGGGGACAGGGGATCGCGGTGGCCTACGCCCACTGGGTGGCTGCCATTGGTCACAACGGCCTCGGCCGGTACGCCGACGCGCTGGGGGCGGCCACCCAGGCAAGTGAGGACACGTCCACGCTCTACATCGCGATGTGGGCGCTGCCCGAGCTGATCGAAGCCGCTGCCCGCAGCGGGAATGCGCACCTCGGCACGGAGGCGCTCGAACGGCTGGCCGAATTTACCCGAGCCGGCGGAACCGACTTCGGCCTGGGCATCGAGGCACGCTCTCGCGCACTGCTGGGCGAGGGCCAGACAGCCGAGAGCCTGTACCGTGAGGCGATCGACCGGCTCGGCCGCACGAAGCTGCGGCCCGAGCTCGCCCGCGGCCACCTGCTGTACGGCGAATGGCTGCGCCGCGAGAAGCGCCGCGCAGACGCCCGCGCCCAGCTGCGGGCCGCTCACGACATGCTGGCCGGGATGGGCATGGAGGCGTTCGCCGAACGCGCGCGGCACGAGTTGCTGGCCACTGGTGAGACGGTGCGCACGCGCACGGTCGAGACGGTCAGTGCGCTCTCCGCGCAGGAGGCGCACATCGCCCGGCTCGCCATGGAAGGCCACACCAACGCGGAGATCGGCGCCCAGCTGTTCCTCAGCGTCCGCACGGTGGAGTGGCATCTGCGCAAGATCTTCACCAAGCTCGGCATCACCTCGCGCCGCGGGCTGCGTGACGCGATGTCGGCCTCTAGGCAACCTGACCTGCACGCCTAGGTTGGTGCCCCGCCTGCGGGCTGCGCTCGTGCACCCCGGTCGGGCTAGGTGTCGAGCACGCTGAGCGGCAAGGAAACCGCCACCAGAGAGGTCAGGCGCCGCCAGGGTCTCCTACTGGCTGACCCGCGTCGGCACCAGGGTCACCACTGGTGCGACGGACCGCCCGAACCGGGACTGTTGAAGAAACAGAAGACCCTGGAACGGGGTGACAGGCCCGCGGCCCTGAGATCCCGATCACCTGCTGCTGTGAGTTTCTCGCGACCCTTCACTCATCCCGATCAAGGCAAGCAGAAGGGAACGTCTCTCATGTTCAAGTCGACATCCACCTCTTTGATCCTGCTCGGCATTCTGGCCGTGATCGTCGGGATCATCGCTATCGCCTGGCCGGGCGTCACGATTCTGGCTCTGGTCATCCTGTTCGCGATCTACGCGTTCGTGGCCGCCGGGCTGCAGGCGGCCAGGGCCTTCAGCAGCCGGACCGCCGGGCCGGTCTTCGGTCACCTGCTGCTCGGGCTGATCGATCTGGCGGCCGGCGTGGTCGCCCTGGTCTGGCCCACGCCGACCGCGTACGTGCTCGTTATTGTCGTGGCGGCCTGGGCGCTGGTCGGCGGCTTGGCCGAGATCTTCGCAGGATTCGGCAGCGGGGAGACCGCAGGCATGCGTGCGATGTTCATCCTCGCCGGGCTGGTGTCTGTCGCGTTCGGCGTGCTGCTGTTCGCCCGCCCCGGAGTTGGCGCGGTCACTCTCGCTCTGCTGTTCGGCCTCTACAGCATGATCTACGGGTTCTCGCAGATCACGGCGGGCGTCCAGGTCCGTCAGGCGGGCAAGTCCGTCCGGTCGCTGTCGCCCCTGACCAAGGCAGCCTGAAAGCCCGGTCCAGGGCTCGGACGCCCGCGCCGACCTCCCCGCCGGTGCGGGCGCCCGCGGAGGCTGGCGTTATCGCGACACGCCTGGCTGTCCGTCAATCGATCAAGGGAGTGGCAATGGCAGCACTGAAGTACCCGGTGTACGTGGCACCGTCGAGGATGGTGTCCGACGTTCTTCCCCCGGGTGAGAATCGGCGGACCGACATTCAGCCAGGGCAGCCGGAGCAGGTAGGACTGCCCGCGGCGGAATCAGGGGCCCCGCTGGCCATCGAACTGCGGCATCTGCGGTACTTCGTAGCGCTCGCCGACGCGGGGAGCTTCACCCACGCCGCGGAGCGGATGTTCATCGCCCAGCCGACCCTAAGCCAGCAGATCAGGCGGCTGGAACAGATCGTCGGCACGCAGTTGCTGCAGCGCCGCCGCGAAGGCCTGCGACTCACCCCGGCCGGCACCGTGCTGCTGGACGCATCCCGCGCCGTACTGTCGCTCGTGGATCACGAGGTGAACCGGGCCCGGCAGGCGGCGGGCATGGGCCGGCCACGCCTGCGCGTGGTCGTGCCGCCACGGCTGCCGGATGCCCTCGCGGCCGAGGCCGCCGCTGCGCTGAGGTCGGCGGCGGCCACCGCGGACGTGGAGATCGGCTGGATGGAAGCTCCGCTCGACGCCGAGTTCTCGCTGATCCTGCAGCGCCGGGCCGACGCTGGCCTGGGCTGGCTGACGGACGGCCTTGAGACGTTGCCCGCGCCGCTCGACGCCATGAGCCTCGGGGAATTCGAACCCGACGTGTGGATTCCTTCGGCCCACCCAGCGGCGCGCCGCGGGATGATCAGCCTTGACGAGCTGGCCCGCATGGACGTCATTCACGGGCCGCGCCGCCTGGGGCCGGGGATCTACGATGCCTGGACGAGGGTCTTGCGGACCATCGATGCGCGCTTCGAATTTGCCGATCCGCCGCTGCGGCACTCGCTGCCGGTGGACCTCGCCTTTGCCGCGACCGCGGACCGGCCCACAGCGGTGCTGACCGGCCCCGGCGTCAGCACCGGAAGCCCCTCCGGGTTGATCCGGCTACCCCGGCCGTCGGGCGCCCACGATATGGTCCGGGTCGGCCTGGAGCAGCGTCCGCTGACCGCGACGGCGGTCCTGGTGTGGAACGGGGACCTGCCCCGGCCGCTCCAGCAGATTCTCTTCGATGCCGCGGACGGCATGACACCATCGGCCCCGGCCCGGATTGGCGGGCAAGATCCTGCGGCTGTCGGCTTCTAGGTCGCGGTTATTGGCGGGGATCGCCGATTTCCGTTTCCTCCCAGCGCCGCCCGCGGCGCGGGCATCCGTCGCGCAGGCGGTGCCTCTGCTGAGAGCGGCCTGAACCGCCGCTCGCTCAACTGAGACCGCATCCTCTTGACAGGTCTTTGCTTGTGTCAGTTCGCTAGAAGCGGCACCGCCGTACTGGCGCGCTTCCGCCTGCCCGGTCCCTCGACCCTGGCATGCGGGAAGCGAGACGTGCCTGCTGAATTGGCCGTGCCGACGCGGCTGGTGCTGTTGCTGTAGTTGCCGGCGGGCTGGCGTGACTTGCGGGCGGAGACGGGCATGAGTACGCGACCGGAGCCGGTGTCGGCGCTGTTGGGCCGCCAGCGAGAGCGCGCGGTGCTCGATGGCCTGCTCGGGGATCTGCGGTCGGGACGCGGGCGGGCGCTGGTGGTGCGGGGTGAGGCGGGGGTGGGCAAGTCAGCCCTGCTGGAGTACGTGGTCGGGGCGGCCACGGGGGATATGCGGGTGGCCCGGGCGGCGGGGGTGGAATCGGAGATGGAGCTGGCGTTCGCCGGCGCGCACCTGCTGTGCGCGCCGCTGCTGGACGGGCTCGAGCGCCTGCCGGCTCCGCAGCGCGGCGCGCTGGGCGTGGCATTCGGGCTGCGGGAGGGGTCTGCGCCGGACCGGTTTATGGTCGCGCTGGCGGTGCTGACCTTGCTGGCAGAGGCGGCGGAGGAACGGCCGTTGTTGTGCGTGGTCGATGACGCCCAGTGGCTGGACCAGGCGTCTGCGCAGGTGCTCGCGTTCGCGGCGCGGCGGCTGCTCGCCGAGCCAGTCGGGCTGGTCTTCGCCACGCGCGAGCCCGGTGAGCAGTTGCGGGGGCTACCGGACCTGGAGGTACGGGGCCTGCCGGAGCAGGACGCCCGCGCGCTGCTGCGGTCTGTAGTCCGGTTCCGGCTCGATGAACAGGTCCGGGACCGGATCCTGGCCGAGACGAACGGTAATCCGCTGGCGCTGCTCGAGCTGCCGCGCGGACTGGGCCCGGCGCAGCTGGCGGGCGGGTTCGGGCTGGTGGGGGCGGTCCCGGCGCGAATCGAGCAGGGCTTCCGGCGGCGTCTGGAAGCGCTTCCGGCCGATACGCAGTCCTTGATGCTGGTCGCGGCGGCCGAGCCGGCCGGGGATTCCATGGTGGTGTGGCGGGCGGCCGGGCGGCTCGGGATCCCGCCTGCCGCCGCGGAGGCCGCCGAGGCGGACGGGTTGCTGGAGATCGGGACGCGGGTGCGGTTCCGGCATCCGTTGGTGCGCTCGGCGGTGTACTCGGCGGCGTCGCGGCCGCAGCGGCGGGCCGCGCACCGGGCGCTGGCCGAGGTGACCGATCGTGACCGTGACCCGGACCGGCGGGCGTGGCACCTGGCGGCGGCGGCGCCCGGACCCGATGAGGAGGCGGCCGCGGAGCTGGGGCGGTCAGCGGGCCGGGCGCAGGCCCGCGGCGGCATGGCCGCGGCGGCGGCGTTCTTGCAGCGCGCGGCCGAGCTAACGGCCGAACCCCTCCGGCGATCCGAGCGGGCCTTCGCGGCCGCGCAGGCGAGCCTGCAGGCTGGCGCGCTGGATGCAGCGACCGAACTGCTGGCCATAGCGGTGGCAGGGCCGTTTGATGAGCTCCAGCAGGCCCGTGCCGCCCTGCTGCGCGGGCAGATCGCGTTCGCCTCTGGTGGCGGCAGCGACGCCCCGGCACTGCTGATGAAGGCAGCCAAGCAGCTTGAGCCGCTAGATGCCGCACTCGCGCGCCAGACCTACCTGGACGCGTGGCTCGCCGCGATGTTCGCCGGGCGGTTCGCGGGCGCAGGCGATCTGTACGAAGTCTCCCGGGCCGCGCGGTCAGCCCCCCCACCTGCGGGCGCTCCCCGCCCGTCCGATCTGCTGCTGGACGGCTTGGCCGTCCTAGTCACCGAGGGTCGCGCCCAGGCGGCACCCCTGCTGAGGCGGGCAGCGCGGGTCTTTGCCGAAGAAGAGATCACCATGGCAGAGCGCCTGCGATGGGGCTTCCTGGCCGTGATTGCGGCGATCATGGTGTGGGACGAGCAACGATGGCACGCGATAGAGGTCCGCCAGCTCCAGTCCTGTCGCGAGGCAGGTTTGCTCGCGCAGCTGGTGATCTACGTGAACTCGACGGCCATCCTCATGACCTGGCGCGGGGATTTTGCGGCGGCAGCTTCGCTGGTCGCGGAGGCTGAAGCGATCGCGGCCGCAACCGGGACCCGATTCGCTCCGTTCGCGGCCATATGGCTCGCCGGATTCCGGGGGACAGAAGCCGAGGCTACCCCGCTGATTGAGGCCGTCATCAAGGACTCCCGAGCTACTGGCCAGGGCCTAGCCGTCCAAGAGTCGCAACGGTTCTCCGCCGTTCTGTACAACGGTCTCGGCCACTATGAGACCGCCGTTGGCCAGGCGCAGCAGGCAAGCGAACAGGCGCCTGAGCTGTTCACCTCCACGTGGGCGCTTCCCGAGCTGATCGAGGCAGCCAGCAGGACCGGGCAGACCCAGCTGGCCGCCGGCGCGCTCAGCCGGCTGGCCGAGGCCACCAGCGTGGGCCAGACCGACTGGGGCCAGGGGATCCACGCACGCTGCCGAGCGCTACTCGGCGACGGCGCGGAGGCCGAGGGCTGGTATCGCGAAGCGGTCGACCGGCTAAGCCGTACCGGCTTTCGGCCCGAGCTGGCGCGCGCACACTTGCTCTACGGTGAGTGGCTGCGGCGCGAGGGCCGGCGGGCCGACGCGCGGGCGCAGCTGCGCACCGCGTACGACATGTGTGCCGCGATCGGCATGGAAGCGTTCGCCGAGCGTGCCCGCCGCGAGCTGCTGGCCACCGGCGAGACCGTCCGCACACGTACCGCCGAGCCGCACGACCAGCTCACCCCCCAAGAGGCCCAGATCGCCCGGCTGGCCCGGGCGGGCATGTCGAACGCGAAGATCGCCGCTCAGCTGTTCCTGTCCGCACGGACGGTCGAATGGCACCTGCGCAAGGTCTTTACCAAACTCGAGATCAGCTCCCGCCGAGAGCTCGAGCGGGTGCTGCCTGACGGCGCCAGCGCCGGGCTTACGGCATGACCTGCGGTGAGCACTGGTATCTTCGCCCAGGTGCGCAGGGTGTCGATCGTGGGCGTTCCGAGCAGCGCTGCCAGCTACGCGGCCGGCCAGGATCTGGCGCCTGCGGCCTTGCGCTCGGCCGGCTTGCCCGAACAGCTCGTCGGATCAGGGTTAGAGGTCCATGACGACGGAGACCTGCCGCATCAGGTGTGGCGCCCTGACCGGGATCACCCGCTGGCCCAGAACGTCGACCAGGCGACCGCGTCGCTGCGGCAGCTGGCCGGCCGGCTCGAGCCGCTGCTGGCCCGCGGCGACGTTGCTCTTGTGCTCGGCGGCAACTGCACGATCGTGCTCGGAGTCGTGGCGGCTCTGCAACGGCTGGGCGCCGGTGCTCCCGGATTGCTGTACGTCGACCGCCATTACGACATCAACACCCCGGAAAGCACCACCGACGGGGCTTTGGACTGGATGGGGCTAGCGCACGCGCTGGCCCTGCCCGGTTGCGTGGACACCCTCACCGGCGCGTTCGGGCCCCGGCCCCTGCTTGAGGCCTACCAGGTGGCATGGCTCGGAGTGGAGCCGGGCGTGGCTACCGGCTGGGAGCGCGAGCAGGCCGACCGGCTTGGCTTGCACGTGACCACCAGCGAGGCACTCGCCGCCGATCCAGCCGCTGCCGCCCGGGCTGCACTGGACCATCTCCCACCTGGTCCGCTCGCCCTTCACATCGATGTTGACGTCCTCGACTTCATCGATGCCCCGCTGGCGGAAAATACCGACTGCCGCAACACCGGACCTACCCTCGACCAGGCCGTAGAGGCGCTCCAGCTGGCAGCGCGAGATCCGCGGGTACGAGCGCTATCGATCGGAGAACTCAACCCGACCCGATGCGCCGGCGACCCTGATGCCCTTCCCCGCTTTGCTGGCAGCGTCGCCCGGATACTCGCCGGCACGATTAGGTAGACACCAGCTACCCTCGCCTGCATGCGGAAGCTGATCGTCAGCAACTTCCTGACGCTAGACGGTTACTACGAGTCGGCCGATAAGACGTTCGGCCGATTCTTCGACTACTTCCACGAGGACTACGGCGCGAACGAGGCGTTCGACGAGTACAACACCGAGTTGCTGCGAGGCGCTGGCACGCTGATCCTCAGCGGGCGTACGTCCTTCATGACCAATAAGGACTACTGGGTGTCCTATCCAGATACCCCCGGTGGTACCGCGATCCGGCGCGAGTTCTCAGAGCTGATCGGCGCCACGAAGAAGTACGTCGTCTCCGACACCATCGCCGCGGAGGATCTGGCCCCGTGGCAGGACACCACCCGTATCATCCGCGGCGCGGGCCTCTACGCGGAGATCGCCGCGCTCAAGGCGCGGCCCGGGCGCCCCATCCTGATACAGCTGAGCCGGCAGCTATGGAACGATCTGCTTGTCCACGACCTGGTGGACGAGTTGCACCTGACCATCTTCCCGGTGATCGCAGGCGGGGGGATTCCACTGTTCACGGGCCGGCCGCCCGTCTCGCTCAAGCTGCTGTCCACTCGAACCTGGGCAGGCTCAGGCAACATCCTTGCGATCTACCAGCCGATCCTCCGCGAACCTGCGCCCGGCTAACAGGATCGGCTGCCGCACGCTGGCGGCCCACCTGATGGGCAAGGAGCCCCGGGGGCCTGGCTAGGCCTCGGTGTCGCCTCTCGCGCGACCCTGGAGGAAGTCGATCGCGTCGAGAGTCGCCTGGTAGACGAAGCGCTCGCGTTTGGGCGCGGCGAGGAACCTGGCCGCCGCTGCGAGCGGGGCCCGCCCGGCCGTGCCGGTACGGGACTCGGCGATCGCGGCGGTGGTGGTCTTCACCGCGTGCGCGACCATGATCGACGCGGTCGAATTGTCCTCAGCGGCGGCCTGGGTGAGCGCGGTCTCCAGCGGCGCCGCCGGGCCGTCATAGCCCTTGACCAGCGCCACCGCCTGGTCCGGATCCCGCTTCCTGATCGCCGCCAGCACCGCGTCCGGGTCCGATCCCGGATATGGCTCCACCGGAGCCGGTTCTCCCTTGGTGTCGAACTTCGACGTCCACTGGACGAACCAGGCCGCGTGCAAGACCCCGCGCAGCACCTGCGGGCCCGGGTCGGCCGACCACGCCCAGCGCAGCGCGTTGGTGTAGGTCAGCGTGTGCGTGACGTCCAGCCAGCCAGCATCTTGAGAGTCGTCGGTATCCGAGGCAATGTCGAACCGGCCCAGCCGGGCCGCCGCCACCGACGCGATCGCGTCGATGATGTGCGGCACGGGCACACCGCCACGCACAGCACCAGTGACCGCAGCGACCGCGTCCTCCGGCATTCCGTCCAGCAGCACCCGCCGCAGGCCGGGGATACCCGGATCTGGAGTGGCGAGGGCGGGAGCACGGACGGCCATGTCGTCCTCTGCCGCCCGCCAGGCCCGCAGGAAGCGGCGCATGTACGGAAGCCGGTCGTACCGGGTGGACCACGTGATCGCAGGCACCAGCGGCGCCAGCACCGTGTCCGCCTGCGACCAGCCGATCCGGTCGAGCAGGTCGAACGCCTTCTGGCAGTAGATCATCGGGTGCCCGTACCCGAGGAAGTGGTCAGTGATCGCGCTGAGGAACGCGTGCCGGATCTCCCCCGGCGACGCGCCGGCCACCAGCGCTCCGCGCAGCAGCGCCTCGGCTTCGTCGCCTTGCTCGGCATCGACGAGAGAGGGAAACGCGGCTAGCGCGCCGACCACCGAGCCATAGCACGCGACAACATCCAGCGGGTCGGGCTGGTGCCGCGGCGGCCGGCGTACCTCGGTGCGGCTCACCGTGGACAGGCCCTGGATGACCGGCAGCGCGCTGAGCGGGCCTTCGAACGCGGCCGCCATCGTCAGGCAGTCAGCGAGCGTGGCCAGGGAGTGATTCCAGCCGTATTCGGCCCGGGTGGCGCCATACGTCACGCCTGCGCGTACCACCTCGGTCAGCGGCGTCCCGATCGCGCGCAGGCGCATCGTATCCCTGGCCAGGCGGCCGGTGTCCACGTCACCCATGGCGTCGAGCAGGCTCGCGAACAGCTCTGGTGCGATCTCTTCCGGCGCCGGATCGGTGGTGTCCACGTACACCCATCCGTCACGCACCGAGACCGGATACGTCCGGATGTTCTCCCCGCCGAACATGCACTTGCCGTCGGTCAGCCGGAACTTCCAGTTGTGCCACGCGCAGGTCAGCACGTCCCCGCGGATGTCGCCATCCTTCAGTGCATACCCCTGGTGCGGGCACCGGTTGTCCGCCGCGTACACGCCCGAGGCAGTACGGAACAACGCGATCCGCTTGTCGCCATGCCGCCAGAGCTTGCCCTGCCCGTCCGGGATATCCGCGATGGTTACAGCGCGCACCAGGTTCGTCATGCGATGACGGTAACGTCGCGGGCCCCGGTCGCACATCGGCCGTTCGTCTTAGGACCAGGCTGGGCGCGGGTCGCCGGAACCTTCTCATCCAGGCACCCACTTGGCCGCCCGGCTCTGCCCTTTAAGGGCTCGGGGTGGCCGCCGTCGTGTTGCTCGCAGTAGGCCCGATTGGCGGCATGATCATCGGCCGACGGCGTGGCGCCGTAGCATGATGGGGATCCTGGCATGGGCTGCCGTGGCCGATTTCCGGGATCGGATCGCTCGGCGTGGCCGGGCGGTTCGTCACCCGGAGGGGCTGGGCCATGGACATCGCGGACCGGGTCGCGGTCGTTACCGGCGGCGGGAGCGGCATCGGCAGGTCCATCTGCGCGGCTCACCAGGAGACCTTGACCAGATGACCGAAGGCATCAACTCGTCAGCGGTGTCGGGCTGGTTGCTGGCCAACGTTGAGGGCTTGCGGCCTCCGTTTGAGTTCACGCTGATCGCCGGCGGCCGCTCCAACCTGACCTATGCGGTCACCGATGCCGCGGGCCGCCGGATCGTGCTTCGCCGCCCGCCGATCAGCCACGTCCTGCCGACAGCCCATGACATGGGGCGGGAGCACCGCATCCTCTCTGCCCTGCGCGATACGCCGGTGCCGGTTCCGGCGGCCCTGGGTTACTGCGCCGACGAGGCGGTCAACGGCCGGCCGTTCTACGTGATGGATTTCGTCGACGGCTACGTCCTGCGCAGTCGCGCCGAGGCCGCGGCCGCCCTCGATATGGCGACCCGGATGACAGCGGGCCTGGACCTCGTCGACGTGCTGGTGGCTATCCACCAGCTGGATGTCGATGCCATCGGGCTGGGCGGCCTGGCCCGGCACGACGGCTACATCGAGCGGCAGCTGCGCCGGTGGCACCGGCAGTTCGGCCAGTCCCAGCAGCAGGCCCGCGAGGCCGGCGTCTACCGCCCGGTGCCGCTGGTCGACGAGGTACATGACCTGCTCGCCGAGCATGTCCCGGCCCAGCAGGGAACGGCTCTCGTGCACGGCGACTATCGCCTGGACAACACCATCGTCTCTGCCGAAGGCCGGGTCCGGGCGGTGCTGGACTGGGAGCTGTGCACGCTGGGTGACGCGCTGGCCGATGTGGGCACCCTGATGGCGTACTGGGGCAGCGGCCCCGGGCCGGGGATAGCCAGCGACCCGCTGCGGCTGGCCGCCACGGCACTGCCTGGCTTCCCCAGCCGGGACGAGGTGGCGGAGCGCTATGCCGCCCGCTCCGGCCGCGACCTGGCCAGCCTGGGGTTCTACGTGGCCTTTGCCCAGTGGAAGCTCGCGTGCATCGGCGAAGGAGTCTTCGTGCGGTACGCGGCCAACGCCATGGGAGCCGGCGGCAGCGACGCCGCGGCGATCGGGCGGAACGTCGAGGATCGCGCCCGGCAGGCGCTGGCCTCGCTGAACTCGTGAGCCGCTCACGTGGCGCTGACGCGGCAGCTTCACAAGTGCTTTCAGGCTCACCCGCGCCGGATACCGGGCGCTGCCACACGCGGTCACCCCAGCTAGCGCGGTCAGGTCGGCGCCAGCGACCTCGACTAGACTCGCCCCGCCGTCTCCGCCGATCTGCGCAGCGGGCCAGGCAGGCGGTCTAGGCGTCGTTGTGCGATGAGTTTGGCGGCGCGAAGTCGTCCAAAAGATCGTGAGTGCCCGCAAGGGGCGCCGGGCCTGCAGCAGGAGGAGTAGACGATGAATTCGATGGCTCGCCGGATGTTCGAGCTCGTCGAGCCGATTGGTGTCATCCCTTACTCAGCGGACGAACCCAACGAGGCGATGTTCGCCCTGGGGTTCACCAACTACTGGGACACCTACTTCGCCGGACGGGCGGCGCCCTTGGGGCTCGTCCCGGCGGAGGTGGTGGACGCGCTGTTCTACAGCTTCGCTCCCGGCGAGGTAGCTCGCCACATTCCGAAGGTGTGGCGCACCACCACGCCTGAAGCGGCGATCGCCGCTCGTCAGACGGGCTGCGTGAAGGCGCTGCGGCGAATCCTCGGCGATCGCGTCGACACTCGCGCCTTCGCCCGCGCCGCCGAACTGCTGATTAAGGCGGCGGCCAGCGCCCCGTTCGAGGGCCGGCCCATGTACGCCGCGCTGCGCGCGATCCCGATCCCGGACGACGTGGCGGCCCGTTTCTTTCATGCAGGCTCCTTGCTGCGCGAGCACCGTGGCGACGGGCACATCGCGGCCCTGATGATCGAGGGTGTCGGCGGCCTTGAGGCTCACGTCCT
>Ga0126381_100004497_pt1 | contig 15194 bp, 12 predicted proteins | sample PanSoiMetPlot_28_FD_96465 | JGI IMG/M metagenome (GOLD analysis project Ga0126381, IMG submission 96465) | Tropical forest soil microbial communities from Panama - MetaG Plot_28 | ecosystem: Environmental > Terrestrial > Soil > Tropical forest > Bulk soil | place: Panama | collected 2016-02-17 | reverse complement strand
GAGTGCCTGCTCGCCCAGGGCCGCACCGCCGAGGGCACCGCCCGCCTGCGCCAGGCCCTGGCCCTGTACCAGCGCCTGGGCATGAGCGCCGACACCGAACGCCTCACCGCGCACCTGACCGCATCCGCCCGCCCGCCCGCCAGCGCCCGAGACCGGGTATCACCGTGAGGAGACCGATTCAGCGTGCCGGCTCCGCTGTGGGCGCTGGGGGGAGCAGGAGGTCTAGGTCGACCTCCTCGCCGCCTACACTCGCGCTATCCCAAGGGTCGCTGACCAGCAGAGTGTGGATCAGCGGGGCACTGAGTTTGTCTAGGTGCGCACGGAGCGTGTCGTCGTCGGGCATGCCCTCGACGCGCGGGGCGAGCCGGTCGCGGATCTGGATGAGCCGCCGCAGGAACGCCTCGCGGTCAGCGTCGGCGTCGTAGGCCCCTTCCTCGCCCTCGGTGATGCCCTGGGCGATGATGTCCTTGATCGCGCGGAAGTCGCCATTGCCGTCGGTGGTGACCATCTGCAACCAGGCCCGGCCCTTGTGCCGGTACTGCAGCATGCACATCACTGCCTCGTGCCGGGTGAAGTCGGCGTCCCGCAGCATCGTGCCGCGCCGGGGCTGGGCCAGGCATCGGGCCAGCGAGATCGCCGACGCCAGCCCACTGTTCAGGCCGCGCCCAGGCCAGAAGTGGATGGCGTTAGCCGCGTCGCCCAGCAGGAAGCCGAAGGTCCCTGGCATAGTCGGGCTGGGCGGGAAAAGCCGGACCGAGAAACGCGGCCGTTGCACCATATTCAGCTGGAAGCCGGTCACGGCGGTCAGGTTCTCCGCCGGCACGCCGAACAGCTCCAGCCCTTCTTCCACCCGCGACCAGAACGCCGACCCACGCAGCAATGCGGGCAGGAACAAGGTCTGGTGAGTGCTGCAGACGAACTCACCGCGCGGGCTCCGCTCCAGCAGGCAGGGCTCGGACTGGATGCACCCGGTGAACGTCTGCCGGATCGGGTTGATCCCGACCGCTTCCTTCGCCTCATCCTCGGTGAGCCGCATGTTCAGGAATCCCTCGCCATGAAGGGAGTTCAGCAGGAACCGATTCTGCGCCACCGTCAGCAGAACCGCCATCGGGTCGGGCAGCAGCGACTTTACGCGCAGGCCGAGCACCATGTCGGAGAGCTGCTCGCCGTTGAGACCGTAGAGGGTGTAGTCGGCCGCGCCGAACCTGGCCTTGAAATGCGAGAAGGTACGCGACCTGCTGCCCTCGCAGATCGCCAGCACGTGCTGGCTGGCAATCTCGTCATGATGCGACTCGGCGTCGAAGGGCTCGGGGATCAGCTCGATCTGGCGCTTGCGGTTAGCGAGGTCGAGCAGGCGGTCCTCGATGTAGGAGATGCGGATGTTGCGCGGGCCAAGGTCGTTGATCGAATCCGGTCCCTTAGGCCACATCTCCGTGAACTTGCCAGGGGTGAACAGGTGATCCTGCATCTCCTGCGAGAGCTTGAGGAACTGGCGGCTCTGAATAGTCACGACCTGCTGGCGGCGGACGTTGCCCTCGTCGTGTCCCTTCCACAGCACCTGCTTGCCATCGCGCTTCCAACGTCCGTTGTAGATCCGAATCGCGACCCGCGGTCCCATCAGGTCCGCCAGCAGCAACGCAAAGGTCAGGCCAACCGGGCCGCCTCCGCTCACGGTGACCTGCAGCGTGGGCGCGCCGCGAACCGTCGTGGCGGCGCGCGAGAGATCCACGGCGGCGGTCTTGACTACCTGCAACTCCGATGTCTCTGAGACCTCGAAGGTGAACTTCTGGTCGCCGATCTGGATCTCATCACCCGGCCTGAGCCGGTGGGTGGTGATGGCCACACCGTTCACCTTGGTGCCATTGCTGCTGCCCCGGTCGGCTATGACATAGCCGTCTGCCTCTTGCCGGAGCTCAGCATGCAGCCGGGACGCGGAGGGATCCGCGATCATGACTTCGTTACCGGTGTCCCGCCCAAACGTGACCGGCGTGCTGCCAACCACAAACCGCTTCCCCGCCAGGTCCCCCTGCAGCCCCACGACCGAAGCTCTCATGGTGCCCACCCCACTCGCACCTACCGAACCGCGTCCTATTATCCGTATGACGGTAGCTTCGGCACCCTCTCGGGTCCATATCCGCCGTATCTCATTTTCGTACCCCAGCGCAGTCGCCGGCCTGGCTGGCCGACACGATCGCTCGATCTGGTGGCGGTCCCCGTCCGCTGGGCGCGACCTCAGCCGCCGCTCCATGGGGCCGGAAATACTGGCCGCCTGCCGGAAAGCGGCACCACCGCAAATGAAGCAGGAGGAAGCTAGTGAGGCTGCATTTGCGATTGAGGCAATTGCCGTTTAAATAGGAGCAGATCGCGCGCTGTGGCTTCCCATCCCACCTCTATGGATGTGGCCTCCATCCGCACGGATCCGTATATAGACAGGGACAGATTTAATACTCCTACCGGGCTTGTGTAAGTCCTCAGACTGTAGTAACGAATTCGGGTAGGTGAGCGCTGTCGGTAGAGAAGCCCCGTGCATTGATGACATGGGCCCGATTCAGGAGGAGGAGCATGCGCACATTACTCACCCGGGCACTGGCCGGGACCGCGATCACCGCGGCCGCGACGCTGACGGCGACGGGAACTGCCAGTGCAGCCCCGCGCATCAGCGCGCCGACGACGCTGTCGATCACGGAAACCAAGGCCGTCATCAAGCTTGGCCAGACAGACACCATCGGCGGGACCCTTCGCTCGGGTGCGACGCCACTCGCTGCACAGATCGTCTTGCTCGAACAGCTCGTAAGGGGCAAGCTGATCTTCCTGGACGCCCGGTTCACCGACACCAGCGGCGATGTGTCCTACTCGGTTAAGCCGGGCAGGACCACCTGGTACGAGCTAGTGTTCCAGGGCAGCCCGGGTTACGATCGCACGAGCAGCGGTATCGCCAAAGTCGTCGTGCTTCGGCCGCAGGTCAAGAAGCCGACGATACTGACCATCGGGGATACTCATGGCGCCATCAATCCCGGCCAGTCGGACACCATCTTCGGCGGCCTTATAAGCGGCCAGTCGCCGCTCGCGGGCCAGCTCGTCTGGCTTTACGAGATCGTCAATGGCAAGCTGGTCAACGGGGATGGCCACTTCACGAACAAGTTTGGCGTGGCGTATTTCACCGTCTCGCCCAGCGCCACCACGCATTACGAGTTGAAATTCTTCGGCACAGGGACATATGCCTCCGCGCACAGCCAGGAGCTGACCGTTCTTGTGAAATGAGTGAATAGCACCAGCATGCGGGGCCGGCGGATCCGGGCGATCGGATTTGCCGGCCCCGCACGCGTCAGATGCCCGCTCCGGGCCTGGCGTCCGGGGGCGGGCGCGGCTGCCAGGTCCGCTGCCGCCGCCGCCCCTGCCGGTCACTCGGTATCTGCACTTCCCACGCGACTACAGGCGTCACAGCTGCACCTCATCCGTACGGCGAAACGTAAATTGTTTGTCGTATGTCCCGGATATTAGAACGTCGTCTTGACATGTGAACACCCCTGTAACGACGCTCAACCCCAGTGTTCTCGCGGCATGGAGGAGGACTGGAGATGAGCTGGCGACCACGATGGCGTGGCCAATCGGCGCGCAAAGCGCTAGTGCTGATAGTGAGCCCGGTTGCCGTCCTGGCGATGGCCGCGGGCCTGCCGGCGGCGCGGGCTGTCGCCGGCGCCGATGTCAGGACCGTACAAATGCCTGCCGAGCCGTGCGCGGCGCTGACCGGGCTGTCCCTTCCTAACCTGCCTGGGTCCGACACCGCCACGGTGAGCGCGAACGAGGTCGCGGGGAGCGGGTGCCAGGTTGCCATCGAGATCACCGACACCTCCGATCCGCGCGGCGGGCAGCCGGGCATGATCGGCATCGACCTCACGCTGCCGGACGCCTGGAACGGCAGCTACATGGCCGAGGGCGGCGGCGTGTACTGCAGCCCGGCAAGCTTCGTGACCTTGGCGGCGGACCAGTGGCTAGCCGCCGGGTACGCGATCTCGCAGGACGACTGCGGGCACACGGGATTTCCGAACCCCCTCGTCTCGCCCTGGGTCACCAACTCCAGCCCTCCGCCGGCGCTGAACTGGAACAGGATCGACGACTTCGGTTACCTCGCCCACCACCTGATGGCGGTCGAGTCGAAGTTCGTGATCAACCAGTACTACAACGTCGGGGCGCAGTACTCGTTCTGGAACGGCTGCTCGACGGGCGGGCGTCAGGGCATGTCGGAGGCACAGCGCTATCCGAGGGACTTCAACGGCATCCTGGCCGGCGCGCCGGCGCTGAACTGGGACCAGTTCATGGTCGCGCAGATGTGGCCGCAGCTTGTCATGGAGTGGAACAGCGATTACCTGACACCGTGCAAGGAGAACCTGGTCGTCGCGACGCTGCAGGCGCAGTGTCCCGACCAGAACGGCCAGGTCGACGGCGTGTTCGACCCGCGCAACTGTGACGTGCTCGGCGTGCTCAACAGCCTGGTCGGCACCGCGACACCCTGCGGCACGTTCACGGCGACCGACGCACTGGTGATCAGGGAGATCTGGCAGGGCCCGCGCCTGTCCGGCTCGCAGAACAATCTGCTGCACGGGCTCCCCGTCTGGTTCGGGCTCGAGCCGGGCGCGAACCTGTCCGGTGTCTACCTGCCTTTCCTCGGCCCAGGCGGCGGGCTCGGGCTCGCGACCACTCATCAGCTGCCTAGCGGAGACTGGACCGGCGCGCCGTTCATCCCGTCCGCCGACTGGTTCCAGAACTGGCTCAAGCAGGACCCGACCTGGGTCTACACCGATGAGACCTACCAGCAGTACTGGCGGGACTTCCTGAAGTCCGGATTCATGTTCGACGCCGAGATAGCGGCCGACAACCCGAACCTGCACGCGTTCAAGGCGGCCGGCGGGAAGCTGATCATGTGGCAGGGGCTGGCCGACCAGCTGATTTTCACCGGCGACAGCATCAATTACTACAACCGCGCGGTCGCGGCCAACGGCGGGATTCGCGACACCGAGCAGTTCTTCCGCTACTTCCTCGCCCCCGGCGTCGGGCACTGCGGCGGCCCGGGAGCGGGAAGCATCGCCCCGACCAACCCGATGCAGCAGGTCATCGACTGGGTCGAGACCGGCCAGGCGCCCACCGTCCTGAACGCGAGCGGCTCGATCAACGGCCAGCCGGTGACCCGGCCGCTGTGTCCCTACCCCGACCCCGACGCGGTCTACACCGGCGGCGACCCGAACCAGGCAAGCAGCTACACCTGCCGGCTCGAGGCCGCATTCACCAACCCGTTCCTGCTGAACGGCCAGCACGGTTCGCCGCGGTAAGCGCGGCCGCACGGTGAGCCAGGAGGAGGCTCCTGGCTCACCGTCTCGCCTCGCGCCACGGGCTCCCTTGCCTGTGCGGCGGCTAGAATCCGTCCGTGGGCTCTGTCATGGCCGTCAGCCGGGCCGTCGGTCGCTGGAGCAGGCATGGCTGAGCCGCGGGGCGGCGCCCTGCCTGAATCCTCGTTTGAGGACGCGTGCCGGGACAGGCTCACCCCCTCGCGCCGGTATGCCGCGGGCGCGGGCGGCGTCCGCGGGATGATGACCACGATTCTCGGTGAGTTCGCGCGCCGGACCGGGCAGCCGACGCCATCGTCGGCGCTGATCGACGTGCTCGGCCGCTTCGGTGTCGGGGAGAAGACCAGCCGGCAGGCCCTGCTGCGCGCCTCAAGGGACGGCTGGTTCGTGCCGCTGCGTTCTGGGCGGCAGACGCTGTGGGAGCTCAGTCCGGCCTTCGAGCAGTTCCTCAACGGGGGCGAGGAGAAGATCTACGGTTTCACGGCGGTCCAGCCGGAGTGGGACCGCCGGTGGCTGCTGGTGCTCGCGCGGGTCGCGGAGAGCAACCGGGCTGGGCGACACTTGCTCGAGACGCGGCTGAGCTGGGCGGGTTTTGGTAACCCGTCGCCCGGCGTGTGGATCAGCACCTATACCGATCGGGTGAAGGAGGCCGAACAGGTGCTGAAGGAAGCCGGGGTGCGCGTCGGCGCGCAGATCTTCCTCGCTGAGCATCTGGCCGGCGACGAGTTGTCGACCCTGATCCGTCAGGCGTGGGATCTGGACGGGCTTGAGCGGGATTACGAGTCGTTCATATCCGAGTTCACTGGCCACCCGACCGACGATCCGTTGCTGCGCCTGGCGCTGCTCGTGCACGCGTGGCGCCGCTTCCGGCTCATCGATCCGACCTTGCCCAGGGAACTGCTGCCCGCGGGCTGGAGCGGCATCCGCGCCGCCAGACTCTTCCACCGGTTGCACGGACGGTGGCGGCCGGCCGCGATGGCCGAGTGGCGGCGCATCTGCGGTTGAGCAGGCAGGCGCGACATCGCCGCCAGCCAGCGCCCGAAGCCGCCTGAGTGAAGCTCGACATCCGCGTCGCTTTCTGAAAGCTTCACGTATCCGAAATTTGGACCAGATCCGCACATCAGAACCATGTCCTGGTCAGCAGCTCGCGGCATTGATAGATGAAATACTACGAAGTTTCGCGGATATCGCGGCTATATGTCGTTGCTGTCTACTGTCCTCACCAGATCGTCTGATCGCTGGGAGGAAGACATGCGCGTGCGCATAGGCAGGGCCGTCGTGGTCCCTGTCGTCGCGACTTTTGTGGCTGCGGCCGGCGGGGCGACCACCGCGCTCGTGGTGACCGCGAACGCGGCGACCGGCGGCTGCTCGGTCAGCTACTCGGTGCCCTCGCAGTGGCCGGGAGGCTTCACCGCCAACCTGAACGTGACCAACCTCGGTAGTCCGATCACCAGCTGGATTCTGACCTGGTCGTTCGGCGCCGGGCAGACGGTGACCAACGCGTGGAACGCCGCCGTCACCCAAAGCGGCGCCCAGGTGACCGCTAACAGTCTCAGCTACAACGGCAGCCTCGCCACCAACGCCAGCACGAGCTTCGGGTTCAACGGCTCGTGGAACAACAGCAGCAACGCCGCCCCGGCCAGCTTCGCGCTGAACGGCACGGCCTGCACAGGCACGCCCCAGCCGTCACCGACCCCGAGCCCCACGACGACGAGCCCAAGCCCGAGCCCCAGCCCGACGAGCACGAGCCCCAGCCCTGGCCAGCACACCATGGGCTACATCGGCTGCTCAATGGGCGAGAACACCGCGCAGGGCTACGCCGCCGACGGCGGCACCCGGATGTGGGGCGGGTACGCGACCGGCGGCGACGTCGTGCAGTCGTGGACCGACCCCAACTCAAGCGCCTGGCAGCTGTTCGACCAGCAGGCCGCCATGTTCGGAAAGCCCACCGCGGTGTGGGTGCAGGTCTGCGTCTTCACCCAGGGTGCCACCATCGCTGAGGTGGACCAGATGATCGCGAACACGCGCCTGCACGCGGCCCCGGGCGTCACCATCTTCATCACCGGCCAGCCGCAATACGATCCCGGGCACGTCTGCTCCCTGGCCGGCGCGAACGGTCCCGCCCTAACTGACAGCCTGGCCCAGCAGGCCGCCGCCGACCCGGCGCAGAACGTGACCTACAAGGGCACGTTCCACCTCACCAACAGCGAGGTGGTTTCCGACGGCTGCCACGCCAACACGGCGGGCATGGCCGACCTTGGCCACCAGGCCCTGTCGAAATGGGGCTAGCAGCTAGCTAGCCCATGCTTGCGATGCAAGGCGGCGCCTTCCCCGCGCTCACCGGCGAGATCGGGGGAAGGCGCCGCGCAGCCGCGCCGGGCGAACGTCGTCCACCCTCATCGAGCAGGTGGGCGCGTGCCGGATAGCCACGGCCCGTTCGGGAGAAAAATCATGGTCTTTCTGTCGCCATCGCGGCGAGCGCGGGCAGCAGGCGTTTCAACCGCGGGCTGGGTCCGCGGGGATCACGGCCACGTCGGTTAGTGCTACCTCATGGCCCTGGTCATCGAGATAGCCGACGTGCACAGGCAGGTCAGTACCGCGGATGCGGCGCAGCACGCTCGGCCCCTCAGGGCGCGGCAGGTACGTGTCGCCCCACTGCTGCAGCGCGTGGAGGACCACCCGGAGTTCGTTTCCGGCCGGGGTGAGCCGGTAGGCGAACCGCGGCCGGGCGCCGGGCTCCTGGTAGGGCTCGCGTTCCATCACGCCGTACTGCACCAGCGTCGACAGCCGGTCCGACAGCACGTCCGGGGCGATGCCCAGCCGGTCGCGGAACTCCGCGAACTTCGTCGCGCCGAAGAACGCCTCGCGCAGGATCAGGAAGGTCCACCGTTCGCCGAGCACGCCAAGGCTGCGCGCGATCGAGCAGGTCGATTCAGGAACCTTTCCCATGCCGTCATCCTACCTCCTGCATTGCCTTTTCCAACCCAGCCATGCTAGGTTGGGAAAACCTACTCAGGAAGAGGTGACACTGATGCGGATCGAAGGAAAGACTGCGCTGGTGACCGGCGCCAGCCGGGGGCTTGGCCGCCACCTGGCCAGCCAGCTGCGAGACCGCGGCGCCCTTGTCTACGCGGCCGCCCGTAACCCGGACACCGTGGACCTGCCCGGCGTCACGCCTGTCGCCCTGGACGTGACCGACCCCGATTCGGTGGCCGCCGCCGTGGCCGCTACCGGAGGCGTGTCGATTCTGGTCAACAACGCCGGCGTATCGACCGGGGCGTCACTGCTCACCGGGGACCTGCCGGACATCCGGCTGGAGATGGACACCAACTTCTTCGGGACGCTGGCGGTAACGCGCGCCTTCGCCCCACAGCTCACCGGACACGACCAGAGCGCGGTGCTGAACGTCCTGTCCGTGCTGTCGTGGATTTCCATCCCGCGCAGCGGCGGCTACAGCGCCGCCAAGGCGGCGCAGTGGTCGCTGACCAACGCCCTCCGCCTCGAACTGGGGCCCCAGGGGACCACGGTCAGCGCACTGCACGTCGGGTACATGGACACCGACATGACCCGGCACCTCGACGTCCCCAAGTCCGACCCAGCCGACATCGCCAAGCTGGCCATCGACGGGATCGTAGCTGGCGACACCGAGATCGTCGCGGACGAGATCAGCAGGCAGGTCCTCGCCAAGCTGTCGGCCGGGGTCGCCGGGCTTTACCCCCAGGCAGCCTAGCCGGGCGGCCTTCGCAGGCCGCCACCCAGCCGGGAGATCACGGCGGGCGCGGTCAGCAAGCGGCAGCATCGGGGCCATCCGCGATCGCGTCGAACGGAATCGGGCAGCACGGTTCCCCCGCGCAGGCGACAAGGTCATCGCAGCCGACCCGCACGGCGGCGCGCAGCGTGCCGGCGATGACCTGCAGGTCAGCGATCTTCGATTCCACCTCGGCCAGCTTGGCCTGCGCGCGCGCCTGCAGTCCGGTATCGGCGCGGCCGTGGCGGTGCCGGCCCGCCTCAAGCAGGCCGGCGACCTCATCGAGGGTGAAACCGAGCCGCTGCGCGGCCTTGATCACCCGCAGCACGGTGACCGCCCCGGCCGGGTACAGCCGGTGCCCGCCCAGGCTGCGCTCCGGCTCGGGGAGCAGGCCACGGCGTTCGTAATAGCGCAGCGTCTGCCGGTTCACCCCGGCCGCGGCCGCGACCTGGCTGCTGCGCAGCCCGCTCACGAGGCCATCCTGGCGGCAGCCCGCTGCGCGAGCGCGTCCAGGACGCCGGCCGATGCCGGCGGCACCTCGACGTCGACCTGCACGGCATTGGCGTCCCGGGTGAAGGTGAAGGTGAAAAACGAGCAGCATCCGCTCTCCCGGCCGGCCAGATCCCGGGCCGCGGGCTCGGCGGCGGGATCCAGCCGCCACCGCAGCACAGTGGGGGTCAGCCGCTGCTGCCCGCGCAGCGCCGTGGCGAACAACTCGTCGAACTCGGCCGCCCGCACCGGGCGCTGCGCAGCGGGCAGGGTGCACGCCTGCGGCGTCCACGCCATGTCGTTGGTGTTCATGTGGCCACGGTAAGCCTGTACCCAGGTACCAGATGCAACCCCGGCAGCCGAGCGCGGCCACGCCCCTGGTCTCGCAGCGAAGTCCCAGCTCACAGCGCAGACCCGGGCTTGCGACCGGGGCAGCATCTAAGAAAAGTTGGTTTCGTCGCTTTCCATCGGAGTCCAGCAGCCAGAGGTTAACAAAGCGTCAATATCGCACGCCTGTTCTTGACGCACTCCAGGGCGTCTGCTCGAATCCTAACAAATAGGAAAGTTTCCTAATTGTTTAGAGCTTTCCTGACTCTCGAGCAGAGGAGCAGGTATGAGAGTTGTTGATCTGCGCGGCGGGCCCCGCCTGGTCGCGGCCGGATGTTCAGTACTGCTGGCGGCCTCAGGCTTAATGCTGACGACCTTCTCCGCGCCCGCCAGCGCCTCGGCGGGACAGGTCGCGCCGTACGTCGACATGTCCAACTCGCAGGAGGGCGTGCTGAACACCGTCATCTCCTCGCACGGACTGCGCTCCTTCACCGCGGCCTTCACCATCGGTGAAGGTTGCAGCGACATCTGGGGTGACACCCTGCCGGTCGGCAACGACCCGACCATCGGCGCGGAGATCTCCTCGGCGAAGGCAGCAGGCGCCTCCGTGATCGTGTCCTCTGGCGGCGCGGCAGGCGAGCCGATCTCGTTCACCTGCACCAACCAACCCGCGATCGACGCCGCCTACCAGGCCATCATCAGCGATTACGGCAGCAACCAGCTCGACTTCGACATCGAGGGCGCCGCCATCGCCGACACCGCGGGCATCGACCGAACCTTCCAGGCCATGAAGGACCTCAAGGCCTCGAACCCCAGCCTGGTCTGGTCGGTCACCGTGCCCGTCCTGCCCAGCGGGCTGGACTTCAACGGCACGAACCTGCTGCAAGATGCCCAGAACATGGGCGTGACCATCCCGGTCGTCAACATCATGGCGATGGACTACTACCAGGGCAACATCGAGATGGGCAATGCGGCCATCAGCGCTGCCCGCAGCACCTTGAACCAGATGAAGGCAGTCAACGGCTCGTACTCGTACGCCAATGTCGGGATCACCCCAATGATCGGCGTCAATGACGACGGCTCCACCTTCACGCTCTCGGACGCCTCGTCGGTGGCCAGCTGGGCCAGCGGCAACGGCATTGGCCGACTCGCCTTCTGGTCGGTCGATCGCGACCAGGCCTGCCCCGGCGGCAACGGCGGCGCGGCCTCGTCCACCTGCAGCGGCGTCTCCGAGAGCACCGGCCAGTTCACCAGTGCTTTCACGGGCGCTGGAGGCGGAAACCCGCCGCCCCCGCCCCCGCCCGGCGCAGGTCCGGTCACCCTCGCCTTCAACGGTCTGTGCCTGGACGACCGCGGCGCCAGCACCACCAACTTCAACCCGGTCCAGGTCTACACCTGCAATGGCACCAACGCGCAACAGTGGACGCTGACCGCAGGCAACCAGCTCATGGCGCTGGGCAAGTGCCTCGATGTCGCAGGCGCCGGCACGGCCAACGGCACCACGGTCGACCTCTACGACTGCAACGGCACTGGCGCACAGGTCTGGGTTCACCAGTCCAACGGCGCCTACGTCAACCCCAACTCCGGCAAGTGCCTGGACGACACCGGCTGGGGCGGCTCCGGCACCCAATCTCAGATCTGGGCCTGCACCGGCAACTCGAACCAGTCCTGGAGCCTGCCGTAACCGCGTGAGGCACATGTAGCACGCAGATAGCAGCCACCCGGGGCGGACATCCGGCAGCGAACCCGTGGCCGCCCCGGTCTGCGCCCACGGGAACGCGTCACAAGCCCAGTTTCGGCTGTAGATCCCCTGGGTGGTTCCAGGTGAGAAATTAACAAGAAAGTTTCTTTATAAAAGGCCTTGACGGTCCGACCCGCCGGGCATACAAAGTGACCACATCACCCCATTTCCGCTCATGCGAGGCGCCAGATCGCCTCAGCTTCTCTCATCCCTGGAGGCTCCATGCAGGCCGGAAGACAGATTCTGCGCACAGCTCTCATCGCTGGCTCAGCGCTCGGGCTAGCCGCCAGCGGCTCGTTCCTCGCGCTGGCCTTCGGACACGCCGCACAGGCATCCACCGCCTGCGCCACGGCGTGGAGTTCCACCGCTGTCTACACCGCCGGCATGCAAGCCAGCGAGAGCGGGATCAATTACACCGCCAACTGGTGGACTCAGGGCAACGACCCTGCCACCAACAACGGCGGACCCGGCTCGGGTCAGCCGTGGACGTCCAACGGCGCCTGCACCGGCGGGTCGGGTGGGGGCCCGAGCCCGACGCCGACGCCGACTCCCAGCCCGACCTCGACCGGGACGGGCTCGGCGAGCGGCCTGCTCTTCAGTCCGTACAAGGACGTCACCATCAACATGAACTGGAACACCGACCAGATGCAGTCGGCCGTGGAAGGGTCCGCCATCCCGGTGGTGGGCTCCGGCAGCCTAGTGTCGACGTACCTACCGAAGCTGCCCGCGATCACGGTCGCGTTCGCCACCGGAACCTGCGGCAGCGAGACCTGGGGCGGTGTCTCGGGTGCCAGCTGGGCCGCGGAGAACGTTCCGCAACTGTCGGCCGCCCACCTGAATTACGTCGTCTCGACCGGCGGTGCGGCTGGGACCTTCAGCTGCGGGTCAACATCCGGCATGGACTCGTTCATCGCCCGCTACGCGAGCCCGAACCTGGTCGGCATTGACTTCGACATCGAAGGCGGCCAGACCCAGTCGGACATCCAGAACCTGGTCAACGCGGCCGCGGGGGCACAGTCGACGTACCCCAACCTGCAGTTCTCGTTCACGATCGCCACGCTGGCGGCATCCGATGGCAGCTATGGCGGAGTGAACTCGCTCGGCGCCGAGGTAGTCAACGCGGTGAAAGGCTCCAGCCTGAAGAATTACGTCATCAACCTGATGACCATGGACTTCGGCAGCGCGTCAGCAGGCGTCTGCGTCGTCGTCTCCGGCGCCTGCGAGATGGGGCAGTCAGCGATCCAGGCGGTTACGAACCTGGAGCACACCTACGGAATCCCGGCGAGCAAGATCGCCGTCACCCCGATGATCGGCCTCAACGACAACACCGCCGAGACTTTCACCGCCGCTGACGTGGACACGCTGACGAGGTACGTGACCGGCAACGGCCTGGCCGGACTGCACTTCTGGTCACTCGACCGGGACACGCCCTGCGCCACGACCACGACGTGGGCGTCCCCCACCTGCAACTCGGTTTCCGGCACGACAGCGCTGGAGTACACCAACAGGTTCCTGAGCGACGGAGCCTGACGGTAATCCTGCGGCGGGCCGTGCACGGGCAACCCTGCGCGGCCCACCGGGGTCATGTCAGGGTCGGCTCTCCCGGGCCGCGGTCATCCGTGCCCTCGACCGCGAGGAAAAGGAAGGCTAAGGGGCCGGCCTCGACCGTGGCGGCGGCTGCCAGTGAAGAGATGCCACGCTCCGTTCGGGATAAAAGCCACCTCATCTCCTGAACGGAGCGTGGCTTATCCCCGCGGTCACGGTTGACTGCTCACCGTCGGCAGGCGCCAGGCTCGGGCGGGTGAGATTCGGGTAAATGTATTATCGAACTATACTTCGGTCAACTATACTTCGGTCATGCGCACTTCACCCGAAGATACGCCTTCAAAGCCACCTCACCTGTTCGACCGGGAGGCCGAATGGACGGGGCTAGTTTCCTTCGCCGCCGACGCAAGACCTGGCGCCACGCTGGGCATAGTGAGCGGGCGGCGCCGACAGGGCAAAAGCTATCTCCTCCAGGCGCTGGCGACCGCCATGGACGGAATCTACTTCCCTGCCCTGGAGCTGACCGAGGCGGTCTCGCTACGGCTGTTTGCAGACGAGCTCATCCGCTTCAGCCGATCACCGGTCCAGCCGTTCCGGGACTGGCTCGACGCCATTCCTTACCTACTCCGGCTGGCCGGAGACCATGCCGTCCCGATAGTTATCGACGAGTTCCCCTTCCTGGTCAGGGCATCGCCCGCGCTGCCGTCGATCATCCAGCGGGAGCTGGGCCCGGGTGGGAGTGGATCCGCCAGCCGGGCACGGCTCCTCCTTTGCGGTTCCGCCATGTCGGTCATGGGAGGGCTTCTTTCCGGACCGGCGCCGCTACGGGGGCGAGCAGGCCTCGAGTTGATCGTCCAGCCCTTCGGCTACCGCGATGCCGCGCGGTTCTGGGAGATATCTGATCCCAAGCTGGCCGTGCTCGTGCATTCAGTGGTAGGCGGCACGCCCGCTTACCGGCGGGAACTCTTGCGCGAAGATACCCCTGCGGACCTCGCCGATTTTGACGCATGGGTGGCCCGGACCGTGCTTAGTCCGCAGTCCCCGCTGTTCCGGGAAGCCCGGTACCTGCTTGCCGAGGAGACCGAGATCCGCGACCCGTCGCTGTACCATTCAGTGCTCGCCGCCGTCGCCGAGGGAAACGCCACCTCCGGTGGAATCGCCAGCTACATCGGCCGGAAATCCAATGAGATAGCCCACCCGCTCCGCGTCCTAGAAGATTCGCGGCTGCTGATCAAAGAGCCGGACCTGTTCAGGTCAGGCCGGGCGAGATACCGCATCGCCGAGCCGCTCATCACCTTTTATCAGTCCATAATGAGCCGGGAATGGGCGCGCCTCGAACTCGGCGGCGGACCAGCCGTCTGGCAGGGAGCCCGCGCGCGGTTCCTGTCGCAGGTAGTGGGGCCGCATTTCGAAACGATCTGCCGCGACTACGCGATCGCCGCCGAACCCGGAGTCTTCGGCGGCCCGCCCGGCGAAGTGGGCTCCGGGGTTGTCCCTGATCCAGCCAACCGGATCCAGATCGAAATCGACGTCGCGGTGCTCGCCCCAGCCGAGCACGGACACCCGCGCAAGGTTCTCTCGCTCGGCGAAGCGAAGTGGGACCAGGTCATGCACCCCGGCCACATCGAACGCCTGCGCCGCGCCCGCGATCTGCTCGCAGTCAAGGGATTCGACATCCGGGACACGGTACTCGCCTGCTATTCCGGCGCGGGATTCACCCCTGAACTGCAAGCCCGCCACCACCGCGACATCCACCTCGTCAGCCTCGGCGAGCTATACGCTCAGTAGCCGCCGCAAGTCTGGTGCCGCACCCAACCTAGTGGCCGCTGGCTCCGCCGTGGATGGCGGAGCCAGCGGCCCCAGGGTTAAGTGCGGAGCTGGTTAGAGGTCGAGGAGTTTGCCGCCGAGGTCGTTGGTCTTCCAGCTGGCGCCGGGGGCGTAGTAGTACTCGCCGAGGCTGCCGGTGCTGGTCTGGGCGTAGACCTCCAGGTGCTGGCCGGGG
>Ga0126381_100004496_pt1 | contig 15199 bp, 15 predicted proteins | sample PanSoiMetPlot_28_FD_96465 | JGI IMG/M metagenome (GOLD analysis project Ga0126381, IMG submission 96465) | Tropical forest soil microbial communities from Panama - MetaG Plot_28 | ecosystem: Environmental > Terrestrial > Soil > Tropical forest > Bulk soil | place: Panama | collected 2016-02-17 | reverse complement strand
GAACGGCGCGGTGGTCAGAATTGAGCCGTAGTTCGACCAGACCCACGGATGCGGCAGGCTGATCGTGTTCTGGCCGAGCTGCGCGTTGCTCTGGGCTCCGTCCAGGAACACGAACAGCAGCGGGACCAGCGTGACCCCGACGATCAGGATCGGGATCTTCCTGGCGGTCATCGGCTCGCTCCAGCTCTTCGACATCGTCTGGATCATGACCCTGGGCGGACCAGCGAACTCGTCCCAGACCATGCTCACGTACCTGTATTTCAACGGCGCCGAGCGCACGCAGTTCGGGTACGGCACCGCCGTCTCCGTGATCTTGTTCCTCATCTCCTTCGTCTTCGCGCTGGCCTACCAGCGGTACGCGCTGCGCCGGGACACCGCCGGCGCGCTGACCAGAGCAGTGGGGTGATCGGATGTCGGTAGTGGCCGGTGCGGTCCCGGGCAGGTCACGCCGGGCGGACGCGGCGCGCATGCGGCGCATCTGGCTGGCACTGCCTGCCCGCTACCTGTTGATCCTGCTCGTGCTGGCGATCACGCTCGTGCCGATGCTCTACCTGATCATGAGCGGTTTCCGTACCACGGGCCAGCTCGGTTCCAGCCCGAACGGGCTGCCGCATCCCTGGGTGTGGAGCAACTATGGCTCGATCCTGACGTCCAAGGTGTTCTGGCAGGTGGTTCAGAACAGCGCGATAATCGCGGTGGTCGCGACCGGGCTGGCCCTGGTGCTCGGGTCGATGGCGGCCTTCGCGCTCTCCCGCTATTCGTTCCGCGGGCGCGAAGGGATCTACATGCTGTTCGTCGCCGGGCTGCTGTTCCCGATCAACACCGCGGCCCTGCCGTTGTTCCTGATGCTCCAGAAGATCGGCCTCAACGACAACCTGTTCGGCGTGGCGCTGCCTGAGGCGGCGTTCTCGCTTCCGGTCACGATCATCATCCTGCGCCCGTTCATGCGCGCCGTCCCCGGCGAGCTACAGGACGCGGCGGTCGTGGACGGAGCTACCCGGATCCGCTTCTTCCTGCGGATCCTGCTCCCGCTGTCCAAGCCGGCCCTGATCACGGTAGGCATCCTGGCCTTCGTCACGAGCTGGAACACCTATCTGCTGCCGCTGATCGTGCTCAGCACGCCGTCGCACTACACGCTGCCGCTCGGCGTGGCCATGTTCCAGTCGCAGTACAGCACCGACACCGCGAAAGTTTTCGCCTACACCGCCCTGTCCATGGTTCCCGCACTGGCCATCTTCACCTTCGCCCAGCGTCAGCTCGTGGGCGGGCTCGTCGGGGCGATCAGGGGCTGACATGACGCGAGCCGGGAGCCTCACCATTCCCGAGCTGCTTTCCGCTCGCGCGGCCCAGCAGCCGGACCAGACCGCGCTCGTCGTCGACGGCGTCGGGTCCCTGACGTTCGTCGGCTGGGACCGGCGGTCGGACTCGGTCGCGCGCGGCCTGATGGAGCGAGGCGTCCGGCGCGGCGACAGGGTCGGGCTGCTGTTCAGCGAACGGGACTGGATCGACTTCGCGGTCGCCTGGTGCGGCGTGCACAAGGCCGGCGGGGTGACCATTCCGCTGTCGGAGCGGCTCGCGCCATCCGTGCCGCGTGAGGTACTCGCGGACTGCTCGGCCGTGCTGCACGGGCCGGGCTCCTGGAGCTCACGGCGCGGCGACGCCGGCGCCGCGCCGGACGGGGCCTGGCACGCGGCGGTGCGGGACCTGGCGCGCGGAGACGGCATCTCCACCCGCAGCGGAGCCCGCCCTGACGATCTCGCGGAGATCCTCTACTCACCGGGCACGACCGGCACGGGGGCCACTCACGCCAGCCTGACCTTCGCCTGCCAGCCGCACGAGTACGACCCGCGCCGCCGCAAGCTCGCGCATTCCCGGCACTTCCTGCACGCGTTCCCGGTCGGGAGCAAGGCCGGCCAGATGATGCTCATCACCGCACTCGACGCCAGGCCCACGGCGGTGACGCTGCCTGGCTTCACACCCGGGCGGTTCGCCCGGCTCATCGAGTCGTACCGGCCGGGCACGGTGTACCTGGTGCCGGCCATGGCGATCGAATTGCTGAACGCGGATGAGCACCAGCGGCACGACCTGTCCTGCGTGCTGCTCCTCGGGTCGACCGCGGCGAGCCTGCCGCCGCCGCTCGCGGCCCGCCTGGCCGCCATGTTCCCGAACGCCACGATCGTCAACTACTGCACCTCGACCGAAGCCGCTCCGGCACAGACCGTCATAGCGGTGAGCCAGTAAGCGCAATTCGTGGTGTGCTTTTAAGTGATGACAAGATCACGATTGGTGACCTGCGGATATCCTGTGGATTCACCCGTGGACAACTCCCGTAGCGTGCGGATAAGTGCACTGCGGGATGTGGATATCAGGTGGATAACGAAGAAACTAGAAATAAACAATCAGCGACTCTTGCGCGACGGTCGCGCAGGCAGTAGAAATACATTCACCGTTTGGAAACGGGTACCGTCCGGGGGCCGACCTCGGAACGTAAGAGGAACTGGCAAGCCGGAGCCTCATGCGGGTGCCTGGCACCGGCGGGCGGCACGTCGCACCGGCATGGTGGGCAACCAGCCAGGCTGGCGCGGCAAGGCCGAGCAAGGCCCCCTCCATCCCATATATGGAGGGGGCCTTGTTCAATTCTGCCTGACAGCGGCCGTCATGACCGGAATCGACACGCCGTCTGCACGCCGCCGGACCGCCGACGCGCGCCGACGCGCGCCGGGCGCTCCGCGCCAGTGGGATCGCTGGCGGCATTCACATGCGGCGCGCCGCCACAGCGGTGCCCGTTTTATACCGTCCTGGCGGGTCTGGTCCGCGGCTGACATCCCGCGTGACCGGGGGCGGTGGCCCACAGCCCCCGGTCTTTCAGGGGTGGTGGGCCACCGCCCCCGATGCGACCGCCATGCTGCGGTGCGACCGCCATGCTGCGATGCCTCCGCCGTGCCGCCCGCACCTGCACCCCCGTAGATGAACTCCCGGACCGTGACGCGCCGTAAACCTACCTTATTTCGAAACGTCTCCCTAGCGGGAACGATGGCGCCATTTCAAAGGTCGGCCCGTGGCGACGGCGCGTCTAACCGAAACGCGTCGGGAGGTGTGCAGTATGCTCGGTTGGGTGCGTGTTCACGCGATATTCGGGGGTATCGGCTCCTTTGCAGTTAAATTCCGATGGATCGTGGTTCTTGCATGGATAGTGGCGGCGGTGGCCGTGCCCCGCGCCCTTCCCTCGTTGTCCAGCGTCACGCAGGGCAACAACGCCAACTTCCTGCCGGCCAGCGCGCCGAGTGAGCATGCCCTGCAGCTGGCCACGCCGCTGGGCGCGTCGACCGACACGCCGGTACCGGTGGTCGCCGCGTCGACGCAGGGTCCCATCACCGCCACCGAACAGGCGTGGCTGCAGCGGTTCGAGGGCGACCTGGCCCACGTTTCCACGGTTGTCCGGGTGCGGGACCTCGGTGTCTCGCCGGACGGCCAGGCGGTGCAGCTTCAGGTGCTGTCGAACGTCAGCCAGGGCGGCGCGGGCAATGGGCTGACCACGCTGGTCGATGACCTGCGCGCCGCGATCTCCCGGGCCAGCCCGCCGCCTGGCCTGTCCGTCCACCTGGCCGGCGCGGTCGCGATCAACGTTGATCAGCAGAAGAAGTCCGGATCAACTGACTCCGAGATCCAGCTGTTTTCTGTCATCTTCATCATCGCGCTGCTGCTGCTCGTCTTCCGTGCCCTGCTCGCGCCGCTGGTCACCCTGATCCCGGCGTTCATCGCGGTGCTGATCGCGGGACCGCTGGTCGCGGAGGCCGCCCGGCACGGGCTGAAGGTGTCGCCGCTGGCCCAGATCCTGCTCATCGTGCTCGTCCTCGGCGCGGGCACCGACTACGGCCTGTTCCTGGTGTTCCGGGTGCGGGAGAACTTGCGGTCGGGGCTGGAGCGCAAGCAGGCGGTCGTCATGGCCGTGGAACGGGTGGGGGAGTCGATCACGTTCTCGGCCGGCACCGTGATCGCGGCGCTCCTTTCCCTGCTGTCCGCCACCTTCGAGTTCTACTCCAACCTGGGAATCCCGCTGGCCATCGGCGTCGGCGTGATGCTCCTGGCCGGGCTCACGCTGCTGCCGGCGCTGCTCGCCATCTTCGGGCGCGCGGTGTTCTGGCCGAGCAAGACCCAGGCGGGAGCCGGGAAGGCCGGCGTCTGGTCCCGGGTCGCGGTGAACGTGGTGAGCCGCCCGGCCGCCACCCTCGTGACGGGCCTGGTGGTCTTCGGCGGCCTGGCCATCGCGGTCATCGGGAACACCCCGGCCGGGTTCGGCGGTAACACCACCGCGCCCGCGGGGACGGACTCGGCGGCCGGCGCCGCGATCCTTTCCGCTCATTTCCCTGACACCTCCGCCAACCCGACGAACATCATCTACCAGCTGCGGGATCCGGTCTGGGGCAATCCGCAGGCGCTCGCCGCGGCGCAGCGTCAGCTGGCGGCGAGCGGCTTGTTCACCGGTATCACCGGTCCGCTCAATCCGAACGGCGGCCAGCTGACCCCGGCCCAGCTCACCAGCCTGCACTCCCAGCTCGGCCCGCCGGAGCAGCTGCCCGCCACACCGCCCGCGGGCACAACCGTCTCCCCGGCCGAATACCAGCTCTACCGTGCCGAAGCCCGGTACGTGAGCCCCGATGGCCGGACCGTGCAGTTCGAGACCGGCCTGAAGGCGGGGGATGCCTCCACCACGGCCGCGATGGACAGCATCCCCGCGGTGCGCACCGCGGCGGCCGCGTCGATGTCCACCGCCGGCGCCGCCGATTACGGCGTGGGCGGCCAGGCTCCGGCCATCTACGACATCAGCAGCATCTCCAACAGCGACCTGGCTCGGGTGATCCCCATCGCGATCGTCGTGATCGGGCTCCTGCTCGCGCTGGTGATGCGGAGCCTGGTGGCACCGCTGTACCTGATCGTCTCGGTGGGCCTGTCCTACCTGGCCGCGCTCGGCCTGTCAGTCCTGGTCTTCATCAAGCTCGCCGGCGACGGGGGGCTCGTCTTCTTCCTGCCGTTCCTGATGTTCGTGTTCCTGCTGGCCTTGGGCGAGGACTACAACATCCTGGTGATGTCGCGCATCAGGGAGGAGGCGCAGCTTCTCCCGCTGCGGGACGCGGTCAGCCGTGCGCTCATCGCGACCGGGACCACGGTCACCTCGGCGGGCCTGGTGCTCGGCGGGACGTTCTCGGTCTTCGCGATCGTGGGCGCCCAGCAAGGGTCGACCCAGTTCCGCGACGTGGGCGCCGGGCTGGCCCTCGGCGTGCTGATGGACACGTTCCTCGTCCGTACCCTGCTGGTGCCGTCAACGGTGGTGCTGCTCGGCCGGTGGAACTGGTGGCCGTCCCGGCTCAGCAAACCCGGCGCGGAGCTGCCGAGCACCCCAGAGGATCAGCCCAGTTCAAGCAGGAGCTGAACCAGTTCGGCTGGCCGGTTGCTGGCCACCATGTGAGTGGTGGCGATCTCCCGGTAACGCCATGCGGCGTCGGCCTTGGCACGGTCCGCGGCGGCCCAGAACGGCCTGGGCGGCCCGGTCCGCGGCTCGGCCGACGCCTTGATGAAGGTCCGGCTGAACGGATAGTCCTCCAGGGCCCGTTCCAGCCGGACCGGCTCGGCGAAGCAGGCGGCCGGGTGGGGCGTGCGCCGCTCCCCGGCCCAGGCCGCCTCCGCCGGATCGTCGAACTCTCGCGGTACCGGCGGCACCAGCCAGCGGTCGCCGAGCCCGGTGGTGACGCGGCTCGGGTGCGCACCGGCTCCCCCGGTCAGGCTGTCGAGGCTGTCACCGTCCCCGGGCACGAACGCGTCGAGATAGACCAGGTGCCGTACCCGGTCGCCGATGTGCGCGAGTGCCCCGGTGATCACGAACCCGCCGTAGGAGAAGCCGAGCAGCACGATACCGTCGAGGTCCTCGTAACGGATGGCGTTGACGACGTCGTTGATGTGGGTGGTGAGGCAGACCTGGGGGCTGGTCAGGTGGACGCGCTCGCCGATGCCGGTCAGGCTCGGCGTGAAGACCTCGTGGCCGGCGGCCAGGAGCGGTGCGCGGACCTTACGGAAACCGTGCGCACCGCTCCACGCGCCGTGAACGAGCACATAAACCGTCATAATTAACGGCATGCCCGCTGCGGAGCTGGATTTAGCAGCCGTTGTCCAGGGTGGTGGACGGCGTCTGCCCGAACACCAGCGTTCCGTTCAGGTAGACGGGCAGGTTGGGATCGGGCGTCGAGGCGAACGTCCCGGCCGGCAGCCCGGTCATGAACGGCGAGCCGGACGAGTTCCAGTGGAACTTGAAGTCGGAGCCGATCGCATCGACGAAGGCGAACTCGAAGGCCCGCGACGGCGGCAGGCCGATGCCGTCGGCGCCCCAGTTGATCGTGACGTAGTAGACGCAGCTCGACGTTCCGCCCCACTGCACCGGGGCGCTGATCGACGTCGCCCGGCCGTCGATCTGGGACGCGGCGTCGTAGTACACCGGCGTCGAGATGTTGCTGATCGTCTGCCCGGCCGCGTGCAACGCGGAGATGTCGAAGTACACCCGCACCGACATGCCGGTCTGGAGGTGCGGAGGCTCATCGGCGAAGTTGCTGATGTTGAGGGTGATCTGCGTCGACTGGTTGCTGTCCTGGTTGAGGGTGGCCGTCGTGTAATACGGGGTCGAGCAGGTCGCCTGGTACTCCGCGCAGTTGCCCTGGGTTTGCGCGGGCGGAGTGAAGCTCGTCATGGTCTGGGACTGGCCGTAGTACTGCCACAAGCCGGCCAGCGAGCCGACCAGCGCGGCGTTGTAGTCGACCGCGACCTCGTTCAGCACGAAGTCGGTGGTCACGTCGTCTGGCTGGTCGGTGGATGACGGGCCGCCGACCAGCGCGCCCCACAGGATGTGGTTGTCGGTGAGCGGGACGCTCTGGTTGTTCGTCAGCGACCCTTGGGCGTCGCCCTGGTGCGGGTGGGAGGCCGCGGTCGCGCTGCCGCCGACTTCGGACCCGACACCGGGCACGTTCGAGCCGAAGCCCACGATGTACGACCACTTGGCCGGGTTCGTGCCCATGATGTAGTTCATCTGGCCCATCGCCCAGTTGGTGAACTGGACGGATTCGGGATCGGACGGGAAGTTCTTCCGGTACACGAGCGCCTCGAGCTGGGCGGCCGCGTCGTACCGCGCCGATCCCCACGACGTCAGGTACGAGAATCCGGCCGGCGTGGTCGCGATGAAGTTGGTGTCCGACGGGTTGTCGTGCGCCACGTGCGACCAGTACTGGACCTGCCACTTGTTGACGTAGTGCACGAGCGTCTGCACCACCCCCGGGACGTTCGCGTTACCCTGCACCAGCGGGTCCAGCAGGGAGAAGACGCCGCCCCACCGGGTGTCCCAGTTCATCACCCAGGTGTTCTGCCATAGGTCGGTGGTGTTCTGCACGATGTTACCGATGAAGCCCGTGTAGTTTCCCGAGGAATCGGTCGAGATGATCGCGTTGAGGTAGCTGGCGTTACCGGTCGCGATGTACAGCCAGACCGCGGCCCACGCCTCCTTGTCCACGTAGCCGCTCGAGTTGTAGAACCCGCCCGAGAAGCCGGTCCCCGGGTTGGCCAGCGAGAACGAGTAAAGCGCCTCGGCGTACTTCAGGCACTGCGCCGAATAGGCGGGGTTGCTCGACCGGGTGAGCAGGGACTCCACGGTGAGCGCCGCCGCCGCGCTGGCGGTCATGTCGGCGGCCGGCGTCGAGGTGGTGGCGAGCCAGGCCGGCCGCGGGTACTGCGTCGAGCTCTCCAGTTCCGCCGGTCCCCAGAAGGAATGGTCCACAGAACCCGACCCGACCTGGTAGGCGAACGCGACGACCTGCCCGCTGGAGTTGAGGAACGTGGAGCGCAGGAAGTAGTCGCTGAACCACTTCATCTCGTCCATGGCGTGGTTCCACGTGCCGGTGGCGGTGTAGGCCTGCGGGAACTCGTACATTCCCCAGCCCAGCGTCGCGGCCGCGTAGGTCTGCGGCAGCCCGAACTTGACCGTGTCGCCCGCGTCGTGGAACCCGCCGGACAGGTTCAGGCAGCCCGTGTTGTTCGGGTCCAGCACCGACTTGTTGGCCGCGATGAAGGAAGCGGACAGGTTCGTGCCGACGTTGTTGGTCATCGGCTCCAGCGGCACGCAGGAATCGCTCGGCGCGTCGTCGTCTCGCCAGGAGAGCGGCTGATCGTTGCCGGTCCTGGATGGCCCGGACTTCTGCGCGTCATAGAAGTAGAGCGATTCTTGCAGCGCGAGCGGCAGGCTGTATCCGGGCGTGGCCGGGAGGCTCTGCGCGCGAGCTGGGCTGGCCGGGCTGATGCTGACCATGGCTGCGGCGAGCGCGCCGGCCGCCGCGAGCACGACGGCGTTGCGGGTATGTCGCATGCGGCACTTCCTATCTGGGCTGTTTGCCTGGACCGTAACCAGGCCGGTCCCGGCCCTGAAAGCCCGGCGCTCGCCGTCGTGCGAAACATCGCCGTGACCTGCCCAGATCCTGCTGGAAGCCGTGAAATTTCAGGACTTGTAACAGCTGGAAGGTGGTGCCGACCGCGCTGGGGACGAAGGCGGCGGGAAACCGGGCGCCCAGCGCGTGCTGGGCGCGCCAGCCGGTGCAGTGCGCGGGCGCCAGCACGCCGGGGGACAGGGTCGCCAGGTCGTCCAGGACGCGCGGGATCAGCGGCTCGAACAGCGGGCCGTTGAGATGAAAGCCGCCGAGCAGGGCGTACACCGGCAGGCCGCCGGTGAGCCGCTGAGCGTACCGCGCGGTGTTCACGATGCCCGCGTGCCCGCAGCCGGTGATCACCACCAGCCCTTTCCCGGCCACGTTGACGATCAGTGCCTGGTCGTCGAGCACCAGCGGATCGGGCTGCCAGCTGCCGCCGAGCCAGGCTTGCTGGGGCGGGAAGCCCGGCTCGTAGCCGGTGGTCCGCGGGACCTCGCCGGTCACCAGCACGGAGCCGTCGAGCAGGAAGCTCGGCTGCTGTTCCTCGATGACCTCGAACCCGGCTCCGGCCAGGGCCTGGCGGCTGGTGGAGGGGATCTCGTGCGGGTCGCGCCCGGGCAGCAGGACGCGGCGTCGCCGCCAGAAGTGCGGGTGGATGAGCACCGGCAAGCCGGTCCGGCCCAGCACCCGGATCAGGCCCTCGATCCCGGCCGTGTGATCGAAGTGCCCGTGGCTGCACACGATGGCCTCGATCGAGGACGGGTCGATGTCCAGCCGGCGCATGTTATCCGTGACGCCGTCCGGGCTGGTGCCTGCGTCGTACAGGATCCGGTGCTCGCGCCCGGCCCTGGACACCGTGACCAGCGCGGAGAAGCCGTGCTCCGCGATCAGCGCGCCGGGCACCTCGCCGTCGGCCATCAGCGCCGACCGCCGAGCCGGGATGCTTCCCGGTCCAGCCCGGTGCGCCGGTCCCTGGTCCGGCATCAAGACGTCGGTGACGTTGTCCATCAGCACGGTTACCGCGACCGAATCGACCGGCTCCAGCGGGATCTGGATCGCGGGCTCGAAGTCGCGCAGCAGCAGGCCGGGCGGGGTGGCGTCATCGCACACGGGTCAATGGTAGGGGATGAGGACGGCGCCCTCCGGGAGCGGACGGACCAGCCGCTGAAGCTCGGTCATCGTTCTCCCAGGTTGACGGCGAGCCGGTCGCTGAGCTGGTCCAGGTCGACGTCGTGCACGCTCATCCCGTCCGCCAGGTCCAGGGCGTGCGCGGCGGCGGCCCCCATCGCGGCACACGGGCCCATCACCCGCCCGGGCCGGGGGCCAGCAAAGATCTGACGACCGCCCATAAACCCCATTGATGAGCCCCCGCACTGGTCAGGTGGTGACGTCGACTCCGTAACGCTCGGCGAGGTCCGCGGCGATCAGCGTGCCACCGGTGAGGGACATCACCTGGTCATCGGCGGCGAGCGCGGCTACCACGCGGCCGACGCCCTCGGGGGACTGGGAGCCGGCCAGATCGAGGTACTCGGCGAACTGCATCACGCCCTCGGTGCGGACCAGCCCGGGATACAGCGCGACCGAGGCCACCCCATCGGCGGCCAGCGCCGCGGCCACTGCCTCGGCCAGGCGGTCCGAGGCTGCCTTCGCGACGCTGTACGCGACCCCGTACCTGGCCTCGTGCCGGGCACCCGCCTCCATGGAAACCGTCACCACGAGGCTGCCGGGAGTGGCTCGCAGCAGCGGCGCGCACAGCGCGGTGGCCACGTAGTAGGCACGGACTCCGCTCGCGAACATCGCGTCCCACAACTCCAGCGGCTGCTCCCAGAACGGGGCGTTCCACTCCTCCCAGCCGCCCGCGTTGAGCCGCTCGTACCCGCCCCAAGCGTTATTGACCAGCAGCCGGAGCGGTCCGGATTCCGCGTTGATGCGCGTCACGACGGCCCGGACCTGCGCGTCGTCGCCATGGTCGCAGACCGCCGCGATGCCCGCCCCGCCGGCCGCTGTCACCTGCTCGGCGGTCTGCTCGACCGTGCCGGGCAGGTGTGAGGTGGACCCGTTCTCGCGGCTGGACCGTCCGGTGACCCACACCGTCCAGCCCGCCGCGCCCAAGGCCAGCGCGATCCCTCGGCCGAGGCCGCGGGTGGCGCCGGTCACCAGGGCGACCTTCGAATTCACGTCCCCACCGTAGGGGAGACCCGCGTCGTCCGGCAAAGGCTGATAAAGAAGTGAACATGACGGATGTGGACGTGGAACGGGTCGCGCCTGATTCAGCCGATGCGCACATGGTGCTTGACGCCTACTTCAGCGACATCGTGAGCCGCTACCACGGACGCGAGGCGACCCGTGACGAGGTGGAAGAAGCGATGGCCGCCGAGCCCAGCGACGATCTGTGCCCGCCGCGCGGCGTGCTGTTCGTCGCCAGGGACGGTGGCGGGGTCGTCGGCTGCGCGGGTCTGCGCCTGATCGAGGCGGGAGTCGGTGAGGTGACGCGCATGTTCGTGATGCCGCGGGCCCGCCGCCGCGGACTGGGCCAGCTGCTGCTGCAGGCGTTGGAGGACGCGGCCCGCGGGAGGCGGCTGACCAGGCTCCGCCTCGACACCAGCAGCCATCTGACCGAGGCGCGGCGGCTGTACGCCAAGCACGGCTTCCTGCGGGTGCCGGCGTTCAGCGACGGTCGTCTGGCTGACGAGTGGTACGAGAAGGTCCTCAGCTGAGGTGGCTATCGCGCGGCGGCGCCAGTGCCGGGCGCGATCAGCTGAAGCTGGTCGCCGTCCGTGCCCGCCACGAATACCTGGCCGGTGCCCTCGTCGACGGCCACGTCGTTGGGCTGATGGACGGTCGGCCAGATCTGGTCCGGCGTCAGCCCGTCGCCCGAGATCCGGAAGGACTCCAGCTGGTTCGTCGCGGTCAGCGTGACATAGACCAGGCCACGGCGGCCGTCGATCGCAATCCCGTACGGGGTGCAGCATCCGGTTCGCGCCGACCCGACCTGATGCGGGCCGTCCGCGGCGACCCGGAAGACGATCACCGCGTTGCCTTCGGTATCGGCGATGTAGAACAGGCCGTTGGGCGCCGCGCGCACGTGCGTCGGGCCGACGCCGACCGGGGCCGTGCCCAGCGGACGGCCGTCCGGCCGGTACGCCTCGATCTGGCGGCCGCGCACTCCGACGACAACGACGACCGACCCGTCACGGGCGGCGGCGACGCCACCCGGCTGCAGGGGCGCGGGCTCGACGGCGATCTGCATACCATCGCGGACCAGGGATACCGTGTTCGAGTATTCGTTGCCCACGAACACCACCGGCCCAGCCGCCGCCGCGTCGTGCGGCTGCCGGCCCACCCGGGTGTCCGCCATTACCGTGCCGCTCGGCAGCGCGAGCTGGAACAGCCGCCCGACCTGCTCGGCCGGGACCAGCACCGGGCCGGCCGGCCCGGCCAGCTGCAGGTGCCGCGGCGCGCCCGGCAGCCGCACCACGGTGCGGACCCGCCCGGTCGCCACGTTCACCAGGGCGACTCCGTCGGGCTGCCGCAGGCCCACCGCGAGGATGCCGCCGGGCTCGTCAACCGCGAGCCCCTCGGGCGCGCCGGGCATCGCCACCAGCGTGCCGGCCGGCCGTCGCGTCAGGGCCGGCGCCCGAGCCGGTTCCGGCACGTCGGTCCGCACCGCGACCGGGCTCCGGGCAGTGGCCGCGCTCCGGGCAGCCCGTGCCGTCGCCGGTGCACCGGCCGTGCCAGGCGCACCGGCGGCACCGCATCCGGCGCCGGCCGCCAGCACGGCCAGGGCCAGCAGGACCGGCACGAGCCGCCGCAGCATGAGCACGGATGAGATCGTAAGCGGCCGCCGCCAGGCAACCGGTTCCGTACGAGGATGCGGTAAGGAACCGGTTATCGTCGGTGCCGCTTCCTGGGCGGCATCGACGATGAGCCGGTCAGCGTATATCCGCCCCCTGTCCCTGATCAGGAGCTCGTCGCCGAAGTGCCTGCGCAGCCGGACAGCGCGGCGCTCGCGCAGCAGTTCCCGTAGCGCCACGAGCAGGTTCAAATCCAGATTCGCCAGGTGAGCGACAGGACGCGGCATGATTTCCATGATCCAACGTCAGCGCGGTGCTTCGTGACCTATTGTCGCGAGGCCACATCTGCGAGCCGGGGTGATTGTTGAACCGAGCCCGGCTCCGGCGAACCGGGTTATTGTTAAGCATTCAACTAGTTACCCTATGCCTAGGGGTTCGCCTATTTTTTTGGCGGTGACACCTATGGGCCCAGCGTTTGCGGTCGAGATCTGTCCTCAGCCTGAAGACCGCCCGGAGGAACTGGACAAGCTGGCCGCTGGTCTGATGATCGAGGTCGCGGGGCTCGACGGCATAGATAAGGTGGCGCGCGCTCCCGGGCCGCCAGTGTCGGCGAACGCGAAAGAGCCACCCGGTGATGTCGTCGGGACGCTGGTCATTGCGCTGGCCAATTCAACGGTGGCCGTCGCGCTGATCCGCCTGCTGCGAGACTGGATGGGACAGGCCCGCGGGAGGGCGGTGACAATGCAGCTCGGAAAGGAAAAAATCCGGGTGGATCAGGTCCCCGCCGAAGAACTGGCCAGGCTCATCGAGTCATGGATGAAAGAACACCGTTCAGGCTTCTGATCCGAGCTGGCGTGATGTCAGGCGAGAGCCAGGATTAAGCACCGCCAGTTGTACCTCGAGATCGCGCCCGGCCATGATCAGCCGTTCCTGCCCGAGGGCAGCCAGCCCATCGAGAATGAACACCGCGTTCACGGTGGAACCGGTGATGCGGGTGCGGGTGCATTGACGCCAGTTCCAGCGACGGCAGGTCACCCCGATGTCGTCACGCCATATCACTTCGCCCGGTTCCGGATGTTCCTCGGCGGGCTCCCCGTCCTTCGTGGTGTCGAACGGCTCGTCGCCGGCGGCGCGCGCCAGCCGGGCCGGGCCGCGGTAGCGGTCGAGGTCTTCGCCGCCGACGGGGAGCAGGTGCTTGACCGACACCGCGTTGTAGACGTCGGTGAGGCGGTCGATGCGGGGCAGTCCGGCGTCGGCCCGGCGCAGCAGCGCCTCGACGCTGGGCCGGGTGCGATTGGGCCTGGCGCCGAAGGCGCGGTACGCGTCGCGCCACGCGGCCACCGGCGTGAGCTCCTCTGGCGCCCGCCCGGCCAGCGCGGTGCGCGCCGCGTCCTCGGCCTCGCGCAGCAAGGCGTCGCTGGCCGCCTCGCTCGGGCCGGGCCGCAGCCCCTCGGCGACGATGATCAGCGCGGTGTAGCCCGGGCACAGGTCAAGGACCTGGCGGTCGACGGCGGCTAGGTCGAGCCAGCTCACCAGCGGATGATAGTGCTTTCCGCCGGGCGCTTGCTCGCGATCCGCTCAGCGCGCCGCCGATCTGCGGCTGTCTCGCCTGGCCTGTTTCCTGGCCCCCGCCGCCTTGGTGCCCGCCCGCTGCTTCTCGCGCGCGGGTGAGCGCAGCGCCCGGTCGCCCGTCGGTTCCGGGGGAGCGGTGAGACCGCCCTGGCGTGGCGCGGGTACCGCGTGCCGTGCCTGCTCACTTGGCCGTGCTGACTGCCTCGCGGCTCGCGCCGACTGCTTCGCGGCTCGCGCAGCGGCCAGCCGTTCCGTGCGCAGCGCGGCGGCGGACTTCCTGGCCAGGACGGCCACCTGGCGGCTCACCTTGGACAGGGCGTTCTCGAACGCCTCGGCTTTCAGCGCCGCCCGCCGGTTCTCCGGCCGCGCCTTCCCGCGCCCGCCGTGCTCGGCCACCCGGGCACTGGCGGCGCGGCGATACTGCCCGGTGTACTTGTTGCGGGCGCGCCGGATCCGCGTTTCCAGCTCGATCGCCGCGTCTTCGTCGAGCCCGGCCAGTTCGGCTGCCTCGGTCTGCGCGACGATCAGCCGCTCGTCGTCGTTGAGGACGGCGAGCAAGGATGCATCCATGAGTGTTTCCCCCGAATCCGCCGGGATCAGCGGTGCCCCCGGCTCATTCAGGTCTTCCCGGACCGCCGCACGATCGAACCCGCGCCCACCAGGAATCCCGCCAGCATCCAAGCCCCGCCCGGAGCGCGCCCCCGCTGGCGGGCTTAGCCTGGCAGGTGATGGGTGCGAACAAGGGGATCAAGGCGCTGCTGTTCGACGTGTTCGGGACCGTCGTCGACTGGCGCAGCGGAGTGATCAGGGATGTCACGACGGCGGCACGGGCGGTCGGCGCCGATGTCGACGCGGGCGCGTTCGCCGACGCGTGGCGGGGTGCGTACGGGCCGGCGATGGACCTGGTCAGGCGCCGGGAGCTGCCCTGGACCAAGCTGGACGACCTGCACCGCGGGACGCTGGACCGGCTGCTCGGCGAATTCGGGCTCACCGGCCTGGACCAGGAGCTGCGGGACTGGCTGAACACGTGCTGGCACCGGCTCGACCCGTGGCCGGACGCGGTGCCGGGACTGCTCCGGCTGAGGACGCCCTTCGTGGTGGCGGCGCTCTCGAACGGGAACGTCTCACTGCTGGTGAACATGGCCCGCCGGGCGGGCATCCCTTGGGACTTCGTGTTCAGCGCGGAGCTGTTCCGGCACTACAAGCCCGATCCGGAGACCTACCTGGGCGCGGCGGGACTGCTCGGCCTCGCACCGCACGAGGTGATGCTGGTCGCCGCGCATCCCGGCGACCTGCGCGCCGCCGCCAGCTACGGCCTGGCCACCGCGTTCGTTCCCCGCCCGGCCGAGCACGGCCAACCCGCGCACCGCCAACCCG
>Ga0126381_100004495_pt1 | contig 15200 bp, 16 predicted proteins | sample PanSoiMetPlot_28_FD_96465 | JGI IMG/M metagenome (GOLD analysis project Ga0126381, IMG submission 96465) | Tropical forest soil microbial communities from Panama - MetaG Plot_28 | ecosystem: Environmental > Terrestrial > Soil > Tropical forest > Bulk soil | place: Panama | collected 2016-02-17 | reverse complement strand
TTTGCACCGTTGAGCTTGGCGGCGTGCATGCCGGCCTCGTAGCCGGGATCTGCAGTGACGTAGGGTTTGTCCTTCGAGGTGAAGGCCAGGACCGTGAAGTGCAGGGGTTCACTCGATCCGGCATAGGGGAGGACGTACTCCATTTTCAGTTCCTCGACCTCGCAGAAAGTGCTAACAAACCTTTCGGTCAGGTCGTCGTCATAGCGGCCGCCTTCGGGAATCAGGCTGGAGATGGAGGCGCAGGCTCCGGAACATGGTCCGAGCGGATTCTCATTTGCGTCGATGCGCACTGCGTCGTGCGGAGGCGCGTCGTATTGGACTTTGCGGCGTTCTGCGTGAGCGAGATGCGCTTCAGTGAGAATGGGGACAGCGGTCACGGCGGAGGCTGCTGCGGCGAGGCGAAGAAATGAGCGCCGGGAAAGACCGGAGAGATTCGTAGCGTCAACAGGCATGGACGCCTCCTTGCGATGAGTGGGTAAGTTCCGAGTGATACGAGGATTCGGGGAAAGTCTCGGTTACCATGGCTCAATTTAGCTCCGGCCCAGAGTCGAAGACAAGAATTATCACGTACCGCAGGTTCCTTTTATGAGCGGAATAAATGCGAGTTTGTCGATCCGCTGATCTGGTGCCGGGACAGATCGGCGAAGACTGGTACGATTTGTCTATGAATCCGGATTCGCCCGCGTTACGGGGTATTGCCGTCTGATGGAATCGATGCCTCGTAGTACTCGCTGGATGAGCTGGTCAAGCTTCGCTTTCGCGCTTCTGCAAAGTGCCTGCACCGCGGTCCTTACTATAAGCAGCCTTCGAGTCATCATTGGTCTGGGTGCGCTCGCAGCGGCGGCCGGGACAGACGCACCCGCGCATGGATTTCATCGTGATGCGATTCGTATACCGATGATGATTCTGGCGCTCGCGGGAGCCCTCCTCAACCTCTACGTGCTATGGCGGCAATGGAGCCTGCGGCGGCGGCCGGCATCGCAGTGGCGTTTACAACCACTGACGGCGAAAGAAAAACGCTCACAGTGGTTCCAATTTGTGCTCGCGATTGTCACGCTTGTGCTTCTGGCGCTCGAGTGGAGGATCCATCCGATGATGCACCATCCACACTAAGAGCCCATCCCCAGCGGCTCGGGATATTCGCGCTTCAGAACCTCATCGAGTCGCGCGTGCAATCGTTTACTGAAGTCGAGTGGCAACTCAAAGACGCGGTCGTCTGCCATAAGCACGATGATGTTGCGCGTCGAGTCGATGACCGCAGAGCAGATCTCGCAAGTCGCGAGATGACGTTCAACTTCAGCGCGCAACTGCGGGTCCAGCGTGTTGTCGATGTATTCGGAGATGTGGTCCCATACGTGGCGGCAGTTCATAGCCATGACAGCCTCCCGAAGCCCATGCGTTTGCGCTCGGGCTTAGCGACGAGCCGTAGATGGGGGACGAGCCTCTTCTGCAGCATCATACGCGCGCGATGCAGGCGCACCTTTACCAGCGCGACGGAAATACCGAGCATGCTCGCAGTATCGTTCACGCTGACTTGCTCAACATCGCGAAGGGTGATGATTTCGCGGTAGGTTTCGGGTAGCTCGGCAATCGCCTGCTGGATGAGAGCTCGGATCTCCTGCCGTTCCAGGGCAGCGAGCGGGACCTCACGCCAGTCGGTCAGCGCTGCGGGCGTGTAGTCACGGTTTTGTTCACGTTGCTCGTCGAGGGAATCAAAGGCTGCACGGCTTTCCTTGCGAAGGCGACCCCGGGCCTCGTTCAGCGTGATGGCAATGAGCCAGGTGCTGAACTTGGAGTCGCCACGGAAGCTTGCCAGCTTGCGATAGGCCTTTAGGACTGCATCCTGAACAACGTCTTCTGCTTCGGCCTCGTTTTTCACAAGTGCAAAGGCCGTGCGATACAGCTGCTGCTCGTACGGACGGATAAGAAGATGAAAATTTTCGCGCTCGCCGGCGAGGATCGATGCGATGAGCTCCTGTTCAGAGGCCGTTTCGCGTGGATCCAATGGCGATGGTCTGTTCATGCGCTGGTTATTCCCCAGCGACTAAGCCATGTTTTATCAATAACGGCGTCGAGTGAAAAGAGGCCCGCTCCAAAGATGAACGCTATGAGAGACGCGAAGAGAAAAGTAAACGGATCAGCGATATAGAACTTGCCCGGGTCGCTGAAGATAGAAGTCAATGCCACGCGATCAGAGGTAATGTAAGCGACGAGCATGTTTCCGGCAAGCAGGAGACCGATCACGCGGGTGGCGAGTCCAACAATGAGAAGGATGCCGCCGAAGAATTCGAGGCAAGAGATCGCCGGAGCCATCAGGCCCGGCGCAGGAATGCCGAGGCTCGAGAAGAAGTCCGTGACGTGGGAGAGATTGTGCAGCTTGCCCCAGCCGGTCTGCATAAACTGCCATCCCCAGTAAAGCCGGACAAAGAGCAGAAACGGTGACCGCAGAAGTCGCCCTGCGGAGCAGAAGTAATGATACAAGCTGCCGAGGGCCGACGTCTTTGTCGTAGGCAGAGAAGTGGAAGACGTGCTCATAAGGCGAAGCCTCTCTTATCGTGTGAACCAGCCAAGCGACGACCAGGTGGCAAAGACCTGCTGCAGCCATTGGCCGCGTTCATCCTCAGCGATTGCACTGCCTTCAAAGGCAGAATCGATTGCGTGACCGATCGGTATGCCCGCGAGCAGCGCCTTTAGAAGCTGATAATCTTCGCGCCGCAGGCGCTTGTAATACACCGAATTCTGGTGCCGGTGAACTGCGAGCAATATCTGCTCGGGTTGCAGCGCTGCCGCGCGGCGTACCCGCCGCGTCTTTCGCGCGGCGCTGGCGTTATTGCTGGATGAGTCGCTGCTGCCGCTCTCGCTGCGTAAGTCGATAAGTAGATCCTCGACTGGATATTGCAACTCCAGCACCCGCAGATAGGGCTGCATGCGCAGCACCGAATACTCGTCGATGGACGCGAGATCGTCAGGGTCGAGGAGAGAATCCTCGCTAGCGTCGAAGGCCTCGATATGCGCCCATTCGAGACGGACCATATCCATAGCAAGCTGGATACGCGGCTCGATGTAGCTGGGATGTTCGGAAAGCCACGATTCAAGCTGCGAGCCAAGATTGCGCAGCGAGAAAGAGCGCGACGGGCAGTCAGACAGGTAGTCACGCATCAGATTCTCGAACTTTGCGCGCCCGATGATAGCTTCAAGTCCCGGAAAATCCTCTTCGAACGACGAGTAGAGCCGGAACCAGTATTGCCGGTTGTAGATTTCCAGGCGCTCGAAGCTGGTGAGTCGATCGTTCGGCTTGATGAACGCCGCTGCTTCGCTCTCATTCGACGTGCCGTCGCGACGGCGGCGCGGCATCGTCTCGCTCTTCGTGAGCGGGTGCATGATGGCGGCAGCCACGCGGCGCTGAAGTTCAAGCAGTTCGCTCATCGGGCTGTCTCCTGGAGAGTGAGTTCCGACGCGGGCTGCTTTGCGGCTGTGTTGAGGAAACGGTTCGCCTTCAGCGCCTCGGCATGGACTTCTTCGAATGTCGGAATGTTGTCGTCCCATTCAAGCAGCGTTGCGGTGGGGCCGGCGCGCTCTATGGTTCGGGCATAGAGCTGCCAGACGGGCTCCAGAACTGGATGATCGTGCGTGTCGAGAATGTACTTCTCAAACTTTGAGTGGCCGGCAATGTGAATCTGTGCAATACGCGCGGCCGGAACCGCGTTCACATAGGTGATTGGATCGAAATTGTGGTTCTGCGAGGAGACATAGATGTTGTTGACGTCGAGCAGAATACCGCAGTCGGCGCGCTCGACCACTTCGTTCAGAAATTCCCATTCCGTCATTTCCGAGACGTGATACTCCGCGTAGCTCGAGACGTTTTCTACGACGACCGGGATCTCCAAGTAATCCTGCACGTGACGGATGCGGTCCGATGTGACCTTTGCTGCTTCCCATGTGTAGGGCATGGGGAGAAGATCGTGCGTGTAGCGTCCGTCGACCGATCCCCAGCAGAGATGATCGCTGAGCCAGGGTGTGTTCGTGCGCTTGACGAGCTGTTTCAGCCTGCGCAGGTGTTCAGGATCGGGATCGCTTGCCGATCCGAAATACATCGATACACCGTGCTGCACGACCTTGTACTGATCAAGAATCTGGTCGAGGATCTCAAGTGGGCGGCCCCCGTCGATCATGTAATTTTCCGAGATGATCTCGAACCAGTCGACGACCGGATTTCGCGTCAAAATGTGGCGATAGTGGGGGATGCGAAGGCCGATGCCCACTCCATAATCGGTAAAACCGTTGAAGCGATTTGCAGGCACTAGGAAAAGACTCCAGAGGTTAGAAGTTACAGGGCCAGCACGTTGTGCCGGCCCCGGAGCAAAACGAAATGCGCCTCAGAACTAGGAGGGATGCTTGGAGCCGTCCGTTGCGCAGCCACCCTTGCCCTTGCAGCTGTTCTTTCCCTTGCAGCCATTGTCGCTGCTCTTGCAGCCACCCTGGCCCTTGCAGTCGTTCTTGCCCTTACACGAGTGCTTGCTGGTGTCCTGATGGAGCGAGGCGCTGCTAAACGACGCTTTGCCCGCCTTGAGCACGGGGTTCGTGGAGTGGGGAGTCGCAGCCTGCAGTGTTGCAGCTCCACTCAACAAACCAGAAACTGCCGCAGCAACCATCAGGGTCTTCATCGAATGCTTCATGGTCATTCCTCCAGTGTCGGGTCCAGACCTGGCGTTGTGCCGGCGGGAGACCCGTCTACCGCATGAGAGTGCGGCAGCGCGATAAGGTTACAGCACCGAGATAGCAATTTTGTGGAGAATTTTTATTGACAAGTCTTTTGTACGCTATGAAATCCAAAGAACGGAATCCTTCGTTATTACGATGCACGGCATACAGCCACCGCTGATTTTGAAGCGATTTTGTTCTGAATTGGGTTGCATATCTCTGTGACAGCTTCCCCAAAACTCAGCATCAGCGACGATTGATCAGGGACGAAGCGCATCTGCGCTCTGCGGACCGAGCAGGGCAACAGCAACGATGGTGCCCCCTTTCCGTCCGGTCAGCCTTTCCGCCTGCACATTCAATGAGTTCTCAAGGTCTCTCCAATCCGTGCCCAATTCGGCGTTGAAAATTTCTTGTTCAGTCGCACCGTTAAAGCAGAGCTCACAAACACCGATGCCTTCCGCAGACCGGATGGGAGGACCAAAGATGCGGCAGGTCATCGGTCGCGCCGCATAGAGGTCACAGGTTCCGGTGACGGGGTTAAGGGCGGGACAAGGCTCGTCATTCGCGAAATCCGCGAATGAGGGATGCTCCTCGTCGAGTTCTCCAGTCTCGATGTTTCCCGGAAAATCGGCACGGAGCCGGTTGATCGAGTGGAGTGCGCGTTTCCGAACCGCCGCTGCGCGTGCCGGATCATCGTGCTCGAGATTAGCGAGTCCGTTCCTCAGGCGAACTGCATCGAGCTGGGTGATCGAGAAAATTCCGATGCAGCATTGGGTGCAACCCGGGCGGCACTTGAGCCAGTCGCCCGATCGGCGCGCCGCGTCCGCCGTCGCCGCGTCGACAATCTGCACCAGGTGTTGATCACTCGTCGCCAGCATATTTTCAGCATAGTGCAGAACAATCGACACCGGGGCTGATGAAGCCGGCGTCATCTGTGCTTGTTATGTTTGTGGTAAGTGATCGTTTCATTGTCGTGATGACAGTCCACAAGCGAGCTGTCGATCACCGGGAGGGCTGCATCCTTTTGAATTGGGCTTGCGGAAGACGGCTCACACTGATTGGGGCAGCCTTCATCTCATTCCTTCTGCTCGTTGCTGGCGTTCACACGGCGGGAGCGCAAAATAACTACGAAATTCAGGTCTACGGTTCGGAAACCGTGGCTCCGAAGACCACAATGCTTGAGTTGCACAGCAACTTTACGGTAGAGGGCAGCTATCCGGCTCCCGGATCACAGTTCACTTCGGAGGGAGTCTATCCGACGAACCATGCCCAGCATGAGACGGTCGAGGTCACGCAGGGAATTAATAGCTGGTCGGAGGTGGGTTTTTACATTTTCACCAGCGCGCGCAGTGGAGACGGCTGGCAGTGGGTAGGTGACCATATCCGTCCGCGTGTACGAGCGCCGGATAGCTGGCACTGGCCTGTAGGCGCGAGTCTATCCGTGGAAATTGGTTATCAGCGGCCTTCGTTTTCGAAGGACACCTGGACGATGGAATTGAGGCCGATCATCGATAAGCAGATCGGCAGATGGTACTTCACGATCAACCCCGCGTTCGAGCGGTCATTTCATGGACCGAGCGTCTCCGAGGGGATTGGTTTTGCCCCTAATGCCAAGTTTAGCTACGACTTCAACAAGTACATCTCCGGTGGCCTCGAATACTATGCCGACTACGGAGGTCTGAAGGATATCTACTCCTTTCATGATCAGCAACAGCAGTTCTTTCCGGCAATCGATCTCAGCGTTTCTCCCAATTGGGAGATCAACTTCGGAGTCGGGGTGGGAGTGACCGCAGCCACCGATCATCTGATCGTGAAAGCGATTGTCGGACGGCGTTTTGACTGGACGCACCATCGTGCGGGCAGTTCTGAAAGTACCCAATGAGCACTCGCAAGGGATTGAATCGCCGCGAATTCCTGTCACTGGGGGGAATTGCGGCCGTTGGCGCACATGCTGCCGCAAAGGCGTGGGCGCAGACGACCCCGGACTTCCGGCTGGAAATTGCGCCAATGAAGCTGGAGATCGCTCCCGGAAGGGTTATTCATACAGTCGCCTACAACGACCGCGTTCCTGGCCCGCTGATTCGCTGGCCTGAGGGCAAGCCAGTCACCATTGACGTTGCGAACAAAAGCGACGTTCCGGAGATTGTTCATTGGCATGGCTTCTGGATTCCATCAGACCAGGACGGGGCAATGGAGGAAGGCTCGCCGATGATTGCTCCCGGAACTGAGCGTCGATACAGCTTTACTCCGCAGCCGGCAGGATTTCGCTGGTATCACACGCACACCTATGCGGGCCACGATTTAAAGCGGGCCGCCTACACAGGACAGTTCGGATGCTTCTACCTCGAGGCGAAAGACGAGCCGGGTGCTTACGACCACGAGATTTTTCTCACGCTGCATGACTGGAACGCATATATGGGTGGAGGAAGTGATTCCTCGATGGACGCTCTGTACGACTATGCGACGATTGGCGACCGGATGCTTGGGCACGGCGATCCGATTCGCGTGCGTTCAGGCGAGCGCGTGTTGTTTCGAGTGCTGAATGCAAGCGCGACGCTGACGCACTGGCTGGCACTTGCCGGGCATGATTTGGCAGTGGTTGCGACGGATGGAAACCCCGTCCCGGTACAAATGCAAGTGAAGGCTGTGCGTCTGGCTCCGGCGGAACGCATTGACTTTGTGGTCGGGATGAATACACCGGGTGTGTGGGTGCTAGGCGAGACACGCACGGAGATTCGGAAGGCCGGAATGGGCATAGTTATTGAGTATGCTGGCCAGCAGGGAGAGCCGAAATGGGTCGATCCTCCGGAGACGATGTGGGACTATCGGCTTTTTTCCAAACCAGATGCATCCTCTTCGGCGCCCGATATACGTATCTCTCTGGCATTTACGTCGAAATTTCGTGGACATGGCGATTTTGACTACTGGATGATCAACGGCAAGTCGTTTCCGAAGACGGATACGATCACGCTCGACGAAGGTAAGCGATACCGGCTTGTGATGCAGAACAAGAGCGCGGATGATCACCCGGTACACCTCCACCGGCACACGTTCGAAGTTACGAGTCTCGAGGGTAGACCCTTATCGGGTCTGCACAAGGATGTCGTCGTGGTAAAGGCGAACAACTCAGCAGAGATCGATTTCGTTGCTGCCAATCCCGGACCGACACTCTTCCACTGCCATCAGCAGAGTCACATGGACTTTGGCTTCATGATGCTGTTTCGATATAGATAGAGCATGCGGCATACGATTGAGATCGGTCCCACCGACCGTGTCTTTGTGTTGACCGGAGCGGGAGTGAGCGCGGAGAGTGGCCTGCCCACCTTTCGTGACAATGGCGGATTGTGGAATGGCTACCGGGTTGAGGACGTTGCGACACCCGAAGCCTGGGCCGAGGACGCCGAACGGGTGTGGCGGTTCTACTCGATGCGCCGCAAGGATGCTCTGCAGTGCAAACCGAATCCTGCGCATGTTGCGCTGGCAGAACTGGAGGGTGAACTCGGGGATCGATTCTTTCTTTGCACTCAGAATGTCGATCCACTGCATGAGCGCGCCGGATCGATCCGCCTCCTTCACATGCACGGAGAGCTCTTTCGGTCGCGCTGCGAGGACGACTGTGGACGCGGCGATTTTGACGATGAAGGAATCTACGAAAGCGAAGCGGATATTCCGCGATGCTCATGTGGCGGGCGTATCCGGCCGCATATCGTCTGGTTTGGTGAGATTCCGATGAAGATGGAGCGCATCTTTGGAGAACTCGACCGTTGCACAATGCTGATGGTTGTGGGGTCGTCGGGCACGGTTCATCCGGCGGCGAGTTTTGTGCAATGGGCGCGCAGGAGTGGCGCACAAACGTTGTACATCGGCCCCGAGCGACCGCTCAATGCGGAGATGTTTACCGATGTCGTTCTCGGAAAGGCGGGCGAGGTGTTGCCGGCGTTATTTAAAGTCTCAAAATAGTTGCCACTCGGTTTGCCAAACGCCGATCTTCACAGATAAGTTAGAGGGTCCTGCTCGCACAGGACTGCGAAGGAGTGAAGGCTGTCGATGCCCCATCAGGAGCTGCGTTACCAGTCGGGATTTGCCAATGAATTTGCCACGGAAGCCGTTGCCGGCGCGTTGCCGCATGGCCAGAACTCGCCTCAGAAAGCACCCCTTGGTCTCTATACGGAGCAGTTCAGCGGAACGCCATTCACCACTCCCCGCGCGAGCAATCGTCGCACGTGGACCTATCGCATTCGCCCATCGGTCACCCACAAGCCGTATGAGCCCAGCGACGGCGCCGGGAAGCTGATTCGCAGCGGTCCGTTCAACGAGGTTCCAACGCCGCCGAATCAGTTTCGCTGGAATCCAGTTCCGATGCCGGAAGCGAAGACGGATTTCGTCGACGGCATTATTACCATGGGCGGCAATGGCGATCCCTCGTTGCAGACGGGCTTCAGCATTCACCTGTATGTGGCGAATGCGTCAATGGAAGACCGCTTCTTCTACAACGCCGACGGCGAGATGCTCATCGTGCCGCAGGAGGGCACGCTGAGATTTCACACTGAGTTGGGGATCATCGGAGTTGAGCCGGGAGAGATTTGCGTAGTCCCTCGCGGCGTGAAATTCCGCGCCGTTCTCGAGGGCTCATCAGCACGCGGCTACATTTGCGAGAACTACGGCCTGACGTTTCGCCTGCCCGATCTTGGCCCCATTGGAGCGAACGGGTTGGCGAACTCACGAGACTTTCTCGCTCCCGTTGCCGCATTCGAGGATCGCGAGGGGAGTTTCCGCATCATCAGCAAGTTTCTCGGAAAGATGTGGGTGGCGGAGATCGATCATTCGCCCCTGGATGTTGTCGCGTGGCACGGCAATTATGCTCCTTACAAATACGATCTGAAAACCTTTAACTGCATCAACACTGTCAGCTTCGATCATCCTGATCCCTCGATCTACACGGTGTTGACCGCACCGACGGTGAATCCGGGCACGGCCAATGTGGACTTCGTGATCTTTCCGCCACGCTGGATGGTCGCCGAGCATACGTTCCGTCCACCGTGGTTTCATCGCAACATGATGAACGAATTCATGGGGCTCATCTTCGGACAGTACGACGCCAAGGCCGAGGGATTTGTGCCCGGCGGGGCTAGCCTGCACAACTGCATGTCCGGCCACGGTCCTGATGCCGAGACCTGGGAGCGGGCGAGCGCGGCGGAACTGAAGCCGCAGTATCTGGCGAACACACTGGCGTTCATGTTTGAGACGCAGCTCGCGGTGCGGCCAACGAAGTTTGCGCTGGAGTCCAAGATTCTTCAGGACGAGTACTACGAATGCTGGCAGGGTCTGAAGAAGCACTTTCAAGGAAAGTAAGAATGAGTGCAGTTCGCGCGTTAATGGCTGGAATGATCGACTATGCGGGATTATTTCCGCCCGCGGCTCTCGAAATGAAGACCGTTGTCAGTGACTACTCCGAGTATTCGTCGGGCAAGGAAAACTGGGCTCTGGGAAGGCTCATTGTGCCCGTTGGCCGTCTATCTGAATTCACGGACATTTTCAACCAGGTGTGTTGCGACGAGCGTGAGAAGGCGTGGCTGCTGAGCGTGATCGGCTCGGATGATCCTGCACAGAATGCGGCTCAGATCAATGCCTTCACACAGGGCGCAGTTCTCGTCGACACCCTCGAGGTGAAAGCCGCGGACGCTGCGAGCGCAGAGCGGCTGCTGACCGGTCTGCCCGACGGCGTGATTCCATACGTCGAATTTTCTCCTGAAAAGGCGAGCGAGATGGCGCCGGTCCTGGCGCGATACGGAGCGCTGGCCAAAATCCGCATGGGCGGATTGACCCAGGATTCATTTCCCGATCCCGTAACTGTCGCACGATTCCTCATTGCATGTGCGGACGCCCAGATTGCATTCAAGGCCACGGCAGGGCTGCACCATGCGGTGCGCGGTGAATACCCATTGGATGACGCCTCTGAAGAGACGCCGGTGACGATGCACGGCTTCATGAATGTTTTTCTTGCTGCGGCGCTCGCCTGGCTAGGCAAAGAAGAAGAAGCGATCGTCGCCACGCTCGAGGAAGAATCGCCGATGGTCTTCAAGGTCACCGAAGAGAACATTCGCTGGCACACGAACGCGCTGACGACGAGCCAGATCGGAACGATGCGGCGCGACTTCGGCATTGACTTTGGCTCGTGCTCCTTTCTGGAGCCCATTGAGGAACTGAAAGCGCTCGGATGGCTGTGACACGAAGCTGGGTCGAGAGCGCAAACAATCCTGAGACCGGTTTCCCGCTCGACAATCTTCCTTTCGGCATCTTTCGAAGGCGCGATGGCGCGGCCTGTGTTGGAGTCGCCATCGGCGATCAGATACTTGACCTGCGCGCGGCTGCAGGTGCAGGATTTTTGGCATCCGTCGAGGATGAGCTCGCAACGTCCTGTGAACACGATTCTTTGAATGCGCTGATGGCACTCGGCACGGATGCGACTCGCTCACTAAAGACGCGGCTAACGGAACTCCTTGGAGATCGCACCGCCCGGGCGAAGGTAGAGCCTCTGCTGGTTCGGCAAGATTCCGTAAAGATGTTGGTGCCGGCGCGCATTGGCGACTACACCGACTTTTACGCCTCCATTTATCACGCGACGAATGTGGGGCGCCTGTTTCGCCCGGATAATCCGCTCCTTCCTAATTACAGATATGTTCCGATCGGCTATCACGGCCGCGCCTCTTCGATTGTGGTCAGCGGGAAGGCGATTCGCCGGCCATGTGGGCAGACGAAGGCGCCGGATGCGGATGTTCCTTCGTTCGCAGCCAGTCGCTCGCTCGACTACGAACTGGAAGTTGGCTTCTTTATCGGACTCGGAAACGTGCTGGGCGAAGCTATTCCAATCTCCGAGGCGGAATCGCACATCTTCGGCTTGTGCCTCGTGAATGACTGGTCGGCGCGCGACATCCAGGCATGGGAGTATCAGCCGCTCGGTCCCTTTCTCGGCAAGAACTTCGCCACAAGCATTTCGCCGTGGGTCGTGACCATGGATGCGCTCGAGCCATTTCGCGTGCCTGCATTCGCGCGCGCGGAAGGCGATCCCGAGCCACTGCCATATCTGAACTTTGTAAGCGATAAGGCGCGAGGCGGAATCGATTTGAAGCTCGAAGTATGGTTCCGAACAGAGAAGATGCGCGCCGAGAGTGCGCCGGCTGCCCGGCTGAGCTGCGGCAATCTGCGCGATTTGTACTGGACACGGGCACAAATGCTGACGCATCACGCAAGCAACGGGTGCAATCTGCAGCCAGGGGACCTGATGGCGAGCGGGACGGTGTCCGGCGCAACGCGGGATTCGTTGGGATCTCTGCTTGAAATTACACGTCGTGGCGCAGAGCCGTTGCAACTTCCCAACGGAGAGACACGGAAGTTTCTCGAAGACGGCGATGAGGTGATCCTGCGTGGCTACTGCGAGCGTGAAGGCCATCCCCGCATCGGGTTCGGAGAGTGCCGGGGAGTTGTCCTGCCTGCGCGGCGCTGTTAGCCGCTACTTCGCACGCTCGAACTCCACGTAGTTGCGGCCAAAGTAAAGTCTGTACTTTCCCGGAGCCTCGCCCTCGGTGACTTGCAGCGGAGTCGGCCGATGAAACTTCGCATCGTTGACCGCATCCGTCGTGAACAGGTCATGCGCTCCGATGTCGAGCACCACGAACTGCTGCCCGTCAGGTTTCTTGATGATTCCCGTTCCGTAGGCTCCCGGAGCCAGGGCATGGCCGCCGATGGTGATGGGTACCTCAGTGATGAAGTAGGCCTGGTATTTCTCCTGGATACCAGTGGAGTAGCCGGAGTTGTCCACCAGAGATGCGAAGGTGAAGAATCCGTCTGCATAACGAACACCGCCCGAATTGCGGCCCTGAGTTGTTGCTGATTGCCCGCGAAAGAAAACTGAGCCTGGCAGGATCTTCGTCATGTCCGCTGCATGCAAGACGGTGTCGGAATTATTGGCCGGCGTCTGCGTGCGGGCGATCGACGTAGCGGAGAGGGCAAGAGTCAGAACAAGAAATGCGGCGGGGAGACGCAGGGCAGCTTTCATCCTTCGGGAGTCCTTCCTGAATGGTTCCGCAAGTATAAATCGCGTGAACAGTGGAGGCGGTGCTCGAAAAGGAAAGGCGGCCCCTCTTGAAAGCAGAGCCGCCACATTCAAGCAAAACTATCTTGAAAATGGCGTTAGACGTTCAGGTGGTTAGCGGCGGCTACGCGACCGTACCAGTGGCCGGAGTCTTTGATGGTGCGTTTCTGATCGCGGAAGTCGACATACACCAGCCCGAATCGCTGGCTATAGCCTTCTGCCCACTCGTAATTGTCGAGCAGGCTCCACGCGTGATAGCCGCGAACGTCCGCGCCGTCTTTGATGGCGCGTGCGAGTTCGGCCAAATGTCCTCGGTAGTACTCGATCCGACGCGGGTCGGGTGCCTTCGAGGGATCATCCGGCAGCGGTCCGTCGGAGTAAGCGCAACCGTTCTCCGTGATCTCGATGATCGGGCGGTTGTACTCCTTGGAGATGCGCGTGACGATGTCGTAGAGGCCCCAAGGCCAGACTTCCCAACCGTTATACGTGATCGGTCCTTCCGCCGGCATCACATCGCTGTACTGGACATACGGAACTGATGGCGCGTTGGAGATGATGTGCCGGTTGTAGTAATTGATACCGACCCAGTCGAGCGGCACCTGCATGATCTTGTTATCGCCTTGATGCACGCCCATCACGTCGTAGGGCGGATCTCCGGTGAATGCCTTTGGATATTCGCCATGAATGGCCGTGTAGAGGAAAAAGACATTGTTGATGGCGTGGTAGCGCTCGGCCGCGGCCTTGTCGGCTTCGCTGTCCGATGCCGGTGCGCCGGGGGACATGCTGTAGGCCCCCCCAATTTTTGCTTTGGGAGACGCTGCCTTCATTGCGCGGAAAGCCTCGCCTTGAGCCAAGTTGACGGTGTGCGCGGCTTTCAAAAAGAGCTTCGGATCTTTTTTCCCCGGTGCGTGAATGCCGCTCCAATACCCGAGATTGGTGAAAACCCAGGGTTCGTTGAAGATCGCCCAGCTGGTGACACGGTCGCCGAGCGCTTTTGCAACGATGCCTGCGTAGTCTGCGAAGTATTTATAGGTGTCGCGGTTTGGCCATCCTCCCTGATCTTCGAGCGCCTGCGGCAGATCCCAATGAAACACCGTGCACATCGGCCGGATATTTGCCGCGAGCAGCGCATCGACGTAGCGGCTGTAGAAATCGAGGCCCTTTTGATTCACCCCTCCTGTGCCTGTCGGCTGAATGCGCGGCCATCCGATGGAGAAGCGAGCGCTCTTGAGGTTGAGCTGCTTCATGATTGCAATATCTTCTTTGTAGCGATGGTAGGAGTCGCAGGCGACGTCTCCAGTGTCGCTGCCCTTCACTTTGCCGACGGTGTGAGAGAAGGTATCCCAGATCGATGGGCCTTTGCCGTCTTCCTGCCAAGCACCTTCCACTTGATAAGAAGCAGTCGCCGATCCCCACATGAAGTTGGCCGGGAACTTTGCTCCTGCCACATCGATGGCCGGCGGAGTGACGGTATTTTCCGGGAGCACTGAGGCGGGTACGGCGCGTGCATATCTTGAAAAAGCGGTGCTTCCTGCAAGAGCGAATGAATAGTTGAGAAACTGTCGACGGTCGATCAAAGTGATGCTGCTCCTTTCAGCGGAAGACACATCCTAGCATTCATGCCGATGAGCAGTAAAACTGTTTACTTCAGGGTAAAACCACACGTGGCGCGGGATGCGCGACTGGGAGCGCCCGCTCAACGAGAACGAGTAGCAGGACACCCGCCATAGCTGCAAGCGGAACGGCGAAGGCGTTCCGCAAGGAACCCAGGTACGCAGAATAGAGACCGGTGACCCACGGCAGAACAGCGCCTCCGGAACCGCAGATTGCGAAGATCCAGCCCACGTGGCGAGAGTAGCCAATGCGAGCAAGAAGCCGTGCTACGGACAGCGGGAAGATGGGCGCGCACCCTATTCCGGCGAGCGCGACCGCGAGTGGGCTCGCGAAAGTTCCCTGCATAAAGATCAGAGTCGATATTCCTGCGAGGGCGCAAAGCAGTCCGGCCAGCAGCACCGCAAATTCAGAGACGCGCCTGACTAGCAGAGGAGTAAGGAACCGTCCAAGGACGATGGAAATCCAAAAAACGGAGACGTAGAGACTCGATTGTTCCGGGCTGAGCAAATCAAAGCGGTGAACATAAGTGGCGATCCAACCCGATACCGACGTCTCACCACCAACGTAGAGGAACAAGAGGAGGCTGAACAGAATGAAGATAGCAGGGCTTAGTTGTCCGGGCCCATGAGCTGTGCTCTGCTCATCGGACTTTGCATCTTGTCGATGCCGGAGGAGGCATGCCAGAGCGGCGAAGACTCCAAGTGCGCAAAGGGCTAACGCCAGTAACAACAGCCGTAGTGGTCCCTGTCCTACCGCGGCCGAAAGAAATGGCGGGCAGGATACCGCGCCGATT
>Ga0126381_100004494_pt1 | contig 15200 bp, 13 predicted proteins | sample PanSoiMetPlot_28_FD_96465 | JGI IMG/M metagenome (GOLD analysis project Ga0126381, IMG submission 96465) | Tropical forest soil microbial communities from Panama - MetaG Plot_28 | ecosystem: Environmental > Terrestrial > Soil > Tropical forest > Bulk soil | place: Panama | collected 2016-02-17 | reverse complement strand
TTAGACATGCTTGCTCAATGCGCTTAAGTCCCGCGGATCGGTCAGCGGCGGGCCGCTGATGCGCTCGGCACTGACGACGGGGCGGCGCCGCAGGTCCTCGACGATATCCCGGCCCAGCCTCCTTGTTTCCCTGCGGTTGAGCACTACCCCGGCCACCGCCCCGGTGAACAGCGGGCTCAGCGAGAACGTGGAGCGGCGGACCCGGGCGGCGAGCCGACGCCGCAACTGCCTGGCCATCGGCGACCCGGCGACCAGGATCACACCGCCGGGAACCATGAAGAAGCCGCGCCGGTGTGCCCACGCGCCGATATAGGCGCGGGCGCGGTCGGCGGCGGTTCCGGTTGCGGGCACGCCGTACGCCTCATGCAACTCGGCGACCAGCTTGATCTCGATGCCCACGACCGCCAGTGTTTCCGCCGCCACCTCGGCCGGGAACGCGGGCAGCACTGGCAGCGCGGCCCAGGCACCGGTGGCGCCGCCGACCGCGGCCGCCGCGGCCGCCGCCCGTTCGATGAGCAGGCCAGCGATCTCCTCGTCGGAGCGGCCGGGGAACTGGGCGCGCAAGGTCTGCTGATCGCGGATCGCCAGCCGCGGCCCCATGGCGACGACCTGACCCGTGAGCCAGTTGATGGAGTATCCGGCGCCCCGGCGCGCCGTCCAGGCACCGCGTCGCGCCGCGTCGACGCCGCGCCGTGCCACGCCGCTGCCGCGCTGCCGCGCCGCGCCACTGCCGCGCTTGGCCATGTCGGTGCCGCGTCTGGCCATTCCCGAGCCCTGGCGTCTGGCGATGTCCGACCCCTGGCCGAAGACCCGGCTGGCCGAGCGCGCGACACCGCTCAGCGCTACGGTCAGCCGCCGCCGGTCTGCGAGTTCGTCCGTCTCCGTCAGCTCGACAGCCACCTCCGCCGCCTGCTGCGCAGCGGCATCGGTGTCGCCGACCTGCCCGTTTTCCGAACTGACCATGTAAGGCACCTAACTCCCTCGACGCGGTTCGTGTCTACAGCGAATGCCAAACTGCCGGACGCGCAGAGCGAACGCTTGATCACAGATTATTCGAATAAGCACTACTCGTATAAATAAGATCGCCTATAGTGACGCTCGAAGGTCGACTCAAGCTGGTTCCCGACCGGTTCCGAACAGGAGCGCACCATGGCCGAGACGGCTCTGAACGAGACGGGACAGCATGGCCGCTCGGCCGTCCCGCTCGCCGCCCAGGCGCCCCTGCTGAGAACCACCTCTCCGTCGAACGCATGGTGGTCAGTCCCAGTGGCCCGCACGGACGCCGCGCGCGCTACCCGCCCCGACTTGTGGCAGTCGAATGCCGGCGGCGCCGAGCCGGTGCGGTACCTGGCCCGCGCGTGGCTCACCGCGCTCGCGGTCAGCAGCGACGCGACGCCGGGGAAGCGGGGCAACATCCCCGGCGACCTTGCGACCGCGCACCGGTTCCTCACCGCGCAGTCCGCCGCGCTCGTGTCCATTATGGTCGGCTCGCCGTTTCGGCCGAGGCAGGCGGCCGCCGTGGGCCAAGCGCTCGTCCAGGCCGACTTCACCGGCGGCGATGTGCTGGGGCGGAGCCTGCGCGTGCTGCTCCTGCGGCTTCCTGAGGTGTTCAGCGCCTGCACGAAGGCGCCCGACGTGCTCGGTGACATGGAACAGCGCGTCGCCGCGGTCACCGAGGCGCTGGCCAACGGGTACGTCGGCGCGCTGCGTGACGCGGAGCGGATGATCAGCGAGGAACTGCGGCACCAGGCGACGCACGACGCACTGACCGGACTGCCGAACCGTACCGTCGCGTTCGGCAGACTGTCGGCAGCCATCGCGGCCGGCGGCAATAACCGGATTGGCCTGTGCTATCTGGACCTCGACGGCTTCAAGGCGGTCAACGACCGGTACGGGCACGACGCTGGCGACGAGTTGCTCGTCACCGTGGCCAGGCGCATCGGCGGCGTGGCGCGCGCGCACGGGACGCTCGCCGCCCGCATCGGCGGCGACGAGTTCGTCGTGCTCACCGAGTTCTCACCGGGCGTGGCGGGCATGATCGCGCTCGTCACGGACATCCTGGCCGAGGTGAGCCGCCCGGTGGCACTGCGCATCGGCCGCGTCGGGGTTTCCGCCTGCGCGGGCATCGCCGACCACGTGGCGGGCTCGCCGGGCGCCGCGGGCATAGTCGCCGACGCGGACGCGGCGCTGTACCTGGCTAAGTCTCGTGGGCCGGGTCGGTGGGTAGTGCACGACCCTGCGCGGCGGCGGGCAAGCTAACACCTCGCGGAGCGCGCGTCGCCAGCACCGAACCGGTCAGGATGAGGACGAAGGAGACGCCGATGGCAGGCGTCAGCCGCTCGCCGAGTAGCCCGGCCCCCAGCGCTACCGCGACCGCGGGATTGACATAGGTGACGACTGGGGCGCGCGCCGCGCCTATCTCCGCGATGAGCCAGAAGTACCCCACGAGCCCGGCGGCCGTGCAGACCGCGCCGAGCGCGACGAGCGCGGCAAGGACCTCAGCCGACGGCGCCGCGTGCGGCCAGGTGAGTACCGCGGCGGGTGTGTAGCACACCGCCACGATCAGCAGGCAGACAGCGTTGGCCGTGATGCTCGGCACCCCGGCGAGCTTGCGGATCGCGACAATCGGCCCGACGGCATAGCACAGCGCGGTCAGCAGCACCATGGCGTCCGACAGCAGGTCGCCACGACCCGCGCCCGGGCCGGCCAGCAGCGCGACCCCGGCAAATCCGAGGGCAAGTCCCGCCACCCGGACCACGGTGAGCCGGTCTTCGGCCTGCCGCGTGTCGCCTGCCCGCCCCGACAGCCACCCGAGCAGCGCCCCGATGGCCGGCACGGACGCGATGAGCAGGCCGGTGGTCGAGCTGGACAGGTGGTGTTCTGCCGTGGAAAGCAGTGCCCACGGGCCGGCGATTTCGATGACCGCGTAGGCGGCGAGCCACCGCCAGTGCCGCAGCAGCACCGCGCGATTCTCTGGCCGCCAGGCGCCTTGCGCCAGCGCAACCGGAATCAGGATGAGCGCGCCGACGGTGACCCTCGCCCACACGAGCACGGGCACGGCGACTCCGCCGTCGGCGACCTTGATCAGCAGGTACGGGATGCCCCAGATAACGCTCATCGCCGCGAACAAGATCGCGCCACGCCTGCTCAATAGTCACCCGCCGTCATCGCCAGGAACATCCCCGACAATGCCGAAGGCGTCAATCGCCCTGAATATTCCAGTTCTGGCCCGCCCGTGCTAAACGGCCGACGGCCCGTCGCCCCAGTCGGCGTTGACGGACATGATGTCGCCCCAGTCAGCGCTCGCGGTCGCCATGGACATCTGCCACTGGGGCTGCGCGGCCCACGCCGACGGCTTCGCGGCCGCCCGGGCGGGCCGGCATCCCGCGCTGGCCTGCCACCCCTGGGCAGCGGCACGGTCCCGGCTCTGCAGGCATGCCTGCGCGCTGCTTCTACCCCAGCGCGAGGACTTGGCCTGGGACGACGACGCGGCAAGCGACCACGGCGGCTGTGCCTGACCGCCGCCGCCGCCAGTCCCGCGCGGTTGCGAGACAGGGCCCGCCGCCAGGCCTTTCTGGACAAGCACCGGGGCACCCACCCCCGCCGGGCTACCGACCGCGGTGATCGGGCCGCCCGACGGCGGCTGCGGCAACTGGACCATAGGCGCCGAAACGGACGCGAGCACGAACAAGGTCAGGAGCAGGCCGGCCAGCGCGGTCGGCAGCAGGCTGCCTGCCGGGTGCACGCGGATCACCGCCGCCGCATTGCGCAGCCCGACACGGAAACGGTCGGCGGCGAGGGCCACCGTGAGGTCGGGCCCGGGCAGCGCGGGACCGCAGCCCCGGCTCGCCTCCTGCCGCAGCCGGCGCAGCGCGGCCCGGCGCTGGCCGCCTGTCAACCCTGGCCGCAGGTACACCGTGGTGCCCTGCGCGCTCCGCTCCGCTTGACCGTGAAAACCCGGTGACAAGTCTTTATAACGAACGCGTATCACGTCTCAGTCCATTCGCGCACATGCATGCTTATCCTCGCACAGAAGCAGCGGATCTGGCAGATATGCACGCCCCCCACCCGAGGCATTGGCGGGTCCGAATATAACGCAACGGATTGCCATGTTCACGCTAAACGCACAACTTGCCCGCTTCGCGTCGCGCGCCGGTCCCGGCTACGCTGCGTGCGTGATCCCTGTGCAGGCAGACGCCGACACCGCGGCGCAGCCAGCGGGGCCGTCCGGGCCCCGGTTGCGGTTGCGCTGGGCGCTGTTGACGGCGCTAGCGGGCGGGCTCGCCATGGCCGCGGCGTTCCCCCCGGCCGGGATCTGGCCGCTGGCCCCGGCGGGCCCGGCGCTGCTCGCGATCGCGCTGCACGGCAGGTCGCTGCGCGCCTCATTCTGCACCGGCCTGGTCTTCGGTATTGCCTTCTTCTTCCCGCTGCTCGCCTGGGTGATCAACCTGGCCTGGTACCCGTGGGTAGCGCTGGCCGCTGCCTCGGCGATCATCTTCGCGGTGCTGGCCGTCGGACAGCGCCTGCTGCTGCGGCTACCGGGCTGGCCGCTCGCGGTGGCAGGCTGGTGGGTCGCCGCCGAGGCGCTGCGGGACCGCTGGCCGTGGGGCGGTTTCCCATGGGGCAGGCTGGCGATGTCCCAGGCGGGAGCGCCGACCCAGGGGTGGGCCGCGATCGGCGGTGCTCCGCTGCTGACGTTCGTCGTCGCGCTGGCCGGCGGGACGCTCGCCTGGCTGGCGCTCACCCTGCTCGCCCTCCGCCGGCCACCGGCCGGCGTCCACACTCAAGCCGGCGATCGCCGCCATACCGCGATCGCCGCGGTGGCGTTCGCCGCGGCCGCCGGGCTGGCGGTCATCGCCGCCGTCTTGCCGCTGGACCCGGTACCGCAGGGCACCCCCACGGCGGAGGTGGCCGCCATCCAGGGCAACGTACCCCGCGCCCGGACCCTCGCCGCGCAGCTCAACGACTACATGGTCACCCAGAATCACGCGGTCGCCACAGAAAAGCTGGCCCGGCAGGTGGCGAACGGCACGCGGCCCGCTCCGGATCTGGTGATCTGGCCCGAGAACTCCACCGACATCGACCCGACCAAGTACCCGCCCGTTTACCAGCAGATCGCCAGTGCGGCCGCCGCGATCGACCGCCCCATCCTGGTCGGCGCGGTGCTGCAGGACCCGCTGCGCAACGCCGGCCTGCTCTGGCTGCCAGGCAAGGGACCTGTGGCGATGTACGTCAAGCGGCAGCTCGTGCCATTCGGCGAGGTAATCCCGTTCCGCTCGCTGCTGCAGAAGATCACCTCGCTGACCAGCCTGCAGCCGGTGGACTTCACTCCCGGCCACACCAACTACGTGTTCCCCGTCGGCCAGATCAGGCTCGGCGACGTCATCTGCTACGAGATCGGATTCGACGGGCTGGTCCGGTCCGACATCGCCGACGGCGCCAACCTGCTGGCCATGCAGACCAACGACGCGACGTACGAGCGGGACGGCCAGACCGGCGAGACCGGCCAGCAGCTCGCGATGGCTCAGATCCGCGCCGTCGAGCATGACCGCGCGGTCGTCGTCGCCAGCACCAGCGGCTACAGCGCGATCGTCGCGCCGGACGGCCGGATCATGACAAGCAGCGGCACCTGGCAGCAGGCGGAGCTCGAGGCGCGGGTGCCGCTGATCACCTACACCACCGTCGCGGACCGGGTGGGCTCCTGGCCGGAGTACGTGATCGTCGCGCTGACCGTGCTCGCGCTCGGCTTCGCCGCGGCGCGCGCCATCGGCCCGCGACGCCCGCACTGGCCGCGGCGGCCGCATTGGCTGCGCACACCCCGATCCGCCAAGAGCCCGGCCGGGAGCGCGCCAGGCCGGTAAACTTGGGCAGCCCCCACGGAAAGGATCCACCGTGTACGGCTGCCACCGCGCACCGTCGGGCCAGCCAATCCGCCGGACCCGGCGCCCCCGACGACTCGCCGCCGTCGCGCTCGCGGCAGTGGCCGGCCTGCTCGTCTCCGCCTGCGCGGGCAGCGCCCCGCAAGCGAACCGGCTGAACGCACATGCGGTGGCCGGCAAGAACGCGCAGGCGGTTGCCAAGTACCTGAAGATCACCCCCGCGCCCGGCACCAAGGATGCAAACCCCTCGGACGGTATCGCGGTCCGCGCGCTTGCTGGCGGCAAGCTCACCCACGTCACCGTGCGTACCAAAGGCGACGCGGTGTCAGGCGCGCTAAGCAGCGACGGCAAGAGCTGGCACAGCACCTGGGCGCTCGACACCGCCGAGTCCTACACGGTGACCGCGACGGGCACGGACACCAAGGGTCATCCGGTCACGGCCATCAGCACGTTCCGTACGCTGACCCCGGCGAGCACCTTCCACACCACTATCTTCGAAGGTCAGGGCGCCACCTACGGCGTGGGCATGCCGATCATGCTGAGCTTCGACCAGCCGATCACAAACAAGGCGGCGGTCGAGCGGTCGCTGCAGCTCACCACCTCCAAGCCGGTGATCGGCGCGTGGTACTGGGACGGCGACCAGCAGCTCAACTTCCGGCCCCGCGACTACTGGCCCGCCAACACGACGGTCAGCTTCGTCGGCCACCTAAACGGCGTCGAGGCCGCCAAGGGGATGTTCGGCACCCACACCCTCACCCAGTCGTTCAACATCGGTCAGTCGGTGATCGCCGTCGCGAGTACCAGCGCGCACTACACGCTCATCTACATCGACGGCAACCTGAAGTACCACTGGCCCATCAGCACGGGCCGGACGACCATGCCGACACCGAACGGCACCTACCTGACCGTGCAGAAGGGCAACCCGGTCCGCATGATCGGCGGCGGCAAGAAAGGCAGCCCCGGCTACTACAACGAACTGGTCAACTGGGCGGTCCGGTTCACCTACAGCGGCGACTACTACCACTCGGCCCCGTGGTCGGTGGTCGACCAGGGCACGACCAACGTGAGCCACGGCTGCGTGAACCTGCCGCCCGAGGACGCGAAGATCTACTACCAGATGGCCGTCCCCGGCGACCCGATCACGATCACGAACAGCCCGAAGGCGGGCAAATGGGATGACGGCTGGACCGAGTGGTTCTACAGCTGGTCTCAGTACCTGCAGGGCAGCGCGACGCACATGGCCGTCGAGGCCGGGCCGGACGGCAGCAGGCTCGTCAGCCCTTCGTCGCTGCCCAAGGACACGGCCACCGCGCCGGTTGGCACCTCGGTGGCGGGCAATTACTTCACCGCCTGACGGGAACCAGCGCTCCGTTCGGGATAAAAATCAGAGTGCTCCGAACGGAGCGGGGCGGCTGTTCCCGGCCCCGGCCCGTGCCGCGGTGTTACGGACGCGCGCTCGTGGAGCTTGTGGTACCCGATGTCTGCTGCTTGACGTGCGTGGTCGGCGCGCCAGAGGAGACCGCGAGGATCACGCCAAGAGTCAGCGCCAGCGCCAGCGGGATCAGCAGCGGCGCGGCGGCCCTAGCGGTGCGGCGGCGCCGTGCCCGACGTCGCGCGCCAGCCCGGTCCCCGTAGCCCCCCTCGATCAGCATCGCGCTGGCCACCTCCGCACCGTCTGTCTCCGGCTACCTTCGGATGGCCAGGCTAACCCCGATACCAACCTGTTATCTAGCAGTTAGCGAAAATTGGCGGAAAATCGGTCACAGCGCGCTGAACGGCGCGTCAGGGCGCTTCCCACAACGTGGCGATACCCTGGCCGACGCCGATGCACATCGTCGCCGCTCCCCTGGCGGCGCCGCGGCGGCGCATCTCGTGCAACAGCGCGGTGACGATCCTCGCCCCTGAGCAGCCGAGCGGGTGGCCGATCGCGATCGCGCCGCCGTTCACGTTAACCCGCTCCTGGTCGAGTTTGAGCTCGTCGAGCACCGCGACCGACTGGGCGGCGAAGGCCTCGTTGACCTCGACGAGGTCCAGGTCCTCGATCCGCCATCCAGCCCTGGCCAGCGCCCGGTTCATCGCCGGCACCGGGCCGATGCCCATGTAGTCCGGGTGGACACCGGCCGCCGAGGCGCCGGCGTATCGCGCGAGCGGGGTCACCCCGGCGCGCCGGACCGCGTCTTCCGACATCAGCAGCATGGCGGCCGCGCCGTCGTTCAGCGGCGAGGAGTTCCCGCCGGTCACAGTGCCGTCCTTGCGGAACGCTGGCTTCTTCGCGGCAAGCTCCGCCATCGTGATGTCGGGCCTGATGCCCTCGTCGGCTGTCACCTCGCCCCTACTGGTGGCCACAGGGACGATCTCGGCGCCGAACCGGCCGGCGTCGCGGGCCGCGTCGGCCAGCCGGTGGCTGCGCAGCGCCCAGGCGTCCTGGCGCTCGCGGGTCACGCCGTACCTGTCCGCCACTTTCTCCGCGGTCTCGCCGAGAGTGACCGGCGGGTACATGTCCTGCATCAGGGGCGATACCAACCGCCAGCCCAGCCGGGTGTCGGCCAGGTCCAGCGCCCTCGGATAGGGGTCTGCGGTCCGCGCGATCACGAACGGCGCCCGGGTCATCGACTCGCTTCCGCCCGCGACGCAGATGTCGGCGTCACCCGCGGCGATCGCGCGCGCCGCATCACTGACCGCCTCCATGCCAGACCCGCACAGCCGGTTCACCGTAGCACCCGGTATCTCCACGGGAAGCCCGGCGAGCAGCACTGCCATCCGGGCGACGTTCCGGTTGTCTTCGCCGGCCTGATTGGCCGCGCCCCAGTAGACGTCATCGATGGCGGCCACGTCTAGCCAGGGATTCCTGGCGGCCAGCGCCTTGAGGACATCGGCGGCCAAGTGGTCGGGGCGCACCTCGGCCAGCGACCCCTTCACCTTGCCGATCGGCGTACGGCAGGCATCCACGACGAACACTGCGCTCATGTCAACCACGATAGGACAACCGGCGACGGCCCCGGATGTTCCGGGACCGCCGCCGTGGTGTGGTGATTGTTCTGCTGAGTCAGACGCCTGACGGAGCCTGCACGCGGAACCGCCGCGGGCCGCGCGCCTGCGTTCCGGTGGTCTGGCCGGCCGTCGGGTTCACCTGAGTCGCTGCCGTGCCGGTCGCCTGCTGCTGAGTCAGGCTGTAGGCGATCGCGGTCGCGACACCATTCCCGTCGAGTGTCGGATTCGCCGGGTTCTGCAGGCCGAAGTCGCCGCAGTTCAGGTTGGTGAACGACATCGCCAGCCGGTTGCCGAGGAACGTGGCGAGGTTGTTGCCCACCGCCGGGACGGGGCTGCCGAACGCGGCGTCCGCCGTCATGTCCAGGTTGTTCCTGGCCGGGCCGAGGTTAACCATGTTCTGGCAGTAGCTCGCCGCGACCGTCGCCGGGCTGGTGGCCCGCGAGAGCATCGGCTGGTCCACCAGCGACCGGTAGACGTTGGTCTTGGCGATGCTCATGGTGCCGCCGACCAGCGTCATCTCGTCGTTCGGCGGGACGAGCGCGATCGTGCCCGTCTGGTTCACCCTTGCGCTCAGCTCGTTCAGCGCCTGCGACGGGGCGACACCGTTCGGGTTGGTGCTGTCAGTCGCGGTGAACGGTGTGCAGCCGTTCGCGGGATCCACGAACGCGGCGAGCAGCGCATCGTCACTGCCGTTGGAAATCATCGTGTCGCCGCCAAGCGCCGCGACGTTCGCCGCGGTCGCCTGCGCCGTCTGACCGTTGGCGTCGACGAGGTACTTGCTGACCACGTTGTCGCTCTGATCCTGGTCGATCACCCCGAAGTCGCGCACGGTCAGGCAGGGCTGCCCGTCGGTGGCGGTGCCAGTGGCGGGGACCTTCAGGGTGCCGCGGGCGATCTCGGCGTTCGCGGTCCGGTAGAAGTTGACCGCGTTGCACGCGGAGACCTGGCCGATGACCGACTGGCCCGACGCGTCGACGCAGCCGCCCCGCCTGGCGCCAGCCCCGGTGAGCACCAGGTTCGTGCCGTTAAAGCCGACGTCGATGATCACGGCAGAGCCGGCCGCGATTGTCGGCGGTGTCGGCGTCACGGCGGGCTGAGTGCCCGCGGTGACCACCAGCGGGTTGTAGACCTGCAGCGTGCCGTTCGGCGCCAGGATCGTCGCTTCGACGAACGCGCCTTCGGTTCCGGCGTTAGCCATCGAGCAGCCGTCGCCGAGTTGCCACGGCGTAGCCAGGCCCTGCGCGCTGAGCGGGTTCGCCGGCACTGCGAGCGAGCAGTTCAGGGACGCGGCGGCCTGGTCGGGCGTCTGGTTCATGTTGATGGCTGCACCCGTGCCGTCGACCGGCGTCGTCGCCACATCGCCGAGCTGGAAGAAGGCGACCGGTCCGTTAGCGAACGAGTTCGCGGGCGCGACCGCGGTCGTGGACCCGCTCGCGTTCGCGCTGGCCGAGGCGCCCGCAGTCGCCGATCCGCTCGCTGATGCCGACGTGCTGGGGCTGGCGCTAGCCGAAGCGCCGAACGCCGATTGATTGATCGACGTGTTGTGCGAGCCCCCCGAAACCGCGATGACGATCCCGAGAGTCAGGCCCAACGCCACTGGAATGGCGAGGGGGACCGCAATACGCGCCGCGCGACTTCGGCGCGTGCGCCGTCGCATTGCGGGCCGATGCCCGGTGAGCATTCAATCCACCTCCGTGTCGCTTTGAGGGCTCCCGGTGGATCACGTTAGACCAGGTGAGACACGCTTCATGGGGAAATGAGAAAGATTTGTCCGGGGCCGGCTCCGGGACATTTCCTGAGAGAATTATTTCCAACTTCTAACGTGCCTGTTTAGCCTGAGGAAAACCGCCGAGATATTGCTGTTATAGGTTCCCGCGGGCCCCGGGCGCCAGCCATGACGTAAGAAATTGTCACCCAGCGTGCCGCTGGGTGGCGGTACGTCACCGCAATGTTTCGGAGTCGTAACGCGGGCGCGGCGGGGTTCCCAGCGGGTCTTCAGCTGCTTCTCGGCCGGCGCTCAGGGCAACCTTTCGCACGTCAGCAACGTCTGTACTTCGTAGGAGAGCTGTGATCCGAACTTTCCTGATTTGATAGAACATCGCCGTACACTTCGGATCAGCCACCTTACGTATGCATCAGTTGTGGTTTGCGTGCGTAAAACTGGTTCAGGCCCCGGACCAGCGCAGTGACGAACCGTCGAGGAGATCGCACAGTGTCGCTCTTGGGAAGGATGGGCCGGCGGCCTGGAGCGCTGTTCCGGCATCCTGGGATCATGGCGATCGGCGGCGCGGCTGTCATCGTCCTTGCCTCGGGGGGAACCCTGGTCGCCGTCTCTTCCCGTGCGAGCTCGCAGACGCTCGCCCCCGCCGCTACCAGCAAACCCGTCACGCCCAGCAAGCCGAAGCCGACTCCCGTCGTCGGACCGCTCCAGCTCGCCTCGGTCACCCCGGACCGCGGCGCGAAGGGCGTCAACGGCGCCGCTGCCATCACGGTGACGTTCTCCTCCGCGCTGGCGCCGCTGACGCCGCTGCCCACGCTGTCACCGAAGATCGCGGGAAGCTGGGCCGTTTCCGGCAAGACGGCGACCTTCACTCCGTCCTACGGTTACCTGCCTGGCACCACGGTCACTCTGAAGATCCCCGGCGGACCCGCGGGCATGCAGGGCCTGGCCGATTCCGCAGGCGTGCTCGCGCAGCCAGCCACGGTCAAGTTCACCACCGGCACGTTCTCCACGCTCCGGCTGCAGCAGGTGCTCGCCCAGCTCGGCTACCTGCCGCTCACCTGGACGCCCGCCTCGGTGGCGAACCCCGTGCCGATGACGTACGGCAACCTGAACGACCAGCTGTCCGCGGCGTACGCGCCGCCGGCCGGCCGGTTCGAGTTTCAGCCCGGCTACCCGAGCGAGCTGACCGGCCAGTGGAAGGCCGGCTCGGACAACATGCTCGACCAGGGCGCGATCAGGGCGTTCCAATCCGTCGAGGGCCTGACGATGGACGGCATCGCGGGCCCGCAGGTCTGGGCCGATCTGCTGAAGGCGGCCGCCAAGGACAGGACCAACCCCAACGGGTATACCTACGCGCTGGCAAACCAGAAGTACCCGGAATCGCTGACCGTCTGGCACAACGGCACGGTGATCGAGCACACGCCGGTGAACACGGGCATCGCCGGGCGCAGTACCCAAGATGGCACGTTCCCCGTCTACCTGCGGTATCAGTTCAACTACATGGACGGCACCAACCCGGACGGGACCAAGTACCACGATCCGGTGTACTGGATCTCCTACTTCAACGGCGGCGACGCCGTGCACTACTTCGCGCGCGCCGGCTACGGCTACTACCAGAGCCTCGGCTGCGTCGAGGCTCCCTGGGACGCGGCGAAGAAGGTCTGGCCGTATATGACCTACGGCACCCTGGTCACCGTCATCGGCCCGGAGGCCTAGCCCGAGACTTCGGCGCCTCCTAGGCGACTGCGTGCGCCATCCGGCTCGTCACCGCGAGACCGTATACGGCAGCGAACGCCGAGCCGGGGATCGCGTCAGCGACCAGTTCGGCTTCCCGCGCGGTGTCCACATCGGTTAGCTCGGGCATCAATGCCACGCGCAGCCCAGCTTCGGTGAGCCTGTCGAGCTGCCGGCGGCCGGTGTCCGGCCGGGACATGGGGACGCCGGCCAGCAGCGACCGGTCGGGTCTGCGCAGGCCGAGCAGCCAGAACCCGCCGTCCGAGGCTGGCCCGAAAACGGCGTCCGCCTCCCCCTCAGTGAGTGTCCCCGCGGCTTCCGTCAGCAGTTCCTGCGTGACTTGCGGCGTGTCCATGCCGATCAGCACCATCGGCAGCGGCTCAGTCGCGTACACGTCGGCGAATGCGGCGGCCAGGCGCTCGTCCAGGCCGCCGCCACGTTGCCCGACCATGTCGAAGCCGGCCGGCAGCCAGTCCCCCGCCGTGCCGTCAAGCGCGAGCACGCGGCGGGCGACCGGCGTGGCCGCAACCGTCGCGAGGGTGTCGGTCAGCGCCGCCTCGGCGAGCAGCGCGGCCTCGGCAGGCGTGAACGGCGGCGTCAACCGCGTCTTCACGCGCCCGGGAACCGGCTCCTTGGCGATGACGAGGATTTGCGCGCTCCCGCTCATGCCCTGCGCCCCGCTCATGCGGCGAACGTGGCCAGGACGCGGCGCATGTCGCGGACCGCCTTGACCGTGCCGCCGACCGTTCCGGTCACCTTGGACTTGCCAGTCCGCGCGTAGTACCGCACGGGCGCCTCGTAGATCCGCCAGCCCGCGGCCGCGGCGCGCATCACCATCTCCAGCGGGTAGCCGAACCTGCGGTCCTGCAAGTCGAGCGCGAGTAGCGCCTCCCGGCGCGCCGCCCGCATCGGCCCCAGGTCGTGCAGCGGCACTCCCGCGCGGCGCCGCAGCTCGGCGGCGAGCAGCATGTTGCCAAGCCGCGCGTGCGCGGGCCACGCGCCCAGCGCCGCCGGCAGGCGGCGGCCGAGCATCAGGTCCGCGACCCCGTCCGCCACCGGCTCGGTGACGATCCGCAGGTCCGCCGGATCGAACGATCCGTCCGCGTCCATGATGCACACGATGTCGCTGGTCGCCGCGAGCAGCCCAGCGTGGCAGGCGGCGCCGAAGCCGCGCTGCGGAACATGCACGACAGTAGCGCCGTACGCGGCGGCGATCCGCGCCGAGCCGTCCGTGGAACCGTTGTCGGCCACAATCGGCCGGTACCGCACGGGCATCCTGGTGAGCAGCCAGGGCAGCGCGCCGGCTTCGTTCAGGCATGGCAGCACGACGTCGATGAGCGGACTTCCGGCGGTATGTGCGACCGCGTTCGCGGCGGTGTCCGAGGCGGTTTCCATGGCGCAGACGCTAGCGGCGCCTCGCAGCTTTGGCCGCTGAACGGCCCTTACGGAACTATGACGGCTGACGGCGCGCGGCACTTCGGCTGCTTGCCGCATGCTTGGCTCGCAGCATGCGAGTACTGGTGACCGGGGCGGCGGGGTTCATCGGATCTCACGTGCTTGAGACGCTGACGGCGGCCGGGCACGAGGTCCGCGGCCTTGACTCGCTTAGCCCCGCCGTGCACGACGGAAGACCCTCATACATCCCGGACGGAACCGATCTGCGCGTCGCGGACGTCCGCGACTTCGCCGCGGTGGACGACGCGCTCGAGGGTGTGGACGCGGTATGCCACCTGGCAGCCATGGTCGGGCTCGGTGTCTCGCTCGCGGACCTTCCGCTGTACGCCGACGTCAACGTGACCGGCACCGCGGTGCTCCTTGACGCCATGGGCCGGCGCGGCGTATCCCGCCTGGTGCTGTCCTCCTCCATGGTTGTGTACGGCGAAGGTGCCTACGAATGCCCGCTCGACGGCAGCGTGCGGCCGCTGCCCCGGTCCGCCGCCGATCTCGACGCGGGCGTCTTCGATCCGCGCTGTCCCCGCTGCGATTCGGCACTTTCCTGGTCGGTGGTCCGGGAGGACGCGGCCCTGGATCCGCGGAACGCCTATGCCACGAGCAAGGTCGCCCAGGAGCACCTGGCGGCGAACTGGGCCAGGCTGACCGGCGGTACCGCCGTCGCGTTGCGATACCACAACGTGTACGGCCCGCGGATGCCAAGGGACACGCCCTATTCGGGTGTGGCGGCGATATTCCGCTCCTGCCTGGAGAACGGCGTCCCGCCGCTGGTATTCGAAGACGGCGGCCAGTGCCGCGACTTCGTGCATGTCCGCGACGTGGCATGGTGCAACCTGCTGGCACTCGCCGGAACCTTTGTCGCCGACCATGCCGCGACGCTGCGCTCCTATAACGTGGCGAGCGGCACGCCGCACACGGTCCACGAGATGGCGTCGGAACTCGCGGTTGAGTTCGGCGGCCAGGTCGAGCCGAAGATCACAGGCGATTACCGGCTCGGTGACGTGCGCCACATCGTGGCCTCGCCGGCCGCCGCGCGTCGTGACCTCGGCTTCCAGGCCAAGGTCGGCTTCGCGGAAGGCATGGCCGAGTTCGCGCACGCCCCGCTACGCGCCGCCGCCGCCCTGACCCACCCCGCGCCCTGAGCACTGTCCCTTCCTGGCCCTCGGCCCCTTCCTGGCCCCCGGCGGCTGGGACGCCTGCTGGCACAAATCGGCTCATATTTAGTGATAACGGAATACCTAGCAACACTTTGTATGGGAGCCGACCACTTTCAGCGCCGTTTTGTCCTGGTATGGGCGACGCTCTTCCATACAAAGACAGCCTAGGTATCCGCCTTGGCGCTCGCGGCTACGATGCCGTTGCGGGTGTGCTCGGCCTTTGGCGCGCCGCGGGCCGACGGCGGTTAGCGGGGGTAGGCGGCG
>Ga0126381_100004493_pt1 | contig 15201 bp, 15 predicted proteins | sample PanSoiMetPlot_28_FD_96465 | JGI IMG/M metagenome (GOLD analysis project Ga0126381, IMG submission 96465) | Tropical forest soil microbial communities from Panama - MetaG Plot_28 | ecosystem: Environmental > Terrestrial > Soil > Tropical forest > Bulk soil | place: Panama | collected 2016-02-17 | reverse complement strand
GGGGCGAGTCCTTCGAGTTGCTCGGGTTCGTTGGAGGCAGTGCGGAAGGTGAGACGGAGCCAGAGGCCCTCTGACCGAGGGCGGGCGAGAAATGTCCGCCGGGTCAGGCGTTCGGGGTTGGTGGAGTCGTTGAGATTAAAGTCGCGGACGTAGCAGATGTACTTGATGTCGTCGAGGGGGACTGCGACAACTCGGCCGGAGAGATCGAGGAGGTCGATGGTACGTCCTGTAGTCATGGTGCGGACGATTCCGGAGGACGGAAGGTAGCCGGGAAGGGTGTCTCCGATGAAGCGTCGCACGATCACTTTTTTTCGGGAGGAGGACATTAGGGCTGGCCGGATTGTCGCATGAGGTGAAAGAGAGCTAAGGAAAAAGCTGCGTCTAGAGTAGTCAATTTAGCACCACTGTGTTACAGTCAACTTTTGTGTCTCCATTGAGAGACTCATCTAAACAGTTGATTCGTGGCAGCTTAGGCTTACCGACGAACACTGTTTAAGACCGGCTTGGAGTTTACTTACAACTGATTATGGCCGATTATATCTATCTGCTTGAGAACCGGCTTTCCAAAGCACAACAGGCAGCTCTTGCTAAAGTTCGTGAAATAGCTCGTTCTAAAGGGCTTACAATCTTTCTCGTGGGTGGGGCGGTCCGCGACCTGACCGGTGGCGCGCCGGTGCGTGATCTGGATGTGGTGGTTCAGGGTAATGCGCTTAAGTTAAAGAAAGATATAGAAAAAGCGGGCGGGAAATTCAGCGGCGAATCGGAGCCGACCCAGTCGTTTTTCGTTCAGTTTCCGGGCGCCGTCCGGATGGAGATTGGCAGCACGCTGACTGCGACTTACCCGAAGCCCGGCAAGGCGGTGTACAAGGCAGCGACGATTCTGGATGATCTGCGCAGGCGGGACTTCACGGCCAATGCTATGGCGCTGTCGCTGAACGAGGGGTCGTACGGGCTGCTGATGGATCCGATGAACGGCGTGGCAGATATCGAGAACCGTGAGCTTCGGCTGGTCAGCGGCTACGGGTTTATCGAAGACCCGGTGCGGATGATCCGGGCGGTGCGCTTCATGGCCCGGCTGGGCTGGCAGATGGATGAGCGGACGCAGGCCCGGTATGAAACGGGAAAGCAGGAGGGGTACATCTCGGCGATGCCCGCCTATGAACGCGGGTACGAGACGGAAGAGATCTTCCACGAGGACGACCCCCTGCGAGTTTTGAGGCGGCTTGAGGCCGAGGGCTGGATCAAGCACCTGAATCCAGTGGTGAGTTCGGCCAAGGCGAATGTGGCGGAGTTGGAGCGCCTGCAGGAGACCCAAGCCCAGCTTCATATACAGGGAATCGATGCGGATCTGTCGACCGCGAGCTTTCCGCTACTAACCGCGAAGCTGGCCCCGAAGGACGTTGCAGCGCTGAAGAAGAGCTTCCCACGGCATGGGTTTGTGGAGGCGATCGAGGCGCTCGATAAAGAGGCCAAGGAGTTTGCCGCTCAGCTCACCGGCAAAGGTGCGGCGCTTCCGTCGCAGGCGTGGAAGCTGATTCATGGGACGAGGCCGGAAGTTGTGTTGTGGGCGGCGCACACGGGCAAGGGGGCTGCGCTTCAGGCGAAGTTCAAGGCCTTCTATTCGGACTGGCCGCAGGCCAAGCAGAAGATTCCGTATACGCAGATGCAGGAGATGCGGATTACTCCCGATGTTGCCGGGTATGACGAGCTGCTCGAGAAGCTCTTCTTTGCGCTGATGGATGGCAAGTTAGGGACGGTCGAGGAGATGAAGGCATTTCTTGAGCCTTACTCGCCGCCGGCTCCGCCGCCGCCGGTGCATCTACGCCGGGCGAGGGCGACGAAGAAGGAGGCCAAGGCTCCGAAGGTACGGAAGAAAGCTGAGGTGGAGGCTCCGGCGGAGGGTGCGGCAACTCCTGCGGCTGTGGAGGGCGGAGTCGAAGTTCATGCTGCTGCTACGAGTCCGGCGAAGGCTGCGAAGAAGGCTGCACCGGCATCAGTGAAGGCCGTTGAGCCCGCGAAGGCTCCGGCGAAGAAAGTTACACCGGCTGCCAAAGCTGCTGCTCCAGTGAAGAAGGCTCCGGCGAAGGTGGTAGCAAAGAAGGCCGCTCCGCCAGCCAAGAAGCCTGTGGCAAAGAAGGTGGTTGCCAAGGCTCCAGCGAAGAAAGCCCCCGCCAAGGTTGCGCCGAAGAAGGCTGCATCGGCCAAGGTAGTGAAGAAGCCTGTTGCTAAGCCGGCAAAGGCTCCAGTGAAAAAGGCTGCATCAACGAAGAAATCCGCTGCAAAGAAGAAGCGGTAAATCTCGGTGTTGTTGGGGTGGCGGGGCGGTGGGTCCCGCTATGCGCTGTACAAGACGGGATCAGCGAGCCGAGTTAGTGATCGCGGCGCATCAGGAGCACAGTGACTCCGAAGAGTCCGCCGGCTGTGACGGTGAGAAGCAGGATGGCGTGTCTGTAGGCCCGCTGCGTCCCGGGTGGGGTGGCTGCTGCGTTGTCCTTGCATTGGGCGCAGCCTTGCGCGGCGGCTGGCGTAGGAGTCAGCGAGATTGCGGCGAAAAGGAGCGCTATAGAGAAGAGCCTTATGCCTGTAAACGACTTCATTGAAAGAAGGCGAGTAGCACGAAGAGGAAGATCCAGAAGAGACCCATGGCGTGCCAGTACCATGCGGTGCAGTCGACGAGGATTTGGCGGGCTTCTAGCTGGCGCGACGCGTAGAGACCAATGAGCGTTGCAGTGAGGGCACCTACTCCCAAAAAGAGGTGAATGGCATGGGTGTAGGTAATGAGGAAGAAGAAGTGGCTGCTCGGGTTGGAGCCAAAGAAGACGTGCTGCACGGCGAGTTGGCGCCATGCAGTCCATTGGCCGCTGAGGAAGACAAGGCCGAGGACCATCGTAGCGGTCACCCATGGAAGAGCTCTGCGGGTGATGGGTTTACCCAGGCCAAGCCACTCATCCATGACGTCGTTTTCGCGGAACATATGACGACGGGCGATCTCCATTGTGACTGAGCTGATGATGAGGATTGCGGTGTTCAGCCAAAGGATGGGTGGGATGGCCGTTGGGAGCCACTGATTGATGTAGTTATTGTAAGCATCGTAGTGACCGGTTCCCTGAGCGACGAAGAAGGCGCTGACGATCGCAACGAAGAACATGAGGTCTCCAGCGAGGCCGAAGAAGAGACCCATGCGATAACGGCTTAGTTTTTCGCGAGGGCCGCGGCGCCCCTGAGGGCGATCGTTCCAGTTATCGTTGTCGCCACCACCGCCCGTGCGCTTATCGGTTGGCGGACGCCGGCCATGGCCGCTGTCGTGATCGTCGAGCCGGCGCTTCTTCTCTCGCTCGGTATTGAGCGGCGTCATAGTCGAGGGCATAGCGGCCTTTCAGCGGTTCCGTCAGAGGACAGATTACTCCGATTTCGACTCCGTTGGAGATGCCTCGGAGAGCCATTGCGGGAGAAATTCTTCGCGCTGGGAGTCTGAGGTGTAGTAACACGGAGAGCGATATACGGCAATCTGTTCATTCGATGCAGCCAAGGCGGCGGCAGGATGCAACGCGCGATGCCATTCCAGGGTTGTGGCCTTCCAAGGATTGGGTGGGGCGGACGTCCCGCGGCGGAGGCTGCGGATGAGGTTGTAGATGAAGATCAGTTGGACAGCCGCCAGCAGCAACGCGGAGTCGGTGATGTGACGGTTGAGCGGGAGGGTGGCGGAGAGAAGCTTGCCGGCTGGGCTGAGGGAGCCGCCCGGACCCGGAATGCCGGTGAGCTGGGCATAGTGGCGAGGTTGGGCGGCGAGTCCGGTGAGATGCATGGGGAGAAAGGTGAGATAGGCAAGGATGAAGGTGAGCCAGAAGTGCCAGCGGCCCAGATGCTCGGACATGAAGCGGTCCGGAAGGCTGAGGCTCGCGGTGATGAGGGGGAACCAGTAATATGTGGCGGCGAAGATTGCGAAGACTCCGGCTACCGCCATGATGAGGTGGAAGTGGGCAACCACGAAGAAGGTGTTGTGGAGGTACTCGTCGAGGATAGGTTGGGCGAGGACGGGGCCGGTGAGGCCTCCGGTGATGAAGAGAGAGACGAAGCCGAGGGAGAAGAGCATCGCCGTGGTGTAGCGCGGGCGAGCCCGCCAGGTGGTGGCGATCCAACTGAGAACCTTGGCTGAGGCGGGTAGAGCGATGGCGATCGTGGTGACAGAGAAGGCGGTACTGGCGAAGGGATTGAGGCCGGCCACGAACATGTGGTGTCCCCAGAGAAGGATGCCGAGGCCGCCGATAAGGAGGGTTGTAATGATCATCATGCGGTAGGCAAAGACTTTTCGGTGGGAGAAGTTGGCGAGGATCATCGAGGTGAGTCCCATGCCGGGCAGGATGGCAATGTAGACCTCAGGGTGTCCAAAAAACCAGAAGAGATGGAGCCAGAGGAGAGGGCTACCGTTGCCGGGGTGTCCGCCGGAGTGGAGGACGCCGTTGACGAGGTTTCCGGGGGGAAGGAAGAAGCTGGTTCCGGCGTGGCGATCGCAGAAGAGAAGTAAAAGTGCGGCAAGCAGGACGGAGAAGGCCAGGATGCTGAGGAGCGCAGCGGTGAACCATCCCCAGACCGTGAGCGGAAGGCGGCTCCAGGTCATGCCTTCGCAGCGGAGTCGAATGATTGTTACGAGAGTATTAATGGAACTGATCGTGGAGGCGATGGCGAAGAGGCCGATGGCGGCAAGCCATAGATCCATGCCGAGGGCCTGTCCGGGACCGGCGTTGGCGACTGCGCTGAGCGGAGGGTAGGCTGTCCAGCCGGAGATAGCGGAGCCGCCTTGAACGAAGGGTGAGGCAAGCAGGGTGAGGAGGGCGAGCGCGGTGAGCCAGAAGCTGGCTGCGTTCAGACGCGGGAAGGCCATTTGGCGTGCGCCGATCTGCGCAGGGAGGATGAGGTTTCCGAATCCAGCCTGCGGAGCGGTGGTGAGGACGAAGAAGAGCATCAGGGTACCGTGCAGGGTGACAAGGGCGAGGTAGTCCTCTGGCAGGATAGGACCGCGAAGAGGAACTGCCCAGTCGGGCCATACGAGATGCGCTCGCATGAGTAGCGACAGGAGCGTGCCGATGATGACGCTGATTAATGCGAGGCTGAGGTATTGGAGGCCGATGATGCGATGGTCGGTGAGCCGGCGGAACAGTGAGTAAGAGGTTCGGAATACGGGGGGGGTGGCTTGTCTTGGCAGCTCTGGGTTGGCGGGGTAACGGGTCATGGCTGGGCCGCCTTCTGTTTTGAGGCCACCCATGCGACGTATTGATCGGGCGGGACGATGCGCAGGCTGGCGTTCATTCGGTAGTGGCCGGTCCCGCACAGTTGGGTGCACAGGATGGCATAGGTGCCCGGTGTGCTGGGAGTGAAGTGGATGTGGACGGTCTCACCGGGGATCGCATTCTGCTTAAGTCGCAATTCGGGGACCGAGAAGCCGTGGATGACATCTTGCGCCTGAAGGCGGAGGTCGATCTCTCTGTCGGAAGGAAGGACGAGTTCGGAGGTGACGATGTCATCGTTGCCGTGGGGATCAGCAGGGTCAATACCCAGGGGGTTGGCTTCGGCAGCGGAAGCCAATTGAGAGCGGGTGATTCCGAAGATGGCGTCAGGGCCCGGGTAGCGAAAGTACCAGGCAAACTGCATTGCCGTGACTTCAACCTGAAGTGCAGTTGGTGATGCTCCGGTGTATCGCTTGGCAGCCCACAAGCGCTCTGCTTGGATGGCGAGAGTTGCGAAGAGAATAGCGAAGGCGGCGAGAGGAAGGTATTCGAAACGTAAGAGACTTCGCGGCGCAGAGGACCTGCGGAGGGCAAGGCCTGTGAGCAAGAGGATGTGACCGAGAGCGGCAAGGGCGAGGATGACCCAAAGATTGAGGAGCAGATGATGGTCAAGCGCGACGCCGTGTGCGCTCGCGTTGACAGGAAGGTTCCACGGAAAAAGAAGCATGGCGAAGTGCCGTGATGGTGAGGCCGCCATGGGAACTCCGAGCATGGTTCAAGGATATCGCTTCTGTAAAATTGCGATCGCTTGTTTCAGGCAGTAGCTTTGCCTTGTCAGCAGTGCAGTCGTAGAGTGTTCTCTGATGAATGAGAATCAAAGACCACTTGAATCCGGGATCGTGACCGATTTCGCAGATCGGATGAGTTATGGCGGCTACCTCCGCCTGCCCGAGTTGCTGGCGCAGCAGCGCCCGTTGTCTTCGCCGCCTCATCATGACGAGATGCTGTTCATCATTCAGCACCAGGTTGCGGAGTTGTGGATGAAACAGCTTATTCATGAGCTGACAGCTGCGATTCGGTTTGTGCAGCATGATGAGCTTGATCCGTGCTTTAAGATTCTGTCGCGAGCGAAGCTGATTCAAATGCAGCTGTTTGGGCAGTGGGCGGTGCTCGAGACGCTGACTCCGTCGGAGTATCTGGAGTTTCGCGGAGTTCTGGGTAGCGCGTCAGGCTTCCAGTCTTTCCAGTATCGGAAACTGGAGTTCCTGCTGGGGAACAAGAATCGCGACGCGCTTCGGGTGTTCGCACATGATCCGGGGCTATACCGCGACTTGAAGGCGACGCTCGATGCGCCAAGTTTGTACGACGAGTTTTTGCGGCATCTTGCGCGGCGCAGGTTTGCGGTTCCACGGGAGTGCATTGAGCGCGACTGGAGCGAACCACACCGCAAGAATGAAGCATTGGTGGAGGTCATCCGCGAGATCTATGTGCATCCGAGGAAGCATTGGGACGCGTATGAGATGTGCGAGAAGCTTGTCGATGTCGAAGAGTACTTTCAGCTTTGGCGCTTCCGGCACATGAAGACGGTGGAGAGAATTATTGGCTTTCGCCCGGGAACCGGCGGCTCTTCGGGAGTGGGGTTTCTGAAGAAGGCACTCGAATTAACCTTTTTTCCTGAGTTGCTGGCGGTGCGAACGGGGCTACTGCAGAGATGAATGCCCGGATTCGAGAGGCTTTGGCAGCGATCGAAGGCAGGCCTTTATGCGAAGACCTTGTGCGGGAGCATATCGCGCCGTTCTTTTCGCGTGTGCTGACGGGGAATGGGTCCTATCTGGCAAATCATTCGTTGGGGCGGCCCTTGGACGGAATGGCAGACGACGTCGCTGAAGCTACAGCGCTGTGGTACCGCAAGCTTGGGGATGCGTGGGATGAGTGGCTGGAAGAACGAGAGGCCTTTCGAACCCGGGTTGCAAGACTTATTGGTGCCGCCGGTCCGGATTGCGTTGTTCCAAAAACCTCGGCGGGACAAGGATTACGGGCCGTACTGAATGCGCTTCCCGGGCCGTTGCGGGTGGTGAGCACGCGTGGGGAGTTTGACTCGATTGACTTGATCCTGAAGCAATACGCTGCGCTTGGGCGCGTCACGCTGCAATGGGTGGAGCCCGATCGACAAGGTGATTTCTCTGTGGATCAACTGATCGATCGAGTGAAGGGTGGAACTGATCTGGTCGTTGTGTCGCAGGTGATGTTTATGACCGGTCAGATCATGGCGGGCCTGGACAGGCTGGCGAAGGTCTGTCACGAGTATGGAGCGCGGCTGCTTGTGGATTCGTACCATGCCGTCGGGGTCATTCCGGTTGATGTGGTTCAGATGGGAGCGGACTTCGTGATTGGCGGAAGCTACAAGTATCTTCGCGGTGGACCGGGGGCTTGTTACCTATACATCGCTCCCGAAGCGTTGGAGCGTGGTTTGCGTCCGCTGGACACGGGATGGTTTGCTAACGCAGAGCCATTTGAGTATCGACGGGCGGAGGTGCCGGTTCTCAAGCCGCGGGGCGATGCTTTTCTTGAGTCCACGCCGCCAGTACTCACTTGGTACCAGGCGCGGAGCGGAATGGAGTTCACGCTGGAGATAGCAGTTGATAGGCTTCGCGCGTACAGCCTGAAGCAGCTTCGTTCGCTACGTGGGTATCTTGAGGATGCGGGCGTAAGGAGAATGATCGGAGGCGATGAAGGCCATGGTGCGTTTATTGCGATCCAGCTTGAAGATGCGATGAGATTTCCGGCGTTGCTTGAGCGGGAGAGGATTGTTTGCGATGCGCGCGGGGAGTGGCTGCGTCTGTGCCCGGACTGCCTGACACGCGATGAGGAGTTGCGTTTCGCCGCAGCCGCGCTGGGAAGATTGGTGCGCGCGTGATTAGCTTCGCGGGGGCTCAGGTTCAATCTCCATGCCGAAGCGCGATAGCTCGCGCTTCTGCAGGTTGTAGTCGATGAAGAAGCCAATCCCTATGGCAAGGGGGATCAGGCCGGCGGCTGCACCGGACAAGACTTCACGAGTGTTGACGATTACCGTAAGGGTGATGAAAAAGAGCATGATACCGATGCCGGAGGAGACGAGAACGATACCGGCGCGACGGGCGTTTGCAAGGCTGCGAAGCGGATCCTTGGGCGGCTTGAGGGTGTCTTCGCCGGGCTTGCCAAGGAGCTTTTCGATATCGGCGAGAGGCATCCCGCGAGCGATCAGGGCCATGCGCTGATCGGCTTTGATGCGCTTGGTACTGACGTCTTGCCAGATGCCGGCGACGATGGCGACGATGGCCACGGCGAATGCTCCGATGGGAACGATAAATGGTGTGTGAAATACATCCATGAGATGGACCTCCTCTTTCTGCGAGCGTTAGACAACGAGGGGGTGGTTAAGTTTCATTCTTCGTACTGAAACTTTTGGCGTTTCCGGAGGTCTAACGCTGGCGGTGAGTACCGATCTCAGCTTCGAGCAGGTCGTGCGAGAGCATCAGGCTATGGTGTTTCGTACGCTGTACCGGCTGACGGGATCGAAGGAGCACCTGGAGGACCTGGCGCAGGAAGTCTTCCTGCGGTTGTACAAGGCGCTGCCCAGCTTTCGCGGCGAGTCGCTTGTGAGCACGTATCTTTACCGCATTACCGTGAACGTGGCTCAGAACGAGTGGAAGCGGCGCAGGCGAACTGATCAGCCGCTGGTTTCGATCTCCGATGATACGAGCGCTTGGGAGGATCGGCTGCAGCATCCTGACAGGAACGCAGAGCAGCAGATGGAAGAGCGTGAGTTTGCCGGGCTGGTGGAGGAACAGTTGCAGCGGTTGAGTGGCGTGGAGCGCAGCGTGCTGGTTCTCTATCATCAGGAGGAGCGAAGTTATGAGCAGATCGCGGAGGCGCTTGCAATGCCGATCGGAACGATAAGGACGCATCTGCACCGCGGGAGGAAGAAGTTGCGAGAGGGAATCCAGGCGGTGCGAGAGTTGGAGAGGAGAGCATCATGGGCAGTGAACGGATGAGCGAAGAGCAGCTGCTTCGGGAAAAATCTCTGGATGAGCGCGTTGCTGGTGCGCTTGAGCAGGTTCCGGATGTGGCTGGTTTGATTCCGGAAGATTTTGCTGCGCGTGTGGCTGGCCGGGTTCCGGTGAAGAAGTCCGTTTCGGTGACTCCGACCCACTACGGGCGATGGGTGATGCTGGTTTGCGGTGTTGTGCTTCTGGTTGTGATGGTTGGCCTGGCTTCTATCGGGATGATGCGGTCAACATTCGGAATTTTGTTTGAGTGGTTCCTGTGTGTGCAGTTTCTTGTGCTGGCGTTCTGGCTGGGGACCCGAAGATGGAGAGAGGGTTAGACAGAGCCTTGCTGCGCTTTGTGCTTTTTGACGAGATCGAGGAATAGTTGGTGGACGCGGGTATCCTGGCCTAGCTCCGGGTGGAAGGTGGCGGCGAGGATGTGGTCCTGACGGACGAGAACTGGGTGGTCTTGGCGGGTCGCGAGAGTTTCGACGTGCGGGCCGGTGCGGGTGATGCGGGGCGCGCGGATGAAGACCATCTCGAGTGGGCCGCCGGGGAGTTTGGAGTCGGTCTGGAGGATGCTGGAGTCGATCTGGCGACCATAGGCGTTGCGCTCGACGGTGACGTCAAGAGCGGCTAGAGATATCTGTTTGGGGTTGGTGACCTCCTTGGCGAGGAGGATGACTCCGGCGCAGGTGCCGAAGGTGGGGGTGCTCTGAACGAAGGTCTTCAGGGTTTCGAAGAAGCCACGCTGCTCCAGGAATTTGAGCATGGTGGTGGACTCGCCGCCGGGCATAATGAGGCCATCAATACCTTCGAGGTCTGCGGGGAGACGGACCAGTTTGGGAATCACGCCGAGCATACGGAGCGTTGTGGCGTGGGCCTGATAGGCACCCTGAAGGGCGAGGACCCCGATTGTGATCTTCCCGCCGCCCGCTGCTGTCGCCATGTGACCCTCCCCCGTTTTATTTTGCGCAAGGTCTTCCAAAGATTGCACTTAGGTCTGTACCTCGCCCAAACGGGATGACGGGGGGGGCGCGACGAATCAGATGCAGGCTTTGGTTTTTGTCTATTCCAGTATAGAAAATCAAGGGACTTTATCGGACACGTATAAGCTACTTGTTTTTAACAAGTTGAGTGATGCTGGGCTTGACAGGTGATTTTGGAGTTGGGAGGTGGGTTCGTCACGGGAGATATCTTCACCGAAGTGGAGTTGGTTTCCGCCTGGATCTCTGATGGTGAAGTCTTTCATCTTCCACGGGCGAGGCGCGATGGGGGAGAGAACCTCAACGCCTCCGGCGAGAAACTCGGATTCGAGTGCGGCCGCGGTGCCTTTGACGAGGTAGAAATAGGCGGCGGAGGGGCCCCCGTTGCCGCTGGGTTGATTGCAGGTCAATCTCGTAACCGTCGCGCTGGATGAAGGCATAAGGTGTCGCCGTTTTGCCATGCATAAGCGGAGAAACCTAGACCGCTTGCGAGCGAGACCATGCACAACAGTGGTTCGAAAGGGCGTACAAAGGAACGCTCTATGAATGGGTGGATTCTTCCGGACCAGCGGCTCGATTCGATTCGATGGGATCCGGGATTTCAGGACATCATGCGGCGCATGGTTGGCAAAGTAAGTCCGAGCCGATGCGATTCGTGGGAGCCTTACCAGCCGCGGGTTTGAAGGAGTTCGGCTTCTTCGAGCGCCGCCGCGGCCAGGCCCTTCATGGTGCCGGTGACTGTCTCGCTGGCTTCGGCGACGATCTTGGGGTCATTGTAATGCGTGGTGGCGATGACGATGGCCTTGGCGCGGGAGACGGCTTCGGCGCGCTCGGTCGGGTTGTTCTCGACATCGAGCGGCGTGGCGCGCTCCTTCATGAAGATTCCGGAGCCCACAAAGATAGCCTCGGCGCCCAGCTGCATCATGAGGGCGGCGTCGGCAGGCGTAGCGATTCCGCCAGCGGAAAAGTTGGGGACGGGGAGTTTGCCGGTCTTGGCGACCATGCGGACGAGTTCGTAGGGAGCCTGGTGAACCTTGGCGGCGTTGTAGAGTTCGGACTCGTCGAGGACGGTGAGGGCGCGCATCTCGCGGACGATCTGGCGCATGTGCTGGACGGCGTGGACGACGTCGCCGGTGCCGGCCTCGCCCTTCGTGCGGATCATGGCTGCGCCTTCAGCGATGCGTCGGAGGGCTTCGCCGAGATTGCGGGCTCCGCAGACGAAGGGCGTGGTGAAGGCGTGCTTGTCGATATGGAAACTCTCGTCGGCGGGTGTGAGGACCTCGGACTCGTCGATGAAGTCGACCCCGAGCTCCTGCAGGACCTGGGCCTCCGCGAAGTGGCCGATGCGGGCCTTGGCCATGACGGGGACGGAGACAGCGTTGATGATCTCTTTGATGAGCTTGGGGTTGGCCATGCGGGCGACGCCGCCTTCGGCGCGGATCATAGCGGGGACGCGCTCGAGGGCCATGACGGAGGTGGCTCCAGCCTCTTCGGCGATGCGGGCCTGCTCGACGTTCATGACGTCCATGATGACTCCACCTTTGAGCATCTCGGCGCGGCTGGTCTTGAGGCGGAGGGAGGAAGAGCCGAGGTTGCCGTTGATGGTGTGGTCTGCCATGACGATTCTCCTTAGGAGTCGCGGTGCGTTCAGTTGTGTTGTCAGGACGTTTGCCGCGAGAAACTTCAGTTTAGCAGCTTTATCGCTGCGAGATGAACATGGAGGTTAGCGGTTAATTGCTGGGAGTCTTAGGGAGGCTTTTTGCGGAAAATTCAAACGGGATTGACCGGCGGCGAGGGGAGGATAGGTCAAGCTAGAGCCACGGGTAGTTTTGCCTCATGGTGGCTGGGGTGAAGAGACTGATTTGAGGAGGATTTGGATGGCAGCAGAGCTGACGATTGTGATCCCCGCGAAGAACGAGGCGAAGATGCTGCCACGGCTTCTGGATTCTCTCCTGCAGCAGGACTACAGCGGGATGAGCGAGACGAGGGTGATTGTGGCGGATGCGGGATCGACGGACGGGACGGTCGAAGTTGCGTTGAGCTACCAAGGCCGGCTTTTGATTGAGGTGATTCCGGGCGGGCTGCCATCGGTAGGGAGGAATGCAGGGGCGAAGCTGGCGACGACGCCGTATGTGTTGTTTATGGATGCTGATGTGGAGATGTCGGAGCCCACTTTGCTGCGGCGCGCGCTTTGGAGGATGCGCCGGAGAAGACTGCACCTGGTGACGACGAACATTGCGTGCCGGGAGGGGAGTCTCTTCGATGACGCGCTGTACATGGGGAACAACTTCATGCAGCGAGTGGGGTCGGTGCTGAAGCCGTTTGCCACCGGGATGTTCATGCTTTTTGACTGCGAAGCATTCTGGCAGTTGGGCGGCTTCAACGAGCGCGCCTTGTTTGCAGAGGACTACCTGCTGTCAAAGGGAGTGGCGCGGACGCGGTTCCGGATTGTGCGGGGGAAGGTTCTTACGACGAACCGGAGATTCCAGAAGCTTGGACACTGTCGGATGGTGTGGATGTTCTTCTGGACGATGCTGCACAGCTGGGATGATGGATATTTCCTGAGAGACCAGGGATATTGGGGAGAGGCTGAAGTTTAGCCAGGTTCGGTTACTGCGGCTTTCAGTGGCGGGGTGTGACGGGAATTCCCATGCCGTTGAGCTTGCTGCGGGCCTGCATGGCTTCAGGTGAGTTGGGGAAGCGCTGGATGAGGGCGCGGAGCTCGCGGACGCCTGCATCGGTCTGCTTGAGGTCGAGCAGGGCCTGACCTTTGTGGAGGTGGGAGACAGGAACCTTGTTGCTGCTGGGGTACTGCTCGAGCACCATGTCGTAGCTCTTAACCGCATTGGCGAATTTCCCGCTGCGGTAGTCGATCTCGGCCTGGTAGTAGTAGGAGTTCCCGGCGAGGGGATTGTCGGGGTAGTTGCGGATGACGTCGCCGAACTCGGAGGCGGCAAGGGAGTACTTGGCGGCCATGTAGTCGCCGAGGGCGGTCTTGTAGAGGTCGTCGGCGGGTGGCGCAGCGGCCTCTACTGACGTGGGCGGCGGAGGAGTGTCGTTCGACGCCATGGGAGTTCCTGCAGGGGGTTTGCCCTTCTTAGTAGGCTTAGCGGCCGGCGGCGGCTGCTCAGGAGTTGGCGCAGGAGCAGAGATCTCAGGTTGAGGGGAGCCTGCGGCGGGCTGGCCCTGTAAGTTTGCTCCCATGGACTGCTGCTGGCTCTGGACATCCTGCAGGACTTTTTCGAGGCGGCCGAGGCGGGCCTTGATTTCGTCGAGGGAGTCATTGAGGGACTGGACCTGGCCGGAGACCTGGTCAATCTTTCCGCCCTGACCTTCCTGACGTGTCTGGATCTGCTTCTGAAGGGCATCGATCGCGGAGGACATGCGATTGACCGAGTCAGCGTTTTGCTGGACGAGGTCTTTGAGGACTCCCATGCGTTCGTCGTTGGACTGCTGGAGTCGCGCGACTGCGTCTTGCAGCGCCTGGACCTGGGTCTGAAGCTGGACCATGTCCTTGTTGACCGCGAAGGCGGCGGGCGATGGCGCGAAGAGTACACAGGCTAGGACCACAGAGGCGAAGCGGGCGGTGTGGCGGTGATTGCGGATTTTAGGGCTCATGGGATTGCGCTCGTCTTTTCCTGGATTATGTCCTTGCGTAAAGTTTAAACCCTCGCGCTGATGGATTCAGCGCGAGGGCTGTTGAAGCTCCCAACCATCGAGGATTAACGGTCGAGTGAGAACTGAGCGCGACGATTCTGCTGCCAGCAGCTCTCAGTGGAATCGGTGCAGAACTGCTTCTCTTTGCCGTAGCTGATTACTCGCATCCGATTGGCCGCGACTCCAGCGCTGGTAAGAGCAGTGCGCGCGGCGTTGGCGCGATTTTCGCCGAGAGCAAGGTTGTATTCAGCGGAACCGCGCTCGTCGCAGTAGCCGCCGATGACGAGCTTGATCGCGGGGTGCGAGTTGAGATAGGACGCTGCCTGGGAGACGGAGGTCTGGGCGTCGGGACGAAGGTCGTAGCTGTCGTAGTCGAAAAACACGTCCTGGACGTTTTGCTTGAAGGCAGCCTCGCTACCCATATCGTCGCTGGTTGCCGGGGCGGTCGGCGCAACGGGAACTCGAACGGTGACACGGACGCTGGCCTCCGTGGTGCCGCCATCGCCCTTCGCCGTGAGGTGGAAGTTGGTGGAGTTGGAGGGGGTTACGGTCTGAGTGCCGTTGGCGGGAACTTCGCCGATGCCATCGATAGTCACGGTAGAGGCGTTAGCAGTGCGCCAGTTGAGGACGACGGACTGGCCGAGATCGATTGCCAGAGGATCGGCGGATATCGTTGCTGTAGGAGCGGACCCAGGGGCAGCCGGCGCAGGTCCCAGAGAAGCTGGGTTAACTCCGCTGCTCTTTTTGTGGCAGCCTGTGGCGGCGCTGAGGACTATGGCCGCGGCCATGATCAAAGACTTGCGAAAGCGAATCTGCATTGCACTCATCAAACTTTCTCCTACCGCTGTGGTAAATCAAGATGAACCAACGTTAACTGCAATGATTATTGCAGCAAGATAAAAGCTATTTCCAACTCCAGTTCGGCATGTCCGCTCCCGGACCGGTGAGCGGACGGCGCTGTGTTCCGTCTGCGAGCATCGACCAGATCCGCATGTGATCGGCCCTGCCATCGGCTGAGTTGGCGTAGACAATGTGACGTCCGTCGGGAGACCACGAGGGGAAGTCGCAGCGTCCGGTGTCGTGGGTGAGTTGGATCCAACGCTTGGTGGCGATCTCCATGACGTAGATGTCTTGTCCTCCGGGTGCTCCCGGCCCGTACTTACGGTCCCACGCGAAGGCTAGGAACTGACCGTTAGGAGACCAGGACGGCGATGTGGCGTAGCCACCATCGGTGAGACGGGCGACCGCGGAGCCGTCCGTGTCCATGATAAAGAGCTGGGGAAGGTTGGTGCTGCGTGCGCTGAT
>Ga0126381_100004492_pt1 | contig 15203 bp, 11 predicted proteins | sample PanSoiMetPlot_28_FD_96465 | JGI IMG/M metagenome (GOLD analysis project Ga0126381, IMG submission 96465) | Tropical forest soil microbial communities from Panama - MetaG Plot_28 | ecosystem: Environmental > Terrestrial > Soil > Tropical forest > Bulk soil | place: Panama | collected 2016-02-17 | reverse complement strand
TTCGCGCACCAGGAGGCTGAGGAAGGTGCTGCGGCGTTGCTCGAGCAGATCGGCGGCTTTGCTGAGGCAACCTGCACGTGCCTCGACAGGCGTCGCATCCCAGTCGGGCTGCGCCGCGGCCGCTTCCGCCATGGCGGTGCGGATTTCCTGCGCGGTGGCGTCGCGGGTGAGGCCGACGACCTCGCGCGTGTCGCTCGGCGATGTGACCGGGACGCTCACATCGCGCGGCATGCGGCCGCTCAGGAGCGGCCCGCCGGCGTGGCTGGCGCGCGCCGCCAAGCGCAGATCCGCCTCGAGCTCGGCGAGCGTCTCCGGATCGCCGAAGTCCTCACCGGCGGAGTTGGCGCGCTCGGCGCCAAACAGTGCCGGCGGCTCGCGCACCCGCGTCATCGCGCCCTGCTCGGTGGCGAGTGAGGAGACCGGATCGCGCACCACCTGCTCCACGGGGATCTGCGGATTCATGAACTGGTGGACGAAGGAGGTGTTGGCGCCGTTCTCGAGCAGCCGCCGCACCAGGTAGGGCAGGAGCTCCTCGTGAGTACCGACGGGCGCATACACCCGCACCGGAGCAAGGTCCGGAACCTCGGCGCGCACGGCGCCGTAGAGTGCCTCGCCCATACCATGGAGACGCTGGAACTCGTACGCCGCTCCGGCCGGGGCGAGCTCGATGACCGCGGCGACGGTGTAGGCGTTGTGGGTGGCGAACTGCGGGTAGAGCACATCGCGCACCGCGAACAGCTGCTGCACGCACTCGAGATAGCTGGCGTCGGTCGCGGCCTTGGAGGTGTACACCGGAAAGCTCGTGAGACCGCGCTCCTGCGCGCGCTTGATCTCGCTATCCCAGTAGGCGCCTTTCACCAGCCGTACGCTCATGCGCCGGCCAGTCTCGCGTGCCAGCTGCGCGACCCAGGCGAGCACCAGCGGCGCGCGGCGGCCATAGGCCTGCACGGCAAGACCCAGCCCATCCCATTGGCGGGTGCGGGTATCGCGTGCGAGCGTCTCGATGATGTCGAGCGACAAATCGAGCCGGTCGGCCTCCTCGGCATCGACGGTGAAGCCGACGTCGGCGCGCGCCGCGGCGAGCGCAAGTTCCAGCATCCGCGGTGCGAGTCGCTCCTGCACCCGCGAGCTCTGCAGCAGTGTGTAGCGCGGCTCGAGCGCTGAGAGCTTCACCGAGATGCCCGAGCGTGCATGGGTACCGCGGGCGTCCTGACGTTGCAGCGCCGCGATGGCCTGGGCGTAGGCGTCGAAATAGCGCTGCGCGGCCGTTTCGGTGCGGGCGCCTTCACCCAACACATCGTAGGAGCACAGCGCGAGATCCGGATCGGAGGTGCCGCGCGCGAGCGCCTGGTCGATGGTCTCGCCGACGATGAACGCGTGGCCGAGGAGCTGCATCGACTGTCGCAGCGCCGCGCGCACGACCGGGGCAATCACCGGCCGCGTGAGGCTCGCGGTGGAGAATTCACCGGACAGCTCACCGAGGACATCCGGCAGCAGCCGGCCGGCGGCGCCGAGCAGGGTGAAGCCGGTGCGCAGCAACAGGTCCGTATCCCCCGGCACACCGGCGTTGCGGATGGTGGCGAGGCGCTCGGCGATCAGCTGATCGGCGCGCTTCGGGTCGGGCGTGCGCAGCAGCGCCTCGGCGAGGCCCATGAGCGCCTTGCCCGGCGCGCTGTCGAGCGGAAACTGCTCGAGCATCCGCTCCACCAGCGGTCGCGAGCGCTGGTCGTTGCGCGCCGCTTCCACCCAGCGCGCGGCGCGCGCGCTCGCGCGCTCGAGTGCATCCTGAACCGGTGTGAGATCCGCGAGCGCCTCACCGGAGGCGGCCGCTTCCGACCGCAGTGTCGCGGCACGCAGCTGCGCACGCAGCGTCGCGAGCGCGCCGGCCCCATTCGCACTGTCGATCAGCCCACTAACCGCCATGTCACGCACGCTCCGCCTGGTAGTTAATTACGCTTATTTTATCCCGTTCAGTTAGAGAAAAATTATCCATTTAAGGCGTTTTATTAGTAAAATCGACTACGATGACTGCCAGGACGCACGCGACCAAGGTCCCTTCAGCCGCAGCGCCCGCGGACCGGAGCCTCGATCGCATCGATCGCCGGCTGCTCGCGCGGCTGCAGCAGGATGGGCGAGCCGCGATCTCGCAACTCGCGCGTGAGGTGCACCTCACCGTGACCCCGACGCTCGAGCGGGTGCGGCGCCTGGAATCGGGCGGTTACATCGAGGGCTACTTCGCGCGGCTCAACCCGCGCCGGCTTGGCCTCGGGCTGCTCGCCTACGTCGAAGTCTCGCTCGATCGCACCACGCCGGATGCTTTCGAGCGTTTCAAACAGGCGATGCTGGCGCAGGATGAGGTGATGGAGTGCCACATGGTCGCGGGCGGCTTCGACTATCTGCTGAAAGTGCGCGTCACCGACATGGAGAGCTACCGGCGCTTCCTCGGCGACCGCATCGCGGGGTTGCGCGGTGTGCAGCAGACCCACACCTACTTCGTCATGGAAGAAGTGAAGTCGACGCATCGTATCATCGTGCCTGAGTGAGCCGAGCGGGCCGGAGGACGATGGCATATCGGTGGCCGTGGGGTCTGTTTTGCCTCTTGGCAGTCAGCGCGCCGCCGGCAGTCGTGGCGGCCGCGGAGGCGGCCGTGGCCGCTCCTGTCAATCCGGCGACCGTGCAGGAGCTGCCACAGGTGACCGTGATCGCCAACACGCCGCTGGCGGGTCTCGGCCTGCCGCCCAACCAGATCCCCGCCAACGTGCAGACCGCCGACAGCGAGGACATGCAGCGTCAGCTCACGCTGGATCTGGCCAGCTACCTCAACAACAACTTCAGCGGCATCAGTGTCAGCGAGAGCGCCGCCAACCCGCGGCAGCTCGATGTCAGCTACCACGGCTTCACTGCTTCGCCGCTGCTCGGTACGCCCCAAGGCCTGTCGGTGTACGTGGACGGCGTGCGCATCAACGAATCCTTCGGCGACACCGTCAACTGGGACCTGATCCCGCAGGCGGCCATCTCCACGGTGACCCTGATCTCGGGCTCGAGCCCCGTGTTCGGACTGAACACGCTCGGCGGCGCGCTCTCAGTACGGACCAAGAGCGGGCACGACAACCCGGGAACCGAGCTCGAGGCGTACGGTGGTTCCTTCGGGCGCCGTTCCTTCCAGGGCGAGACTGGCGGGGCTTCCGGCAGCTTCGATTACTTCCTGACCGCAAGCTACTTCGACGAGACCGGGTGGCGCGATTTCTCCCCTTCGCGTCTCTGGCAGGCCTTCGGTAAGGTCGGCTGGCAGAACGAGCGCACCGACCTCGATCTCAGCTACACCTACGCCGACAGCCGCCTCTACGGTAACGGCCCGACCCCCAGCAGCATGCTCGACTACCGCCGCGAGGCGAGCTACACCGCTCCTGACATCACCGAGAATCTGCTCAACTTCGTCAACCTCACCGCCACGCAGTTCCTCACGCCGCAGTTGCTGCTCTCGGGGAACGCCTACTACCGCGACCTCATCACGAGCACCCTCAACGCCAACATCAACGACGGCTACCTCGACAGTGATTACAGCGGGCCGCCGCTCAGCTGCAGCGGGCCGGCGACGAGCCCGGCGGAGCTCATCTGGTGCTCGCCGGGGCAGAACGCCAGCGGCCGCCTGAGCCAGCGCACCCGTGGCGTCGGAGTGCAGCTGACCGCTTCGCAGCCAGTGTTTGGCTGGCCAAATCAGGCGATCTTCGGCGCTGACTACAGCGACTCCACAGACAGCTTCACGCAGACCTACCAGTACGGGCAGCTGTCCGCCGACCGCATGCTCGTCTACGAGCAGAGCCCCTTCAACGACCAGACCGTCATCTCACTGAGCGGCGACAACAGGATCACTGGAGTGTATGCGACCGACACGCTGTCGCCGAACCCGCTCCTGCATCTCACGCTGTCGCTGCGCTACAACCACAGTACCGAGACGCTCGCGGGCTACAGCGTCGACAGCGACGTCGCCGATTTCGGCGCGGGTTTTGGCGCGACGCGCCCACTCAGTGGTGATCACAGCTTCAGCCGCCTGAATCCGTCCCTTGGTTTTACGGTGACACCGAGCGCGGCCACGACCCTGTACGCCAACTATAGCGAGGCGAGTCGTGCGCCGACCGTCATCGAGCTCGGCTGCGCCAACCCCGCCGTGCCCTGCGGCCTGCCGAACGAGTTCGCCGGTGATCCGGACCTGCAGCAGGTAATCGCACGCACCGCCGAGCTCGGTGTACGTGGCGTAGCTGGCGATCAGGCGCTGGTGTGGAGCGCGGACCTGTTCCGCGCCGTGAACAGCAACGACATTCAGTTCGTCGCCACCGCGACCAACTCGGGTTACTTCGAAAACGTCGGCAGCACGCGCCGGCAGGGGCTCGACCTGGCGCTCGGGGGCCGCCACGGCGGCCTGCACTGGCAGCTGATCTACAGTCTGGTCGATGCCACCTTCCGCTCGAGCTTCACGGTCGGCGCGCCCTCCAACAGCAGCGCTGATACCGCCGGAAACATTCTGGTGCGCCCCGGGGACCACATCCCTCTTATCCCACGCCACAGCGGGCGCCTGATCGTCGATTACCAGTTGGGTGAGCACTGGAGCCTCGGCGGCAACCTGATCGCCACGTCCGGCTCTTATCTGCATGGCAACGAAAACAACGCCAATCAGGCTGGAGCCAGCAACGCCGCGGGTAGCCACGTCCTCGGCAGCGGCTCGATTGCCGGCTACGCGGTGGTGAACCTGCAGGCCACCTTCCGCCTCAGCGATCATGCCGAGCTGTTCGCCCGGCTTGCGAATCTGTTCGACCGCGACTACGCCACCGCGGGATTCCTCACCCGCAGCGTTTTCAATCCCGACGGATCGTTCGTTGCCAACCCGGCGAACTGGAGCAACGAGGATGCGGTCTCGCCCGCGCAGCCGCGGGCGATCTGGGCCGGCGCGCGATTCCGCTGGGAGTAGCAGTAGGCTCGCGGCTATCGGCCGGGGCCGGCCGTCGCATGCCAGCTGCTTCTTGCCGATAGTTCGGTAATTGCCGAACTATCGGCCAGAAGTACCTCGTGTACGCGCCTCGCCCCTCATCGCGCCAGCACTTTCGCCACAGCTGCCGCGAAGTACTCGATATTCTCGCGCCGCAGCCCCGCGATGTTCATGCGGCTGTCATCGGTCATGTAGATGTGATGCCGCTCGCGCAGCGCGTGCACCTGCGCGGTATCGATGCCGAAGAACGAGAACATGCCGCGCTGGCGGGCGATGAAGCCGAAGTCGCGTTGCGGGCAATGCCGGCGCAGCTGCTCCACGACCTCGACACGCAGCTCCTCGATGCGGCGGCGCATCGCCTCGAGCTCGGCGGACCACGCCTGCTGCAGCGGCTCGTCAGTGAGGACCGAGTGCACGATCGCGGCGCCGTGATCGGGTGGCATCGACCAGATGCCGCGAGCGATCCGCACCAGCTGACTGAGTGCCGCATCCGCCGCCGCCGGCGACGCGCTGATGAGGTGCAGCGAGCCGGTGCGCTCGCGATACAGGCCGAAGTTCTTCGAGCACGAGACCGCGCACAGCACCTCGGGGAGCTCGGCACAGAACAACCGCAGCCCGAAGGCATCGGCATCGACACCGTCGCCGAGCCCCTGGTAGGCCATATCGATGAAGGGCAGCAGCTGCCGGCGCTGCACCAGCGCGAGCAGCTCGCGCCACTGCGCCTGCGAGAGATCGGCGCCCGTCGGGTTGTGGCAGGAGGCGTGCAGCAGCACCACGGCGCGCGGCGGCAGCCGCTCGAGAGCCGCGCTCATTGCCGCGAATTGCACGCCGCCGGTGCTCGGGTCGAAATACGGGTAGCGTTCGAGCCGCAACCCGCTGCCGGCGAGGAGCGGCGTGTGGTTCGCCCACGTGGGCGTACTCACGTGCACCACGGCGTCCGGGGTCGCCGTGCGGATCAGCTCCGCGCCGAGTCGTAGCGCGCCGCAGCCGCCGGGGGTCTGGACGCTGCGTACCCGGCCCGCTGCGAGCACCGGATGCGCGGCTCCGAGCACCAGTCGCTCCATCGCCTGATTGAAGCCGGCGTTACCCGCCGGCCCCACGTAGCTCTTGGTCGTCTGCTGCGCAAGCAGCACGGTCTCCGCGCTGCGCACCGCCTCGGGCACCGGGGTGTTGCCGTGCTCATCGCGATACACGCCGATGCCGAGATCGACCTTGCGCGGATCCGGGTCGGCGCGGAACGCCGCCATCAGGCCGAGAATCGGGTCAGGTACGATCGCCGCGAGCTGCTCGAACATGTGCGTCTCCGGTGTTACGCGGTGTGCGACGGGCCGCCACGGTCGCTAAGGGCCACCCGCCGCCGCCGCACCCGCCGCGAGCGCCTGCTTGCGCGCCGCCTCGAACTCGTCCCCCGGCTTCCAGGTCGGCAGCGCGTCCGCCTGCGCGATCAGCCAGGTCGAGAGCATGGCCAGCTGCGCATCCTCGATCATGCCGTCGAAGTTCCAGCTGCCATCGAGCCGATCGGAGGGCTGGTGGTACTTGTGGAGCTGCCACTGCTCGATCTGCTCCCGGCCCCAGCCGGGCGGCCGGCCGACGAAGTCCGTGCCGTCATCGAAGAACAGCGCCGGCACACCGATGTGGGCGAACGAGAACTGGTCGGAGCGGTAGTAGGAGCCGCGGTCGGGGAACTGGTCGCCCTTCACCACGCGACCCTGTGTCGCGGCGACGCGCGCCGCGATCTCATCGAGCGAGGACTTGCCGAGCGCGATCGAAGTCACATCGCGCGTGCGCCCGAAGATGTTGCCGCTGTCGATGTTGATGTCGGCAGCGATGCGGCCGGGCGCGAATGTGGGATGCTGCGCGTAGTACTTCGAGCCGAGGAGTCCCTGCTCCTCACCGGCGACGAATAACGCCAGCACCGAGCGGCGCGGTCGCTCCGGGAGCGCCGCGAGCGCCTGCGCGATCGCCAATACCTCTGCGCAGCCGGAGGCATTGTCGACCGCGCCGTGGTAGATGCGATCGCCGCTCGCGTCCGGCTCGCCGATGCCGAAGTGGTCATGGTGCGCCGACAGTACCACCACCTGCGTGCCGAGCCTCGGGTCACTGCCGGGCAACACTCCGCCGACATTGGCGGTCTGCGCGCTCGCGAGCTTGTTGGTGATTGCGATAGAAGTGCGGATGCCGAGCGGCACCGGATGGAAGTCACGCGAGCGAGCTGCGGCGATGAGCTTGTCCAGGTCGTAGCCGCTCGCTTTCAGCAGGCGCCGTACCGCATCCTCGGTGGCCCAGGCCCGCACCCTCACGCGCGGCTCGTTGCCGGCCGGCAGCTCGAATTGCTCGCCGCCCCAGGAGCTCTGCACCACCTGCCACGGATATCCGGCCGAGGGCGTGGTGTGGATGATGATCGCCCCGGCCGCTCCCTGACGCGCGGCGCTCTCGTACTTGTAACCCCAGCGGCCGTAGTAGAGGCGGCGCTTGCCTGCGAACAGGTTCGGATCCCAGTCCGGATCGTTGTTCATCATCACGAGGATCTTCCCCGTGAGGTTCGTGCCCTTGAAGTCGTCCCAGTGGAATTCCGGTGCCTGGATGCCGTAGCCGACGAACACCAGCTCGGCGTCCTCGACCGCCACAGTCTCGCTCTGCACGCCGCTCGCGGCGATGTAGTCCTCGCGCCAGGCGAGATCGACGCGCTCGCTGCGCCCCTGGAAGCTCCAGCTCTTCGGAAATTGTCCCTTGATGCCAATGATGTCGAAGGGCTGCTGCCAGGCGCCGTTGGCGAAGGCGGGCTGGTAGCCCATGCCCTCGAGCCGCGTCTGCAGGTACAACCGAGCGAGTTGATCGCCGCGGCTGGCGGGTCCGCGGCCCTCGAGCAGATCCGAGGAGAGGAAGCGGATCGGTGCCTCGAGAGCGGCGCGCGTGATGGTGGTGCGCGCGGCCTGCTCGATGCCAGCCGGCAGCGTCGCATCCTGTGCGAGCGCAGTGCCCGCGAGCGCAGCGCCCGCGAGCACGCAGCTCGCGAGCGCCAGCGCCGCGACCATGAAACGCGATCGGCAAGTCTCACGTGCTTCGGTCACTGTCGTTTTCCCGCAGGTCTAGGACGAGGCCGGCAACGGTAGCACGCCACTCGCACGCAGCCGCCATTTTCTTAACACCGTTTGGTCTATCGGCGCACGCACGGCTACGTACGATGGCGGACCCGGCCATAGCGTGACCGGGACCGGCATGACACGAGGAACGCGAGCGATGAGACGGTCAACGAGATGGATGCCAGCGGTGGCACTGACCGTGCTCGCCGCGGCGCTGCCGGTGGCAGGCGGCGCGGTCGAGCTGGGCGCGATCGTCGGCCGCCTCACGACACCGGCCGGCGCGCCCGTTGCGAACGCCACTGTCACGGCCGCCCGCTCCGATGGTGGCGCGATCCGAGCGACGCTCTCCGGGAGCGATGGCGTTTATTCATTCGGCGATCTGACACCCGGCGCCTGGACCGTCACCGCACAGGTCGACGGCTTGCCGCCAGTGAGCACGCCCGCGCTGGTCGTGGTGACCGGCAAGGCGACGCGCTCGGATCTGGTCATGAGCATCGCGCCTCCTGCAGGGGCGCCGGCCGGCCCGGCGGTCGCGGCGGCTCCTGCTGCGGCTCACGCGCCCGCTCCCACGCCCTCTCCCGAGATGGCGGCCGCAGCTGCCGCCGCCGTCGCCGCGGCCGTGCCCGAGGCACTGCAGGCGCCACCCGCGGCTCCGGCGGTGGACACGCAGACGCCGTTCGCGGTCGGCGATCTCGGCTGGATGAACGGCACCAGCCGCGCGAGCACGCCGGTATTCGACACCAAGTTCTTCACGCCCGAAGTCCGCTTCGACGTGAACTACCTGCAGAGCTTCAACCACCCCAATGATCACACCATCGTCGGCTCGACCGAGGAGTTCCGCTCGGGCGAGTTCCAGATCACGCAGGTGAGTCTCGGCGGCAACTTCCACTGGAACAACGTGCAGGCGCGCTTCCTGTCGATGTTCGGATTGTTTGCAGTGACCACGCCGCGCAACGACGCCAGCCAGGCAGTCGGCCAGTGGGATCTGCAGGGCGCCTACAAGTACTTCTCGGAAGCCAACGCCGGCTATCACTGGGACGTAAATCACGGGCTCAACGTCGATGCGGGCATCTTCGTGTCTTACGTCGGACTCTTCAGCTACTACAACTTCGACAACTGGACCTACCAGCCGTCGTTCGTGTCATCCAACACGCCGTGGTTCTTCAACGGCCTGCGCGTGCAGTGGTTCCCGACTCAAACGCTCAAGATCGAGCCATGGCTCATCAACGGCTGGCAGTCCTACGCCAAATTCAACAGCCACCCGGGCTTCGGCGGCCAGATCCTGTGGATCCCGAACGACTCGTTCAAGCTGGTGTTCAACACCTACGTGCTCGGCCAGGACAATCTGGCGACCGGCAGCGGCTACCCGGCCAACGGCGGCAATCCCAACGCCGCGATCGGCCAGCCTAATCCCAATGGCACCTACGTCAACTACGCCCACGTCACCCGCGTGCACGAGGACGACAGCGTTCTGTGGAGGTACTACAACGATCCGGATACGGCCATCTCGAAAATGGCCATGTCCCTGACGGTGGACCTCGGCTGCGAATACGGCGGCGGCGTCCACTGCACGGGCAATCCCAACAAGGCCAACTTCTTCGGCGCGATGCTCTATAACCGCATGTGGTTCGATCACAACCTGTATGCGGTGACCCTCGGCGGCGGCTTCATGAACAACCCGGGGCGTTACCTCGCGCTCCTGCCACCGATCAACGGCGCCACCGCCGCGACCGGCACGCCTTACTGGACCGAGAATCCCGGCCAGAAGCTCTACCAGTGGGATGCGCAGCTCAATTTCCAGTACATGCCGAAGGACTGGATCACCTGGTGGACCGAAGTCACCTACCGTCACTCGGACGTGCCCTATTGGTCAGGCCCCGGCGGCGTGACACCGCCGCTGGGTAACACCGGATCGCCGGCAAGCTTCGTATGCAACAGCGGCAGCACGATCGGCGCCGATGCCTGTGCCGGCGAGGGCGGTATCTGGTTCCCCGATCTGCGCACGCGCGAAGTGATCTGGGGCGCAGGCATCCTGGTCAAGTTCTGACCCTCACGCGGGCGGCCGCGTGCTCTCAGGGCGCGGCGACGACGCCCCAGGGTCCGCGGCCGGTGCTCACCTTGCCGATGACACCGAGCGACTGCGTATCGACGACGGCCGCATCGCCCGAGGGACCGTTGGCAGTAATGAGCCGCGTGCCGTGCTCGGTGAGCGCGATCCCCCATGGGCGCGCGCCGACGGCGATCTCGGTGACGAGGCGACCATCGGCAACCGCGACGACCGCGACGCTGCCGCCGCGCCCGGTGCTCACGTACAGCCGCCCGCCGCGGGCATCGAGCGCCAGGCCCATGGGCCGCGCCTCGCTGCGCAGCTGCAGCAGGCGCGCCGCGGGCGCACCGCTCGGCAGCGCGACACGGTACACGGAGGCATCCGCTTCACCCGACACGTAAGCGGTGCGGCTGTCAGGGGTGATCGCGATGTCCCGTGGGCGCTTGCCGACCTTCACGCTGTTGAGTAGCGCGTGTTTGTGCGCGTCGATGACGGCGAGCGTGCTCTCCTCTTCGCTCGTCACCAGCACCCAGCGGCCGTCCGGCGAAGCGCGCACCCCCTCGGGCTCGCGTCCCACCGTTACCGTCGCGCGCACGCTCGCGCGCGCCACATCGAGCACCGCGAGCCGTCCCGCATCCTCCTCGCTGACATACAGCGTGCGATCGTCGTGGCTCACTTCTACGCGCTCGGGATCCGAGACCCCGCGCATTACGTTGAGCGGCCGCAGCGTGGCCGTATCGATCACGGCAATGCCGTCCGCCTGGCTGTCGCGCGGCAGCCGCGCGCAGTCCGCGTCGGTCATCGGCGGTGGACATTTCGGCAGTCCACTGAGCGCGACGTAGAGCCGGGTGCCATCGTGGCTCAGAGCAAGCCCGCGTGGTCGCTTGCCTACCGGGAGCGTCGCGACTGCCGTCAGGCGCTGCGTGTCCACCACCGTGACGGTACCGTCGTCCTCGTTCGAGACGTAGGCACGGGCGGCCTCAGCCGCGGGCGCGAGCGCCAGCCAGCTGCCGGCGAGCAGCAGCGTCGCGCTGCGGGTCCCGCGGTGCAGCACCCCTGGTCGCCGGAATGCGTGGAAGCGCGTCACGTTCATGCTTTGCAGTATTGCGAAGGGAGTCTCGGGCGCGGCAGCATACTCAAAAACGACGACACGAGCCCCACATCGCTCCTGCAGGCGTGCTAAGTTAGCCCGCCCTCTCTTGAGGGCCGGCGCCGGGCCCCCATTGAGCCCCCCTCGCCACTGCCAAACCCAGGATCCGTACACGCGCATGTCCGACAAGCCCGCTACCGAGACGCACGCCCCGATCATCTGGCCGAATGCCCTGATGTTCGCGCTCACCTTCGCCGCGGCTGCGGTCCTGGTGCCGTGGTACGGCCTCGCACACGGCTTCAGCGTGGCCGATTGGTGCGTGTTCGCCTTCCTGCTGGTCGCGAATGGCATGGCGATCACCGCGGGCTATCACCGCCTGTGGGCGCACCGCACCTACGAGGCCCACTGGACGCTGCGGCTGCTGTATCTGGTGTTCGGCACCATGGCGCTGCAGAACAGCGTCTTCGCCTGGTGCAGCGGGCACCGCACGCATCACCTGCACGTGGACGACGAAGAGCGCGACCCGTATTCGGCGCGGCGTGGATTCTGGTTCTCACACATCGGCTGGATGCTGCGCGCGTACCCGAGCGGCAGGGAAGACTTCCGCAACATCCCCGACCTGAAGAAGGATCCGATGCTCGTATTCCAGCACCGCCATTACGTGCCGCTGGCGGTCGCGGTGAACTTCGGCCTGCCGCTCGCCGCCGGACTCGTGTTCCACGACGTCTGGGGCATGTTGATTCTCGCCGGTGTGTTGCGCCTGGTGTGGAGCCACCACGTCACTTTTTTCATCAACTCGCTCGCCCACATGTGGGGCAGCAGGCCGTACACCGAGGACAATACCGCGCGCGACAATCCGCTCCTGGCGGTGATCACGTACGGCGAGGGCTATCACAACTTCCATCACATCTTCGCCCACGACTATCGCAACGGCGTGCGCTGGTGGCAGTGGGACCCGACTAAATGGCTGATCGCCTCGCTGCAGGTCCTCGGCCTCACCCGCCGGCTGAAGCGCACCCCGGTGTTCCAGATACAGCGCGCGCTGCTCGCCATGCAGTTCAAACGCGCGCAGGCGCGGCTCGCGCGCCTGCCGGCCACCGGGGCGGCGGCGCACATCGAGTCGTTACGGGCGCGCGTAGCGCACGAATACGACAGCTTCCTCGCGGCCATCGCCGAGTGGGCGCGCCTCAAGGAACAGTGGCTCGGCGAGAAGAAGCGCGCCGTGCTCGAGCAGTGGGAGCACGTGCAGCTGCAGCGGTGCCTGCGGGAGATCGAGGGACGCCTGAGCCTGCAGCTGCGGCGCATGCGATCGCTGCAGGCGCAGCTCGCCTGATCAATTGGCCAAAACGGCCTGCGGCCGTTTCTGCAGGCCAACCCATCGATTGAATCGCACTCGCCGGCAAAAGGCGCGACTTTTGCCGGCGAAAAGATCGCGTTCACCCCGCGGTCGCAAGCCTTTTCATTGCGTCGCGTGGTTGGCAGGGCGCACGCCGTTCGTGCACCATGCAGGCATGGGGCGCATCTTCGAAGTCCGCAAGCACACGATGTTCGCGCGGTGGAACCGCATGGCGAAGCAGTTCGCCCGCATCGCCAAGGACATCACGATGGCCGTGAAGGCTGGCGGCCCGGACCCGACCTCGAATCCCACGTTGCGGCGGGTCATACAGAACGCGCGTGCGGTGAACATGCCGAAGGACAAGATCGAGGCTGCGATCCGGCGCGCCTCCGGCCGCGACGCGACCAACTACCAGGAAGTGCTCTATGAGGGCTACGCCCCGTACGGTGTGGCACTGCTGGTGGAGACCGCCACCGACAATCCGACCCGCACCGTCGCTGCAGTGCGCAACATCATCACCAAGGGCGGCGGCAATCTCGCCACGAGCGGCAGTGTCAGCTTCATGTTCCGCAAGATGGGCGTGTTCCGCCTCAATCCGCAGGGCCTCGACCAGGACGACCTCGAGCTGTATCTGATCGATCACGGCCTCGACGAGATGGGCGAGGGCACGGACGACAAGGGTGAGACACAGCTGGTGATCCGCGGCGGGTTCGCCGACTTCGGCCGGCTGCAGGAGGCGCTCGAGGCGCGCGGTATCACGCCACTATCGGCCGAGCACGAGTACATCTGCACCGTGCCGACCGAGTTGCCCGAGGACAAGGCGACCGAGGTGGTGACACTCATCGATCGCCTCGAGCAGGATGATGACGTGCAGAAGGTCTTCCACACTCTCGCCTGAGTCACTGCGCATCATGACCGGCAGCGAGTACGCATACCTTCTCACGCCCGCCCGTGTCGGCGATGCCGAGCGGCTAGCGGCAATGTCGCGGGCGCTCATCGAGACGGGCCTCAAGCCGGCGTGGGGCGCGGCACGTATCCGCTGGCACGTGCGCGACGCGGAGAGCGTCGTGCTCATCGCGCGCTTGCCGGCGATGGTCGCGGGCTTTGCGATCATGCGTTATGGCGAGGATATCGCGCACCTCAACCTGCTCGCCGTCGATCCCGCTCACCGCCGCCGAGGCATTGCCCGGGCCCTGGTGCGCTGGCTCGAGGAGACCGCGCTCACTGCGGGAACCTTCATCATCGGGCTCGAGCTGCGCGCGAGCAACGAGGGCGCACGCAACCTGTATCGGGCACTCGGGTACCGCGAGCTCGGGCAGATCCCCGGGTACTACCAGGGCGTAGAGTCGGCCATCCGCATGGCGCGCGATGTGCGCGCCCACCGCGAGAGCGCGCCCGGAACTCGAGAGCAGACGCCCTGAAGCTTGCGCGTCTTATTTGCCGGTGCTCATTCGCCGCGCACGGCGAGCGCAATTTCTTGGGGTGGCTTTTACGGGCCGATCTTGTAATCGAATTCGTAGGAATGTGAGCCGTCGGTGCCGACGGTGATGGTCATGGTGCCGCTGATCCCCTGCAGCTCGCCGGTGCCCGAATCCGGAACGACGGCGATGCTCGCCTTCGGGGCTCCGCGGGTCATCGTGGCACTGTGCTGGAGAACGAAGCTCCCGGTGCGGCCCTTCAGCCTGCCGGTCACTCGCTCCATCGCCACGTAGCCGGCGGAACCTGGCGTGTCGGTCTGCGTCGCCAGCATCTCGCCCTTGCTGATGCCCTCCAGGTCGCCGTGGAAACGTTTGTCGATGGTGAGGCGCCCGAGATTAGCCGCTCGGGCGATCTGCGTGTCTGGCTTCTGAGGAGTGACCTTGACGTCGAAAGCTCCGGCGGCGCGCTGGCTCATCATGCGTCTCCCTGTCAGTCCGGCATCGGCGTCATTCGTCCGGCGAGTGCCTCCTCGAACCCGAAGTCACGCAGGTCGCGCACCCGCTGCGGAAACAGGATGCCGTCGAGATGATCGACCTCGTGCTGCACTACGCGGGCATGAAAGCCTTCCACGGTACGGTCGATCGGCGCACCGTGCTGATCGAAACCCCGGTAGCGCAGTCGTCGATAACGCGGTACCAGGCCCCGCATTCCCGGTACGGAGAGGCACCCTTCCCAACCTTCATCCTGCTCGGCCGTGAGCGGCGTGACAAGTGGATTCACCAGCACGGTGTAGGGCACCGGTGTGATGTGCGGGTAACGCGGGTTGTCCTTGAGCTCAAAGATCACCACGCGGGCACTGACGCCGATCTGCGGCGCTGCGATACCGGCGCCGCTCAGCGCACGCATGGTGTCGTCCATGTCGCTGATGAGCTCCTGCAAATCCGCGTCGAAGCGCGTTACCTCCGCCGCCACGCGCCGCAATAGCGGCTCGCCCATCTTCAGCACGGGACGAACGCTCATGGATCCTCGGCCGGGCGCCCGCCAACACCCGCAGGCTCACCAGGCACCACCGCGATCGAGGTGCGGTGATCGCGGAACACCAGCACGTGCTCGACAGGCGCAGTCACTGCATCCGCACGCTCGGCGCGTGCCACGGCATCCGTTACCAGGCGATGGTGCGGTGAGAGGTCGCAGACCGGGTCGGTGTTGGTGGCGTCCCCCGTTAGCAGATACGCCTGACAGCG
>Ga0126381_100004491_pt1 | contig 15206 bp, 12 predicted proteins | sample PanSoiMetPlot_28_FD_96465 | JGI IMG/M metagenome (GOLD analysis project Ga0126381, IMG submission 96465) | Tropical forest soil microbial communities from Panama - MetaG Plot_28 | ecosystem: Environmental > Terrestrial > Soil > Tropical forest > Bulk soil | place: Panama | collected 2016-02-17 | reverse complement strand
GCAGCCATGTTGCGTGCGACCGCAGGAATCCAGTTCCCCAGGTCCTGCGTTCCGCGAGAGACGACGGCATGCGCATACTGGTAGCCGCCATCCACTGCGAGCCAGGTCTGCGGTGAAAGTTCGAAATCAATTCCCACGCCACGGCTCTCGATCTGGCCAAGATTCTCGCGTTTCAACAGGATCGGCGACGAGTTCGAATTCGTTGTGACGGCGACGATGGGACGATTGACTTCGGTATCGAAGTAGCTTGTGCGAATCGTTCCCCAATGCCACTCGCTTGCGACACCGGTTTCCCATCCTGTCGCGCGCTCGCTGAGCAGCGAAGGGTTCGGCAGCGTGAGCTTGTTGCCGACCTGGGTCGACCGGTAAAGCTCGCTCGGTGTCGGCGCGCGAAATGCCCGAAACCCCGACGCCGAAAGCGCCCAGTGGTTCCCGAGCTTTCGCGACAGTCCCATGCGCGGATTGAAGAGCAACTCGTCGCTCGAGGGTGGCTGCGCCGGGGCCTGCACCCATGAAGTGCCATTCCAGACAACCAGGTGCGCATTGTAGTTCTGAAACCAGTCCACGCGGCCGGAGGCAGACAACGTCCACGCGTGATGCGTCCACATTGCCTCGGCGTAGCCAGCAGAGTCGCGTTGATGATCATGCAAGTTAGTCAACGTCGCAGCTGCGCCAAATGTCTGCTCCTGGTCCCATACACGCACATCGCGCACATCGGCTCCTGCAATGACCAGGAGTTCCGCGCCCATCGGCTGACTCCAGTGCGCTGCCGCGCCGAGTTGATTGTCAGGCGCAAGAGAGAAACGCGTTGGAGTCTCTCCGCAGCGATAGTGGCAGGTCGGGTCAGTGATGGTCGGAGCATTTGAAATGCTCGAGAACGTCTGCCTATAGTGCTCTGTCGAACCGTAGAAACGGAGCGCCGCCGTAGCTTTGTTTGGCGCCTGCCAGTCGGTGCCTGTCGCGTAGCGCCAGAGGCGTGTGCCATTTGTCTGGTATGGAGTACCGTTCGCTCGCGCTTCGTTGAATCCGCTCCCGCGCACGAACAGCCGCAGAGCTCCGCGATTGTGCTCCGCATCGACGAGTCCATTCTGCCCGTGCATATTCGACGCTGTATCGATCGGGCCACGCTGATTCGAAGCGATCTGGATGAATCCATCGGTCCCCATGACTCCAGCGGATCCCATCAGGCCCCACGCCCCGAACGTGTGCTCGAGCAAAGCACTGGCATCATATGTTCCCAGGCCGCCGTAACTCGATCGCACCTTGAGCTTGCTGAAGGATGGCCTGACCGGCACAACGTTCAGGACACCACCGATCGCGCTCGAGCCGTAGAGGTCACTGGCGCCGCCACGGAGCACCTCGATGCGATCGATTGTGAGCTCCGGTTCTTCTTCCCAGTGAATCCATCCGCCCACTGCATCGTTGAGCGGCACGTCGTCCTCGGTGACCAGGGTGCGGCTTGCCGAGGTCGACCCGAGCCCGCGCAGGCTGATTCCCTGCGACGTTGGATTCGCCACCAGCGAGCTCGATCGGCGAAACAACTCCACCCCGGGCAGCTGCCGCACCTGCCCGTCCATTGTCTGAGACGCAGTCGTCTCCAGGGCGAGCTCCGATATCGAGCGCGTCGTGGCGGGGCTTTCGAGCGACCCAAGGGGCGTCCGGTAGGCGGTAACCGTTACCTGCTCGCTGGCGTTAGCGGGATCGAGCTGAACCGTGGCGCTGGCGCTGAGTTCGACGAATTTGCTCGCGAAGCCCTGCGCATCGATATGGAGCCGACATGGAATGCGGCATTGAATCGTCAGCTGTCCGTTGGTGTCGGTGCGGCCCAACAACTGCCCCCCAGGCTCCTCGACGCTCGCACCGGCAATTGCCGCACCGGATCGATCGACCACCGTCAGCGTGAGAGCCACCGGCTTCTGCGCACTTAGCACAACCGCCGCGGCCGCGACAACGGCGAGCGCGAGAGCGATCCTACCCATTTGCCGCAGCACGCCAGTCATCGCTTTCCATCCGCACCACGGCATCGGTTTCACCTTCGCAATTCGTCCTGAGGGCCTGCAACAACTCTGCCACGGTCTGGCTATGACCGGCGATCTTTAGACGCGGAGCGATCTCAGACAGAGGAACCAGGACAAAGGCCCGTTCAGCAATTCGAGGATGAGGAAGGTCCAGGTCCGGCTCGCCGATCTCAAGATCGTCCATCAGCAGAATATCCAAATCCAGCGTCCGCGGCCCATTGTGGATGCCCTCCGCACGGTTCCTGCCGAACTGCTTCTCGATCGACAGAAGCGCCGCCAGCAATTCCCGCGGCCCCAGTTCTGTGTCTAGCGCCACCACCGCGTTCACGAATCTGGGCTGTTCAGCGAATCCAACGGGTTCGGTGCTGTAGAGCGACGAGCGTTTCGTTACGTCGCCAAGTTCTGCCAGCCGGCGAAGCGCGGAGGACATGGTTGCCTCAGGCGGACCTGCCCAGCTAGGCAGGTTGGCACCAAGCGCAATGTATGCGGTTCGCATCTGTCTAGACCTGCGTCTCCTGCATTCTCTTCGCAACCACACGAATCCGCATCAGTGTTGCTACCAGAGCAGCCAGCGCCGCGTACCAGAAGACGAATGTAATCCGCACAACCCACGCCGGTGCCTCGCCTACACGGCGGAGCAGAAAGGGCAGGAAGTTCCAGCAGGTGATGTGGACATAATCCCAGGGATCCTGCGTCATCGGTACGTTGTTCAGGCCCCACACGCCCATCTTGCCAAGTGCAAAGGCAACGATGTCTTTCATGCGCAGCGCAATCACGAAGGTTGGATGCCCGAGAGTCTCCATCTGGTAGATCTCCAGCGGAAACCAGAAAGTGAGGGATGCAAACTGGATGACCAGGCTGGCGCAGAGCAAGGCCATCCCGCATGCCCAGACCACGCGGCCTGCCTCACGCCGAAACTTCAGCAGCAGCGGAATCCCGACGAGCGCGACCAGCTGAACCGCCGTCGAGACGTACCGGTCGCCCCAGGCAAAGTCACCCGCCCATGCAAAGTAGCGCGCATAGAAGCTCAGATATGCCAGGAACATCAGGAATGTGGCTATTCCATAGGCGCGCACTGCCGGTGTGAGTCTCCGCCAGAGTAGCGCCAACATCAACAGTGCCAGCATGATCAGCGGGTCGAAGAGGAAAATCGACTTCTCCGGCGCAAACAGCGCCCCGAAGAAGCCAACGTGCCACGGCGTTGTCCAGGGATAGTTCGACGGCAGGCTCGGATCCCGCGCCAGTGTCTCTTTCGCAACGAGACCAACATACGTGTTCGTCCATGATCCGAAACGATAGAACTGATAGAACCTATCGAGGAATCCGAAGAAACAGAATACCGGAACCGCGATCATCGCATAGGCGCGGCACCGCTCCCACAGTGCGCGCCCGCGCAAGCCATCAAACCACAGAACCAGAAGCACGAAGAGCGCACCAGCCAGCAGGTCCATTCCTGTCGTGAGCCGCGTGAGAAGGTTGAGCCCGAAGGCGCCGGTCCCGATCAGCAGTGCGCGCCGGCTGCCCGTGCGCAGCCATTCGTACTGAAAGCAGAAGCCTGTCAGCGTGAGAAGGCAGATGTAATTGTTCTCCATCATGTTCTGCGTGTAGTGCAGGTGAGTCGTTCCAAGCAGAAATGCCAGAACACCAGCGACCGAGTGGTTCACGCTGAACTCAAATTGTCGCAGTAGCCGGAAGCACACCAGGGCGGTGACGACGTTTACGAATATCTGCGTGAAATACGTGACGACAATGTCGCGAACCGTCGGATCGGTGTCGCCGTAACGATCGAAGAGCGGCAGCTTTTGTACAGCAGTTCCGAGCAGGTCAGGCGGCAGCATCAGGAGCGATTGCCCGATGCCGTACCAGCTCTGCAGAGAGCCGTTGCGCCCGTGGACGCCGAACTCGGGATATTCGTCCGGCAAGACCGGCGGCTCTGACGTCCAGAAGGAATGCGTCGATTGCAGGCGATGCATGGTGTCGGCGCTGCCCAGCTCGCCCGACTGCACCACGATGGCGATCAGCGCCGCGGCGAGCGCGAGAAGAAAGACCGGACTGCTGAATTTGCTACGACTGCGATCGTTCATGAATGAGTGGTTGTGCAGGGAACCTGGAACTCCTCTATTCATCCTAATTTCACGGCTTCGAACTGCGATGCACCTGGAACGAGACGCCCCCGGACAAGATGTTTTCGAGTCTTATCTGGTAGCATCTCTCTTCGGAGACTATTCAGCATGGAAGCCCTAACCAACATGGGCCTCGGGGCCCGCCGTAATGAGGACATCGCTCTCGATCTGCTCAAATTCGTCGCCGGAACCGCCGGCGTCGGTCGTCCCGCGGCCGGTTCCACGGGCTTCAGCGGCTCCGGAAGCGGCAAGCCGGATGAGCAGGTTGCCCAGCTCCTCGAGCTTTACACGCGCTGCCTTCGCGCGGTGGAAGGAAAAGGGGCATAACGATCGCAACGGAAGGCAATCTGCGCGTTGCCGTGATTGGCGCCGGCGCCTTCGGCCGCAATCATCTTCGTGTCTATCGCGAGCTTGAATCTGCCGGAAAGGGCGTCGTTCTCGCTGCCGCAGTTGAACCGGACTCCGCGCGGGCTGCTGAAATCGAAGCGAAATACTCCGTACCGGTTTTCGCGTCGATCGAGGAACTCCTCGCAGCTGATCTGCGTCTCGACGCGGCCACGGTTGCAGTGCCAACGATGCATCACCACGATGTCGCGGCCGCGTTGCTCGAGGCCGGACTCGACCTTCTCGTCGAAAAGCCCATTGCAGCCACACTCGAGCAGGCGAACGAAATGGTTCTGCTTGCAGAGAAGCACAAGCGCATCCTGCAGCCCGGTCATCTTGAGCGATTTAACCCAGCAGTACTTGCCGTGCAGCCGCAGCTGAAGCGGCCCATGTTCTTCGAGGCGCACCGGCTCTCGGTTTTCACGCCGCGCTCGCTCGATGTGGACGTCGTTCTGGACCTGATGATCCACGATCTGGATATCGTGCTCACCATAGCCAACTCGCCGGTGCGCGAAGTTCGCGCCGTCGGGCTGCCGATCCTCTCGCCCAAGGTCGACATCGCCAACGTGCGCGTCGAGTTTGAGTCCGGATGCGTTGCCAACTTTACCGCGTCACGCGTATCGACCGAGCGCGTTCGCAAACTGCGCTTCTTTCAGCCGCGCAGCTATGTTTCGATCGACTATGCGCGCCAGGACCTGCTCGTCATTCGTCTCGATGCGAGCATCTCCCCCGAAATCGCAGCTGTGATTGCCGGTGGACGTGTCGATCCGGCCGTGATGGCACAACTGGCAGCGGCCGTGGGCAAATCCGGTGCTGCCGCGGGCCTTGAAGCCAGTCCCAATCCCGGGTTGTCATTTCTCAAGCCGCAGGTCACTCAAGGCGAGCCATTGCGCCTCGAGATTCAGTCTTTCCTGGAATCTGTGCGCACGCGCCGCGATCCTTTGGTTACCGGCCGCCAGGGTCGCGACGCGCTCGCTCTCGCACTCGAGATCCAGTCCACGATGGCCGGCCACGCCCATCGCGCCGGGTTGGGCGACTTCTTCTCGCCGACCGCCTGAGGCTGGTCGCATGAAGGTCTTGAAAGGGCACGACTTCACGCTTGCTGAAGAGGTTTGTCGGATTCGTGTTTTGTAACAGGACACGAGATTACCCGTGCCGCAAGATCGATGGTGCTTTTAGCCCCTGAGGGACGCGGTTCTTCCCTTTCTGACAATCATGAGACCAGCGCCGCGAGCCGTAGCTGCGTCTACGCAATTCCCAGCACACGGTTTGCGAATCCCACCACGTACTTCCACACGAGGTAGTACGCAGTCATTGCGACCGCGAGAAACAATGCGATCAGAGCGTATGGGACGGTGATTGCATTGAACCACGTGACCGATGTTGCGGCAAGCACGAGAACTCCAGCGTGTGTTGCGATCGAAGCCCCTGCCGGTAGCATCAGCAACGGCAGAAACGCACCATGCAGGCCTACGGGCAAATGCGTGCGCTCACGCGACCACTCCCACAGCACGTTCCACAATCCCCAGAGTGCCGGTACAAGTGCCATCGGAAAGACCAGGCCGCGCTCGATCGGAAACGTGATTTGCATTCCGAGCCGCAGCACAATGAAGGCCAATAGCAACAATGGAAGCACCATCGTTGGCACCAGCGTGCCCGCCATGAATGCTCTCAGATACGGATGCGTGTTCATTTGGAACCTCACTTTCCGCGGCCTCTCCCGCTTAGAGGTAGTAGAGAATCACCGGAATGGTGCGCGGCGCGATCGAGACAAACGCCACAAGCCCGCCGGCAAGCGCCCAGTCAAACCATGGGACGGAAGCCGCTGCACGCGAGCTTTGCTCGTCCATCCGCTGAAGCATCGCCGGCCAAAGATCGCGATCCGGTTCTCTATCCCGTCCAAGCGGTGGCAAGGCCTCCCGCAACAGCTGCTTCATTCCCTCTGTTTCCTGATCCCTGATCTCTGATCCCTGATCTCTGCCCGTCATGGCGTTATCCCCTGCTCCTGTAATTCCTTTCGCAACAAACGCAGCGCGCGAAAGACGCGCAGTTTGACTGCGGCGACCGTGATCCCCAATGCTTCGGCAACTTCCTTGTGCGGCAGCTCTTCCACCACCGCCAAGGTCGCCGCAACCCGCAATTTTGCGGGCAATCGTCCAAAGGCCAGCGCAGTCTTTCGGCGGATCTCCTCGACTACGGCGGCGTCACATCTGCAAGGCGCGGCAACCGTCTCGAGCATCTCAGGGACGCAGCTCTCCGGCTTTCGGCTCCGCAGCCAGTCCAGCGCCGCATGGGTTGCAATCCGCCGCGCCCACGGCTCGAATCCGCGGTTCGGATCGAATCGTGCGTGCGCCCGGTAGATGCGCCAGAAGGCCTCGACTGTAATGTCCTCGGCTGCCGAGCAGTCGCGCACAATGCGTACCACCCATCCGTAAACAGCGCGCTGGTGCAAGCGGAAGAGCGTCTCGAAGGCGTCCACGTCACCGTGACGAAACCCGTCCAGGACGCTGCTCCCGTCCTCCTGCATGCCCGTTTTCCCTTCTCACTCTGTCTTGCGCTTCATGCCGTTGAAAGGTTACACCCGAGAATTCGCGTGCGTCAGAAAACCGATTTTCCAAGGCATTCCCGGCAGTTTGCTCCTTGACCGCGCAACGTCTCACGCTATACCGTTGGCCCGGCGGGTGAAGAGAAGTCTTATTGCCTTGGAGTGCACTTCAAGACTTCGCCCAGTCGCGAGGATTCCATGAACAGACTCGAATTGCGATCGTTTGCAGTGCTCGTTGCCCTCTGCGCAGCTGCACTTGCCGCCAGTGCGCAGAGCAATCAAGCTCCGGCGTATCTTAATCCCAACCTGCCGCCCGAGCAGCGAGCTGCCGACCTCGTCCACCGGATGACGCTGGAGGAAAAGGCCTCGCAGCTTGTGAACCAGTCCCGCGCCATTCCCCGCCTCAACATCGCGGCCTATGACTGGTGGAGCGAAGCGCTGCACGGCGTCATCAATGGTGGCGTCACGGAGTTCCCCGAACCCGTAGGGCTGGCAGCCACCTTCGATACGCCCGCAATTCACAAGATGGCCGAGGTCATCAGCACCGAGGGCCGCATCAAGCACATGCAGGCTGTTCGTGAAAAGCGCTCGAACATGTTCTTCCAGGGACTCGACTTCTGGGCGCCCAACATCAACATTTTCCGCGACCCGCGCTGGGGCCGGGGCCAGGAAACCTACGGCGAAGACCCGTTCCTGACCGCGCGCATGGGAGTTGCTTTTGTTACCGGAATGCAAGGCGACGATCCCAAGTACTTCAAAACAATCTCCACGCCCAAGCACTACGCTGTTCACAGCGGCCCGGAATCGACGCGCCACACCGCCGACGTGACCATCAGCAAGCATGACCAACTCGACACCTACCTGCCGGCGTTCCGCGCAACTGTTACCGAAGCCAAGGCGGGCTCCGTGATGTGCGCCTACAACAGCATTAATGGACAGCCCGGCTGTGCCAACGAGTTTCTGCTGCAGGACCAGCTCCGCGGCAAGTGGAATTTCCAGGGCTATGTAGTCTCAGACTGCGGCGCGGTCGTCGACATCTACCGGAACCACCACTACAAGCCCAGCCAGCCCGAGGCCTCGGCCATCAGCCTTCAGCGCGGCATGGACAACGAGTGCGTAGACGGCGGTTTTCTCGTTAAGGACGACCGGGATTACAAGGCCTATCTCGACGCCGTAAAGCAGGGCTTTCTGAAAGAGAGCGATATCGACACGGCCCTGGTCCGCCTCTACACCGCACGCATGCGCCTCGGCATGTTCGATCCCCCAGAGCTAGTTCCCTACTCGAAGATCGATGAGAGCCAGCTGAGCAGTCCTGCGAATCGTGAACTCGCACATCAGATCGCCAACGAGTCGATGGTGCTTCTCAAGAACGACGGCACTCTGCCGCTCAAGTCTGGCCGCATCAAGATCGCCGTCATCGGTCCGCTCGCCAATCAGACCAAGGTTCTGCTCGGCAACTACAACGGACAGCCCACGCATACGGTCTCCATCCTCGAAGGACTGCGCAAAGAGTTTTCCGGCGCCACGATCAACTACGTTTCCGGAACTCAGTTTCTTGGCCGCGATTCAGAGCCGGTGCCGGCCTCGGCTCTCACCGTCGATGGCAAGCCCGGCATCAAGGCCAGTTTTGCCAAGCTCGACATGAGCGATATCAATAGCCCCGAAGCGCAGAAACCAGTTGCCACGCGCATAGAACCAAAGCTCGACGCGGGCGCACAGCCGTTACCGCCTGAAACAGCCGGCATTCGTCCGCTCGTGATTCACTACGAGGGCTTCATTACCGCGCCGGAAACCGGCGACTATAACCTTGGCATGAAGGCCGCCGGCTTCTTCCGCATCCATGTCGAAGGAAAGAGCGTCACCTCATCCTATGAGGGTGATCCCTCCGAGGCGAGACTCGGAGCCGTTCATCTCGAGGCTGGTAAGCCCGCCGCTCTCCGGGTTGATTACTCGCCGAGGGAGAATGGCAAGCCCGAAGCAGTGCTGGTATGGTCGAAGATCGACCTCCGGCCGAAGCCCGAAGCAGTCGAGGCAGCAAAGAATGCTGACGTCGTCATCGCTGTTCTCGGCATTACCAGCGAACTCGAAGGCGAAGAGATGCAGGTGAGTGTGCCGGGCTTCAAAGGCGGCGACCGCACCAGCATCGATCTTCCCAAGCCAGAAGAAGATCTGCTTGAAGCTGTAGCGGCCGCCGGCAAGCCAGTGGTCCTCGTCCTCACCAATGGCAGCGCGCTCGCCGTCAACTGGGCCAACGAGCATGCCAACGCCATTCTTGATGCGTGGTATCCCGGCGAGGAGGGGGGCACCGCGGTGGCCGAAACGCTCTCGGGCCGGAACAACCCCGCAGGGCGCCTGCCTGTGACCTTCTACAAAAGCGTCGATCAGCTCCCACCATTCGAAGACTACGCAGTGAAAGGACGCACGTACCGCTACTTCACGGGCACGCCGCTGTATCCCTTCGGCTATGGGCTCAGCTACACGAAGTTCACCTACAGCGACCTGAACGTTCCGACGCAAGCCGTCGCTGCAGGCGAACCGGTTTCAGCCGATGTCACCGTGACCAACAGCGGCAGCCGCGAAGGCGATGAGGTGGTGCAGCTCTATCTCAAGTTCCCGAGCGTGGCAGGAGCGCCTCTCAAGGCACTGCGCGGATTTCAGCGTGTCCATCTCGCTCCGGGCGCGGCGCAGAAGGTGCGTTTCGACCTGAAGGATCGCGACCTGAGCATGGTCACCGAAGCTGGTGAACCGGTCATCGCCGAGGGCGACTACTCGCTTTCGGTCGGCGGCGGCCAGCCCGGAACTTCGGCACAAACACTCACCGGACAGTTTCACATCAGCGGCACCAAGAACCTGCCGGAGTAACTTCAGATCCGGCTCAAGAGAAAGGGCGCTTCCGCAAGGATGCGCCCCTTTCTCTTGACACACAATGCCTGTCATTCCGACCGACCCTGAACGGAGTGAAGGGGAGTGGCGCAACCTGCAGTTGACTTTCTGCCGGCTGTGCCTTCCGCATCCTCACTTGCGCCGCTCGGGATCTGTGTCGGAGTACGACTTCAGTCGTGCCGCAAATCCGCAGAACGGAGAACGGCGAGGGCTTTAGCCCTGAGCGAAGTCTTCTCCCTTACTTAGTCCGCCGCCTTACTCGCTGAACCCTGCGCCATCACTTCTTTCATCTTCAGATAGACCGCGTTGGTCCAGCCGAACCCGATCTCATTCGATTTGTAGCCTGCACTCACCTGAACGTTCGCGTTGCCCGACACTACGTTGTACTTCTCGCGAATGGTCCCATCGTGCGCGAGCCCCTGGTCTACTGTTGCGTTCCACTTCGTCGCCAACCGTTTCGCATCGTCGCGAAATCCTGCTTCATCCAGGCCGGCAACCCCCATCCAGTTCGTCGGCGCCCAGCCGAAGGGCTCATCCCACTGCATTCCTGAGTTCGTGTTGCTCATCGACAGTCCGCCCGGCCGCTCAAACAGGTTCAGCTTCGCCACAACTTTCTTCACCTCTTCGCGCGACGCCACTCCAGCCCACAGCGGATATAGCGACGAGACGTAGGCATAGTCCGACGACTTATGCTTCCCGAAGTTGTAGTCAGCAAATACGCCCTCCTGCGGTTTCCACAAGTAGCGATGAATCGCCGCATTCCGCATCTGCGCGCGCTTGCCCCAGCGCGCCGCTTCCGTGCCCTTCCCGAGCAGGAGGGCAATATGCTGCAGGTCGCGCTCGTAGCGGTAGAGTAAGCTGTTCAGACACACCGGCGCGAAGTGATGCGTTGATCCGCTAAACGGGCCGAAGCGAAAGCTCGGATCGAACCCCGACTCGCGCATCGCGCGATCGCCGAGATAGAAGTCCTTCGTCAGGCGGTAGCCGTTGGAATAGGCGTGCATGCAGATGACGCTGATCTTGACATCGCAGCTTGTCTGCTTCAGCCTTGCGGCCTCGGCGTCGTCGGGATGCTCGCTGCCCTTCACGAGGTACTGTGCACCGGCCTCGCCTCCGCTGACTGCTTTCGGATGTGCTACGAGCCAGCGAATCACATCGACGTAGTAGGTGTTGTCGTCCGCCATCTCCGGCACCGGCCCCGAGCCAAAGTCGAAGTAGCGCGCCAATCCTGTGGTGCCAGCTTTGTGCTCCGGTCGGGTCCACGTGGAGTAGTCCCTTTCGGCAAGAGAGTAGGCATGCTCCAGCCAGCTTCGCGCTTCGGCGCGTCCCGCCGGAGTGGCTGGAAAGCTCGCCGGGTTCTCGTACACGGCGCGAATCATCGACGTGAGAAACGGAGGCTGCGACCGCGTCAGGTAGTAGGTGCGATTTGCATTCAGCACCGCACCATAGTGCTCGATCTGGAAGAGGAAGTTGTCCACCATTCCCTTTGCCATCGCTTCGTGATGGTCAGCCTCGAGCCCGAGCAGGATGAAATAGCTATCCCACCCATACATCTCGTTGAAGCGGCCGCCCGGCACAATGTAAGGATTCGGCAGGTACAAGAGGCCCGCGACAGGCAGCTCCTGCGGCATTACATCACCCAGTTTCTCGATCCTTCGCGGAAGATGCTCTGCTCTCACCTGGCACTTCTCGCTCAGCGCCGCGACCTCTGGCGGCGTGGGAAGCTCAGCCGGCAGATAAAGAATCGGATTCACCGTCACCTTGATGTCTACCAGCGAGTGGCAATCGGTCATTGAGCGTGTCAGCGTGCTCCATGCATCGTGAATATAGGCAAGGGTTGCAGCGGGATCAGGCGTTCCGGCGGTTGCGGCTGCGGGCTGCGGCGTTTCCTGTGCCCATGTGTTCGATATCCCGATTGCGGCAATTGCGGGCAACAACAAGCGAAACAGTTTCATGCGTACTCCCGGGTTCTGTCTTCGTGATTGCTCTGGAGTGTACCGCACGGCATCCTTCGCTGGCGTCTTCGATTTTCAGGGAACATTCCTTCTGTGCGCGGTGTCTACATTGGGCAGTGTGGTTCTGATGGGAATGAACGATTGGCCGAGCTGCTGCGCGATCTTCACCAATCGCCTGCGAACAAGGTCTCGATCACCCGCTCCTGCGCCGCCATAAACGGCTCGCCGAGCGGGACGACTGCTCGCGCTCTTCACCTCCCACCGGCGCGGCTGAATTCACCCTGGGAGGCACGCCATGTTTGAAGACTCCACCTTCGAATCGACAGGCAGAATCAAAACCCGCAGCCGCCGATGGATGGTCGCCGCGTTTGCACTGAATGGCTCGATTCTCGTTGCGCTCATCCTCGTTCCACTGATCTATCCCGACGCCCTGCCTGGTCACCTCGTGGCGCCTCTGCTCGTTGCGCCGGAAGTGCCAACACCTGAGCAGCCGCCGCAGCCGGTACGCCTTCAGCCTGCCCGACCGCATAATTTTCCGGAGTTCGTTCAGGACCGCATAACCGCTCCCGCCACAATACCGCGCGTCATTGTCTCGCCCACGGCTCCGGAACTGCCCTTCAGCAGCACTTCAATCGCGGACAATGGACCCAGTGGTGCGGGTGGGGGCAGCAATCCATTCGGCAACGGAAGCTCGACCGTCATCGTGCATCCTCCAGTTCCGGCCAGTGTGCACCTGCCATCCACACTGGTTGAAGGTTTCCTCGTCTACAAGAGCATCCCGAACTATCCGGTCATCGCGAAGACCGCGGGGATTCAGGGAACGGTGGTTCTAGAGGCCACCATCTCCAGGACCGGCACTATCGAGGGCCTGCGCGTGATCAGTGGGCCGCCCATGCTGCGACAGGCCGCGATGGACGCCGTGAAGTCCTGGCGATACAAGTCCTACTTGTTGAATGGACAGCCGGTTGAGGTGGAAACCACTGTGAACGTGATCTTCAAACTCGAGCGCTAAGTGAGTGCCTACCATTCGACCACGATTCGTTCATAACGGGCCTGTATCAGGGCACGACTTCAGTCGTGCCGAAAACGCCGGAAAAATCATTCGCCCCTGAACGTATCGCCGCAATTGACTGAAGGATTGGTTCATGCAACAGCTCCTGGGCGCATCGAATCCGGTGCGCCCGATCCTTTGCTCAGCTTGTAAGTAGCGCAGCTTCAGGCCCATCGGCGACAATCGCTAGAGTCATGCCAAACATCTCCCGCCGTGATTTTCTGATCTCTGCATCAGCCGCCACACTTGCCGCAACCACGGGATTCGCTGCTTCGCGCACTCAACGCGTCTTTGTCGCGTCAAACACAGCCGACGGCATTCGTGCGTTCGACTGGGATCCGGCCACAGGTGATCTGCAACCCGCAGGTGTTGCCGCCTCCGTCCCGATGGTGGACTGGCTTTGCTTCTCGCCTGATCGCAAGTACCTCTTCGCTGCCTGCGAGGTCGACAGCTTCAACGGCAAGCCGACCGGAAAAGTTGCCAGCTTCCGCATTGCCGACGGGAAGCTCGAACAGCTTTCTGCTCGCAACTCCGCCGGCAAAGGGACGTGTCACTGCGCGATCGACCGCACCGGCCGTGTGCTGCTTTCAGCCGACTACGGCGGAGGCAGTGCAGCCAGTTTCAAGGTCACCGACGGCAAACTCAGCGAACTCGTCTGGAGCGAGCACTACACCGAACACGGGCCCAACCCGGACCGTCAGGAAGCAGCGCATGCGCACTTTGCGTCCTTCTCGCCCGACAATCGCTACGCCTACATCAATGATCTCGGCGGGGACGCGATCCACATTTACACCGTTGACACTGGGACCGCGGTGCTCAAGCGCGCGGGCATTTATCGCTCAGCTCCCGGCGCAGGACCGCGCACATTGCACTTCCATCCCAATGGCAAGACGGCCTACTCGATGAATGAGCTCGTTTCATCCGTTGATGTTTTGAAGTGGAACAAGGCGGATGGAAGCCTCACGCGCGTCGACACCGTGCATCTTCTTCCTCCGAACGCGCCCCTTCCGGATCCGAAGGACGCGCCTCAGGGCAACACGGGATGCGACACAGTGATCGCAAGAGACGGCCGCTACGTCTACTTCGCGAACCGCGGCACTGATTTCCTCTTCAGCTTCACAGCCGACCCCGCAACCGGCGCGCTCACTCCCATGGAGCGGACCGCAAATGGCGGCAAGACTCCACGCAACTTTACCCTCGACCCAACGGAGCGCTGGATGCTGGTTGCGAATCAGAATTCCGGCAATCTTGCTGTCTTTCCGCGCGACATCGGCACGGGCAAACTCGCCAATGAAGGCAAGAAGGTCGATTGCCCCGCGCCGATGTGCATTGTGTTTGAGTAGAGGGGTGGCTACACGCCGATCAGCGCCGGGCGTCGCATCGCCGCAACCGTGAGCCTTTCGTCCTGCGGCTCGGCAGCCCTGGCGGGCACATGTACCATCTCCCAGGCTGAGCGATCCTTCAGCAGCTTGGCGACCAGCGCGGTATGCATGGCATGACCCGCACGCTCCGCCACCACATGTCCCTCAATGCGCCGCCCAGCCAGCGCCAGATCCCCGATCAGGTCAAGCACCTTGTGCCGCACATATTCATCACTGAAGCGCAGCGGGCCATTTTCCGGTCCCTTCGGCGTGAGGACGATCGCATTCTCGCGGCTGGCTCCGCGAATCAGGCCCATGTCACGAAGCTTTCTCTCGTCGGCTTTGTAGCCGAAGGTTCGCGCCGGCGCGATAAATGTGCCATACGTTTCGGCCGCGAGATCGATGCTCGTCTCCTGCCGCCCGATCGGCGATGGGAAGTCGATCCTGTACTGGATGCGATAGCCCGATCCCGGATACAGTCCGATAAATTTGTCGCCCTCGCGCACCTCAATCGGCTCGAGAACCTTGATGGATTCGCGCTTTCTGCGCTGGGTCTTGATACCGCCTCCCCGAAATGCTTCGACGTAGGGCAGAGCGCTGCCATCCAGAATCGGCAGTTCGAGGTTGTCGATCTCAACGATCACGTTGTCGATGCCCATACCGATCAGCGCACTGAGAAGGTGTTCGGTGGTCGAGATCAGCACGCCCTGCCGCATCAGGCTGGTTGCGTAGCTGACCTTCGCAACGTTCCGGCCTGTGGCGGGAATCTCGAAGTTGTCGAGGTCAGTACGGCGGAAGACGATGCCCGAGCCGGCTGGCGCCGGAAGAAGCCGCATGGCGACAGGTGCGCCTGAATGTAATCCGACACCTGTGAAATCGAGAGGTG